>Ga0209172_10005512_pt1 | contig 15300 bp, 11 predicted proteins | sample LarsenN4metaG_FD_184113 | JGI IMG/M metagenome (GOLD analysis project Ga0209172, IMG submission 184113) | Hot spring sediment bacterial and archeal communities from British Columbia, Canada, to study Microbial Dark Matter (Phase II) - Larsen... ... | reverse complement strand
TACGCCTGAATTACGGATGAAAACCGACAAAATCGCTCATATTGCCCGGTGAGAGGCTGAAATCGTGGGGGCACCACCTCGCGAATTACCTCTCGTCGCTTCGCTTCAAGACTTTTGCAAGAGGCTCACTTTTCTTTTCTATTTCCCGGAGCAGCTCGCCAGGCCCTTCATCGAGAATGCAGAGCAAAACCTGAAGCGCATGAACTTCGATGACGCAATGGATACCGCCTTGGTCGAGACACCCATCGCTCTGAATTTGCCGGACGGCTGGTTAACCCGTGCGGCCAAGGGTTTTACCCCTTACCTGCGCGACCAGTTGCGACAGGCCGCCGTTCTCGCGGGTGGCAACACGTGCGACGATGATATTGATTTTTTGAGTCATATGCACAGAAACGCCCGGACACGTTTCGCCTTTCGCGAACTTGCCCATCTGGCCTCGGCAGAGGCCCTCCTGTCCGCTTTCATCGACAATGGCGACGTAACAGTATCGGATGCCGCATTCACCCTGACAGCCTACCTCATTCCCCTTGGCCCGCTGGAAATCATCAGCTTTAAGGAGGCCGGGGACGACCATCAGGACGACGGCGGAGGCGAGCAGGAGGGGGAAGATCCTGGAGTTACGATCACCGATGAACTGTTCAACAAGCTCCAAGGTCTGCTGGGTAACAAAAAATTTCGGGCGTTCGTCGAGATCATCCTGAACACGCTTGGTGTCGGTGCGGTTTACGACCTGCTGGTTGGTGATCGCTGGATTCTCTACTGGCTCGACAAGCTGCACTCCGCCCTCAAAACAGGTGACTGGAAACTGGCCGAAAAGGCGCTCACGGGGCTCATAAAGCGGATCAAGAGCACGGCCCTGCGGAAGAAGCTCCTAAAGCAACTGGGAAAGAAGGGACTTCTCAAACTCTTGGCAAAAATCGGGACCAGAGCCCTTGGCCCGGTCGGTTTGGCAATACTGGTAGCAACACTGCTTTACGAGATCTGGGACAATTGGGACCGCATCACCGACCCGTGAGGGGAATCAAGAGAGATTGGTCTATCCATGCAGGCAATTGACATGACTGAACGGATGCCGCCAAACAGACATGCTGAGGCAATTTGAGGATTCCCATGGATCGCGACGTCGTTAATCTTATTCACCATCTCCGCTGGAAAGTAAGGGTCAACTGGGGCGAGGCGCACTCGTGGCTGTTCTGCAAAGAGGATACGCCCGTCGATGCAAGGTATTACCTCCGGGACAGCGGAGACGAGCTTCCCGAGTCTCTAAGGCACTTTGTCCTCGAAGTCGACGAGCAATTGCGACATTTCCCGAAACCGGACTTCATGTTCGGGTACCCCCTCTACAAAATGCCGAGGCAGCCAGGGGAACGCCGACCCTGTTTTGTGGCGATGCCCTACGGAGACAAGAGTTGGTTCGAGCCGGTAAAGGAGACCATCATTGCTGCCGGAGCTGACAAGAACTTCGATTGCCAGGTATCCCTCGACATGTCGACAGCTGGACAAATCATCGAGCAGATATGGCAGCAGTTGAGGGGCGCCGAAGCCGTGGTGGCCGACCTGACGCGGAGCAATCCGAATGTGTACTACGAAGTTGGACTCGCGCACGCACTGGGGAAACTCATCATCTTCATCACCCAGGATGACGGCAACCTTCCCTTCGACGTCAGCACGTCTCGGTGCATACGGTACGATAAGAACAACCTTCCCCACCTAAGGGAGGAGCTGGAGAAGGCATTTGCCGCCGTACCGCAGCGATACGCTTTCGACCCGAAACCATAGGCTGTAGCTCGCGTGTCCCCTCGACGGGACGTGCTTAACACATTTCCCACGGTAATTTTACTCGGGAGATAAAGGAGGGTCGTGTCTGAAATCATCAACGTTTTGATCTTTCACTTCCCATCATGACCACAAAGGAGAGCAGCCATGAACACACTCTGGATAAGAATCGTCGATGCGCACTTCCGCCCCATCAAGGACGCGGCCGTGGAAGCCGTGACCGCCGAGCAGCGGGCGATCAGGCTCCACCGGGAGGAGGACCGCTGGGTGGGGCAGAGCGCCGCCGGTGACCGGGTGACGCTCCGGGTCGCGGCCAAGGGGTTCGAGCCCGAAACCCACACCGTGGTCCTGCGGGACCAGGTTACCCAGGTGGTGATCGGACTGCGCCAGGGGGGGCAGCTCTCCTACAGCTACGGCAGCGACCGGCTCGCCTTTGTCCCCCTGGAGAATGCCTTTCTCATCCATGTCCGGGGGGGCAAGGCGGCCGATACCTTCCCGAAGATCGCAAAAAAACTGGACCTGAACTGGCAGCCGGTGTCGCCCCTTGGGGGAAAAGCCCCCGACGATCTCTTCCTGCGGGTGGAGGGGGGCGCGGAGAGGGTCCAGGAGCTGACGAAGGAGCTCATCCGCGCCAAGCTCACGGCCGAGCTCTCCCGGGTCATCGAGCACGGCGAGCGCCCTCCCCTCGGCCTCACCAACGAGCTCGTGGTCCGCTTCCACGACTCCGTCAAGCGCCCGGAGGCGGAGCGCCTGGCAGCCTCCCTCGGGCTGAAAATCACGCGGACGGTCCGCCATGCCGGCAACGCCTTCGTGCTGGCCCGGGAGGGGGAGCCCTCCTACGACCTCCTGAAGGCGGCGGACGCCCTTGCCCGCGACAGCCGGGTTGCCTACGTGGAGCCCAACCTCACCTTCGTGATCGAGGCCGACCAGTACACCCCCAACGATCCCCTCTGGGGGCAGGTGCCGCACCTGCGGCTCATCGATGCCGACGATGCCTGGGACCTCCTGGACAACGTGGCGGTGAACCTGCGGGGGGGCTCCCCCGACATCACCATCGCCGTCATCGACCTGGACGGCGTCGCCCCCAACCACCCGGACCTGACCGCCAACCTCACGGACGGCACCAGCAAACTTGTCTCCTCCACCAATTTCGCGGCGACCCCCATCGCGGCCCAGACCGTGGCCACCCTCGGCGGCGACCACGGCACCCAGTGCGCGGCCTCGGCCACCGCCGCCTTCGACGAGAATCGGGGCCTTCCCGGCGTCGCCCCCAACTGCCACCTGATCGGCGCCCGTATCGCCGGGGCCGCCAACTCCGTCCTCATGGCCGACATCTACCTCTGGGTCGCCGGGTTCATGAACGGCTCCACGGCGGCGGGCTTCCCGGCCGTCCCGCCGGCCCGGGCCGCCGACGTCATCTCCAGCTCTTGGGGCTCCACCGGCCTGGCCCTCTCCAGCACCATCCGCGACTGCTTCGACTTCCTGACCACCTATGGCCGGGGCGGCAAGGGGTGCGTGCTCTGCTTCTCCCTGGGGAACAGCGGCTACGGCGATTACACGAACGCCGCCGGCACCCGCTTCCGGGCCTGGCCCACCTATGAGAAGACCCTCGGCGTCGGCGCCAGCATCAACACCAATCCCACCAACCCGGTCCCCTTCTCGTCCCACCCGGACCCCAACGGCAATTCCAACAACATCGCCACGGCGGTCGACACCCGGGCCCTTTACAGCCCCTTCGGCGCCACGGCCCTGCGCAAGCCTGACCTGGTGGCGCCGGCCCACACCGCCTACGGCCCCGCCCTGATCGACCCGATCCTGTCGGCGGTGCGGGTCGGCACCGGCGCGGTGGACGGCTGCCCCGGCGCTCCGGTCTGCAATGACTACGCAACCACCTTCGGCGGCACAAGCCACGCGACCCCCACCGTGGCCGGGGCCGTGGCCCTGATCCTGTCGGCCCGGCCCAGCCTGAACTGGGTGCAGGTGCGCGATATCCTGAGGCGGTCGTGCGTGCGGATCGACGCGGCCCAGGCGAACGCCATCGGACAGTGGCAGGATCTCGATGGCGACGGCCTCATCGACTACAGCCGCTGGTACGGCGCCGGCCGCCTCGACGTGGCTGCCGCCGTCGGGCTGGCCCTGGACGGGACCCTTCCCCTGGCCGATGTCCATGTGCGCGAGAACCTGGCCGACACCGGCGCCGTGCCGTCGGGTGGAGCGTGGTGGGAGAGCCCGGACATCTGGGTCCGGCAGAACGCGGCGACCCCGATCCCGGCCCTTGCCTGGAGCGATCCAGCGCCCCACGAGAACGCCCGGCGGGGCCAGGACAACGCCGTTTTCTGCCGGGTCCGCAACCGAGGCACGGCGCCCGCCCCCGTGGTCTACGTCCGCGCCATGATCACCCATTGGGGAGGGCCGGAGTTCGTCTATCCCGCAGACTTCCAGCCCTCCACCAACGTGGGGGCCCCCCTGCCCAATCCCCTGGTGCCGGGCACCTACCTCATCGGCGAGACGCGCATCGACAACCTTGCCGCGGGGGCCGACCAGATCGTCAAGTTCACCTGGCCCCAGGCCCTCATCCCGCCGGAGACCGTCGTCGTCAGCGGCGCCACGGTCCGGTGGCACCCCTGCCTCCTGGTGGAGGCTTCCCCCCACGACGGCCCCAACCCCGTGGGAGGGCTGGCGGTGCCGGTCCAGGGGAACAACAACATCGCCCAGCGGAACATCACCATTGTCAATGCCGGCGACGCGGACTCGGACCTCTTCGTCGGCATGATCGCGGGGACCCGGGACGCCGTGGGGGTGGCGACCCTGATCATCGATGCCTCGCTCCTGCGGGGAGCCACCGCCATCAGGCTCCACGTGGCCGACGAGCGCGCCATGAAGCAGCTCACGGCGGGTGTGCGCCGGGCGGCCCAGGAGCAGCTGGTTCCGGTCCAGACCGGCGGGAAGCCGGGGTGCGCCGTGATCATCGAGGAACGGACCCGGCTGCGGGTGGAGTGCGGCCCCTGCGACATGGTCATCGAGGCGGCGCCGGGCTCCCGGATCATCACCGGCGGCTGCGGGGTGTCAAAGCCGGTAACCACCGGCGTAGTGAAGCACCAGGGGCTCGATGCCGTGGAGATACAGGGGCTTCGGGGCCAGATCGAGGTTCCCATGCGGCTTTCCGGCGGCCAGTTCGTGCCGCTGCTGGTGGCGGTAACCGGTCCGGGAAGCGGAGACCTCCGCATCACCCAGCGCCGGGGCGACGGCGAACTCTCCGCCGGCTACGGAATACGCCTGACCGGCGTCTGAAATCACACCAATACAAAGAGGCCGGAGCAGCATAGTGAGTTACAGGGAGGTAATCACATGAACAACCAAGCACCGTTTCTGGATGTCAGGAGTTTCATGGCGGAGGAGGGGGGGCGGGATATCATCGACCGTGAGGTGTCGATACCTCCCGTCAGCCCCTTCCTCTCCTTTTATGAAGCCGAGGGAGGGGGCGGCCCCATGGACCCGGAGGCCGAAGAGTACGTGGCGTTTCTCAACGAGCTCCATGACGAGGAGTTCGATGAGGCCCTCTCCAGCCTGGCTGATGAGGCCGCGGCCATCTACGAGGCCCGCTTCGCCCATGAGCAGGAAGACCCCCAGACCATCGGGTACCAGGCCGAACGGCTCCTGACCCAGCACTTCGCCCCACTTGCCGCCGAGGCCGAGACCATGTTCGGGACCCTGGCCCGGGAACTGGGCCGGCGCGATCTCATGGCCCTCGGCGACAACGAGATCGAAACCCTTGTGGACGGGTATCAAACGTCGGTCGAGCTGACGCCCAACTTCGAGGAGTTTCTGGGCAAACTCAAAAAGGCCGTCAAGAAGGTGGCCAGCAAGGCCGTCGACCTGGCCAGGAAGGGAATCAGCGCCGCAGCCAAGCTGGGCCTCGGGCCGATTCTCGAAAAGCTCAAGGCCCTTGTCAGACCGCTGCTCAAGCGGGTCATCCAGACGGCCATCGGCAAGCTCCCGGTCCAGCTTCAGCCCATGGCCCGGAAGCTGGCCGAGCGTCTCCCCTTCCTGAAGGAACTCGAAGAGAGTTATGAAACCGCGCCGCAGGACGCTGAACTCGGCCAGGCGGCCGGGATTCAGCATGAGTTCAACCAGCAGGTGGCAACCCTCCTCTTCGCCCCCACCGAGGTGGAGCAGGACCTGGAAGTGGCCCGGGTGCTCACGGAACAGCAGACTTCCGACACCTATCCTCTCCCCGAGCTGGATCGCGCCAGAGAGCGCTTTACGGAGAACCTGCGGGGCCTGAGGGAGGGGGAAGATCCGACCCCCCACGTGGAAAACTTCGTTCCGGCCATCCTCCCGGCCCTGAAGATCGGCATCCGGCTCGTGGGACGGAAGAAGGTGGTGAATTTTCTGGCGGGCTTCCTGGGGAAGCTCATCCAGAAATTCGTCGGCCCCCAGCATGCCCCTTCCCTCTCCCAGGCCATCGTTGATGCCGGCCTGCGCCTCATCCATCTGGAAGCCTCGGCCGAAGATGAATCCAAAGCTGCCGCGTCGGCCGTGGCGGCCACCGTGGAAGAAACCGTGCGGCGCGTGGCGGCTGCCCCGGAGTACGTCCTGGACAACCAGGAGCTTCTGGAGGGCTACGCGCTGGAAGCCTTTGAACAGGCCGCCGCCGCCAACCTCCCGCCGGTTCTGCCGGCGGAAATCTATAAAAAGCGCCCCGACCTTGCCGAGGGGAGAAAGCTCCGGGGGGCCTGGATCATGATGCCCCGGGGCCCGCGGAAGCGGTTCAAAAAATTCAGCCGGAAGATTCCGGTTCTCCTGGCTCCCCACAAGGTGGCGGCGCTGGAAACCTTCGAAGGAGTTCCCGTGGATGAGTTCCTGGAAGAGCAGCTGGGGCTGGCCCCCGGGGAGGAGGTGGAGGCCTTTGTCCACCTCTACGAGGCGATCCCCGGCACGCGCCTCTCCGATGTCGCCCGCCAGGAGGAGACCATTCCGACGCTGGACGCCGCCGGCGGGCTCGGCCAGCTTCATCCCCTCACCCGGGAAGCCGCGGCGCTGCTGCTGGGGGAACCGGAGCTGGGGCGCGACGGAGCCCCCCGCTCCGGCGGCGATCCCCGCTCACCTCAGGCCGGACAGCGCTTCTACTACCTGGAGATTCCCGGAAAGCGACCCCTCATGGTTCCGGAGCCGGGGGGCAAAGCCAAGGCGCGCCGTCCCACCAGGACCAGGCTCATACTCGACTTTCCCCGGAACGAGATCCGGATTCGGCTCTTTCTGAGCGAAATCCGCGCCCAGGAGATCGCCGTGAAGCTTCGCCAGCATGCCCACATCGGCACCGTTGCGGCCCGCCTGGGGCGCATCCTGGAACGCGGGCTGGGGAAGGCCCTCGCCGGGGGCTTCGGCCGGCTGAAGATCATTCACGAGGCGGTGACGCCGGACCAGTGGCTCGGCGCCCTCCGGCGGTTGCCCTCGTTCGTTCCCCAGATTCTCATGGGACGGCTGCAGGAGTGGATCCTCAAGGGGCTCATCGATCACCTGAAGCAGCGCACCGGGGAGTTCATCAAGGCCGCGGACGATACCGCCGACGGGGTGACGCTCGTGATCACCCTCGGCAATCCCCCCGGCTTCCCCCAGCTTCGCCAGGCCCTGAAGGGAAAGGTCCTTTCACCGGCCAGCCTGAAGATGGCGGATGGGGCGCCCCAGGTGAAGATCAGCGTCACACCGGGGTACAGCCATGAGTGACCCCCATGCCGCCATGAAGGCCCAGCTGGCCCGGCAGGTGGCCCACTGGGCGTCCGCCGCGGAGCGGCTCAAAAACCTGGACGACCTGGCGTCCCCCGCATCATGGCACAGCCTCGAAAGCTACCTGGGGCTGGCCATCCGGCGGCATCTCACGGCGGTGGTCGACACGCTGAACCGGGAGGCCGCGGCACTGCGGGCCGCCCTGGACATGGTCACCTCCGCGGCGGACCTCCAGATCGTGAGGCGGAAGCTCCTGGCCTTCCGCGGCCGGTATCTGCAGGTGGAGACCACTCTGGACTACTACGCCGACGCCATCAACACCCGCACTGACCATGGGGTTGCCGGGCTCCTGCGGGCCTGCGACATCCTGGCCCACCGGAGCATGGCCCAGCTCCTGGACCAGCTGGGGAAACCGGTCCCCGTCACCCTCACCTATATCGACAAGGGGCTGGGGGCGTCCATCCTGAAGGCCGGACTCCGCCTCTGGGACCAGACCAGCGTGAGCCCCGTGGCCGCCATCAAGATCACCCGCCACAACCTCTACCGCCCCACGGCCCTGATCCATGAGGCCGGCCACCAAGCGGCCCACATCGTGCGCTGGACCGAAGAGCTCTCCTCCGCCCTGGCCGCCGGCCTGAGCGCCGCCCCGGCCGGCGTCGGCGAGGCCTGGGCGGGGTGGGCGTCGGAGATCGCGGCGGACGCCTTCGCCTTCGCCCATACCGGCTACGGCAGCGTCGCCGCCCTGCTGGACGTGCTGGACGGGGGGCCGTCCATGGTCTTTCGTCACATCCCGGGGGACCCCCATCCGGTCAGCTACATCCGGGTGCTCCTCGGCGTGGAGATGTGCCGGCAATTCTACGGCGCCGGCCCCTGGGACGACCTGGCCCGCTCCTGGACCGAACTCTACCCCCTGGAACGGGCGCCTGAGGACACCGCCCCCCTGCTGCGGGCCTCCCTCCCCCTCCTCCCCCGCATCGTGGAGGCCACCCTCCGCAAGCCCATGGGGGCCTTCGGGGGCCGCCCCCTCGTGGCCCTCATCAACCCCGACCGGGTCAGGCCCGAAGCGCTCCTCTCCCTGGAAAAGGAACTGGGGGCCGCCCTCTACACCTCGATGCACTGGATCTGGACGGAGGCGCTGCGGCTCCTGGCGCTGACCGGCCTCCGCACGGCCACCATGGCGGAAGAATCAACGGATGCGGCAACGCACCGGAAGGAATGGATGTTACGACTCGGCGGCGCCTTGCAGGCCGCCTAAATTTGAAGATTGGAGGAAACAGTCATGGCAGAAAAAGCTTCCTATGAAGAGCAGACCAAAGCCCTCAACGAGTTCGAAGCGATCCGCAAGGTTCTGCGGGTCCCCTTTCCCGAAGACATGAGGGATCTCCCCCCGTCGCCGACGCCGTTTCCCGAGGAAAGGCGCTGGAGGGGGCCATGCCTCGGGTTCCAGTCCAACATCATTGGCTCGGCCCCCACGGGGACGGGGAAGACCAGGGGGGGGACGGAAGCGTGACCGCGGAGACGGGGCCTCTTTCCGGAGTATAGATAATTCAGATCAGAATACAGGAGGTATTCGCCATGTTCAGACGATTCGCAGGCACAATCCCCGAAGGAGCCCTGAAGATGTTCCAGTGTCACCCCGCGGTGCTGACGACACTGCTGGAGACGGCCTGGGAGTTCAGGGCCCACGACTCGGCCCAGCCCCCCGTGCTCCCGCTGGGGCACCCGGGCCACCGGAGCGACATCTCCCCGCTGCCGGATTTCTGGCTCGACCAGCTGAAAGCCTTCGCCCTGATCCAGGCGCCCGCCGGTCCCGCGCCGTTCAACGCGGAGGGGACGGCACTCTGGGACCACCTGATCTACGCCTACATGATCGAGAACACCCGGATCTACGAGATCTTCCGGCGGGTCCTGCACGAGTTCCTGCACGGCGAAAAGCTGGGGGTCCCCACCGCCGAGGCCCAGCACTGGCTCCGCGCCACCGAGGAGCTCTTCTACCGCGACCCCCCCCCCTTCTCCATCACCACCATCACCAGCCATATCCGCTCGGACATGCGCGCCTCACGGCGCAACGCCTACTGGCGCATGTTCGGCATGGACCTGAACCACGGCGGCGATGAGGGGCAGCCCTATCCCTATGTGAAGGCCGATGCCTACAACAACGAATTCGTCACCGTCTTCGAGGAGCTCCTGCGGGAGGTCTGGATCGCCATTTCCAACGTGAACAACACCAGCGGCCCCAACCCGAAGGACGAGGGGAAGATCGCGAACATCGTGGCGAATCTGCAGAACATGCTCATGTCGCGCCGGGCCAACGGCAACCTGTCGCGGGAGGAGTTCGTCTTCGTGGCGATGATGTCCTGGTTCCACCTGACCGTCTCCTTCGACTCCCCCATCATCCAGGCGCTGCGGGCCGAGGCGACCGGTCCGGAACAAAGGCTCTTCAAGGTGGCCCAGCGCGTCGGCCTCCCGGCCCACGGCCTCTCCAAGAGCTACTTCGATATCGCGGACCCTATATCGCGGGTCCTCATCCAGATCGAAGCCAGCGGCACCGGCATCGTTCCGGCCCTCGTGGCCACCGGCACGTCCCTCAACTCGCTTCAGACCGCCATGAACACCATCATCACCCACTGGTCCATCATCACTGGGCGCGACATGAAGGCCGGCAAGGTGGCGGTACGATAGAGCGAGGTAGGCACCCATGAACACCCAGGAAGAAAATGACCAACGCTCCCCTTGCGGTCCCCGGGGCGACCTTGAGTCCCCCTTTCTGGCGGCAGAGCTCTTCGCGGGCGAGGGCGAGCCCGATTGGGAGGCGCGCCTGATCGCCTTGGAGGCGGAGAGCCCGTTCCGGTCCGCCTTCGAGGAAGGGAGCCCCACCCCCCTTGGGCCGGAGGAGCCGGGAGAGGAATTCGCGGAAGAAGAATGGGGCGCCGCGGAAGGGTTTTCGCCGGTGGAAGCTGAATCATATGCCGAAGAGGCGCCGGCGGAGCCGGAGGAGAGCCGGGAACTCAGCTACGAGGAGGAAACCCCCTACGAGGAGGGAGAGACCGAAGACGAGAAACCCCTGCCGCGGATGAAGTTCGAGCTCCAGACCGGGAACCGGATCTGGCGGAATGACGGCACAACCGCGACTCTCCTGGAACGGAAATACGGCCCCGATGATTTCCTCGTTGACCGGAAAGGGGTGAGACTGGAGTCCGAGACCAACGGGGTACTGGAATTTGAAACGGAGTGGTTCCGTTCCTGGACCAAGCTGGAAGAAGCCATAAAAAAGGCGGTCAAGATGACCGACGACATGAACAGCGCGGGGCCGGCAAAATTCGAGAAATCGCGCAAGGCATTCCCGTTCAACGTGGATCATCTGCGAAGGGGATCTGCGAAGGAGCTGCGCCAGGGCTTCTGGGACCGAAAACCGGGCATGGAGGGGGAAAAGGAAAAAATCCTTAGGCCGGAAGAGGAACTGGAGATCGAGATAATCGATGCCGACTGGGAGGCGGGGATCCAGTCTTCGGAAAGTTTCCTGCTGGAATACTACGAATCATTCCTGAGACAGCACGAATGGCCGTTTTACCGGGACGGCACCATCAAGCACGCACAGGCGATCCTGGCCGGCGCGAACACGGACGGCCTGCACGCAACGGAAATGGGAAAGCTCCGCAGCCTTCTCCAGATCATCGTCAACTACATCATGCGGGGACAGGGGGGGACGGAGAGCGAAAAGGCCGGAGCCTTCGCCGATGTGAAGGGAATGCCTCCCAAGCAGGCGTTCACCCTCATGAGCCGGACCAGCTTTGCCTCCATGTATAAGATCCTGCTGACCGACAAGGAGAAGAGGCTGTTTGAAAAAATCGTGAAAAACGATTTGGTTCTCAAGGAGATGGGACTGGACCGGAAAAGTCCGGTCTTTATCAAGGGGTACGGGACAAAGAGCCATGAACCAGGCCCCACGGTATACCAATGGCTGGCCGGAATCGCCAAGGGGGTGGACCTGCTGTCGGTGCAAAGCGGAAAAAACCTGAGCGCGGCCATGGGGCGCTACAACGTGGAAACCAGGAAGGGTAAGAAGGACCGCTGGCTGGTGAAGTTCGAGACCCGGAACACAGTCCTGGGGGCTGTGGGGATCAAAGCCAGGGAGTGGGTGAAGTATGCGCGGAAGCTGTTCGACACGGCAAGCAAACGGGAGAGCGATGCCCTGAGCCTCCTCCAGACGCAGGGGATCGCCGACGAGGGCAAACTGACTAACTTTGTCTTCTTCGCCCGCCATCCGGAGCTGGGAGGTCGCCGCATCAAGAAAGGTGAAAACGTCCTCGCCCGGGAGTGGCTGCGGATTCGAGACGAGCAGGTGCGGCCGCTTCTGCGGGGGGTCCAGCCTGAACTGGAAGGGTTGGAGGATGGGGGATTCGGCGAGGATGAGTTCGAGGAGTACGCCGCATCCGGCTACGGCGGGATCGACCCCGGGCTGGCCGAAGAGGCCGGGTATCCCAACTATGAAGAAGAAGATTTTCCCCCGGACTACTTCTCCCCCCTGGATGCTGAACTGGAGGAGGACGAAGATCTGCTTGACCCCGGCCTGGAAGGCGAGACGAAGGCGCCGAGCCCCGAAATCCGCGACCTGCAGAGATCGCTCAACACCTGGCGGAGTGAAAAGGGCCAGCCGCCGGTCAAGGACGACGGGCTCCCCGGCCCGGAAACCAGGAGGGCGGTCCTGGAGTTCCAGAAGGCCAGCGGCATCAAGAGGGAAGACGGCATCGCCGGTCCGGCCACGCGGCAGCGGCTGCGGCTCATCCTCGACATCCTGGGGCGGATACCCACCACGCCGCTGTTTGCCGAAGACCGCCGCAGGCTCCTTGAGCTTGTCGGCGGCCCCGGCTTCCGCAGCCTGCCAGAGCCGGAACAGACCGGAGTGCTCAACCGGATTCGGAGTTACCAGCGGCCCGGCACCCTCGACAACGTCAGGCTCCTGATGAACCTGGTGGCAGAGCCCGGCTTCGAGCGCCTCCCGGCGTCGAGCCAGAAGCTCATGCTCCGCATCCTTGCCGCCCGCCCCGCTGATGCGGACCTTGCCGGCAACCTCATCCAGCTCGTCGGCAGCACCGGCTTCCGCAACCTGGAGGAAACGACGCAGAACTGGGTGCTCAAGCGGATCGAGAGGTATGCCGGAAACCGCGCCCGGATCGACAACCTTGAAAATCTGATTACAGCCTCGAACAATTTCGATCAGCTCTCGCAGCAGAGCCGCAATGTCATGCTCACGGCCCTGGCAAACCGCCCCGGTGATGCACGGCTTGCGGACAATTTCAGAAGGGCCGCCGACCGGGCCGACTTCCGGACCCTGGACCAGCAGACCCAGACCGACGTCCTCACCCGGATCGTGAACTACCCCCGGGCTTTCGTCCACGTGGACAATCTGATGAGCCTGGTGACAACACCCGGCTTCGGGAACCTGGCGCTCTCGGTCACAGGCCAGGTGCTGGACGGGCTCCCCTCCCGCTTCGGCACGACGGTTCTCACGCCCGCCATCATCGGGAACCTCATGGGCGTACTGACGGCAACGGGCTTCGAAAAGCTCCGGCCCGAGATTCGGGACCTCATTCTCGACTCCCAGGCCAACCGACCCGACAACGCGCAGCTGGCCACCGCCCTTCGCACTCTGGTCGAGAACCCGAAATTTCGCCATGAGCCGAGAGAGGCACGGAAAGCGGTCCTGCAGGTTGTCGACAGCATCCCCTGAATGTCCTTGGGGTACAACTTCCGGCCTGTCCACGGCCGTGGCATCAACCGGAAAAGGAGACCGCCATGAAATTCCTGCTCGCAACCATAGTCATCGTGCTGCTGCCGGCCCTCGCTCCGGGGGGCGATCGTCCCGTGGCCCCCAACGGCATCCCCCTGATAGAGGGGTACCGGGGCTGGCAGGTCATCGCCCCGTCGTACCGGGAGGACAGGGGGCATATCCGGGTCATCGTCGGCAACGACACGGCCGTGAACGCCATGAAGAACGGGACGCGCCCGTTCCCCGACGGGACAGTGCTGGCCAAGGTGGCGTGGACCGCGGCTAAGCACCCGAAATTCCCCGTGGCGACTGTGCCCGACACGTTCGTCCAGGTGGAATTCATGGTGAAGGATGCCCAAAAGTACGGGGCGACGGGAGGCTGGGGTTTTGCCCGCTTCGTGGGAATCGGGCTCACCCCCTACGGCAGGGACGCCTCGTTCGCGCAGGAATGCTTCGGCTGCCACCTGCCGGTGAAGGGGAATGACTACGTCTTCACCGGGCTTGCGCCTGTGCCGTAGCGAACGGCGGCGAAGGCTTCCCGGAGAGGATGGAAGCCACGGTCCCCCATGGCATCGTAATTCATGATGACGGTTTTACCGACGCCCGACGCGGCGGGGGATCACACCTCACGGCACCGGCCCCCAGACACGGCCGAGCCTGTCGCCCTCCAGGCGATAGGCCTCGGTCTGCCGCTTCCGGGCGCAGAATGCCGGATCGCCGAGTCCCGGGCAGAGGTAATCCACCGTAATGACCCCCGAGCGGATGGCGAGGGAAAGCACCTTGACCCGTTCCCCCAGGAAAACCGACCCCCCATGGCGCGGTTTTCCCCCCTCATTGACCACGGCGGCCAGCTCGCAGCGGAAATCGCCATCCCCGCGGTCAGCAATGAGAATTACCGCCGCATCCGGCACCCCGTCGCCATTCAGATCACCCGTCGCCGAGGGGGTGCCGAGGCGCAGTTCCGACACCGGCGACGCATCGCCCCCCGGCCCCTGCCGGTACCGGCCGTTCGCCAGCCTGACCGTCTCCCCTGCCAGCAATTCGCTCCGGTATTCGGCATTGGCCAGCTGCTCCGGGGAAAGGGGCGGCTCCGCCGGCGTGAGCGTGGCGCAGGCCGCCAGCGCCCAGGCCGCCCCCCAGAGTTGCAGAAATCGTTGTACGAACACCATGGGGTGAACTCCTTTCCCGGGGGCGAAACCGCACCGCTGCCCCCTTCCCGTGACCGCCTTCCCTGCCGCGCCACCAGCCCTCGTCACTGCCCATGAAACCAGTCTAATTACCGCCGGCGAAAATGCAACGTCACGGCCTGCCGTTTATCCCCTGCAACGGCCGGCATAATCACTTGACAAGGCGCCTTTAACCGGCTCTAATTCTCCCATACTCACCCGGACGACAGGGAGAAGCCATGCCGACACACAGCACCCCACCACCAAAACCAACTCACCCCTTGGGCGACACCAACGTCGGCACGACTCTGCGGCCCGGCCAGAAAGGGACCCGGGAACTGCTCAAATCCTACGGCGACCAGCTTGTCTGCGTCCGTTACCGCTACGACAAGGCCCGGGGCAAGCGGTACAAGACCGTGGAACTGATCATTGACGAGCAGGACTGGATGCCCGGCGTAGCCATCCCGGCCGACAAGCGCCTCCCCATCACGGTCGGCTACGGGGAAACAGAACTGCGGGAGCAGATAAAAGCCGCCGGCGGTTTCTGGAACGCAGAAAAAAGGGCCTGGATTCTTTCGTACCGCACGATACTTCGGATGGGCCTGGAGAACAGGATCATCGACGAAGAGCTGGGCATGTAGTTCATACATCCATGAACCGGAAACCCAGATTTATAAACCAGAAACCTGTATTTGGTGACCACTACTGGATGTAGTAGCGGTGCCTAATTAACGTTCCCCAACAAATAGGGCTACAGCGAAGAGAAGACAAAGGCGAGAGAAACGGCGAGAAGCGACAGAAAGGCGAAGATGAAAAGAAACCAATAAGTAGTGGTCAAACGGAAGAATGTATGCTAGAAGC
>Ga0209172_10005511_pt1 | contig 15302 bp, 14 predicted proteins | sample LarsenN4metaG_FD_184113 | JGI IMG/M metagenome (GOLD analysis project Ga0209172, IMG submission 184113) | Hot spring sediment bacterial and archeal communities from British Columbia, Canada, to study Microbial Dark Matter (Phase II) - Larsen... ... | reverse complement strand
AAAACAGAAGGCAGTAGGCAGTAGGCAGAAGGCAGGCGCTCCTTCTTCCAACTGCGCTGTTCTCATTGTTTCTCTCGCGTCGTTATTGACGACATGAATGACTCCTTAGAAAATGTACAGCAAGGCGGTCAGGTTGCTGCCTGTCGTGCACTATCAGCAACCTGACAGGTTGCTGTACATCTTAGCTTGCTGCCTGTCGCGCACTATCAGCAACCTGTCAGGTTGCTGTACATCGCATTTTCATCATTTCCGGGCGTCGCGCGAGCCGTCTGAAAGACTCCTCAAAGTTTTACCACTCCAAGCAGCACTTGAATCAAGCGAATCAAGTCATTAACATCCACAACATTGTCGCCGGTCAGATCGGCGGCCCTGAGAGCGTCTCCTGTAAGCAAGCTGGCCCCAAGCAGGTGCTGAATCAGCGCGATTAGATCCTTAATATCGACGGTTCCATCCTGGTTCATATCGCCGCGCCTGATTGTCACCGGAGGAGGATTCTTCACAGTAAAAGTTATCTCATCGCTTGCAGCTCGGTTGCCTGCCGCGTCCCTTGCTATCGCCTGCAATCGGTGAGGGCCATCAGAGAGCTTGGTTGTATCGAGCGTCAAGCTGAAAGGAGGAGACGTGATCTCCTGGCCGAAATTCGTTCCATCCAGAACGTACTGCACTCCCGTCACCCCGATATTATCATCGACTGAAACGGTGATCTGGATCGTCTCTTTAACTTCTGCTCCCTGAGCCGGGCTGGTGATCGAGACGGTAGGACTTGTTCTATCGGCGATGGTGAAATTTGCGCTCTCCGTCTGCGCCTTCAATCCAGCCGCATCGCTCACCACCACGCGGATGCGAGCCTTAACCGTCACTATATTGGGCACGGACCAGCGCCAGGATTGCGCCTGCGCAGTCAAAGATGCGTTCTGAGCAGTGTAACTATTGCCGCCGTTTGAAGAGAAATATATCTCTTGCGAGGCTATTCCAATATTATCAGACGACGACCACTGAATGGTGAAATCGGATCCGGCGGCAAGCGTCTCTCCTCCTACCAGGGAGACGAGCGAGACTGTTGGCGGGGTCTGATCTGTGATGGAGAACTCAGGGCTATCCATCTGGGCAACATTCGATTCTGCATCTCTTGCTATCACTCGAATGCGCGCCCGTTGCACTACGCGGTTGGGGACGTTCCAGGTAAACGTTTGCACGTCCCCTGCGAGGTTTGTTGCGAGGGCAGAAAAGCTAGTACCCCCATCGAGCGACAGCAACAGGTCTTGCGATGTCACCCTGACGTTATCAGTTGAAGTCCAGCGAATAATCAACTGGGAGCCAGCAGCTACCGATTGAACAGCCACCGGCGAAGCGATGGTTATGGTTGGAGGGGTCCTATCGAGAGGAGGCGAGACGGTTATAGTTACACCGGCATTGCAGCTCTCATTGCTGTAAGTGTCTTCAACAACCAGGACGGCATTATAGGTCCCGGGCACGGTATAGACATGGGCAGGATTCTGGGAGGAGCTGCTTGCGCCGTCGCCAAAATTCCAGGAATATCTGAAAGACGCATATTCACCCCCTCCCGATACATTTCCGGTAAACGACACTGTGAGCGGCGCGGGTCCATTTGTCGGACTGGCCCCAGCACTGCAGGTCAGCTCTGGCAATTTAGCAGATGTGGAATAGGCCAGCGATTGATCCCCATGTTGCAATATCGCAATTAAAAACAGGCAGAGAATAAGTCGATTTATTAGCATGACTGTAATCTCCTCATTGAGCGTGGTTGCTACCTTGCGCTAAGCGCAAGGTAGCAGGACCTGCGTTTTCCTGATGACAGGCTATTTCACAATATTGCGGATGCCGGTATTCTATGCTCCTGCCATGGGATGTCAAGTGGTTCTCTTTAATCTTCTCGCTCAAGGCGGTTAAACTTCGATTGACACGACTGGCTTATAAAATCAAAGTACATTCCGCATCGGCTGTGAACAGGCGCCAAGTGGAAAAGGAAACCGGGCATGATGCGATCGGTAAGGCTCAATAGAACTCTTATGGCCATTTCCTGCGCGTTGCAGGAAATGACCACAGCCGAGCGCAATATTCTTTTTCATCTTGTCTGGCGATAATTCGGGGCCACAGCAGCGAGGCGCTCAGTCATTGGATTCATCTTTTTCGCTGATATAAACCTCGAAGGTGGTGATGAAATCATTAACCTTCTCTGCCAGCTCTGTCACTCTCTCATCGGTTGATCTCTGCGCCTGGGTCATCTCTTTCTGTATCTGGACCATCTCTTTTTGAGATTTAACTATATCACCCAGCAGATCAACGATGGTGACGATGGCACCTTCAAGTTTGCCAATTCTTTCCTCAGCCTTCTTGTGCGCTTCGGTGAGCATCTGCACTTCGGTGTCAATCTGAGCTTGCCGATCAACTATAGAATCAATCTGCTTTTTAACGTCTTCATCTTCCATAACGATCTTCCCTACTCAGCATCTTTTGTCTTTTAGGGTTGCAATCGAACAGTTATAGTCAAGAATCTCAGCGTAACAGCATATCTGCCATTATGCAAGCGCATCCAAAACAGTTCTAGAAATAGCCTGTTTCGAGGGCGCTTGGCGCCCGAACCGAAAAGTATTTTCTTGGAAGCTATAAGCTGGCAGCCCACCCTTTAAGTTGCTGCATGCTGAAGCGTGAGATCCAAACATTAATACCGGCTCTGTCACTTGAGTGACAACCGAACAGGTGTGTTATAATTGCGTTTCATTGAATCTCGATTGGCTAATCTCAGGTCTGAATCTTAATAGCTCTTTTAATCTCCGCGAGGTATGCGTTTAGCGTGGCAAGAAGCAGCGGCGTAGCCGCTAAAGGATATAAGGAACAGGCCCCGGCGAGTCGGAGACTCGCCGCACATCCGTAGCGGCCACAGCCGCACAATTTACAAACACGCTAAACACGTACTCCGCGAGTATTCCGCGCCGTTTGCGTTCTCATTACTAAAGGATGCAACTGGCGCAGCAAATGTGTAGCTCAGAATTGAGGTGGCATTATGAAAGTGATTGTGTCGAAGATTTTACAGAGGGAATTAGGAATTGGCCCTGACATTGAGCTTTCAGAATTCCGCGAGAAGTTTGTCGTCAAGGAAGACAATCAGGCAATGTACTTGAAGCCTCCACACAATAGCATTGTGCGCGTGGCAGTAGGGCGATTGACTCTGGTTGGCAGCTATGATCCGATTGCAGAGGGCGTGTTGCAACAGCAATCCGATCCGGCTTGATTTAGTGAGGAGTCTTTCATGTCGCTTGGGCGACGCCCTGAAATAATGAAAAGCCTGGGGGCACTGGTTTCCTTGAGAGGCCCGCCTTTCCAGGTAGTGCAACCCAAGCAGGCAAGGATGCCTGCGCTCCCAGAGTATTTCTGAGGAGTCATTCATGTCGTCAATAGCGACGCCCACAAACAATGAGAACAGCGCAGTTGGAAGAAGGAGCGCCTGCCTTCTGCCTACTGCTTACTGCCTTCTGTTTTCTGAGGAGATCTCAAGATGAAACTCTCGATTATGAGACATGGCATTGCTGAAACCTTGCCTTCTTCCGCCATCGCCAGAGATGAAGACCGCAAACTGACCAAAGAAGGCCGGACAAAAACGCGACTGGTAGCAGATGGACTCAAGCGGCTCGGCCTCAAGTTCGATCTGATACTCACCAGTCCCCTTGCGCGCGCGCGCGAAACAGCAGAGATCGTCGCCGAGCAATTCGGCCTGGCTAAAAAATCAATCAAAGAGACTTCAGCCCTTGTCCCAGGCAGTCCGTTGACGGACATCCTCAAGGCGCTCCAGCCTTATAAAGATTTAAGTCATATTCTGCTTGTTGGGCATCAGCCACAACTTGGAGAACTCGCCTCAAACCTGGTCTGTGGCCACAAAGATGCTCCTATCAGATTTAAGAAAGCGGGGGTGTGCCAGGTGGAACTGGACGGCGTGCCCCCGGCTACGGCAAGTGTTCTCAACTTCCTTTTAACTCCCAGTCAGCTTGAGCTGATAGGGAGAGCAAAATCGACCTGAAATCCAAAACTTGAAATGTGGAGACTTCTATGCGCTTAGGTACAGTTACTTACAATCTGGCAAAAGATTGGGACATCCCGACTATCATCTCCCGCTGCACAGCCACCGGATTCGAAGCAGTAGAGCTGCGAACTACACATAAACATGGCGTTGAGCCTTCTATCAGCAAAGAGCAGCGCGAAGCAGTGAAGAAACAGTTTGAAGGCTCTAAGGTCAGGCTGCTCAGTCTGGGCACTATCTGCGAGTATCACTCGCCCGATCTTAATATTGTTAAACAGAATATCGAGACAACCAGGGAGTTCGTCGTGCTGGCGCATGACATTGGAGCTATCGGGGTCAAAGTGCGGCCCAATGGCCTTCCCAGAGATGTCCCCAAAGAGAAGACTCTTGAGCAAATCGGCAAGGCATTGCGCGAATGCGGAGAATTCGGCAAAAGGTACGGCGTCGAGATATGGCTCGAAGTGCACGGCAGCGGGACACAGGAGCCACCCAATATCCGAACTATCATGGATGTTGCCAATCACGAGTATGTAGGAGTGTGCTGGAACTCTAATCCTACTGATGTAGTTGATGGCTCAGTGAAGAAGAGCTTCGATCTCCTCAAAAATTGGATACGCAGCGTGCATATCAATGAGCTATACCGCGAGCAGTATCCCTGGCGCGAGCTGTTCACTCTGTTGAAGTCAATTAAATATGATCGCTACTGCCTGGCGGAAATTCCTGAGAGCCAGGAGCCTGAACGGTTAATGCGCTACTATCGCGCCCTGTACCGCGAGCTTTCACGGTGAAATGCCTTTTCGATCTTCGCTTTTAGATTATGTCTGAGAAGAATAGACCCGGCCGAATGCAGCGGCCTACCTGGGCTGAAATTCATCTCGATAATCTGCTGCATAATTATCGAACCATCAAATCTCTTGTCGCTCCCGGCGTAAAAGTAATGGCTGTGGTCAAAGCCGACGCTTACGGGCACGGCGCAGTTCCGGCAGCAAAGGCGCTGGAGGCAGAAGGAGTAGACTTTCTCGGCGTCGCTCTGCCGGAAGAGGGAATGGAGCTGAGAGCGGCAGGGATAAAGGCGCCAATACTGTGCTTCGGCGGATTCTGGGGCGATCAGGCCCCGATGTTGATCGATAATGAAATCACGCCTGTAATCTATCGACTGGATGCGGCAATAGCCCTCAACGAAGCAGCCAGGGCGCGTTCAAAGCCGGTCAATTACCATCTGAAAATTGATACCGGCATGGGGCGGCTTGGGATCCCTAGCAGTGAAGTCAAAGCATTCGCCGAACGCCTCAAAGAGTTCAAGCGCATCAAGCTCGATGGGGTGATGACGCACTTTGCCTGCGCCGATGAGCCTGACAAGAATGACTTCACTCTCGGCCAGATCGAGAGGTTCAACCAAGCCTTTGCTGCTATTGAATCGCTGGGCTTTCAACCAACTTACCGTCACTTAGCTAACAGCGCGGGAACGCACGCGCATCCTCAGTCGTGGGGCAATCTCGTGCGCTCAGGCGGAATGCTTTACGGATTGTGGCGCGACATTATTGCTCCTGTGCCTGCTCCGCCTCCGCTCAAGCCGGTAATGTCGCTTCATTCCTCTATCGCCTATTTGAAGAGGGTCCCCAAAGGGGCCTCGCTGGGATACGGCTGTAGTTTTCAAACCGAGCGCGAAAGCTTGATTGCGACTCTGCCAATAGGATATGCCGATGGATACCGACGCGCTCATTCAAATAATGGGCAAGTTATAGTGCGCGGCCAGTTTGCTCCTGTCGTAGGCCGCGTGAGCATGGATTTGACCATCATCGATGTCACAGATGTCGCCGGCGCACAGCTTGATGATGAAGTGGTGTTGATGGGAGAGCAAGGCGGCCTTTCAATCTTCGCTGAAAATCTGGCGCGCCAAATAGGTACTATTTCATTTGAGATCACTTGTAATATATCCGGTCGCGTCCCGAGAATGTACAAGATGCGTAATTCGTAATGCGTTACGCATTACTCTAACCAAACTTTTCTCTTGCGAGCGCAGTCTAACCTTTGTGAATGCGAAGTTCGATCAAAATATAGAGCTTAAGAAAAAGATTGTGGTAGGTTCGGGCGCCAAGCGCCCTCAAAACAAGTTTATTTCTGAATTGTTTTGAGGGCGCTTGGCGCCCGAACGGAAAAGTATTCTTCTTAAGAGCTATAGATATAGAGGGACGGCTATGAGATTTGAGACAAAAACAACATCGCGATCCTTTCTTACTTTCAAAAACCTCAATAGACTCTTACCTGCTATTATTGTGTTTGCGCTCACTGTGGCGCTGGTTGCAGGGCCGATACCGCTTGCCCTGGGCCAGAGTGGGTCTTCGCGCAAAGATACTAAAACGCACAAACTCACCGAAGAACAGAAGATCATTCACCTGCTCAATCGCATTGCTTATGGCCCGAAGCCGGGCGATATTGAGCGCGTCCGTCAGATGGGCATCAACCGCTATATAGATCAACAACTATATCCTGAGCGAATAGATGATTCTGTCGTCGAACAGAAGCTCAAGGAATTTGAGACGATCAACCTGCCTACATCAGAGCTGTTCAAATATCAGCCGCCAAATAAACTCGCCAAACAGCAAGAAAAGACAGGCAAGCGTAAAAAACGAGAACCGTCGGCGGAAATGAGCGCCCAGGAGCCCAAAGGCCCCCAGTTCATCATAAGAGAATTGCAACAGGCCAAACTCATGCGAGCTATCTACAGTGAAAGGCAGCTCAACGAGATAATGGCCGATTTCTGGACGAATCATTTCAATGTCTTCGCCGGCAAAGGCGCAGATAAATGGTTGATCACATCTTATGAGCGCGATGTGATCCGGCCAAACGCTATGGGAAAATTTAAAGACCTTCTCCTGGCTACGGCAAAGAGCCCGGCAATGCTCTTCTATCTGGACAACTGGATGAGCGTTGATCCAACCGCGAATTTAGATAAGAGGCCAGACAAACAGGAGCGCCGCGAGCGTCGCAGGAATCAAAACCAGCGACGCAAGAACATCCTCAACCGCAGATTAGGGGCCCTTCCGCCCATCACCGAGGCCGATAGGGCAATGAAAAGGCAGCGGCGACAGAACAAGCAACAGGAGATGCAAGCTCAAAATATACCTCAGAAAAATCGCCGTCCAACAGGGCTTAACGAAAACTATGCCCGCGAGCTGATGGAGCTCCATACTCTTGGTGTTGATGGGGGTTATACGCAGAAGGACGTAACAGAAGTTGCCCGCTGTTTCACCGGCTGGAGCATAAGGGCCCCCAGACAGGCGGCGGAGTTCTTCTTCTATGATCGCGCTCACGACCGGGGTGAGAAGACAGTATTGGGAGTGAAGATCCCTGCCGGGGGCGGCATTGAAGATGGAGAGAAAGTAATTGACATTCTCGTGCGCCATCCTTCGACGGCTCGATTCATCTCGACCAAGCTTGCGCGCCGGTTCGTATCCGACAATCCGCCGCCACAACTGGTCAATCGAGCGGCAGAGGTCTTCCGCAAGACCGATGGCGATATACGCGAAGTTGTGCGAGCCATAATCACTTCGCCGGAGTTCTTTTCGGTCGAAAGCTACCGAGCCAAGGTCAAGAAGCCGATTGAGCTTGTCGCCAGCGCAGCTCGCGCTCTGGGAGCGGATACAACCGTCTCGCCGCAGCTTGCTCAAGCAGTCGCTCGAATGGGCGAGCCATTGTTTATGTGCCAGCCGCCAACCGGCTATCCTGATGTGGCCGAAGCCTGGATCAATACGGGGGCCCTGCTGACGAGAATGAACTTCGCCTTTGCGCTGAGCGCCAATCAAATTCCCGGAACGCGCTTCGACCTCCAGCGCCGGTTCCCTCAGCTAAACAGCAAACGGCATGAACAGAAGGTCGATTACTTGATTAAAGAGCTGCTGCGAGGCGACGCCTCGCAGCAAACGAGATCGACTTTGCTTAAAGAGCTTGACAGCGCGAGCAACGTCAAAGTCAGCTTTGAAGATGATCAGGAGAGATCGTTGGAAGCGCGTCTGACAGGGCTGATCCTGGGATCATCGGAATTTCAGCGACGCTAGAGGAGAAACACTATGAATATCGACAGAAGATTCTTTTTAAAATCCAGTGGTATTGCGCTGGCAAGTCTGGGGGCCGGTCTGAGCGCGCCTGCTTTCCTCAGACGAGCTGCGATGGCCGACACAAGAGGCGGCAAAAAGATTTTAATAGCCATCTTCCAGCGCGGCGCGGCTGATGGATTGAATATGGTTGTGCCGCATGCTGAGAAGGCTTATTACAACTTACGTCCAACTATTGCCATTCCTCGCCCCAAATCAGGCGATGTGAATGCCGCAATAGAGCTGGACGAGTTCTTCGGTTTGCATCCGAGTTTGAAGCCGTTCAAGCCGCTCTACGACGCGGGGCATCTGGCAATCATTCACGCTGTTGGTTCCCCTGACTCCACGCGATCTCATTTCGATGCTCAGGACTTTATGGAATCAGCAACGCCGGGGCTCAAGAGCACAACCGATGGCTGGCTCAACCGTTACTTGCTAGCCAGGCCGCAGCCACAGCAGAGCGCGTTTCGTGCTGTGGCGCTGAGCCAGAATCTGCCGCGCACTCTGCAAGGCAGGGCGCCAGCAATTGCCATGGCAAACATCAATGAGTTCGGACTGCGCGGCGCCGGGCTGGGCAACCCCCAGAGCAGCTTTGAGGCCCTTTATGGCCAGGGGACGAATGATCTACTGCACAACACCGCGCAAGAAGCATTTGAAGCGGTCAAGCTGCTCAGGCGCGCTAATCCTACTCAGTTTGCTCCTGCCAGTGGAGCCAATTACCCGCGCGGGCGCTTTGGCGATACGCTCAAACAGATAGCGCAATTGATCAAGGCCGACATTGGGCTTGAGGTCGCTTTCACCGATTGCGGAGGATGGGACACCCACGCTGGCCAGGGGGGCTCGCAAGGGCAACTGGCAAATCGCTTGACAGAATTCAGCCAGGGCATTGCCGCGCTTTACACCGATCTGGGGGACAGGATGCAGGACATCGTCATACTCACCATGTCCGAGTTTGGCCGCACAGCGCATGAGAATGGCAATCGCGGAACCGATCATGGCCATGCTAACTGCATGTTCGTATTGGGCGGCGCAGTCAAAGGTGGTAAGGTTTATGGCAAGTGGCCCGGTCTAGAGCGCGAACAGTTGTTTGAAGGGCGCGACCTGGCGTTGACAACCGATTTTCGCGATGTCTTCGCAGAGGTCATTGCCAGGCATCTGGGGGCTCCAGATTTGACAAAGGTCTTTCCCAATTATCAGGTGAAGACATCCAATTTCAAGGGCTTCATGGGATAGGCCAATAACTGGCTTTCTCTTCCCCAGGGCGGCTGCCTGTTGATCCGGCCCCATCTTCGGCTGGGGCCACTCTCTTTCTAGCCACAGCCGCTATCTTTTCCGCCAGTTGCTCCCTACTGACGGGTTTAAGAATGTGAGCCTGAAAGCCGGCCGCATAGGCCATCTGTATATCCTCCTCCATGCCATAGCCCGATATTGCTATTGCAGGCACATTGCTCAATTCTTTCATTGAGCGAAACTCTCTTATCATCTCAAAGTCGCTCACATCAGGCATTCCGAGATCAGCAAGTATCAGGTCTGGCCTCTCTCTCAGAGCTAACTCTTTAGCCCTCTTTGCCGAATCAGCGGCAATCACTCGATGCCCGATTGCTTCGAGCAATAACTTGAGGATCTCCAGATTATCGGGCGAATCCTCTACAATTAATATGTTCAATGACTGAGGAGCTTGACTGGCCTCTGCCTGCGCTTCGGCGGCGGAAGTTGAAAGTTCAGCCATATTGGGTGGAATGCGCAGCACAAATGTGGCCCCTCTGCCTACGCCGTCGCTATGAGCCTCGATTTGCCCACCGTGCGCTTCTGCCACGTACTTTACTATCGTAAGGCCAAGCCCCAGGCCGCCATATTTGCGTGTGACTGCTGATTCAGCCTGCTGGAAGCGATCGAAGATGCGCGGCAGAAACTCAGGATCTATGCCGATGCCATCGTCTTGCACTATTATTTCAGCCACGCCATTGCTGAATGCTGTTTTGACCAGCACTTGACCGCCCTTGTTAGTGAACTTGATTGCATTAGTAAGCAGATTGGTCACTGCCTGCTGCAAGCGCATTGTATCTCCATTAATGAAGATAGGTTCGGGCGAGGCTTCAAAGCCGAGCCCCACTCCTTTTGCATCAGCAAGGCTCCTTATTGATTGCACACAGTTTTTTACGACCTCACCTATCTCTGCCGACCTCTTCTCCATTGAGAGCTTGCCTGAGACTATACGGGAAACATCGAGCAAATCTTCGATGAGCTTGGCCTGATGCCGAGCGTTCCGCTCCATCACATCGAGGCCCATCGCAATTGCTCTGTCATCAGGATACTTATCTCTCAGGATAGTGCACCAACCGATAATCGGAGTGAGAGGGGTCCTCAATTCATGAGAGAGCACGGCAAGGAAATCATCTTTGGCGCGGCTGGCTTCTTCGGCCTCAGCGCGCGCTGCCTGCTCGCGGGCAAGCAGTTGGGCTCGCTCCTCTTCCGCCTGCTTGCGCTCAGTTATGTCGCGCACAATTGCCAGAACTTCCGTCTCTCCACTAGGAACAAATCGGGCCTCGAAATTACGCCTGCCGTCATTTATCGTGAGCTGATATTCAAAGACCTGTGTATCTCCGGACTCAAGCGTTTTTCTCACATAGAACATGGACTGTTGAGCCACCTCTTCTGGCATCACATCGTACACACTCTTGCCCAGAAATTCACTGGGGTGCAACAAAGGCTCGAAATCCTTTCCCGTTTTAAAGTCCAGATAGATGCCATCTCTGCTGATTTGAAACATCGGATCGGGTATGGCGTTGAAGAGCGCGCGATTCTTCGCCTCGCTCTTTCGCAGCGCATCCTCGGCTCGTGCGCGCTCTTCGATCTGCTCTTTCAAAATCGCATTAGCTTTTGTAAGCTCGGCCGTTCGCTCTTCAACTCTTGCTTCCAACTCTTCGTGGGCCTTCCGTAGCGCTTCTTGCGCTTGTTTGCGCTCAGCTATATCACGAACGACGGTGATGATGTAAGCTTTGCCAGCAATTATTGATGTTGAGACCGATGCTTCAAGGTCGATCAGTGTGCCATCTTTGCGTATGCCCTTAAATTCATACACTGACGGAGTGGGTTCCCCTCGCAATCGTTTCCTGCCAAACTCCAGCATCCGTTCGTTATCTTCGGGCGCCTGTACCACTGAGAGATGCTTGCCCAGAAGCTCTTCAGGACTATCATATCCATAGAGAAGCGCGTAGGATCTATTGGCATAGACAATATACTCATCCTCTTCAACTACGATTCCATCGCGCGAAGCTTCAAAAATTGCCGCCAACCACTCCTGGCTTTGCTTGAGCGCCTCTTCCGCTCGCTTACGCTCAGCCTCTGACGTTTCTAACCCTTCAATTTGTTGGCGCACCTCTGCCGGTTCATTTAATCTCTGCCCTCTTGTCCTATCCTCACTTCTCATCTTTTTACCGGAGAAGAAATATAGTGGAAGCAGCTCGAACATTCAAATGCGCGGCCGCCATTACCGGCAAGAGAAGATTCTAGCTTGTGTTCTCTAAAAATGGAAGGGCAAGAGATGTGACAAAAACTGCCAGGCCAAAGTCAGAGAAGTTTTAGATTACCTTCGGGAAGAAGCGCAGTCAGCGAACTTCAGTCTGCTGGCTGAATCAACGAGCATTTGCTAGCTGAGTCAGCGAAACCTGTTACGATTCGGCCTGAATTGAGATTAACAAGGTGCTCCCACGCTGATCGGCGCAAGCCTTCGACTCTCTTTAGGTTTGCAGATTTCTGCGAAATCTGCAAACCTAAAGGATAGCCTAATCTATCTCGCCAGCATATATCTTTATTATTGTATCGAGCAGTTTCAGAGCATCAGGCCGCTTGCGCTGAAATGAATTGCGCCCAATTATCGAGCCGAAGCCGCCGCCATCACGAATAGCGCGGATCTCTTCATAGACTGCCTCATCGCTCTCCTTTTTGGCTCCACCGGAAAAGATCACAATGCGACGTCCATCGAACGCGCTCTGGACTACGTGGCGGACTCTATCGGCCAGAGTCTTAATAGGCACCTCATATTTCTCATAAGCCTTCCGCGCTTCGGGCTGCTCAATATGATCGCTGGGCAGCTTGACCTTTATGACATGCGCGCCGAGCTGGGCAGCGATCTGAGCTGCATAAGCAACGACATCGATTGCCGTCTCGCCTTCTTTGCTTATCCCGGAACCCCTGGGATAAGACCATACCACGACTGCAAGACCATTCTCTTTCGCTTCCAGGGCAATCCGGCGCAGCTCTTCATACATATCATTGCGAGCGGCTGAGCCGGGATAGATGGTGAAGCCTATCGCGCAGCAACCGAGCCTGAGAGCATCGCGCACACTGCCCGTTACTGCCGATTTGGGGTCCCTCTCATCCAGCAACAGATCATGATTATTGAGCTTCAAGATCAGCGGGATGTCGCCGGCATAATCGGCAGCGCCTGCCTCCAGGAACCCCAACGGCGCAGCGTAAGCATTGCAGCCGGATTCAATGGCCAATTCAAAATGATAGCGAGGATTGTAACCGGCAGGATTGGGCGCAAAGCTGCGGGCCGGGCCATGCTCGAAACCTTGATCTACAGGCAATATCACCATTTTGCCACTCCCGCCTAATCTCCCATGATTGAGCATGCGAGCGAGGTTGGTAAGTGTGCCGGGATTATCACTGCTGTACCAGCTTAGAATCTCTCGTATTCGTTCTTTCATCTTTTCACCTCTCTAAATTGGGGCTACTTACATCTGTTCAGGGGAAGATCAATAGTATATCACTTCAGAACCCATATTCAACGATCTATAAAATTACCTGGGCACACAAGCAGGTGACCTATATCTGGAACGTTCTACGTCAGACATAGGACGAACGACGAATCCATTTCTTTACCATCCGTGGTGCCCCTCAGAAAATGTACAGCGAGGCGGTCAGGTTGCTGTCTGTCGCGCACTATCAGCAAGGCTAACCGCCACGGCTGTACATCGCGCCCATTTTCGTCATTTCAGGGCGTCGCCTGAGGCTGTCTGAAAAGCTCCTCTGTATCTGCGGTGGCCGCTTTCTGGATATGCTCTGAGAACCGTTGATCAGCAAAAAGCCGAGCGAGAATCCCGGTGCCCTATTATCCGTTTCCTGCCCGGCTTCTGTGGTAGTTATAGTCCCACTACTTAGAAATAACTCACAATGAAAATGCGCTTCCCGATTTGGCTCCCAAAAGCCTTTGCCTGGAAGATTTACCTATCTTCGAGCGAACTGTTTTCGAACGCTCTGAATCGGTTGAAATTCTGGGTAAAGCAATCCGACCGGTCTCCCGAAAAGCATGGTGACTGACTGACTCGCTATCGATCTTTCCTGCGCACACGGGAGCTGTAGCCAGCGATGGCCAGAGTTGAGGATAAGAGGAAACTCACGCAGAACCGGGTTAGAGGAGGTAGAGAAGATGAATCACATAACCGAACCGCTCAGGACAGCCGTTAAGATGGCAGACAACGGCGAGCAGAGGCGCGCTATCTATGAAGATGCGATCACACAAACGATCAACAATATTGCCCAGATGTTCAAACTAAAGAGAGATGAGGTTGCGCTTCTGATTACCGATTCTCAGCAACAGATGTTGCGTTTTGTTGCTCCTGCGGCTTTGAGGAGCGCAGGAACAATCCCCCTGAATGATTCCAATTCCATAGCTGCGCGCGCTCTGCGCGAACACAAAGGGAATATCAGTAATATGCTGAGCGGTGTGCGCCATGCGCGCGTCTTCGAGTTGATCAGAACTGGTGAAGGCTCTCCCAAACCAATTCAGAAGATGATGACTGCACCGCTGTTCTTTAACGATGAACCAGTCGGCGTAATTCAGTTGTCGCGCAAGGGGACAACGGCTGCTGAGGCGGGCCCGGACTTCAGCCTTGATGATCTGGCCAGATTGCAGGCTATCTCCGATAATGTTGCCCCACTGCTTGGCAAGCTTTATAAATCTCTCAGGCTTTAATAACATTCGGGGCGCGTAGCCGTTACACGTGCACCTCGCCGTAAACCAGCTCTCCTGTCGGCTTGTAATACTTCTGCATAATGTAGAGGAGGGAAAGGTTGAAAACAAGAACCAGTGTGATCACAAGCCATCCAGGCATAAACCCCATGCTGGCATGCTGGAGTATATCCTGAGTCCTGAGAGCGAGCGTAGGATGGACCAGAATCTTAAGCCACCAGGCTAAAAGAAGTATCAAGAACATCCAACAATAATTGCGGCGCAGCCTGCGCGCCATAGCTTGCTGTGTGGTAATTCCAAACCTGGGGCTCCGCAAATCTTCTGTCAGCGTCTGCAACCACTCCTGATCATCAGGCAAATTTTCCGGCGAGAACATGCGCACGAAGAAGTTGCGCTCCAGCAACCTCACGCGCCGTCTGTAGACGTCAAAGAACCGGTAGCGGCGAGACTCTATCATCAACAGCAAATAGACGAGCCCCATTGCAAACAGTATAACCATGTGGCTGTTGCCAGGCGTGGAAAAGGCGACCGAGAGCATGGCAGCCACTGCGCCTATAGCCCAGTTGGTTGTCAGGTCGATTCGGTTCCGCCAGGTTGACATGCGATACATCTCGCCGCGGTAATAATGGCTGATAGCAGTAACATATTCCGCCCTGCTGACCGGCAATATCATCTGCAACTTGGAATCGCTTATTACATTGCTCTGATTCATAGATAGCCGCTCCAGACCGTATAAGGTGTGATTCTCTCCAGGGATCGATGGTGTACCTGTTTGAATAAAATACTTGCATGGAGAATTACTGCCTATATCAACAACTGATAATCAAATTGTCCCTTCAAGCTATTATGATAATGACACTTGATTTATAATGGCAACATTTTCATGGCAAGCTATAGAGCTTAAGAAAAAGATTGCAGCCGGTTCGGGCGCAAATACTTCGGGCAGTTTTGAGGGCACCCGCCGCCCGAAGTTCTTGCGCCCTCAAAACAGATTAAATTTAAAACTGTTTTAAGGGCGTTGCACGCCCGAACCGAGAAGTCTTTCTCTTAAAGCTGTAGAAAGGCTTTTCATCTCTATTCTACAAATAGGTCGCTCCTACCAAAGCTATAGACCTTAAGAGAAAGATCAGAGTCAGTTCGGGCGTGCAACGCCCTCAAAACAGGTTAAATTTAAAACTGTTTTGAGGGCGTTGCA
>Ga0209172_10005509_pt1 | contig 15310 bp, 9 predicted proteins | sample LarsenN4metaG_FD_184113 | JGI IMG/M metagenome (GOLD analysis project Ga0209172, IMG submission 184113) | Hot spring sediment bacterial and archeal communities from British Columbia, Canada, to study Microbial Dark Matter (Phase II) - Larsen... ... | reverse complement strand
GGGAGCCCTCAAACCAGTTCTACTTTAATTTGTTTTGAGGGCGCTTGGCGCCCGAACCCAATACTTCGGGGGAGCCCTCAAACCAGTTCTACTTTAATTTGTTTTGAGGGCGCTTGGCGCCCGAACCGACTGCAATCTTTTCTTGAGGTCTATATTTTATAAATTGTTAGCGGCTGAGCCGCTTCGATGCGCGGAGCGGCTTGGCTGTGTGGGGCGTAAGCAGGCAAGGATGCCTGCGCTCCCATTTGCGCTTCCATTTGCGCTTACGGCTAGGCGCTGAGTAGATCATCTGCGTGGGGGCGTAAGCAGGCAAGGATGCCTGCGCTCCCATCTGCGCTTCCATTTGCGCTTACGGCTAGGCGCTGAGTAGATCATCTGCGTGGGGGCGTAAGCAGGCAAGGATGCCTGCGCTCCCAGGATGCTCCCAGGATGCTTGCGCTCCAGAGATGTCTGTGCTTCTCCCTTCAATGGCTGCGCTGCCAGGAGCGCCCTGCCTTAAAACTTCACTTGACTATCCTGAAGCTCGAATGGACAATTCTCCCTTTCCTAGGAATAGCTATAGAAGCCGCAGGGCAGTGGCATTGTGATCAGATCGGGAGGCAGCTTCTTCAGGATTGCTCTCATGTAGCTATAGAAGCCGCAGGGCAGTGGCATTGTGATAATAACAGGTCTGATGCTATCATCTTGCTTCTCCCTGATCGAATCCAAATACAGAGCCGGATTGTCAACGTCTAAAGCATGAAAAAAACGATCCTGTTACTCAGCCTCCTATTCTTGCTAGTCGGTTTCGCCGTCTCGCCTCAGATAGCGCCGGACCGTAAAAGAGCAGTGCACGCAAAGGCATCGACGCTCGCAGGCGGAAGCTACCAAAGCAACCCGCTCACGACCGATCTGAAGCAGCGGACTTTTGAGACGGTCTGGCGCATAGTCAAAGAGAAGCATTACGACCCGAAGCTTAACGGAGTGGATTGGGATAGCGTGCGCATGCGCTACTCTCCGCTCATCGCCGCGACAAAGACAGAAGGTGAATTCTATGCCCTCCTTAGCCAGATGCTGAGCGAGCTGAACCAATCGCACTTTGCCATTATCCCTCCTTCTGCTTTCGTTGATACCGACAACGACCAAAGTGTCGATGGGAACAGGAGCGATGGTCGGGGCGAAACCGGCCTCAGCCTCGCCTGGATCGAAGAGCAGATGATAGTTACCCGTGTGGAACCCGATTCCTCTGCTGCTCGCGCTGGGCTGCGTCCGGGCTTTGTTATCACTCAGATCGATAGCAAGGGCTTTGATGATCTACGCCGTCGCATAGCTCAGCGCAAAGAGAGACCGGTAATGGAGAGATTCTTGATGGCGCGCGCCGCGCTGGCCAGGCTGAGCGGCCGAATAGGAACACAGGTGCGCATCAAGTGCCTGGATGAGAATAATGCCCCACGCGAAGTTGAGCTTGAGCGCCGGTCGCCAAAAGGCCAGCTAGTGAAGTTTGGCAATCTTCCGCCGGTCTACGCCAACCTTGAGAAGAAGCGACTGCCAAGTGGAATCGGTTATATTCGATTCAATATCTTTATGATGCCGCTGCTGGCGCAGATTCAAGAGGCAGTCAAGAGCTTCAGCAATGCGCCGGGAATTATCATCGATCTGCGAGGGAACCCCGGAGGGCTGGGGGCAATGGCGTCGGCTGTTGCTGCGCTTTTCCACCGTGAGCAGTCTCAACTGGGCACAATGCACATGCGGCGCGGCGAAAGCCATTTTGTGGTCTTTCCTCGCCAGGATGCTTATACGGGGCCCCTGGCGATCATCACCGATGAGGGCAGCGCAAGCACATCGGAAGTGCTGGCCGGGGGACTGCAAGAGAGCGGTCGCGCAATCATCGTCGGCAATACCACGCTGGGCGCAGTGCTCCCTTCCGTCATCGAAGAGCTTCCCACAGGCGCGCGATTGCAATATGCGATTGCCGATTTCAAGACGCCCAAAGGAGTTCTGCTCGAAGGCTGGGGAGTGAAACCGGATATTGAGGTGCCGCTCAGCCGGAGCGCATTTCTCGAAGGCCGCGATCCTGCCTTTGAGAGTGCGGAGAGCGCAATATTGAAGAAACAAAAGGCCAGGCGTAGAACGTAATGAGTGATGCGCGATGCGTAAGAAGAAGCAGCGCGTAGTCCGTAATCTCTGAGCGCGATCCGTGAAAAGAATGCGTGATCTGTGACAAGAAGCGATACGCGGTCTTTTTTACGCATTACGCATTAGCTGTTCAAGATCAAAACGAGAAAGGAATTATCTATGAACCGGTTTTTGACTCTTCTAGTTCTAATCTGTTTTACAGTAATCTCAGTTGCTCCGGCTCAATCTACCGATGATAAAAAGAGCAAAGCTGATGAGATAACGGCTGACAGGGTCCTGGAACGATTTATCGAGGCTACCGGCGGGCGCAAAGCCTATGAGAAGCTGACAAGCCGCGTAATTAAGGGCACTCTTGAGGTTGCTGCTCAGGGCATCAAAGGCACGATAGAGATCTATAGCAAGGCCCCCGACAAGCACTGGGAGGTCGGCGTAATCGAAGGCATAGGCGAATTCACCAGGGCCTACGATGGGCAAATTGGCTGGAGCCAGGATCCGATAAATGGGCTGCGCGAGCTGAGCGGCGTCGAGCTGGCAATCTTGAAGCGCTCGGCCACATTTAACGGCGAGCTTAAATGGCGCCAGCTATACCCGAAGGTAGAGCTGGTCGGCAAAGAGAAGATCAACGAGAAAGAGGTCTATGTCGTCCGCCTCACTCCGACCGAAGGGCAGCCGGTGACAAGCTACTACGATACTGCCTCATTTCTCGTCGTGCGCACCGATATGGTTCAGGAGGGGCCCCAGGGCAACGTGCCGATTGAATCTTATGTCTCGGATTACCGCGAAGTCAATGGCATAAAGATACCATTTGAGATCAAACAGAGTATTCCTATAGGCACACTCCTGATAAAGCTGACAGAAGTCAAGCATAATCTTCCCATCGACGACGCCAGGTTTCGCAAACCATCATCGACGGTGAAGTAATATTTGGATATGGCGAGCGCAAAGCAAGCGGCAACCGCAACGGCAGTTATTCCCATTCATGCCTTCCCTGACGTACACGCCAGAGTTAAAGAGCTTCTGGCCAGCGAGCCGCGCGGGCGCTTGCTCGACATCCCTGCCGGCAGTGGCGCCTTCTCTCAATGGGCAGCGCAAAATGGTTTTGAAACTTACGCCGGAGATTTGAACGATCACCTGTTTCAAGCCTCCGGCGTCCTCTTCAAACATACCGACCTTAATCAAGGGATTCCATTTGAAGACCAGTTCTTCGATACAGTAGTCTGCATCGAGGGGATCGAACATCTGGAGAATCAATTCCTGCTGATTCGTGAGATAGCCCGCGTCTTGCGCCCGGGCGGAAAATTGATCTTGACTACGCCCAGCTTGATGAATATCGATTCTCGATTGCATTTCTTCTTCACCGGGTTTGAAGACTCCCTTCCGCTTCCGCTGGATCACACAAAAGAGCAGGGCCTGTCAGGGCATATCAATCTCGTCTTGTTTCCCGCTCTTGAATTCAACTTGCGCAGGCACGGATTTAAGATCGAGGCGCTTACGACGAACCGGTATCGTCGCGGGAGCCGATTGCTCTATCCCTTTCTCTATCCGCTGATGTACATAGCTACAAAGCGACTGCTCGGCAAAGAGAGGGACCCTGACCAGCGCCAGCGCAATCGAGAATTATTTAAGCTCATGCTTTCGCGCGAGATGCTTCTCGGCAGAATACATATCATCAAAGCGGTCAAAAGCGGCACGTCCGACGTCCTGCGTCCGACGTCTTACGTCTAATAGACATAGGACATCGGACGCCAGACGCTTATTTGAGGATGCCAACCGCTGGACGTCGGACGCAGGACATCGGACGTAGGACGTTCTTTAAAGATTCAGCAACTGCTTGATCTCTTCCTTATCGGCTCTGGTTTTAATAGGCGGATTGGCGAAGGTCGAGCGTATTTTGTCCTTCTTCTCGATAAGCTCATTTCTATAGGTCGCCTTCTCGTAGAGAGAATCAAGGTGATAGTTGATCGTGTAGTCAGGGTCCTTCAGCAGGTTGCCGGTGAGGATGGCGACCACCTCTTCATCTTTATCTATCTCGCCGATTTCTATCAGCTTCCTGATCCCCGCCACAGTCGTTGCCGAAGCGGGCTCGCAGCCGATGCCGTCGCGGCCAATGATAGCTTTGGCGTCGGCGATCTCTTGCTCTGTCACCTCATCGCACCAGCCGCGAGTCCAATCCATAGCGCGCACTGCCTTCTGCCACGAGACGGGATTGCCTATTTTAATTGCCGTTGCCAGCGTCTTCGGATGGGGCACTCGGATCAATTTAGAGGCATCGCTTGAGACCAGTGTGCGGTAGAGCGGATTCGAGCCGTGCGCCTGAATGATAGTCACCATCGGCATCTTGTCGATTATTCCCAGATCGTAAAGCTCTTTTATTCCTTTGCCGATAGCAGAGCTATTTCCCAGATTGCCGCCGGGCACAACCACTCGATCAGGCGCGCGCCAGCCCAGTTGCTGGAACATCTCTATGACTATTGTCTTCTGCCCTTCCAGTCTGAAGGCATTGATGGAATTGAGCAGATAGAGATCGGTCTCGCGCGACAGCTCAAGCACCAGTCTCATTGCCTCATCGAAATCGCCTTCGATTTGCAAAGTCTTAGCGCCGTATTCCAGGCTTTGAGAGAGTTTTCCGTAAGCGATCTGGCCGCCGGGAATGAAGATCACAGCAGTCATGCCGGCGCGCGCAGCATAGGCAGCGACCGAGGCAGAAGTGTTGCCGGTGCTGGCGCAAGCTACGACGCGGGCCCCCAGCGCGCGCGCCTGTGTGATGCCCGTCGTCATGCCGTTATCTTTGAAGGAGCCGGTCGGATTGAGTCCCTGATGTTTGAGCAGCAATCGCTTGAGCCCGGTGTATTCAGCGCAGCGCGGCGCCGTGTAGACGGGCGTGTTGCCTTCAAACATGGTGGTAACCAGGGACAGGTCGGATACAAATGGGATCATTTCGCGGAAGCGCCAGACGCCGCTAATATCTAGCGGCTCAAGCGATGCGCGGCGACCGTCCCAGACGGTTTTCAGTTGTTGCGGATCGATCTCAGCGAAATCGTAGTTGACATCGAGCAGGCCGCCACAGCGTTCGCAGACATAGACCTTTTCACCGACGTCAAATACCGATTGGCAATCCGCTTCGATGCATTGCAAAAACGCTCGCATTATCTTTTACCTACCAATTGCCAAAAAACCGGATTCTACGGTTCTCGCGCATTTATAAGCGTCAGGAGCAAGGTTCCGCCTGGCTCAGGCATTACGGCGCCAGAACCGGAAAAGTTTTCTCTCAAAAAGCTACGGTGAAATCGCCAAAGAGAATACCACCGGTATGGCGAAAAGTGAAGGTTAGCTTACGTCCTATGTCTGACGTCTGTGCGTTCTACGTCCGATGTCGGACTTTCTGACGTCGGACATCGGACGGTTAGACGTCAGACGTTCTGGCCTCTCTTTCAGTTGTCCCTTCGGAGACTATAGCTCCTGGGGACGGTAAAGAGAGTTTTTCTATTGACTTCCATTTCGAGGCATGCTTTGATTAGTGCCGCTAACAATGATAAACAGTTATCAAAGCATCGTGATTTGAATAGCCCCCAACAACCTGGTGCGGAGGAATCAAAATGAATCGGAAAATATTCAGACATTTAGCGTTTGTGCTGGCGCTGGGCCTGGCAGTGACCAGCATTGATCGAAATCTGGCAATTGCTCAGGGGCCCCCTGAATTCGTTGCCGGCGAGATCCTTGTCAAATTCAAGCCGGGCACGCCCGGCCATGTAGCGGCGGATATTCACCGGCAAAACGGAGGCGCGATGCGGGACCTAATACCCGGAATTGAGGTGCATGTAACCCAGGTCCCCCCCGGTCAGGAGAACGCGCGCATTGCCGCTTATCGGCGCAATCCTAATGTCGAATATGCCGAATTGAATGGCCTCTATTATGCCATCTTTACGCCTAATGATCCCAGGGTCGGCGATCAATGGCAGTACAATAACACTGGCCAGACTGGGGGGACGCCTGATGCTGACATCGATGCCTTTGAAGCCTGGGATAAGACTAAGGGAAATACGGCGGTCGCTATTGCTATCCTTGACACCGGCATCGATCAAAGCCACGAGGATCTCAAGGCCAAGATCGCAGCCAACGTGAACTTCTCCAGTAGCTCTACGGTGGATGATAAATATGGTCACGGGACGCATGTCGCCGGAAGCGCTGCCGCTATTACTAATAATAGTAAAGGCGTTGCCGGAACCTGCCCCGACTGTGTCCTTTATAACGTCAAAGTTCTTAGCGACAATGGCAGCGGGTCATGGTCAGGGATTGCTAATGGCATTGGCTGGGCTGCTGATAATGGGGCTAAGGTAATCAACATGAGCCTGGGCGGATCGAGCGGCTCAAAGACGGTTGAAGATGCCGTCAATTATGCCTGGAACAAAGGCGTAGTCATAGTTGCCGCCGCCGGTAACGATGGCACCAGCAATCCGACTTATCCTGCCTTCTACACCAATGTGATTGCTGTTGCTGCTACCGATCATAACGATAAAAAGGCGAGCTTCTCTAACTACGGCTCATGGGTTGATGTAGCGGCCCCAGGCGTTAATATCCTCTCGACTGCGCCTGATCACAATAATCGGATCTGGGTTAGAGGAGTCAAGTACGGCACAATTAGCGGCACTTCAATGGCGACCCCTCATGTTGCCGGGGTGGCGGGCCTGGTCTGGTCCCTTACCGGCACCGGCTCGTGTTCCACCAATTCCTGTGTGCGCAGCAAGATTGAGGACAACGCCGATAATATCTCCGGCACCGGCACCTTCTGGGCTAAGGGACGGGTTAACGCCTGCAAGAGCGTCGGAGGCGGTTGTCAGTAAATCTCTTCAGAAAATGCCCTGGAAGCGCCGCGACGAGAGAAGGTGCCTTGCCTGCTCAGCGTGGGCAGGGTTGTTTGCAAATGTGGAATACCCTTGCGACGAGAGAAGGTTCCTTGCCTGCCTTGCACTACCTGGCAAGGCAGGCAAGGAAACTAGTGCCCCCAGGCTTTTTATGATTTCTCTCGCGTCGTGGCTGGCGACATGAAAGAAGATGTACAGCGACCTGTCAGGTTGCTGCCTGTCGCGCACTATCAGCAAGGCTAACCGTCACGGCTGTACATCTTAGGTTGTTGCCTGTCGCGCACTATCAACAACCTGACCGCCTTGTTGTACATCGCATTTTCATCATTTCTGGGCGTCGCACGGGCCGTCTGAAAGACTCTTCAGAAGGAATGGCAGATCCAGGATTACCAGAAAAGAGTATGGTGGTATGGACCTCCCTTCTACCTTATCCGAAAAGATTGTTGTTTTAGTTCTTATCTATTTTTAATGGCTACTTTCGCGTCTTTACTATCTGGCAATAGGGTCGAGGAGAATTTTTCCGGGCCATTCCTCAAAAATCCCTTATCGGGCCCCGGGCCCATAAGCAAGTTTGGAGGTTAAATCATGAATCTACTTTCCGGTAAGTTCGTCAAACGGTTAGCAACCGCAGGCATCGTGACCGTTCTGGTTACTTTGTTCCCCAATTTAATTCACTCTCTGAGCAGTATTCTGTCGGTGGGCAGTTGTGCAAGTATTCAACCTGCTGCGCAGGCATTCTTTCAAGCTGCGCCGGCGCCCCCCGGACCGTTCTTCAAGATCACTCTGAAGCCTGATAAGACAGGCACACTTAAGATGACATTCGTCGTCGCCGAGGGCGGTGTGATATTTACTGCCGGCGCATCAGCGACAATCAATGGCTTTGCTGTTGCTTCAGCAGAGGTTAAGAAAGCAGGCGTAAAGCTCAAAGTCACGGGCCCGGTCAACGGTCAGGCGCTGGATCAGATATTTCCCGATGGGGGCACAGTAACCGTCGTCTTGACCAATGGGGATGGTGGGAGAGTCTCATTGACTCTGACCAGGATAGGAGCGGCAGTCTCGGTTGTTTCTACCGACATTCGAATCAGGCTCGGGCAGGAGAGCCTGGTAGTCAACAGAGGGAACACGCTGGCGCTCAATGCTCAAGTAGTCAACGGTTCCAATCAGGTCATCTCCGGGCTTCAAATAAGCTTTGCCTCTGACAGGTCTGATATAGCCTCAGTCGATGGTCAGGGAGTGGTCCAGGGAATTGCTCAGGGCACCGCTACCATCTCGATGAGCGCCAGCTTCGCTTCTCTTTCAGTGATTGTAGAAGTGGTCAATGTTAGGGCAGCGCCGATTATACCCGGAGCCGGTCCCGGAGAGATCAAAGTGGATTCAACCGGTCGGATATTTCAAACCGATATAAACCATCATATTCTCAGGAACGCAATCACGTTCAATGAAGTGATGCAAATTTATGCTGGCCGACCTGATACTCCCGGCAACGGCAACGGGCCCAGACTATCGGCTGAGTTCAATCGCCCGCTGGGGCTGGCAATCGACAACCCCAGAGGGATAATCTACGTGGCTGATGTGGCCAATCGCCAGGTCCGGCGGATTCGCGCCGATGGACAGGTTGAAAGAGTAGCCGGATCGGCTGCCGGACTTTCCGGCGATAACGACGGCTCAGTTAATGATGCGCGGTTCCGCTCGCCTCGCGGCGTGGCAGTGGACATCAACGGCAATCTGTTTGTCGCCGACGCGGAGGCTCATACAATCAGGTTCATCAATCTGCAAACGGAGACTGTCGTCACGTTGGCCGGATCTGCTGGCGTGTCGGGGGCATCAGATGGCACAGGAACGGCTGCGCGATTCAACACTCCGCAGGGGCTTACTATTGATGCGACCGGGACAAACGTGATCGTCGCCGATACCGGCAACAACCTCATACGGCTGGTTACTCCGGGCGGAGCTGTGACAACTCTAGGGGCCGCGCTCAGCGCCTCATCGGAAAAGGCCGAGCGATATTACTTTGGCGGAGAGCTACCGGCCGTCTTTGACAGGCCGCTGGCGCTGAGCACCGATAGCCAGGGGAACATATACATCGCCGAGCAAGGCGGCAGAGTCAGAATACTGGTGAAAGCGACAGGCAGATTGACCGATCTGGTGCAGCCGGGTACCCAGCAGCAGGTCACCGGCGTGGCAGTAGGTGGAGATAGAGTCTTCTTCTACGACGCCGGCGCGGCGGCGCAGAACAGAGCCAGCCTGTTTCAGGTCAGGCTGAGGGCCCCTGTCATCCTCACCATCTCACCTGACAGGGTGTTGCAGACAGGCAACCAGGTGGTGACAATTACAGGAGAGAATTTCACCGAAGATACTCAGGTGATCCTTGATGGCCGCGCGGTGAAACTGCGGTCGTTGACCGCTACACAGATCACCTTTGTCACTCCATCATTCCAGTCGCCGGGGCAGAAATCGCTGGTGGTGCAGACCCGCGCCGGTTCTGCTCAGGCCAGCCTGCTGGTCGAGGCGGTCTCGCTCACTATAAGGAACGTTCTCTTCCCCGCGTCTATACCTAATACCAGAGTGAACATTCTTGGCGCGGTGGATTTCACAACTGTCAATACGACGGCTGCTTCGATCAGATTTGATGTGGTCAGATCTGATGTTTCTTTCAATCCCTTTGGATTCAATCTCTCTCAGGAAGAGAATTTTGATGGCCGCACGGGATTCTTCATCTTCGTTGATGCTCCGCAAACTACAGGAAGCGCCACTCTATCAGTGACAATCAGGGATGCCAGCGGTTTGACAAGCCAGCCATTCCAGTTCACTTTCCGGTTTGGGGCCCCCGGCACTGCGCCGTCTATCAGGAGCATCAGCGCCACCAGCGCGCAGCAGGGCTCTGTTTTGCAAGCTACTATCACGGGAAGCAATTTCACCGGAGCGGCGCTGGCAGGAGTGTTCGGCTCAGGCGTCTTGATGGACATCAATAGCATCAGCAGCGATGGCGCTCAGGTGAATGTGACCATCAGAGTCAGATCGACCGCGCCCCCCGGCGCAAGGGAGGTCTTCGTCAGCACGCCTAATGGCGTGGCAAGCTCGTCCGGCGTGACATTTACCGTCTTGCAAAGATAAGGTCTAAAGACTGCTCTGGACAAGGCTCAGGATCATCAGTATATGTATACTTGCAGATTGTTGCAGAAACAAACTAGTTTGTTTCTGCAACAATTCGGGTGAGCTGGACGCTCAAGCGATCAACTATAGGCATTAAGAAAAAGGTATGTGTTTAGGGTATATTTGGAGTGCGCTGACTTGTCAGCGCTTTGGTTTGCGGGCCGCACTGCTCGCCGCTTCTCTTATGCAATCTCAAAACAAAGCGGCAACAAGTTGCCGCACTCCAAAGGCTTCGCCAAGACGCTAAACAGATCCAGAAAAAGATTACAGCAGATGCGGGCGCTGCGGCGCCGTCAAAACAGATTAAAAATAAGATTGTTTTGAGGGCGCTGAAGGGCGCCCGCGCTGAAGAAAGATTTTTCTTGAAAGCTATAGCTTGAGGTTGCTCTCAGTCAATAATAAATGCGTATAATGGACATAACAAATCGGAGATAAGGTCTATGCGGTATATCTCAAAAGCTTTTTTCCTTCTCTCTGCTTACTGCTTACTGCTTACTGCCTTCTGCTTCACTGTTGCCGGGCAGGGGGTCAAACAGCTCTCTTACGATAAGCTCAGCTTCGTCGCCATCGCCGGACCCGAGAACAAGATGAATATATTCTACCGCAAGGATGGGCGATTGAAGATATTCGAGCAGTCCGAGTTTGATGAGATCCAGGAGGAGCTTTTAAAGAAGAAGGATTTCTATATCACCAGAGCGATAGTCCCAATCGGCCCTGATGGCAAGCTGACACAGAAGTTCAGCGAGATCAACAGCAGCGGCGCTGTTTCGGATGGATTTGAATATGAAGCTGCGCTCCGCTTCAAGATTGGACTTCTCAAGCCAGCAATGTTTGATCTGGAACACAACTACAAAGCGGCAACTAAGAGCGGAATGAAATCTCAGAGCGCCAAAGCTCAGGTATCGCTTGTTGAAGGCGCAATGACTCCAATTGCCTATCTGCCGGAAGTTATGATGTCTGTCAGAGAAAAGAGGGACCCCGGCGCCAAAGGTAAAGGGGACCCAATCCTGGCGGCAGTAGTTGTTTATGTCGGGCCGGCAGGCAAGTGAAACGCTCTACATTCTACGATTGCGGATTGCGGACGAATCGTTCTAGGTTCTAGGTTCTAGGTTCTAGGTTTTAGGTTCTAGACGGAAGGTTAAACGTCGAACGTCGAGTGTTTTTGGCTGACCAATGCTACGGAGGCCTCTTGTATTGGCTGCGGCTCTTCAACCAGAGGCAGGTACACGGTAACTTCTGTCCCGACGCCCGGCGCGCTTCTGACTTCAACCGAACCATTATGCTGGTCAATGATCTTCTTTGCTATAGCCATCCCCAAACCGGTGCCGGTCGGTTTGGTTGTGTAGAAAGGCTCGAATAACTTCTCCAGAGTCTCCTCGCTCATTCCGCAGCCTTCGTCAATGATCTTAACCACCAGATGATTGCTGTTGTCGGTCGCAGTTGAAACGGTGATTGCGGTGCGCAGCTCGCAGGCTTCAATTGAGTTGATCAAAAAGTTGATGAAGACTTTGCCCAGCTCATTGGGGTCAAACATGCCTGACGGCAGATCTTCTTGATAGTCCTTAATGATCTCTATCCTTTTCTGTTGGATTCGATCGGCGACCAGAGCCAATTGTTGATCCAGCAACTTGTTGAGATCGACCGGCTGGAGTTGAAGATCTCTCTGGCGGGCAAATTGATTGAGCTCGCTTACGGTTAAATTCAAGCGGTCAATGCCTGCGGCAATCTCATCGGCGATCTCCACTGCTTCAGCATCGGCAGCGAATTTGCGCTTGAGGTAAGAGAGATTGAGCTTAATGCCCCCCAGGGGGTTCTTGATCTCGTGAGCGACCTGAGCAGTCATCTGGCCTATCTTGGCAAGCTCGCGTCGTCGTCTCAGCTCTTCCTGCGCGCGCTCCACTTCGGTGACATCGATCAAGCTGACAATCAGTCCATTCTTGGCTCCATCAGCAATAAATGGCGAGCTGAAGACATCGAATCGCCTCTTATCGGCAAGCTCCACTCTGCCGCTATAGCGATTCTGAGGCTCGGCTACTGACAGCGCCTCTCCAATCAGCGCAGCAAGCTTGCTGTTGCCGTTGAGGAGATCGCTGTAGTGGGCCCCTATAATATCTTCTTTACTCCTTCCCAGTAATCGGTTGAAGCTCTCGTTGGTGCTGGTGATATTGCCTTCGCTGTCAAGTGTAAACAGAGCATCGACCATTCCGTTAAGGATATTGCGGGTGAACTCGCGCGCTTCATAGACTGCTCGGTGACTGCGAGCAAGCTCGATCAGCCGCTGGCGAATCCCATAAATAGCCAGGCCGGCAACCGCTGCGCCAAGTATAACGCAGATGAAAGTGAAGCTGGCGATCACCTTCTGCGCTTCTGCCTGCAATTGTTTACTGTAATTGGCGATTCTGTCGTGTTCGGCGATGACCCGCTTGAGGTAGTCCTGGAATGAAGAGAAAGCTCTATTATAGAGATCCGAGCCTTGCAGCTCATATATCTCAGGATTATCTACCGCAACCAGAAAGTCAGTTATATCGGTTTTGAGCCTGTTCCATTCATCTGTCGAAGTCAATCTCTGCCCGATACTGCCCTGGCCGAGGGTGTTCATTTGATCCAGCAGATTATCCTTAGCCCGTTTGGGATTATTTTTGAAAGGAGGGGCATCGATTCGCGCGCTGCGGGCAATTGCGCTCGCCCTGGCCTCGAAGTATGCCTGATCAAGAGCTTTGCGCAGATCGAATGTTGATTCCAGATAACTGGCATACTGCTTTTCCAGATTGCTTATCTCGGCGCGAATGCTTTCGATATGCGAGATGCTGAACTGGCCGAGGAACGCCACAAGAATAAGCAGGGCGGCGAATCCGATGAGCAGAATCCGCAAAATCGGCGAGCGCCCTATTCGTTCTTTTGTAGCTTCGGCTTTCATCTTTACGCTGACAGTAACTGCAACAGTATGACAATCTCCTGCCGGACCAAATTGATGTAAGTATGCAAACTATTTTACCAGTATAATTCTGACTGTGCAGTTGAAAATTTGCCCGAAGATGATGATCAATCACCGCGTCTGAACGCGCACAGTTAAATTGTATTGACCTGATACAGAGGGCATCCTTTGAATCAGGGATTGTTTCCTAAGACTAGTGGGGCAAATTAAGCTGTTGACAAAGAATCTAAGGTTTGTCTTCACTACAGCGAAGGGAGGGAATAGTTATGAGAAGATATTCATTGTTGGCTTTATTTGCAGTTGTTCTTTTGATCTCAGCTTCAGGTCTGCATCTGGCAGCCTACCAGGCAGTGACCGTGCCGGAGGGCACAATCGTTGCTCTCAGCATGGAGACTTCGCTCAGCTCGGAAACGGCCAGAGTTGGAGATCGCTTCCGCGCGCGAGTCAAAACTCCGGTCGTAGTTAATAATCAAGTCGTAATCCCCGAAGGGAGCTACATTGAGGGCCACGTCTCATCGGTCGAGCCTGCTCGCCGCGCGAGCCGTTCAGGGACCATTGGCGTGGATTTTGACCGGCTGATTCTGCCTAACAATCGATCTTATAATGTCACCGGGGTGCTCACCAGTCTCAATCCTGAAGAGAGAAAGAAGATAGATGAAGAAGGGCGCGTTGAAGGCGGCTCGACAGCTAAACGTTCGGTCGTCTTCATCGGCGGCGGCGCGGGCGTTGGCGCAGCAATCGGAGCCATAGCCGGCGGAGGCAAGGGAGTGGCCATCGGCTCAGGAGCAGGCGCTGTGCTGGGCACTGCGGCAGTGCTGCTGTCAAAGGGCCATGAGGCCAAGATCGGGCCGGGCACAGACTTCGGCATGGAGCTTACACAGCCGCTGTTGATCTCTGATCCGCTCAGCGCGTCAAGAGTGAACGAAAATACAATCTTCACTTCGAGGGAGATGATTGCGCAGGCGCAGACTGCGCTCAAGGATCTCGGTTATGATCCCGGTCCTGCTGATGGGCGCATGGGGTACCAGACGCGCCGGGCGCTGCGCGACTTTCAACGCGATAAGCGGTTGACTGTCACCGGCGAGCTTGATGTTGCTACAGCGCGCGAGCTGGGCATAATCAGCGATACCGGCTTTGATCGTCAGGATCGCCCGGCGGCCGATGCTGAGCTGGTCAGGGTACTCACAGCCAGAGCCGAGCGCCTGGTTGATGGCAGCGTGCGAGTGCATGTCCAGACGGAAGTCAATACCGGCGGCTGGCGAGTCTTTGGCGAACAGCAGCTCAGAGGCGATACGCTTGAAGTCTGGGCCAGAGGGGTCCGTCCCCGTGGAATAGTCACTCAGGCGATAGAAAATCCAACATTCGATGTGACCGTGCGCGATGAGGCAGGTCGCATCCGCAGAGTAGTAGTTCACGGCGCAGCGGGAGATGTTTACCTGACTATACCTGAGATGTCGCGGGGAACCGGCGAGCTACTCAGCCGCATTGAAGAGCAAGCAGGAAGGGTGCTTGAAGATTATCGCCAGCAGTTAGGTATCCGGCGAGATGGCGATCGCAACCGCTTTGATGATCGTCGCTCCTACGGCGAGAATCAATTGCGATTGCTGGTGGCGCTCAGCAACTTTGCCAATATAGCAAGCGTCTACAGCGACCTTACCGAATCGCGCAACAGCAACGCTTCGTTGCGCACAGTAGCTCAGATGCTTGTCAGCCAGGCACAGGAGATTGATAGCTTCATCCGCCTGGTTTCCGTCAACAGCGATATAGCGCGCGGCTGGGAGAGAATCCAGGATGATGTCCGGTCAATAGCCGGGCAGTTCCAGATAAGCTATTTCCCAGGGCGCATTGGCAGATGACAACTACAAACAGAAGCGATTCAATGTAGGAATTTGGACAGGGTATTGAGAGAGATGCTTATTGATTAACCGGAAACCGCTGTGGAGGCGTCGGGGGCCTCTTTTCGGCGCGCAATCAAGAGCTTGCTCAAGAGTCATACTTTGCCCAAAAGTCCATTCCCTTGTGAATGCCTCCTGGCCGAGTCGGGCGCGGGTAGCAGCTATGCTGTACTTCCTGAACTAGATACTAAGTAACCGGTTAACCATTTTTTGCCGGATACTTAGAGCGCCTAACAAAACCTTTTTTGGCGAGATATAATAGTCATCGAGGAGGTGATGACAAACATGGCCAAGGAGATTGTCTCGGATGAGCTATGGGCCGTGACAAGGCCGCTTCTTCCCCCGCCCAA
>Ga0209172_10005503_pt1 | contig 15335 bp, 14 predicted proteins | sample LarsenN4metaG_FD_184113 | JGI IMG/M metagenome (GOLD analysis project Ga0209172, IMG submission 184113) | Hot spring sediment bacterial and archeal communities from British Columbia, Canada, to study Microbial Dark Matter (Phase II) - Larsen... ... | reverse complement strand
CGGCAACATCGGCGGTTTCAACCAGCAGGGTGTTCCGGGGCAGGGCCAGTTCGCGAACCTCGGCCAGCAACCCGGCCAGCAAGCCGTGAATCAGGGCTTCGGCGGCGGCGCTCTGGGCGTCGGCGGCGGTCAGCTCGGTCAGTTCGGTAACCTCGGTGGTCAGTTCGGCCTCCAGGGCGGCGACCAAAGCCAGCTCCTCCTGAACCTGACTGGCGCGACGGTCACCGGCAAAACGCACCAGGTATTCATGGATGCCGATCAGGGCAAACGCCCAGGCGCGCGGACTGGTCGTTTCAAGAATCGCCAACAGAGACTGTTGAAACACACGCCCAGCCATATCGTGAAGCGCCGGTGTGGTGGACCGCCCCAACACAACTCCCAGCGCCCACAAGGCGCGACCATGACTATCGTCGGACCCACTCTCTTCAAGCCAGTTTCGTTGATAATCCATAAAATTGCGGAAACGCCGCGTTTCAGTATTGAACGCGTACCAGGTGAATGCGAGATAGCGGGTCGCCAATTCAGCGGCTTCCTTGTTCCCTAATTCATCCAACAGCACACTAACCATCAACGCGCGCGCGTTATCATCTGTTGTATAGCCTTCGCGATAGTTGGGTACGGTGAAAATGGCATGTTGCAAAATGCCGGTATCGTCCGTGAGGTGACGCAGGTGATCCAATTTGAGTGGCGGCAGGTCGCCGACGCGTTTGTCCAGCGCTTTGACCACGAACTCTGCTTGAGCAAAATGGCGGCGCTCCGCGCGGGCGCGTTCAAACGTCTTCATGTAACGGCGGGCAACCTGTGACCAGATCATGTCCCGCCCGAACAGGTAGGCTCGCTTTCGCATGGCATGGCGCTTCGACTCGTTTTCCAATAGATCGACCACCTGTTCAGCCAACGCCTGCGGATCACGAAATGGCACCAAAGCGCCGCGTTCATCAGCCAGCATTTCCTCCGCATACCAGTAAGGTGTGGAGATGATCGCCTTGCCAGCGCCCAATGTGTATGCCAGCGTGCCAGAGGTGATCTGCGCCTCGTCCAGATACGGAGTAATGTAGATATCCGACGCGCTGATGAATTGAACAAGTTCCTCGGGGCTGACAAAGCGGTTGTAAAAGATCACATTGGCTTCCACGCCTTTTTCATGCGCCAGTCTTTGCAGAGAAAGGCGATAGGTTTCGCCTTCGTTCCGTATAACATGCGGATGAGTTGCACCGACAATGACATACACTACGTTAGGGTATTTTGCCAAAATGACCGGCAGAGCCGAGATTACATTCTCGATACCCTTGTTAGCCGAGAGCAAGCCGAAACTCAGCAAAACGCTTTTGCCCTCCACGCCAAACAAGTCTTTGTGAAAACTCGGGTCCACAAACGGCACATCGGGAATGCCGTGCGGGATCAGGTCGATCTTTTCTTCCGGGACGTGATAAATGTCTCGAAGAAATTCCGCGCCGCGTTCGCTCATCACCACCACACGGTCTGAGAGGGATACGATCTCCTCGAGCACCCTGCGCTGATCCGGATTGGGATTCTTCAGAATCGTATGCAAGGTTGTGACAATAGGCATGCGCAATTCACGCAGGAGCGTGAGGATGTAACTGCCTGCCCGTCCGCCAAAGATCCCGTATTCGTGTTGCAGCGAGACCATATCCACATTGTTGATATTCAGAAAATCAGCCGCACGGCGGTACGACTCGGAATCTTTCTCGGTCAGCTCAAAACGCACACGCGACGGATACTCATAGCCCGCTTCCGTATCGTTGACCGGCAGGGCAATGCACGCCGTACCTTTGTACTCTTTCGCCAGAGCTTCGCAGAGGTCGGTGGTAAACGTCGCAATTCCGCACTGACGCGGAAAGTAGTTGCCGATAAAAGCAACCCGTTTGATAATTGAGTGTTTTGTCGTATCCATAAATCTCTCTCCTTCAAGTGCGCTGGTAATTTGTCCGTTCCATATCCTTGCGGGCGCGATCCATCAGGAAACTGGTAACACCTGCATCGTTTCGAGTAGATCCTTGAGCATTGCCAGATTTTCCTTGATTTGTTTTTTCATCATCTTCTCCACAATGCGCTCGTCCATCTGAAAGAAGTTGACAAGTTTGGCTTGTGTTGACACGTTGATCCTTGTACTGCCCTCTGCGACCTCGAAAGTGTAGGAAGTTTGCGAATTCAGCGGTCCAGAAAGGGATTTGAAGCCGTATCTGCTATCCGGCTCATAATCGGTCACCTCGAAGGTTCCCTGTATCCTACGCCCCATCAAATGGCCGATACTTTGAAAGAAAGAGCCTATCGTACCCAGATTCTTGGAAAGCCGTGTTGAAGCTAACGTTCCATACTGCCATTGAAAATCGTTTTCAGGCACACTTACGAAATCAAAGACCTGTTTGATGGGACGGTATATTTTTGTAGTAAGAGTTAAATTGATCACGTGACCTTTTCTTCATTCCTCACATATTCTGGTTGATATGCAGGATATCGATTCGAGTTCTGGAAGAGAAATTCCGCCGACCCCGTTTGGGGTTGGCGGCTCTGATGACGGGCGAACCAGACGATTCAATCCCGGATCGTTCGATGTGGTCCGAACAAGACGACAATCGGCTATATGACCGGCATTTTGACATCGAGCTGTTTGAGAATCGCCATCAAACCGGCACCTTCGGTTGATTCCACAACCCATGCTGCGATCTTGTTCTCTCTGACGGTCACTTTTGTCCTTTCAAGCTTGGCTGAAAAGGACTTGTTCGTCGCGGGAATCACTCCCATGTTCATGTTCGTCAAATCGAAGGAGCCGCTGTGGGTTCCGCTGAGTTGCGACGTGGATTTCACCACATCGCCGTCCGCGCCAATAACCTTGAAGTGATAGTCGAGGTCTGGGAATGCCGTCTTCAAACTAGCGCTCATTTCAAGCCACATTTTGGCGTTGATCGGTTCAGGGATCGGACCGCTGAATTGAAAATCCTCTGTGAGCATGGATTTTGCAAGTGTGAAATCGCCTTTCTGGACGGAGTCCATCAGGGCTTGTACGGTCTCGCGCTTATTCATGTTATCTTCCTTTACTGCTAATCGTGCCAATACCGAGCAAATGGGCGGTGGTGGAAATGGATGTCCCCTATGGAACATCCTCCGATTCCCCCAGATTGATAAACCTTTTGTTTATGGTATGCCTGCACCAGTGTAACACACTATTGATGCAAAATACGCGGCAATATGAAACAGCCTCCGAATCAACCAATATTGGGTCACTTATTGATCTATTAAATCGATTCGACATCGCTTCAATGAAATGACGGAATGCTGCGATCAGGTTTCACTTCAATATTTGAAACAGGTTGCTGTAATCATCTGTCCACAATTGAATGCCTGTAGAATAACCGCTCAGGTCAACAACGCGGGCTTGGAGGGCGGGAAGTTTCAACAAAGCGGCGTCGCGGGCAAGCAAAATCCAATGCGATTCATAACCACCTGCCGCGTCGCGGTCATTTTCCACGCGGACTATGCTCAAACCGAAATGCTCTGCCAGTTTCCAAAAGACAGGTTGCAAGTCAAGATGGCGGTTGGTGATATGCGCAGCGATAATTCCATCGGGAGCGAGGTGTTCAAGGTATAACTCCATCGCCTCTTTCGTCACCAAATGAACGGGGATCGAATCACTGCTGAAAACATCGAGCACCAACACATCGAATTCTTGCCGATTCCCCTCGGCGAGTTCTCGTTCAAGTGAAATGTGCGCGTCGCCGGGAATCATCGTCACATCCGCCGCGCTATCACTTACAAATGAAAAATACCCGCCGCGTCCCTCTGCCAGTTCAATGACCACGGGATTGATCTCGTACAAACGATACATGTCGCCCGGTTGACCGTACGCGGCGAGAGTCCCCACGCCGACGCCCAACATGCCGACACGCATCCCTTCCCCGTATTTTGGATGATTCACGATAGCCAGGCCCACCCCACTTTCGCGGATGTAGTAGGTCGTTGGCAAATCGCGCAAGTCTTCGTCGTTCAACTGCAATCCATGTGCCGTGATGCCGTGTGTCATAACAAAAGCAGTAGTGATCAGACCTGGCATCTCAACTTCGCGCACACGGATAACGCCGTAGAAATTTCGCTTGGACAATAAGGCGCCTGAATACACGTTGTCAAGAATCGACAGCAGGACCGTAACAAGAGTGAAAATAGTGAACACAAATCGTGCACGCGAGGCTGTCTCGCCGCCTTTACGAATTACCGTCAAGGCGATGGCAACGATCATCGCAAGACCGACGAAGAACTCCCAGTATCCGTTGAAGATTAGTGGAGCGATTAAGCTGACAAATAATCCGCCGCACGCGCCGCCAACGGAGACCATCAAGTAAAAGATTGTCAGATGCTCTGCGTTGGGGCGAAGCAGGTACAGCTCTCCATGACATAACATGCAAGCCGAGAAAAGCAACAGACAGTACGCGAAGATCTGCCAGAACACATGCAACCCCGTAACATTGAGCATGACATACAACGTCAACGCGGTTGAAGCGACGAACAATAAGGCGTAGATTCTTCGGTCGTAGCCGCGTTCACTGGAAAAGGTCAAGATAAACGAAAGCAAATAAATAGTCAGCGGCAAAATCCACAGGAAGGGGATGACCGCCACTTCCTGTGAAATCTGGTTGGTGACCGAAAGCAGGAACAGCGACGCGGTCGCGCTGAGCGCGATCCAGAGCGCGAGCAGGGCTGAGGGCGGGCGTCCGCTTGACGAAGCAGGATCAGACACCACGGGAGGAGGAAGCGAAGTTCGCGTTCGGAGCGCGATCCCGATGGCGAATAATCCAAAAAACGAAAATCCAATTGCCCATAACCATCCTTGCGAACGCAGGGACAACAAGGGTTCAACAAGGACGGGATACGCGAGCAAGCCAAGCAACGACCCAAGATTGGATAGTGAATAAAGTCTCGCATACGATCGATTTGGAAACATGCGGCTGTACCATGCCTGCATGAGGGGACCGTTCGCGGCGAGGATGAAATATGGCAAGCCGACAGAGGCGAGTAGTAATTTAAAAATATCGACGATCGGCGATGCGACATGGGCAGGTTTCCAATTTGCATCGGGCATGATCGGCGAGGTCCATACAAAGGAAAGCAATACAAGAATCCCAACGGACAGAAGAATCATCGAAGTTTGAACGAGAGCCTGATGATCCGTTTTCACTTTGCGGATGAGCCAATATGCGTACGCGTACCCGCCCGTGAGCAGGACTTGAAAAAATAACATTGCTGTTGACCAAACTGCAGGCGTGCCGCCGAACCACGGCAGGATGAATTTACCGATCATCGGCTGGATTTGAAAAAGGAGGAATGCAGAGAGAAAAATGCTGAGGGCAAAAGAGAGAAACATGCATCCGATTGTACAGCAACGCGGGATTTCATGTACAATCAGCCAATGCGTCTACTTGAGATCACCACATCGATATTGCTTGCCTTTCATCTATTTTGGCGCGCACCGCGCCCTGCATCGATCCGCTTTCTGCCGCTTGCCGCGTTTATCGTGATTATGATCCACTTTGCGGTTGAGGGTTATCGTTGGCAGATGATTCCTTTGTACGGGCTGACCGCGATTCTTTCCGGGCTCGCACTTGTCGGAATCGACATCAAGACACTCGCATCCATTCTGACCCTCATCCTGCTTGCCCTCTCTACAGCCGTTCCGATCCTTTTGCCGGTTCCGCGCATTGCTGATCCCAGCGGACCTTATGATGTGGGGACGCGCATCTATGAGGTAGTTGATGAATCGCGCCGGGAGATTTACTCCGGCAAGGATGAAGCGCGTCGGTTCCTGATTCAGGTCTGGTACCCGTCGGAAGCGGATTCATCCTCCGAGCGCGCGCCGTGGATGGCGGATGCGAAAATTTACGCGCCTGCGATCGCCGAGCATATTCATTTGCCATCGTTTTTTCTTGATCACCTTGCATTGGTCAACATACCGGCGTATAAAGAGTCGCGGCTGGCTGTGTCGTCAGAACCATTTCCGATAATTTTATTTTCACACGGTTGGAACGGATTCAACGCGCAAAATACCGGTCAGGCGTTGGAACTTGCGAGTCACGGGTATGTGGTGGTCGGCGTGCAACACACCTACGGCGCGGTGGTAACTGTATTTCCAAACGGAGATGTTTCCTTGAACAACCCAGAGGCATTACCTCCCGATGAAACGCCCACCGACGAGTATGAAGTTACCTCACAGAAATTGGTCAATCAATGGGCAGGCGACCTGGGGTTTACACTCGAATTTCTAACGGCGCAAAACAATGATGCATCCAGTCCCTTTTATGAAAAGCTCGATCTGGATCACGTCGGCGTATATGGTCACTCGACAGGAGGCGGCGCGGCAGTGCAATTTTGCGGCACCGATCTGCGTTGCATCGCCCTGCTGGGTATGGACCCGTTTATGCGCCCCGTTTCATACGACGTGATCAATAATGGTGTCGAACAGCCGTCATTCTTTATGTTCAGCCAGTCGTGGGCTGACAATGCAGCCAGCCGCAACAACGAATTGTTTAACAATTTTTACCCTAAAGCCGAACAACCGCTTGGCGTGATCGCTCTCGACGGCACGGCGCATTACGATTTCACCGATTTGCCCCTCCTTACGCCCCTCGCGCCCCAGCTAGGACTCAAAGGTCCGATCAACGGCAAACTGGTCACGACCATCGTCAACGATTATTTGCTCTCTTTCTTCGATCTGACTCTTAAAGGTAAAGCAACTGACCTTTTCGATACACAAATACAAAAGTACGCCGAAGTAAAGCGAATCAAATAGGAGAGAACCATGGACACGAAACCTGCGCTCGAATCCAAACTGGTACAGGAATTTGTCGCAGTCGCTCACGGCGACTTAAACCGAGTGAAAGAGTTGTTCATGCAAGAACCTGCCCTCGTCAACGCGACGTGGGATTGGGGCGGCGGCGATTTTGAGACCGCCCTCGGCGCCGCGGCACACATGGGTGCCAAAGAGATTGCCAACTTTTTATTGGAGAACGGTGCGCGACTCGATATCTTTGCCGCAGCAATGCTGGGTAAACTTGAGGTCGTCAAAGCCGCGCTTGCCGAGTATCCAGAGGCGATCGACACGCCCGGTCCACACGGCATCCCATTAATCGTCCACGCGCAAGCTGGCGGTGACGACGCGAAAGCTGTGCTGGAATTTCTTCAATCACTTGCAAAATGACAAAAAAATCCCGCTGAGCAATCTCAGCGGGATTTTTCAGCTCTCAATGTCTGTCGTTTGATCGCGGCACGAAAGATTCGATCGAGAAAACCATCGCGCCCGGCGGCATCCCACGAGATCGGCAGGTCGGCATGACTTCGATCATCGGGTCCGTAGTAGAGGATTCCACAGTTGGGGTTGATCTCCAAGATGACGATCTCGCCGTCAGGGCGTACACGAAAATCAATTCGCGCATAACCGTTCCCTTCCATGGCAAGGAAAAATTGTCGGGCAACATCCTGAATTCGGCTGGAGAGCAATTCATCATCCAGAGGAACAACATGAATATCCCAGCTATACCATTTGGCAGATTCATGCAAAAAGGTCTCGCCTTCCGGGAACTGCACCTCCGCTGGCGGATAAACGAACGGTGAATTCGGATTGTCCGCGTTTTCGACCACAAGACAGGAAAGCTCGCGTCCTTCGATGAATTCCTCGATCCTCGCCGAACCATACTCGCGAGACATCCGCTCGAACTGCCGAGTTAATTGCTCGAAATCCATCACCCGCGACTCTGTAGTCAACCCCGCACTGGCGAAACTGTTGGGGTGCTTCACGATCAATGGATAGGAAAATTCGTTTGCCTGTAACAAGTCATTTGGCGATTCGGCATGGAATCCGCGTGCAAAGGTTAATCCATTTGCATCCGCGGTGGATTGCATCTCCTCGCGCGTGACTTTGTAAAACTTCGCTTCCGCCCCAGTAAATGGCAGATTCAATTCTTCCAGCGCCTGAACGAAGCGCAAGCCGGAATTATCATGTTCATCGTGACCTTCATAGATATTTAGATATACATCGTACTGTTGAGCACGCGCCAAATCACGGATGAACGATACAATAGGCGGCTTGACGGTGACATAATCCCAATCGTAACGTTTCAAATAGTCAGCCGGGTTGAAATCTTCAACAACTTCGTCAGTGAGCAGGCAGACACGCATGGGACCTCAGTTTGCAGCGGCGCGTATTTGTTGACGCAGTTTTGCAACACGGAACATTCTGTCGAAAAATACTTTATATCCACCCGGGTCGTATAAGATCATAAAATCAGCAGGACCAAATTCCTCTGGGCGAAGCATGATGGCTGGGTTCGGATTAATTTCGAGGATAAATAACTCGCCTTTATCGTTCATCCGCACATCGCATCGTCCATAACTCACTGCGCCGATCGCCTTGTACATGCGAATCGCGATATCTTGAAGGCGAGCGATCAATCCAGGGTCAGTCACCTGTTTGAAGTTGAAAGGAAGCGACACATCCCACTTGACAACCGTATGCCAGAATTCCTCTCCCGGAGGGAAAACCAGTTCGGTCGGCGGATACGCAATGGGCTTATTGAAGTCGTCGGGGTTGTCCACAACCAATACATTAAATTCTCTGCCAACGATGAACTCCTCCATGCGCGCCGCGCCAAATTCCTTGCACACTCGCTCGACCTGAGTCAAGACGTCATCCAACGAATCGCACCGCGACTCTTTGATCATCCCTGTGCTTCCGTAACTTTGCGGATGCTTGACCATGATCGGATATCTCAGCGTCCCCACGAGACGCCTCGCTTCCTCCTCCGAGTTGATTCGGTATCCTTTGGCAAATCCAACCCCGTGCGCGTCCGCGGCGGCTTGCATGTGCTCGCGAGTCGGGTCGAAGAATGTCGAGTCCGCGCCTGTGAATGGAAGGTTCAACTCCTCAAGCGCGTTGACGACTTCGATACCCTCGTAACTATTCTCGTCCCAATCGGTTTGATCGTATCCTTCGCACAGGTTGATGAACACGTCGAATTCATTCCGCGCTTGAAGCGCGCGCAAGGTCTCCATGACGGGTTTCTTCATCGTGACAAATTCCCAGTCATAGCCTTTCATGAATTGAGCGGGGTTGAAATCTTCAATCTTTTCATCGGAGAGAATACAGACTCGCATGAATCACCTCAGGAAAATATTTCAGGCAACTTTCTTGCGCGTTTTAGATACAATAGGCGTGTCACCCTGAGCGCAGCGAAGGATCTCTTACTCGTGCTTGGAGATTCTTCGCCGCTTGGTCTCGATACGGACTTCGTCCTACTCGACCACCAGCGGCTCAGAATGACACCCCAAAGGATGATTCATTATCGCACAACTTGCTGCTGGAAAACAAATTTATTAAGGCGAATCGATGGAACCAGAAAGTATAATCCCACCCATGAATCGAAAAAATTCCTCCTCTATTTTTCTCATTCTCGGGCTTGCTTTTCTTGTCATCGGCATATCTACAGACCAGACTGCCTTTTCATGGATCGCGATTGCCTTCGTTGTGTTGTCATTGGTAATGGGCGGCAGATGGATGAGACCGAGAAAATAATTTGACGTCGACTCGCGTTGAATAATCGAAGGGACGAATTATTCGCCGCACCTTATTTCGTCTCTGTGATCTTTCGAATGGTTCTTGGCTTTTCCGTATCGTAGCCCTTAGCCAGCGTGAGATGATATGCAAATAATTGGGCGGGTAAAATGCTGACCAACGGCGAAAGCCATTCAGGCACATCGGCGGGAATCACCAGCGGAACCTGAGCCAACGCCAAAGCCCTTTTATCGTTCGAGATGACAACCAGGTCTGCAGAAAATTCCTTCTTCAACCGCTTGAGCATATCTAGCATCGAGTTAAAGACCTTCCCCTTTGGCGCGACGGCAAAAACGGGGTATCCGCTTTCGATCATCGCGATAGGTCCATGCGCAAAGTCGGCGGAAGAATACGGCTCGGCAATGATATACGTCAGTTCTTTCAACTTCAACGCCCATTCAAAGGCAGTCGCGTAGTTGAACCCGCGCCCAAGCACGACGGCTTGGTCAATATATCGGTAGCGTTGGGCGGATTGCGCAATAAACTCATCCTGTTTCAAAGCTGATTTCATCCACCCCGTGACTTTGCCTAATTCCCTCCACTGCTTCATATTTCCACTCAACGCGGCGGAAAGCATTGCAATGGACATCAATTCCGTCGTGTATGTTTTTGTAGCGGCAACCGCAACTTCGCTGCCTGCTTGAATATCTAACACAAAATCCGAAGTCCGCGCGAGGGCCGACTTCGTCTCGTTTGTGATCGCAAGCGTAAGGCATCCCTGCCTCTTCCCCTCTTCAAGCACACTCACAATATCGGGCGATTTGCCTGATTGCGAAACGCCGATCACCAATGCATTTTTCAATTTCGGCGGACGGTTGTAATACGTGAACAACGACGGCGTCGCCAGCGCCAACGGCAGTCTATTCAGCGCACCCAGCAAATAATTTGCATATCTACCCGCGTTATCCGATGTGCCGCGCGCGGCGAGAAAGATGTACTCCACATCGCGCTTGCGAATCTCGGAGGCGATCCGCTCGACGTTTTTTCTTTGGGAAGCCAGCAGGAACTCAATCCGCTCGGGCTGTTCAAGGATTTCGGAATGGAGCGACATCTTCACATCTTTTCTCTTCACCACATCTGTCAATGATGGACTGAAACGCAAATAGCTAGCGATGATAATAACACGCTTCATTCAGGCATATATTTTTGGATACACGCAAGCGACTCGGTGTTATTTTTAAATACAGAATTGAAGGATAGGAGAACCCTTGACAATTTTTAGGTAAGTGATATAAATAAATTTAGGTTCACCTAAATTATTAAGGATACACCATGACCACGCTTCAAATCACAGGAGCAGCAGCCATACTAGGCGCATTGATCTATGCCGTCGGGGATGTGTTGTTGCTGGCAAGCAAAGTAAATCTGGATGAATTTCCCAAACTAAAACCTTTTGCGAAATTATTGTCGGACGCAGAAAAAATGGTTGTCCTCTCCCCCAACCGTATGATGTGGGGTGCATTACTTGGAGTGTTCGCCACCCCATTGGTAATCGCCGGGTATTGGCAGGTCTATCAGGGCCTGGATGGCGGAAATCCTTCCACCGTGCTAACAGCCACCCTGTTGTTCGGAATCGCATCGGTCATTGGCGCGTTCGTCCACGGCAGTTTTTATTACATGGGCGAATATGTGCAGGCGTTGAATCAAGTTGACGAGAAATCACAAGGTGTCATTGCAAAAATGATCGAACGACACAAAAAAGTTTTGATCATCACATACGCGCCGCTCCTCATCATGATCGTGATCGCATCCATTCTGTTCGCAATCTTGGTTGGCTCGGGAAAAACACTCTTCCCAGGCTGGATGACCTTCGTCAACCCGGTCACATTGACCATTGCATGGTTGCTCATTAAACGCATCCTTCCCAAATTCATCGTTGACGCAACGGAAGGCGCGGGTTTCAATATTGCATATCTTGCCTTCTTCCTATGCACAACCATAACACTTTGGAACATATGATGAAACAATCCGCATCCAAACAAGATTACCTCAAGCGGATTTACGAGCTGACGGAAAACGGTTCGCCTGCCAGCACCAACGATCTGGCGCGCGAGCTGAACATCAAACCTGCATCGGTCACTGGAATGATCCAAAAACTCGCTGCCGAAAAACCCGCCTTGGTTGAATATCAAAAGCATCAAGGCGCAACCTTAACCTCGGCTGGTAAGAAAGCCGCCCTGGAGGTAATTCGACACCATCGCCTGCTGGAAACCTGGCTGGTGCAAACGCTCGGCTACTCATGGGATGAAGTCCACGAGGAGGCAGAGCGGCTTGAACATGTGATCTCGGAGGATTTGGAACGACGCATCGCAGCCGCCCTGGGACATCCGCTTCGGGACCCACATGGCGAGTTGATTCCCACCGCTGACCTTAAGATGCCCCTCGACGAATCGACGCCACTGTCCGCGTTACGAAAAAATCAAGCAGGCACCATTCTATGCATCAAAGCCGCAGATGCGGATTTACTCCGCCACCTCAATGAACTTGGATTAACTCCCAACACATTCATCGAGGTTATCGACTACTCCCCCTTCGATCACAATCTGACTATCAAAGTTGACAATAAGACTCATGTGCTTGGCTTGAATATCACCAGCAAAATCTATATTGAAGAAAATTGAAAAACAATGATGGGTCCACCGATTTTCCTCCCCGCAGTATCACCGATCAGCTTAACCGAAATACTGATTGTTCTAACCATGTCAAGCCTCGCTTATTTTGTTGTATTCAACAATTTTGAAAAACATATGCCTACACCAAGGCGAATCGTAAAACTTTTCGTGGTCACAGGTGTGCTGGCAACGATCGGCGTTCTCTTCGGAAGAATTGCATTTTGGGGCATCATTACATTAATGACGATCGGGCAAATCATCCTGCATGGATGGTACTTCCCAAAACATGGAATTAACGGCTTGACCGCCGAACCGTACGACAAATATTTGGAAACCATCGAAAGAATGAAAGGAAATAGATAATGGAAAATGGATTTCGTATTTTAGCCGCAGTGATTTTACTCACGGGCATGAGCATCTCGTTTTATTTCCGCATCAAGGCAGATAAAGAAAGCGGAGAGAAAATCTCCCGCAAAGTGGACGGCTCTGTGATGATGAATTTCATCAGGATCGGAGGGTTGATCCTTTGGCTGAGCCCATTCGTTTACTTATTAAATCCCGCATGGATGGCCTGGTCGAAAATTGGATTGCCCGACTGGTTTCGCTGGCTCGGAGTTGGATTGGGCGTCATTAACGTCCTTGGAATCTATTGGCTTTTCAGTAGTATCGGAAGCGGAATTACGCCTACCAGCGGCACTCGCACGGAGCATAAGCTCGTCACCAAGGGAGTCTACAAGTACATCCGACACCCACTATATACGTTTGGGTCGTCCTTGTTCCTTTCCTTTGGCATGATGGCAGATAACTGGTTTATCGCTTTGTTGGGTGTGGTGGCATTTATTGGAATGGCAATCCGCACACCCAAAGAGGAAGCCAACTTGATCGCAAAATTTGGCGATGAATACCGCGAGTACATGAAGCGGACGGGTCGTTTTCTGCCAAAACTATTTTGAGGATTTCAGATGAAGAAACAACTCATCCTTATCGCGCTGGTTGCCCTGCTTGTACCTGCCATCTTACTATTACACGGCAGCACGACAAGCATCGTCACAGCTGCATACCCAGGCGGAACGAATGCCCCGGTCAGTTTTAAAAACGATATCCAGCCGATTCTTCAAAGCCGATGTACGAAATGTCACGGAGGGGATTTTCCTAGCGAAGGTTTGAACCTGGAATCGTATGAAGGCTTGATGGCTGGCTCGCAGAACGAACCGGTCGTCCTCGCCGGGGACGCAGGCGACAGCTTGTTGATCGATAAAATTGAAAGTGGCGACATGCCTAAACGCGGACCGAAACTCACGCCCGAACAGATCCAGACCATCCGGCAATGGATCGACGCAGGCGCGTTGAACAACTAATCTGAATGAGGAGCCAATGAACAAGAAACTTTCTCGAAGAGATTTCCTCAAACTTGGGAGCGCGGGGCTTGTCACAGCCGCAGGTGCAACCGCAGTGTTGGCGCACTCCAGCACGCCTTCCCATACGAAGCACAATGGGCACGCGATTCAACCGCTGTTGCAAACGGAGCACGACGACCATGGCGAAGGCTTGCCGGGCGCGGGCGATGTGGATCATGAAAAGAATGGTTTCGATCCCGGCGAAGTTCTATACGACTTTGATTACGGGACCGTGTCCACACTTCCAAACGGGCAAACCCTGCGCGAGTACGAAATTGTCGTCATCAATAAATACATCGAAGTTGTGCCGGGCATCGAATTCCCCGCGTGGACGTACAATGGTCGCATCCCCGGCCCGACGCTGCGCGCGACGGAAGGCGACCGCGTCCGCATTCGCATGGTCAATGGCAGCAATCATCCTCATTCCATGCATTTTCACGGCTTCCACCCATCCGAAATGGATGGCGTCCCGGGGACAGGTCCCGGCGGCATGGTGGAACCGGGCGATGAGTTCGTCTATGAGTTCGACGCCGAGCCATTCGGTTTGCATCTCTACCATTGCCATGTCTTCCCGCTGGCGCGCCACATCGCCAAGGGACTCTACGGTGCGTTCATTGTTGATCCAAAAGAGGGAAGACCGCGTGTAGACAAAGAGATGGTGATGGTCATGCACGGCATCGATATCGACTTCGACGATGGAAATGATTTTTATGCAGTCAACGGAATTCCGTTTTATTACCAGAATCATCCCATCCAAATCAAAGTTGGCGAATCCGTACGCATCTACCTCGTCAACATTCTCGAATTCGACTTGCTTAACTCGTTCCACCTGCACGCCAACTTCTTCCAGTATTATCCCACCGGCACAAGCCTTACACCTGCCGAATTCACCGACACCATCATTCAAGGTCAGGCGCAACGCGGCATCCTCGAATTCAGTTACAAATATCCCGGCATGTACATGTTCCACGCGCACGTCACCGAGTTTGCTGAACTCGGCTGGAACGGGATGTTCGAAGTCCTGCCATAGGCGGAGGAAAATTTGCCATGACGAATCAAACTTCCCCTGAGACAACGAACCGCTTCTCTTTCCGGACCTTCATCCTGCTCCTCCTCCCCATCCTTCTTCTGGCGGGAGTCATTTTCCTCTTCCTGCAAACTGGTGGCGGACTTGACCTTGAATCGCCGGTCCCCATTGAAGATCTGACCATCGAACGCTATCAGCTTGAACGCGGGCAAATCAAGTTTTATGTTCAAAATACAGGACCTGATACATTGACCATCGCATCGGTCATTATCAACGAAGCGGTCATGCCGTTTCAAGTGGCACCCTCCCCTGAAATCCCGCGTCTCGCGAGAGCAGTTGTCAGTGTTGAATACGCATGGACCGAAGGCGAAGCCTACGCCGCGCGTATCTTCACGAGCAATGCTGTTCCTTTTGATGTAGAGATTCCCGTTGCATTTGTCACACCACAGCCAGAGGCAAAAACCTTTTGGGGATTCACGCTGATCGGTTTGTATGTTGGCGTGATTCCCATCTTCCTTGGGATTTTCTGGCTGCCGGCGCTTCGCATGCTGGATAAGAAATGGATGACCTTCCTGCTTGCCCTCACGGTCGGCTTATTAATCTACCTCGGCATCGATACATTGAACGAAGCCTTTGAACAATCAACAGAACTGGCTGGCACCTATCAGGGCATTGGTCTCATT
>Ga0209172_10005502_pt1 | contig 15336 bp, 10 predicted proteins | sample LarsenN4metaG_FD_184113 | JGI IMG/M metagenome (GOLD analysis project Ga0209172, IMG submission 184113) | Hot spring sediment bacterial and archeal communities from British Columbia, Canada, to study Microbial Dark Matter (Phase II) - Larsen... ... | reverse complement strand
GTAAATTCTGACATCTGTTAGGGAGATTCGCGGGGATCCAGCACGGAACGTGCCAGCAGGCGCAATCTGGCCGGATGCCCCAATCGATTGCGAACCTTTGGTCTGGTCCTGTGATTGCGACCTGGCCATCGCGCCGGACGTCGCCGTCTCCTCGCACGCCTTCGGATCGCCGCACGGACTAAACGACCACGGTCAGCGTGGTCGGCATGAAATCGGGTGCCCCCACCCACTCAAGCGCTTCATCCAGCGAGCAACAGACCACGACCTCCGCGTCGCTGCCAGACAGTCGGGTGTGCATTGAAACATCCGCGCGGCGGCGAACCGATCGGGCTCGATGGCGACGAACGCGCGCGGCGCTGCCGGCGCAAAGTTGTTCGCAGTCGCGAGTTCCTGAATCAATTCGGCGCTCAGATCTGTCAGAAGTGCGGTCCGCGAACTCGTGAACGATGCGGGGCGCCGTGTGGCCGTCGATATCTCGCGTGGAACGACGCTACTCACTCGAGCCTCCCCTATCTCGGGAATATGGTCGCGCTCGTGTAACGCACTGGCTCATCCGCTCTCATGGCAAGTGTCGTGCTTGCAAGGACTTCGAACCATCTTGTCTGAATGCGACGAACACGCCAGGAGGTAGCGTTCCTGCTGCGCCAGTCCTACCGCAAGTTCTTGAAAGCGCAGGAGATCCACCGTCAGCTCGAGGCGCTGATGGCGCAGATCGAGCGCGTCGTCCCCGACGTGCGCTCGAGCGCAAGAGTGCAAAGTCAAAAAGCAATCTCTACAAACCCGAGCGCGACTCAGTGCCAGACGAACCCGAGCCATCGCTGACCACCCCCCAACCGGAGCCGGTTGGCATCGTGACTTGTCCCGAATGCGGCGCCGAAGACGCGGTGATCGTGTTTGCGCACTTCGGCGAAGACGGGTGCTTCTGTCCGGCCTGCCAGCATGTCTGGGTGCGCGACAGCCAGCGCTAGTGTCCCGTCCCATTTAATTCTTTACAGTACATGCGCCGTTGTGATCTAATGCGCGCGTGTTCACACGTGCCGCAGCGCTTGCGGTCGATGATGCGCAGAGACGCGAGTTGGAAGGGTTGATTCGTGCGGGCACGACGCCGCAACGGGTGGCTCGCAAGTGCCGCGTGATCTTGCTGGCCAGCCAAGGCGTGTCGAACCAGGCGATTGCCGAGCAGACCGGAGTGAGCCGACCGACGATTCTGGCAGTGCGCGCGGCATTCGCGAGCGGTGGCATCGCGGCGTTGCGCACGCCGCGGCCACGCAACCGGTCGCGTCGCGTCCTCACCGCGGAGTTGGAGCAAAAGGTCCTGGACACCACGTTGAAAACCAGACCGGCGGACGGGACGCACTGGAGCGTCCGTGTCCTCGCCCGACACCTGGGCGTGTCTCGCATGCTGATCCAGCGCGTGTGGCACCGATATGATATCCAGCCGCACCGCGTTGAGAAATTCAAACTCTCGAATGACCCGCGCTTTGAAGAGAAGGTGCGCGACGTGGTCGGCCTCTACCTCCATCCGCCGGATCGGGCGCTGGTCCTCTGCGTCGATGAAAAGAGTCAGATTCAGGCCCTCGATCGGACTGCACCGATCTTGCCGCTGCGGCCGGGATTGCCCGAGCGGCAGACCCACGACTACACGCGCCACGGCACCACGACTCTGTTTGCGGCGTTCAACATCCTGAATGGAAAAGTGATCGGCACGTGTTTGCCTCGCCACCGCGGGACGGAGTTCCTCACCTTCCTGCGGCGACTGGAGCAGGACGTGCCGCCCGATGTCGAACTGCATCTGATTCTCGACAACGCCAGTACCCATAAGAGTGCCGCCGTGCAGCGCTGGCTCAAGCCGAAAAAACGTCGACGCTTCCACTTCCATTTCACGCCGACCAGCAGTTCATGGCTCAACCAAGTTGAGCGCTGGTTCGCCCTGATCACGGAGAGAATGATTCGTCGCGGGACGTTCCACTCGGTTGATGAACTGGAACGCGCGATCTACGCCTGGCTTGCCACCTGGAACGATGCGCCGAAACCATTCGCTTGGAACGCTACTGCCGACGTGATCCTCGAAAAAGTCCGTCGTTGTAAAGAATTAAATGGGACGCCACACTAGGTGGCCGACGAGCGAGGGCGGCCTACGACCCTCGCCATGACGCGGGGCGGCTTCCACTTCACCTATTATCGCATTTTTGCGATACCACGTCAACGCAAATTTGCGATAAAACGAGGCCGCACAAGAAGCGGTAATGAACGGCTGGGCTATTCCGAAGCTCGAGCGGGCGGGACCGATGAGCTGGCGACATCCGCCTTGGAGAGGGCGGTTCTCAGGGAGAGCTCAGCGTCATGGAGCGGAATGCGCTCTTGCTCCAGCATCCACGGGCCTCTGACTATGCCCTCCAGGGCTTGTCGCTCTGAATCCGTCAAATGGGGATGCCGCGCGGCAGGATCTCGTCTGCCAGGCAGGGCGAGGTGCTTCCAACGACACCAAGCAGCAAGATCCATCATGACGCTGCGGACGTGCGGAAATCTCCCCCGCAAATCGGACAGGATCCCGAACCCCGCTTCATCGCAGTCGCCCCAGTACAGAACTTCAGCGGAATTCATCCATGGGGCCGCCGGAATCAGCGAGGCGGCCTTTCCCGCGCCGAGGATCGCCACCGTATCTGCGAGATGTGGGAGGCATACGAATACGTCTCGATTCTCGACGATTAGTACCCGGGGCACGCTCCACGGCAATTTCGCCAGAGTCGGAGCAGGGACGGAACAATCTGAGACTGGCCACCCGACCCGTTGGCACAATTCATCATCCAGGAAACGAAAACGTACTTGCGGAGGATCCACGAGGAGATGGAAGCGTTCCTGAAACGTGGAGCCCTGGGCATTCACCCGATCCCCGAGGACCGTGTCGAGCAGCTCCCGCAGGATCCCCGTGTGTTCCTCGATGAATTTCGTGCCTACTGGCAGCGGGATTTGACGCGCGAAACACTTGGGAGCTGGGCAGCCATCGAAGAACGCGCAGACGGCCACCAACGCCGCCCAGTCATCCAGATATTCAACGATCCGATGTGCCTTCGCTCGCAGCCATGGCTCCAGTGCGGGACAGAGCTCTCGTGTGCATTTGAGAGCCACTCGGAATCTTGCTAACTGCTCCGAGCGACCCAACGCGTTCGCCATCTCTTCTGCGGAGTGAAATGTGAGTCGCATGGGCCAGCGCTGCCGGCCCCAACGGCGTGTGTTTACCTCCTGCCAATCGATTCGCCATTCGTGGTGCGCTGCCGCGAGCGCTTCGATGTCTCGCTTGATTTCTGCGTATTCGCCGGTAGTGGAGGGACGACCGAACGGAATCTGTAGAGGAAATAAGTTGTCACCGGTCGCCTCGGCACGGAGGGCCGCAGGCCATCGCGCCAGCGCCGCGTCGAGAATACCCTTGGGTGTCAGCATGACGACCGGCGCTCGCGAGCTACGTTAACGAAGCAGGCAGATCAGGCGACAGCAACGCGGATTGCTTTTCACCAACTACGTCTGGTGCGTCCTGGACTTGCTCCCGGGTCAACGCAATTAGCCGAGAACTATTTCCCATCGGATTCGAGGCGAGGTGAATGGTCCGAACGAACGGCACCGCGAGTTTGGCCTTTGCGTCAAACGGACCCACGATGAGCACCTGGAACCCGAGTTGGGAGAACAGCTGCATCGCACGCGTTGAGTTCGACTCGTCAGTTCGCGAGAATGCCTCATCGATCACGACCAACCGGAAGTTCGGGGCGTCTGATGGAGCCGTTGACAATCCGTACTGCGCAGACAGTGCCGACGCCAGGATAGTAAACGCGAGCTTCGCCTTTTGGCCTCCGGATTTGCCTGTCGTTGCCGCGTAGTAGTTGACCTCGGTATCGTCTGTCCGTCTCAACTCCCGAACACCAGCCGAATACCACGTACGCACGTCCGTCACACGCTGGGTCCCATCGGGGTCACGCTGAAACTCCTCGAGGAGCTGGCGTACGCGTTCGAAGATGCGAAGACGTTCGTCAGGCGCCGGAGCGATGCCGTGCTCAAAACAGGCGCGTAGCGCTCGTCGAAAATCCGCCGCGTCCTGACCCACACGGCTCACCAGTCGCAGCTGGACGTAGGTGTCGTCGGCGTAATCGATACCGCGCAATGCTTCGTTGACCTCTTCGATTCGGCCCTCGATCGCCTCCTGATGCTCCTCGAGACGCCGATTGAGCATCAATAAGTCGCCGACGAGATTCTCGTTTAGGTAGTGCTCGAAGCGTTCGCGATGACGCGGGAGATCTTCCTCCTGGATGCGCTGAAGTACAGATTCAAAACTTTCAGCGTACGCTCGACCGACGTCGAGTGTTTGGCGGAAATCCGGAAACTGGCTTAGAAACTCACTCATCCCAGCAATCATCTTCTCTGCGGCTTCGTTCACGCGACGCTGCTCGTAGCTGATACGTCCCTGCAGGCTCTGATGAGCGGCATGAGTGAGCTGGTCAGGGTTATCGAGGGTGAGAGCGGCCATGCCAGCCGTAATCTCCGCAAAGGCTGGCTCCAAAACTCGGTGATCGAAACCGCCACGATCCGCGAGTTGCTGCTCACGCGCCCGAGCGCGTTGACGACATACCTCCAGTCGATCGCTGAGCCGCCCCAGTTCTCCATCACGCTCCCGCAGATCTTCTTCGCCCGCAGCGATCGAAGCATCAATGCCTCGTAAGCGCTCCTGAAGCGTTTGTAGTTCGTGCGAGCTTCGCTCGAGCAGCGCTTGTTCGGTTCGCAGCCGCATCACTTCGGTACGCCAACGCTCAGGGTTGATCTCGTCGAAGTCGCTGACGCTTAACAGCTCGCGTGCGGCGTTCGCGCGCTCCCTGGCTGCCGCTGCGATGCGACCGGCCTCGGCAGCGGCGTTCGATTCTTTCAACGCCTGTTGCTCAGCCTGGGCGATTTGGTCCCGAAGCGCCGCGATTTTCCGGTCGGTCGACCACCCCAGAATCCTCGCGCTCGGATCGTCGACGGATCTCACATCGTCCTTGACATGCCGAGTGCCGTCGCGAATCAACCCCTCTCGAGTTAGCCCTCGGTCCACTGTCTCGAGTTCGGCGATTGACTCACAGCAGCGGTGATTGAATCGACGAACGAGCTCACCAGCGATCCAGAGATGAAGTGGATGATCTGACCGAAATTCCAGTCGTCCTGGTACCCGGTCGTTCGACAAGCTCGGTGGTGCGGCGACCTGGTGCGGGACTCGATGAAACGTGAGACGCAGTCCGAGCCGCGTTGCATTGATGAATTGAGCCGCCGGGCGGTACAAGTGCTCTGGCACGAGAAGCGAAAGACCGAACCCCCGCAATAGCCGTTCGATCGCACCCGTCCAGTCCTCGTACGTGCTTCGCACCTCCATCAGTTCACCGGCGAACGGCATTGTTTCCGTTGTTACGCCGACGGCTTGGGCGATCTGCGCTCGAATCGCCAGGAACTCTCGAGGGATATTGACGCGATGGCGCTCCACGCTTTCGAGCTCCGCCAGCTTCTCCATTCGGACGGCCAGTGCGACTTCCTGAGCGTGGCGCCTTGCTGCCCGTCGTTCCTCTGCCTCACTCGCGGCAATACTCTCGACGCGCTCCCGCTCTTCCCAGTCGTGACGAGCGCTGACGAAACTCGCCGCATCCGACAGGGTCATCGAACATCCCAGCATCTGTGCCGCCGGCTCTATGCGCGATCGACGCTGTCCGGCGCTTATCCGTGCTTGCTCCGCATGGTGCAGTTCGCGCTCGATCGCCTGTAAGCGAGGCCCGACGTCGGTGTTGGCGATCGCCGCGTGGACATCGTCACGTTCACGGCGACTGTCGGCCACGCGACCGGCAACCCGTCGCACGCGCAACCTCTGATGATTTGAGCGCGGCCTCGAGCTCAATCGCATGCGCTCGGAGCAAGGCCAAGTGTCGGCTGGCAAAAAAGGGGACCGCCAGTTCTTGCAGCTCCCTCCACGTCTCGATACGCTCCTCGCCCTCGCTGATCCGCTGAGCTCGCTCCGAAACGGGGCGGAGTAGCGCAATCTGGCGCTCAGCGCGTTCAATCGCCGCCCAGCAGTCAAGTAGCGTTCGATAATGTGGCTGTACCGTGTCGCGAATGAAGGCAAATGTGTCAGCCGAGGGCAGCATGAACTGGCGCACGAAGGCATCGATGTCGCTGACTTCCTTCATGCCGATGGCACGGTTGAAGACCTCCAGCGCCTTATCGCCTGGAATGCACAGGAGACTTCGCATGCGTTCGGCGTATGCCGCGAAGCTGTCCTCGATCTGCCAACCTGCGCGACGAGCAGCGCGTCGAATGTCAGCCGTATTCGAATGACCTGCGATGAGATCGCGCAGGCTGCGGCGCCCGCCTGAAACGGCATAGAGCTCTCGGACCTGCTCCTCGTGTTCCCACAATACCTGCGCCAACGTGGCCGACACCTGGCGTCGGCCATCAGTGAAAACCGCCGCAATCCCACTCAGGGTGCCCGCCTCGCGGAGATACTGAGTCGTGGGTGCGGTGGAATCAACGGTGCTGGAGCTCGCCCAAGCGCCGCGAACATACGAGCGTCTGGTACGATCGCGTCCTCCTGGTCGGCGACCGTCGCCAGAAGCGTCGTTGTAGTTCAGGATTCGTGGTGGGACCAGCAACGTACGTAACGCGTCGATCGCGGTCGACTTGCCGGATCCGTTGTCACCAACGAGTAGAGCCCACCCGCCATCCGGTTCGAGGGTCTGTGCTTCACCATGAAACGTACCCCAATTCCATAGTTCGAGCTTCTCGAGTCGGAAGCCCGCATCGTGATGTTCGATAGCGTCGGTGCCGTTATGCGCGTTGGTCAACATGGGTGGCGAGCCGCTTCCGCACCTCTTCAACGTCGGCCGGCCCGAACCGGGCTTTTAAAATCCGCATGACCTCGAACGTCTCTGCATCCGGCGGCCCAAAGGTGCGCAAGAATCCCAACTCCTCAAGGCGTCGAATCGCAGTATCAATCGTCCTGACGTCGCGAATCTGGTTATTCGACTCGCGAAGGAATTGGCCGACCAGATCGCGCAGCTGTTGGCGCGTGAGCACCAGTCTGGTCGACTCCTCGGGCGCAGCGTCAAAACGCGCCAGTTCTTCGCGGAGGCAGACCAACAGCAACGTCGCTGTGTAACCGAGCGACTGTCGCCGGCCAATGCGCGGCACCGGATCTCCGCCTTCCGACTCAATCTGACGCAAAAAGGCGTACCCCTCAGCCTCATCTACCACAAGCTCTTGACCGATCTGCCGAAAATAGTGACCAATTGCGTCCCGCTCCGCCCGGAGGCTGTCCCACAGAGAACTGTCCTCACGGTAAATCGGCTCGAGTAGCAATCGAGCGAGAACGAACGAGCGCGTTGGGAACTGTGAACTCGTTTCCATTCGTCTCTATGAGGTGCGGGTGAACAGCACTTCCGGCACGCGCCACTGTTCGCGCGTGTCAGTACTTATCGGGATCTGCACGTCCGCGAATTGATCTCCGGGGAGATAATTGTGTGTATCCTGCATGGCGACGACCAGGTAACCAACGACTTCAAGAATGCCCTCGCGAGGCGGAAAGCGCGCCAGAACCTGGGACAGCAACACAGATTCATCTGCGACAAGACAGACACGTATTTGGTCGCGAAGACGGGCAAGATTCAGATCGACTAGTCCGCGGAAACGATTAACCATGTCCCAGTCGAGACTCTGAGTCGCGAATGTCAAATCCCCTGCAGCGCGACCGGTGACATCGGGCTGCCAGAACGAACGGCTGAACGTTGTAAACGTGGCCGGCGGGCCAATCACCTGGAAGAAGTCGTCTTCCGCTGGCGGAGCGTGACGACACGCGAGCGCTAACTGTTGCGTTTCGCGTATGGCTTCCCGTAGGCGGCGGTCTTCGCCTGTCGCCGCACTTTCGAGTGCGCGACGGAGAGTTGCTGCCATTCGCTCATTTGAACGCACGACGCGTTCTCCCTCGACCAGAAGCCGGCTCGAAAGCCGGTCAAGCAGTCGATTCGCGCGTAGCGCCTCATCAATCATGTCAAGCCGATAAACCTGCCGCGTCAGCTCTCGCCAGCGCTGCTGCCGTTCGGGTGACGAGAGCAGATTCCAGAAGGCGTAAAAGCTCTGGCCTTGTGATGAGTCTTTGAGCGCAGCGTGCGTATCGAGCAGTTGGCCAACGATACGCCCCTTCGTCGCACCCGGTTTCGTCTGAGCTTCCGCGAGCGCGCGTGCAACTTCCTTGAAGTTCTCCTCAAGCTGTCGGAAATCAGCCGCCAGCCCACGGGCGAGATCGAGCGCGTTGGCGAATCGCTCGGTGAGCTGTACTGCCGTGTAGGCTTCGGCGGTATTGGTCGCCTGAACGGCATCAATCTGCGCCTGCAGTTCAGCCTGTTGCCCCCGAAGCGCCTCCACGCGTCGGCTGGCGTCCGGAGTTGAGTACAGAACGATTTCCTCGAGTTGGCGAAAAATTAACTCGAGCCTAGACTCCGCGCCGACGAACGGGCGCGACTGTAGATCGTCGAGCCACTGCATCGCACGCTCGGCGGCTGTGGTGAGTTCGAAGACCGGCTCTTCGGCCTCGTTGCCATACAGCTTTTTGAGGAGCAGTTGTTCACTGCCACACCAGGAGGCCAAGTACTCGGCCGCTGTCTGTGCGTACGCTCCCGGCCGCTGAGCCCGAGCTTCGTCAAGAAAGTTGTCCAATCGCGCCCGTAAGTGTGACTCGGGAACGGCGATCGCGTGGTGCTCCTTGAACGCGCGGTGCAGGAATGCGAGCGTCAAGGCCGCGTTTGGGCTCCTCAGCAACCGGACTGCCGGATGCTCCATGAGCCTTTGCGTCTCAGCGAGATCCCAAGGTGTGTTCATGGGACCGCTACCCGACGCGCGCGAGCTGCCACCGCGATTGGCCGAGACCCTTCTCGATTTCTATGCAGCCTGGCAAGCGTTCTGTCAGGTCACGGATGTGCGTAATGATTCCGACCATTCTGCCGCCGACCCGGAGCGATTCGATGGCATCGGTGACAATTTCGAGGGCTTCGACGTCCAATGTGCCGAAGCCCTCATCGATGAAGAGACTGTCGATCTGCACAGCCCCAGCGGTCCGCAGAATCTCTTCACTTAGCTGCAGTGCAAGCGACAGCGACGCAAGGAACGTTTCGCCGCCGCTTAACGTTTCGGCACGCCGCCGCTCGCCCCCATTGTCGTGGTCGATGGCGTAGAAAGCGCCGTCGTCCCATTCGAGCGTGTAACGGTTCGTCCATTCCTTCATTCGGACTGACGCGCCTTCCACGAGCCCTTGGAATGACTCCTCGAGCAGATAACGCTGGAAACCATCATTCTTCAGGTCTCGAGCCAGCTGCTCGATAAGCGTGGCACGCTCTTCTAAGTCGGTTACCTGCTTTCGGAGCGCGGCGGCTCGTTCGAGCTGACGTTCAATGCGCTCCACCTCTTGTCGCGACCGTGCCAACGCATCGACCGCGGCGCGGTGGGTCTGTGCCGCGTTCTGGGCGCTTGTTTCCGCCTCACGATAATCGTGCTCGCTAACGTACCGACCGCTGAGCGTATTCTCCAATTCGAGAATCCTGCTCTCAACCTGGTGGGTTTCGTTTTCGTAGACGCGGATCGAGGCGTCGAGCCGGTGCTGATCATCGAGCGATACCGTGGCCGCGCGCGCCGCGGACGCATCCGGAAATCCATGTTCGGCGAGGACCGCAGCCACGTCGGCACGTATGCGATCCGCTTCGGCGCGCCGCGCCGTGAGTGCCCTGTCCGCCGCCCCTTCCGCTGCCGTCGCACGTTCCAAAGACTGCTTCGCCGATTGCAACGCGTCCTGAGCGCGACGTTCCCGTTCCTCGAGGTCAGTCACTCGCTTCGCGAGCTGTTCCCGCTCACCCGCAGGATCGGGGTTGCGGGTAACGGACGCAATGCGCCCGTCGATATCCGACTTCTCGGCCTCCAGTTCGGCCAATCGGGCGCGAAGTTCGCTGATACGTGAAGCATGCTGTTGGAGCAGCGCCGACGCTTGGTGCTGGCGATTCCGGCACTGCTCGAGTGCTAACTCCGCGACCCTGACCCGCTCCGCAGCCGCCTCGAAGCGTTGCTGCATTTGAGCACACCTGTCAGCTTCGTCAGAGATCGCCTCGAACACCTCGAGCGGAAGAATCGGGCCGCGCTGGGACGCGGTGGCAACGGCGATGACCTTCTTCGATGTCTTCGCGAGCGCTACTTCGATCTCATGCACCTCGTCCGCGCGTTCAGCCGCGACTCGGCGACGTTCCTTCGCTTCCGAGGCCGCGCCAACCGATCTCTCGCGAGCGTCTTCAAGCGCACGCGCGGCTTTGGACTCAGCGCGCTTAGCCTGCTCGACGGCGTGCTCCCGGTCTTCCAGCTCGGGGGCGCGAAGTCTGCGTGGCATCCGCGCGACCACGTGTTCACACACGGGACACGGTGCGCCCTGTTCAAGCGTCGGACGCAGGGCCTCGGCGTGATGCGCATTCCGGGCCTGCTGCAGTGCAGCTTCCGCCTTCGTCAGATGTTCCCGTGTACGCTCGACCGTGTCCCGGTGTTTCTCCAGTGCGCCGAGGGCCTCCTGGGCTGCCGTTTCCGCCTCCGTCACTTTGTTGACGGCCGCGGTCGCCTGTCGCTTAGCTGTCGTGAACTGGCGATGGAGTTCACGGCCACGGATCGCATCGGCAGCCACCTGCTGTAGAGCGCGGTGTCTCGGCGCGTCATAGCCGATTTGTTCCCTCGCACTCTTTGCCTCCGCACATTCCCGTTCGGCGCGGGAGGCCTTCGCTTTCGCATTCTCAAGGTCGATTGCGGCCGTTTTGTGCGCGTTGGTTGCGCTTGTGATCCCGGAGGTAGTGGCGGCGATCGCCTGAGTGACCTTGCTCCGCCGCTCAATGACCCCGCGCAATTGATCCAGTGCCTGGATCGTTGCTCGCAGTGCCGGAACCTCCGCCAGCTTCTGCCGAGCCTGCTCGTGCGCGGCCGCTTGTTCCTTAACGCTGGACTGGGCGGCTCGCAACTCCGTCCGGATTCTCTCCAGCTCGCGGAGGGCGTCGGCGACACTTGCCTCTGCGCTCACGTGTGCGTCCAGGCGCGGAAGCACGAGACCCGCTCGGCGCGCACGCTCAAGACGAGCGCGGTCTGCATCCATTCGCTGACGTTGCGACTCGAGCTGCTCTCGCTGCGTACGTTTCGCGGTCAGCTCTGTCGAGAGGGTGAACAAGCCCTGGATCTGCTGGAAGTGTCGAGCGGCCGTTTCCGATGCGGCGCGAGCAGTCGCTTCCAAGCTGGTCGCATCGTTTAGCCTGCGTCGGGCCGCCTCATGCTGTCGTGGCGTTGCATCTGCATAATCTTGATCCAGCCGTTCCCGAAGTAGTTTCAGTTGCTGCTGGTGCTGCCGCGATTCCTGCTCGGCGCGTAAGCGCATGCGCTCGTATACGTCGAGTTTGAGCAGCTCACGAAGAATCTTGCCGCGCTCGCCTGGATCGCTATGCAGAAACTTCGCGAACTCGCCTTGCGGCAAGAGAACCGTCTGAATGAACGTCTCGTACCGCAACCCCGTGAGCGCCGCGATGTGCTCGTCCGCGTCTCTGACCTTGTCAGCGAGCAGACGCTCGCTACCATTGGTGAGTTCCTCGAGGATGACTGAGGCCGCCCGCTTCCGACGCAGTTCACGACCCACGCGGAAGCGGCGAGGACCGATTGCGAACTCGAAACGAGCCGTCATGCGATCGCGCCCGAGTGAAATCACATCCGATACGCCTTGCTTGCCCAGCCTCGGCACATGCCCATAGAGCGCGAACGACATGGCGTCCAGGATGCTCGATTTACCAGCTCCGGTTGGCCCCGAGATGGCAAACAGGGAAAGCTTGGAGAAATCGAGAATTTCCTGCGGCTCACGAAAGCAGGTAAATCCCTCGACGTGAAGGTTGATGGGACGCATCGTCACCCCTCCGCGACGATGTCACGAAGCTCGTCGAACGCGGTGAGCAGCCGCGGATCAGCGTCCCGCCCATGCTCCTTTCGGTAGTACATGGCGTACAGGTCACGGGGAGCGGCTCCGGCCACAAGACGCTGGACGTCTACGACGTCGTCGCTGCGAGCCTCATCTGCGATCACCACGACTGCGTTCGGTAGGAGTTGTCGTACCTTTCGTGCGATATCCGGATCGCGTTGTTCGAGCTGGACCTTCACGCGCAGGTGACCGCGCGTCCGATACCGCTCGGCCTCATGCTCCAGCTCCTGCAGCGTGCCGGAGACGTCGGCCAGCGGTACGGCACCTTCATACGGAATCGCCTGCACCCGTACTGGCAGGTGGGCGGCCGCCTCGATCAGCAAGAACTGCTTAATCTCGCCAACCTCACCGAAATCGAGCTGAAGTGGCGACCCGGCGTAGAACGTGGGCGCAGAGGCTTCCACTCGCTGGTGACGGTGAATATGGCCTAGGGCCACGTACTGCGCCGTGTCAGGAATCGCCTGGGGCATCATCGCCCATTCCTCACCGACGTGCACCTTGCGCTCTGAGCCCGCCAGGACCGCGTTGGCGAGATGCGTGTGCGCGACGATGAGCCGGACTGCGTTTGGCTGGAAGCCGTTCGCGAGATGTTCGAGGATACGCTGCATGCCATCTGCATATTTTTGCGGCGCAACATTGGCGGCGGCAGTGACGTCCATCGCCGAGACCAGTCGGCCGACTGAGGCAAACGGCACTGCGGCAATCTGGGCACGTTCTCCGTTGCGTGTCGCTATCTCGAGAAGCCCTCCGTCATCGCACCGGCGCGGCAACCCGACGGATCGAACACCGACCAACTCCGCCAAGGTGCCCCACGCCTCGAGGCGTGCAGCGTGGTCGTGGTTCCCCGCTATCACGACGGTCTGAACGCCCGCCGATCCGATACGACGGAAAAAGGTGAACACCATCCGCTCGGCCTCAGCAGATGGCCCGACGCTGTCGAACACATCTCCTGACATCAAGAGCAGATCGATGCGCTCGCGAACCAGAAAAGCGGCGAGATTGTCGAGAACGGCGCCAAGTTCGGGCAACCGATTCAGGTTCTTCCACAGACGACCCGCATGCCAGTCGCTCGTATGCACGATTCTCATCGCTACACCATCCGTGCGAACGGATCCCGAACGTCCGCAGCTGCCGGCACCTCGCTCTTGCGCGTGGCCCAACATGGGAACGGAAATCGCAACAGGAGCGCCATCGGGATCTCAGGCTGCGAGACGATCATGGACCCGGGCTGCAGCATTGCTGCACGCTTCCGGCCAACAGCGGTCAGGAATCCGTACTCGCCGCGATCCGCCTCCGCGGCGTCCAACCGGCCAACAACTTTGATCGCTGCGTTCGCGACGATCCGGCGTTCGACGTCGCTCGCCGTCTGCTGCGCGCCCAGCAGGGACACACCCAGTGAACGGCCGCGTTCTGCAATGTCGAGGAGCACATCGCGAATGGGGCTCCACCCCTCACGGGGTGCGTACTTATTCAGTTCATCGAGCACCACAAAAACGAGGGGCTTCGAGCCCCCATGTTGCTCCTTCTGTTCCATCATTCGTTTCAACAGCACACCGACAACGAACATCTGCGCCGTCGAGTGCAGCGAATGAATATCCACGACCGTGACCTGCTGGGCGCTCCAGTCAATCTGCTGGCCGCGTGCAGACGAATCGCCGCTCACGAGATGCCCCATGTGCTCAGCAGCCGCGTGGAGTCGCCGTCTGAACGCGTCGAGTGTGCCACCCGCAACCGGTGCGCCCGCCATCATTGCATCGAGTACGGGCGTGTCTAGGACGTCCACCATGTCCTCGAAGCTCGCAATTCGGCTTCCGCTCAGAGTGATGGCTGCCTCCGACTCATCGCCATCGCGGGCTGCACGTTCCAGCTCCCGCTCAACGCGCGTAATAACGAAGTGAAACTGCGCTCGAACGTCGTCCGCACCTGCAAATGCGAACCGCAGCAGCCGATTGGCCGCAAAGTCACGGATCGTCCACACGTACGGATTCACCCCGTCCTGTCGGCTACCCGTATCTGGCACCGGCCGCGACGTACCGCGCCGTACCGGTGCAAAGAGCGACACACTCTGAAACGGACCCGATGGCAATCCAAGAGCTTGGTACTCACGCTGATGCTGTGGCTCCAGCCGCGCGTTCGGCTTGTCCAGCCAGAGGAGATCCTCGCCCTTGACGTTGAAAATCAGTGCCTTCGCATTGGCACTATGAATCCCAAGGGCTCCTGAATGAAAGAGCGAATAGATCAGGAACGTCGCGTAACTCGTCTTGGTGGCGACGCCGGAGATTCCACTGATCGACGCATGTGCGCCACGAGTGCCGTCCAGGAACTCCAAATTCGCAAAGATCGGTTCGCCGGTCCGGGTGAGTCCGATGGGCACCGTGCGGGTCATCTGATCGAAGTAGAGAGCCCGACGGAACGCCTCGCCCCGTACGACACATGCGGGGTCACCCGGCGCCGGCGGGACAAAGATTTCAGGATCCACGCGCGTGACCTGCACGTGAGCCGCGTACGATATGTCGGCAGGCAGCGTGCCGGCGGCCACACGAAACGCATCCGTGTCAAAGTGACTGCCTTCGAATCGCTTGCGGACGACGTCCACCACGCCGTAAAACGACACGCGAGTGCCGTCAGGCGTGACGGTCTCAGCGACGACGAGATCGTCGAGCTGCAGCTTTTCGTGCTCGCCAACGCCGACCCAGAATTCGAGTGGCGTGGCATCCATAGACCCAAGCACGAGACCGACCTCGCCTGGGCGGCCATCGTCGACCGTGGCTATCGGGGAAGTAACTGGTGAATCAGGCACGAACTCCCTCCCGGAGAATGAGGTCGGCGAGGCGACGTCGAATCAGCCGAGGATCCCCCAGCCGGCGGCGGAGATGCGCTTCGAGCGCGCCGATGGGGAGCAAGTTCTGTGGAGCCCGCGGATCCCGGCCACGGCTCGGCACAAATCGCGGTAGCAGGACGGTCACCGCATCAGCGAGTGAGCGCGCCATTTCGAAGCCGACAACGTCTGCGATCTCGAGGCGCGCCAGACCGGTGAGATGGGCATCAACGGGCAGACGGGGCACCAAGCGCATGAACCATGAGAATCGCCCGAACCGAGTGCCACCTCGTATGTGAAACAGTGGCGAACGACTACCCACCGCGAGCGAGGCGAGGATCGCTACCTGCCTGCTCCCCACGTAAAGTTTGAAGAATCGCTTCACAAACCCAAGTGCGTGGCCGCGTGATACCTCTCCGAACGTGAGTGGGCCGTCGGCAATGACCAAGGTGGCAGCTTCCGCGGCGCAGCGCCGAGCGAGCTC
>Ga0209172_10005500_pt1 | contig 15341 bp, 14 predicted proteins | sample LarsenN4metaG_FD_184113 | JGI IMG/M metagenome (GOLD analysis project Ga0209172, IMG submission 184113) | Hot spring sediment bacterial and archeal communities from British Columbia, Canada, to study Microbial Dark Matter (Phase II) - Larsen... ... | reverse complement strand
GCGAGGCGTGAAGCGGTTCTGGGGCGAGGCGCTCGAACGCTTGCGCGTGCACCTCGAAGACAAGAAGACCTTCTCAGGCCCGCGAACGTGGGCGCCGAAGCCGACCGACCAGCTTTAGTGCTCGGGTTGCTTTTGAGGCTCCGGTCGGAGTGGGCAGGGGGCGTGCGGCGGGCGAGTCTTTCGCGTGGCGAGATAGGTTGCGACAGCCGCGCAACAAAGGGCGAGCAGCCACTTGACCGAAGGCGCCATGCCGGTGAACGCCGAGAAGAGCGCGACCGATAGCGCAATCATCGAGATGGCGAGAATCTTGTGCGGCATGCTGATGCTTCGGTCCTCGCGCCAAGCGATGAGCGGCGGGCCGAGGCGCGGGTGGTCCAGGAGGCGTTGCTCAAGTTTCGGGTTGCTGCGAGCGAAGCACCATGCCGCGAAGATGACGAAGATGGTGGTCGGCAATCCGGGGATAACGACGCCCACCGCACCCACGCCCATGAACAGGAAACCGGCGGCGAGCAGGAGCGGTCGCATGGGTCTATTCTATCCGGTTTGCCGGCCCGCCCGCACGACCGCTTCTTGTCCCTCGACGCGGACGGTGTCGCCGGGTCTGAGTTTGCGCCCTCTTCTCTGCTCCACCTCGCCGTTCACGAAGACTACGCCTGAGGCGATGAGCGAGCGGGCGTCTCCGCCCGTGTCGGAGAACCCCGCCCACTTGAGGAACTGACCGAGCGTGATGTACGGCGTTCGGATGGAGACCTCCTTCATGGCCTCCCTGTGGACTGGCGTTCGTAGTTGACGAGCGTCGCGCCGCTGACCCACTGGAAGCCCAGCTGCTGATAGAACAGCACGGAGCGCAGGTCGCAGAGCACGTCGAGTTTATAGTAGTCTTTGTAGCGCTCGACAGCGGCGCGTACGAGAGCCTTCCCGATGCCACGGCGCTGGAACTCGGGGCGAACTTCGAGCAGTGGAATGTAGGCGATGTAGAAGCCGTCGGTGAACACGGTGATGAATCCCGCCAATTTGCCGTCAACGCGCGCGAGGCAGTACTCGGATGCGTTCATGAACACCTTGTGCGCCACCTCCGGTGGAGGCGGGTTCTCCCAACCCACGAAGAATCCATCGAACTCCTCCGGCTTCAGGGTTTCGTCGTTCCAAACCAACTCAAAGTCCGCCATGGGCTCCATTGAACCCCAAACAGCCACCTCGGAGTTACGCCGGGTTGCCGGCGGAGCCGTCTTGCGGGACAACAGCGTTAAAGCGCACATCCGACAGCGCATCGGCGAGCCGAGCAGCAAGAGCCTCCATGCCCGGATGCTCGGTGTGGAAGTGACCTGCGTCTACCAGGACGAAGCCTGCCTCTGCTGCCGCAACCGCTTCATGGTGGCGCACTTCGCCGGTAACGAGCGCGTCGCAGCCTGTCGCCATCGCGCTCGCCCAGTAGTCCCCTCCCGAACCGCCGACGACGGCGACGCGCGACACGCTCCGCTCCGCGGGCCCGAACAGCCGACTGCGCGAACCGAGGGCGGTGTCAACGAAAGGACGCAGCTCGCGGGCGGGGAGAGGCTCGGGCAGCAGCCCTGCGCGCGCGATCGAGACCGCTCCTCCGTTCGCCAACTCGTAGAGGTCGAACGCCGGCTCGTCGTAGGGGTGATACAGTCGTAGCGCCTGCAGCGCGCGCTCCTTGGCGCTCTCGGGGACGACCATCTCAAGCCGCACCTCCTCGACCGTCTCGCGGGTGCCGACCTCGCCTATCGTCGGCTGCGCGCCAGGCTGAGGCTCGAACGTTCCAGATCCAGGTGACAGAAACGCGCAGCGACGATAGAGTCCGATCTGCCCGCACCCCGCGTCGGCGAGCGCGTCCAGGAGCGCGTCGGCGCTGCCGGCGGGGAGAAAGGTCACCAGTTTGTAGGACCTTGCGAGGGCGTCCTGTCCGAACGGCGTTACGTCTTGAAGGCTGAGGCGCGCCGCGAGCGTGTCGTTGACGCCTCCGTCGGCGGCGTCCCAGTTGGTGTGCGCGGCGACGACCGCGATGCCTCGCTCCACGGCGGCGCGCAACGCCGGGAGCGGATGCTCTTCGCCGGCAAGCGTGCTGAGCGGTCGGTAGATTGGCGGATGGTGCACCACGAGCGCCTCTGCGCCTTCGTCGGCTGCCTGCCTGACCAGCGCGAGCGTGCAGTCGAGCGCGACGAGCGCACGGGTTAATGGCGCAGCGGGGTTGCCGACCTGCAGCCCGCCGGGGTCGCCGGGCAGGGCGAGGCTCCTCGGCGCGATCTGCTCGAGGGCTGCGACGAGGCTGGCGACGGTGGACACCGCCGGAGTTTACTTCCCTTCGCCGCACAGGAAGCCGCCCTCCTGATTGCGAGGTTGGGAGCACCCTCGCCAACGAAAGGCAGCCCTCCGCCCGTCACAACGGGAAGGAGAGGACTTATGTTGGCAGCCATACTCATCGTATCCGGCTTCGCGCTCGCGCCAGGCGCAGGGCAGAAGCAAGAGGTTTTCTATCCGATTCATTCGGGCCGCGCCGAGGCTGAGGTGTATGACACCCGCAAGGTGCAGCCGCAGATTCAGCGCTCCTGGCCTTGGGACGGGCCGATCATGGAGGCGCCGTTTCACGCAGGGGCGAACGACTTAGGCATCGGCTCGCGCGGCACGCGCCTGAGCACGCCGCCGCCCACCCCGTTCGATGGAGCCTGGGCGATGAACGGCGCGTGCGGCTTCGCAGGCATCTCGCAAACGCGCTACACGCCACCCGACCCGACCATCGCCGTCGGGCCGGAGCACATCGTGGAAACGGTGAACGCGAGCATCGCGTTCTATCGCAAGGACGGCACGCTCGAGTTCTCGGTGGACCTTGACAACCGCGGCGATCCTGGCTTTTTCGAGCCGGTGGGCGGGGGGTCGTTCGTGGTTGACCCGAAGGTGTTGTACGATGCGGACGCGCAGCGGTTCGTTGTCGTTGCCATCGAGGTGTATTCGCCGAACAGCGCTTGGATTGACATCGCGGTATCCGACGACAGCAACCCTCACGGCATTTGGTACAAGTACCGAATGTCCGCCGTGATCCCGATCGGCAGCGCGAACTATTGGGTGGACTATCCTTCGTTCGGCTACGACACCGAGGCTTACTACACGGGCGGGAACCTCTTTCGGTTGAACGGGTCGGGCGGAAGCACCGCGGGCATCCTGTTCCGCGCGTTTGACAAGCGACCGATGCTCGTCGGCGACCCGATTGTGTTCAACGACATGGTGTATTCCAACAGTTTCTCGGCTCAAGCGGGGTTTCACTTTGGCGCTAACCCCGCCGGGTACTACGCGAGCGTTGGATCGACCTCCTCGATTCGGCTTTACGCCATTCGCGACCCCGCCGGCAGCCCGAGCCTCGTTACGACAACCGTATCGGTCCCGGCGTTCACGCCATCCAGCCGAAACTCGGTGCCAAACCTGGGTGGCGGCAACGTGGACCCGCTCGACGGTCGCGTTTTCAACGTAGCGTGGCGGGACGGGCGTCTGTACACCGCTCACCCCGTTGTGGTGAACTCCGCGGTGAAGGCGCGTTGGTATCAATTCAACATGGGCAACTGGCCCGACAGCGGCACGCCGTCGCTCGCGCAGGTCGGAACGATTGACCCCGGCAGCGGCATCCACACCTTCTTCCCGGCGTTGATGGAGAACGCACTGGGCGATGTGGGCATGGTGCTTGCGCAAAGCGCGAGCACGGAGTACGTTTCGGTGCAGTTGACGTCGCGCACCGTGCTCGACGCGCCGGGCGCGATGGGGCCGCTGATGCAGGTGAAGGTCGGCAACCGCACCGCGAGCGGACGTTGGGGTGACTATTACGCGATCGGCGTTGACCCGACCGACCATACCACGTTTTGGGCGGTTGGGCAGTACTCCGACCAAGCGGTGAACGGCTGGGCGACATGGATCAACTGCCTCGAAGTCGGGGAGAAGATTCTTGCGACCTCAATGCAGGTTACGCGCGGTGAGCACGTTGCGGGCGGCGTCGGTGACCTCGCTTCAGCCAACGATGCGTACGTCGAGGTGTCGGCGCGACGCCCGACCGTCGTAGCGGATGCGAGCGCGGAGATTGTGATCAGCGGCACGGCGCTGCAGGACAACCCTCGCGCGCTGCAGTTCGTCCTCGAAGCAGGCACCGACGGCCTGCCCACGCTGGAGCGAATCGAGTTCTGGAACTTCGAGCAGCAGCGGTGGGATGTGGTGGCGGAGCGCGGCGGGACGACGGGCGACACAGTTCAGACGGCGAGCGTTCTGTCCAACGCGGGGCGGTACGTTGACGACGGGACCCTGGAGGTCCGCGCCCGCCTCGGCTTCCACGACCGCGGGGTTACGTTCGTGGCGTGGAACACGCGGTGGGACCTGGCGTACTGGCGGATGCTGCGGTAGGCTTGGCGGGCGGGCGTTCGCGCGCGTTGCCGTCTCGGTTGCGCGGCCTCACTGCGCCAAAGACGTGGTACTGTTCGCGGGGACTTTCACGCTCCCAGGTCAGCCCCTGCCGCCGTCTTCTCGCGGGCGGGGGGTGACGGGGTCGAGGGTGACGCGCCGGAGCTCGCGGTTCAGCGCCGTGAGGTCACGGGAAAGCGCCGCATCGAGTTTCGCCAGTTCGGCATCCAGCAACCGTGACAGCTCTTCGAACACCGCGACCGCCTGATCCGTTGGGCGGAACGGGCTGCCCTGCACGACTCCGATGAGTGCGGCGATACGGTTGTTCAACTTGATCGGATAGTTCAGCGGATCCTGGCCGCTGCGGTTGCGAACCTGATAGATCTCCTCCTCGACTGCCGAGATCGCCTTCACGAACGCATCAGCAGCGCGGGCGACGGCGGCGTCGTCGGTCTTCGAGAGGCGATCCTCGACTTGGGACTTCAGGTCTCGGATCAGAACCACGGCGTCGTTTGCCTGGTTGGTCTTCTCGATGACGCGCATCGTGAAGCGGAAGCGCTCGATAAGGTCCTCTTCGGTCGCAGGCGTGCGCGGGTCCTTGAGCAGGCGGAAGCGGGTTTCGAGGCGTTGCTCGCCGAGTGTGAGGCGCACGGTGTACTCGCCCGGCGGCGCCTCGACGGGCCGCGGACCCGCCGCCCATAGGATCATCCCCTGGAAGCCTCGGAACGACGGATAACTCAGGCTCGTTAGGGCGACGCGGTGCATGCCCTTCTCCGCTGGGGCGGAGCGCACTTGGCCCACGACCGTTCCCTGCTGGTCGAGCACGTCGATTCGCGCAGAGGAGACGCTTTGCGGCAGGTAGTAGCTCATGACGACGCCGCTTATCGGGTTGGCGCCGTCGGTCGCGCCGCCGTTCCCGCCCCAGCGGTCCAGCGGCTGGTCGGCAGGCTTGAACAGGTGCGGCTGCTGGGCGTCGCGCACGTCTGCGAGCTCGCGCAGCGGCGAGAAGTCGTCGAGAATCCAGAAGGAGCGACCGTGCGTGGCGGCGACGAGGTCGCCATCCTTGATGACGAGGTCGTGCACCGGCACGATCGGCAGGTTCAGTTTGAGCGACTGCCAGTTCGCGCCGTCGTTGAAACTGACGAAGACGCCGTGGCTCTCGGTTCCGCAGAAGAGCAAGCCTTTGCGCTTCGGGTCTTCGCGAACGACGCGGACGAATGAGTCCGGGGGCAGGCCGTTGACGATCTTCGTCCACGTGCGTCCGAAGTCGTGGGTTTTGAAGACGTAAGGCGTGAAGTCGTCGTTTTCGTGATTGTCAACGGCGAGGTAGGCGGTTCCTTCGGCGTGGGCGGAGGCGTCGAGGATGCTGCACAGCCCCCACTCGGGCATGTCGGGCGGCGTTACGTTTGACCACGTGCTTCCTCCGTCTCGCGTAACGTGCACCAATCCATCGTCGGATCCGCACCAGATGACGTTTGCGTTGCGAGGCGACTCGGCGATGGTGAAGATGGTGGCGTAGTACTCGACGCTCGTGTTGTCCTTCGTGATCGGGCCTCCGCTGGGTTGTAGCGTTCGAGGGTCGTTGCGCGTTAGATCAGGGCTAATGATTGTCCAAGACTGGCCGAGGTTGGAGCTACGCAGCAGATACTGCGAGCTGGTGTATATTATATTTGGATTGTGGACGCTGAAGTGAATCGGGAAGGTCCACTGGAAGCGGTGCTTGAGGTCTACCGCGCCGTGCCCCATCGGATTGTCGGGCCACGCGTTTACGTTGCGCGAGATGCCGAGACGATGGAACGTCACTTCGAGGTAGCCGCCGTAGCTTCCGCCGACGACGATGTCGGGGTCGTCGGGCTTGGCGACGACGTAGCCGCTCTCACCGCCTGCGGTGGAGGTCCAATCTTCGCGTCGGATGCCCGGGCCTCGCGTGCGGCTTGGGATGCGTACGGTGCTGTTGTCTTGTTGCGCGCCGAGGACATTGTAGGGATAGGCGTTGTCGGTGCTGACGTGATACATCTGGGCGGTCGCGTAGTTCTGGTGCGACCAGGTGTTGCCGCCGTCGGTTGTAACGTTACCTCCTCCGTCATTGGCGTTGATCATGCGGTTGGTGTCTTCAGGGTGAATCCAGAGGTCGTGGTTGTCGCTGTGCGGGACGCGGATGGAGCGGAAGGTCCGCCCGCCGTCGGTAGACCGGAAGAAGCCGACGTTAAGTACGTAGACCTTGTCCTTCTCCTTCGGGTCGGCGTAGATGCGTGTGTAGTAGAAGGCACGTTGACGATAGTTGCGGTCGTCGTTGACGAGTTCCCACGTTGCGCCCGCGTCATCGGATCGGAAGATGCCGCCGTCCTCTGCCTCGACAATGGCATACACGCGGTTCGGGTCTGCGGGCGAGACTGCCACGCCGATCTTGCCGAGGATGCCATTGGGCAGGCCGGGATTGCGCGAGATGTCGCTCCAGGTCCTGCCGCCGTTCGTGCTCTTGAACAGTTTGCTTCCGGGGCCGCCGCTGTTCAGGGAGTACGGCGTGCGCCAAGCCTCCCATGTGGCGGCATAGAGCACGTCTGGATTGCTCGGCTCGAAGCTGACATCAACGGCTCCAGCGCGGTCGCTGACGAAGAGGATTCGCTGCCATGTCCGGCCACCGTCCGTTGTTTTGAACAGCCCCCGCTCGGGGTTGGGGCCGTAGACGTGCCCGAGTGCAGCGACATAGACAACGTCGGGGTTGGTCGGGTGGATGCGGACGCGTGCGATGTGGCGCGTCTCTTTGAGGCCGACGTTTGTCCATGTTTTGCCGCCATCCGTGGACTTATACACGCCGTCGCCGTGGGAAACGTTGCCGCGCAGTTCCGTCTCGCCCATCCCGACATATACGATGTCAGGGTTGGATCGGCTGACATCAATGGAGCCGACGGAGCCGGTGGCGAAGTAGCCGTCGGATACGTTGTTCCAGGTTTGGCCGGCGTCCTCGGTTTTCCAGACGCCGCCCCCGGTTGCGCCCATGAAGAAGTGGTCGGGGCGCTGCACGGTTCCGGCTACAGCGCAGGAGCGCCCGCCCCGGAATGGGCCGATCTCCCTCCACTGCAGCCCTTCGAAGAGTGCAGGGTTGACTTGGGCGACGGCGGTCAACGCCATCGCCACGACGAGAGCGATTCCTGTCGTGATTGTGCGCATGGTCCCTGTGGGCAAGATACCCAGGTTTGGCTGCGGGGTGTTCCTGCGTCGCATGTGCAAGAGAGAAGGGCGCCAGCAGGCGCCCTTCAGGTACTTGAAGAGTTCCCTGACCAGGGAACGTCGCTTAGTACGCTCACCCCCATGTCAGCCGAGGTGGAGCGGCGCTAAGGTCCACGTTCTTCGGTGCTGTTCCGGCTGCCTTTGCCATTGCGGCGTTGAGCGCACTCATGGCATCCGAGCCGTAACCTGGGAACACCTTTTCGATCGTGCCGTCCTTCCCGATCTGGAAAGTGCAGATCGAGTAGACGACGGCGTAGTCGTTGATGACCTTCTTGCTTGCATCCGAGAGCAGAGGATACGCAACGGAGAACTGGTTGACCCAGTTACCGAGTCTCTCCTCCGGAGCGGACACAAACCCAACCATCTGAGCCTTGCCTTCGTATGCTTTGTAGAGGCTGTTGAACAGGGCTGCGGCGCGCGGGTTGTGCGGGCAGCGCTCCTTCCAAAAGACTACGAAGACGGGGCCGTTCTTTGTAAGCTCGTTCAGCGACATCGTCTTGCCGGTGTTCGCCTTGCCGGAGAAGGCCGGAGCCTTCGAACCTTCAGCGAGATGAAGTTTCTGCTGGAGGGCATAGGCGGTGCCGACAGCGAGCGTCGCCGTGAGCGCGATGAAAGTTAGGTGTCTCATCACCCGGAGTATACGCACTTCAGGCATCAGAAGTGCCCATTAGGTGCGCGTTATCGGTTCAGAGGGTTGACCGGCTGCCCGTTCACCCGGACCTCCCAGTGAAGATGGGGGCCGGTCGCAAGTCCGGTGGAACCGACCTTGGCGATAACATCTCCGCGCTCGACCATCTGCCCCACGCTGACGAGGATGCTGGAGCAGTGGGCGTAGAGCGTGGCGACTCCGCCGCCGTGGTCAATGATGACGCAGTTTCCATAGCCGCTGGAGTAACTCGCTCGGATGATCCGACCTGTGCCCGCGGCCCGGATTGGCGTGCCGGTAGGCGCGGCGATGTCTACGCCGTTGTGCATTCGGCTCTTTTTGAGAATCGGGTGATGGCGCATTCCGAAGCCGCTTGTGATACGGCCTGAGACGGGCTGGAGGAAATCGCCTCTCCATATCACCTTCGTGCCGGAGCCGTAATACTTCGCGAGTTGTGCGGCGATTGCCATGCTCTCGCGCTCGAGTTCGTCGAGTTCCCGCTCCAGTTGGTTCTCCTGTGCGCGGTACTCGCGGAGGAACGACTGTTTGCGCTCCATGTGCCTCGTGAGTTGGCTGCGATACTCGGTCTGTCGTTGTTTCAGTTCGTAGACGCGCGTAACGAGGAGGTCTGCTTCCTTCTTCTTCGCTTCGACGACCTTCTTCTGCTCTTCGAGTTCAACGATGAGTTCTTCGTCCTGTTTGGCGAGGAGCTCCATCACGTACGCGCGCTCCGCCATATCGGTGATGCTTTCGGAATCGAGTAGCGCTGTAAGCGGACCTGTTTCGCCTCGCATGTAGTAGGCGTAGATGCGCTCGCCTGCTTCTTCGCTGGTTTCATCAACGCGTTGCTGTGCGGCTTCGAGCTCTTTTGCTACGAGGTCGCGCTTTCGGATCGCCTCGCTCAGTCGGCGCGTAGTCTCTGCGACTCGCGCCTCGAGCGACTCGAGTTCTCCGTCCACCTTCGCGATGTCGGCGAGAACATCTGCCTGCTTTCGCTTGACGCTCTTAAGTTTTGTTCGCAGTTGGCGTTCCTTGCTGGCAAGCGCCTTGCGTTGCTTTTCCAGAGTGGTCTTGTCCGCTTTCTGTCCCACGGCGACAGCGGTGAGCAGGATCATTGCCGCAGCTATCCACTTCCCCTTCATTTGATTGCCCCCAGATATTTTCGGACACTGAGTCCGGCGCAGAGCATACCCAACGCCGCCCCCAGCGCCGCAAGAAGTACGACACCGGTCCAGCCGGGAGTTTCCCCTCCAACTTTTATGAGGGAATACGCTGTGACGAGCCGGGAGAGCCAGGCTGTCAGGCCCCAAAGGGCGAACCCGGCGAGCAGGCCGCCCAGCATGCCCTCGATTCCCCCCTCGAGGAGGAACGGCCACCGAATGGTGCCGTGCGAAGCGCCGACCAATCGCATCGTATGAATCTCCTGACGTCTGGACATGACGGCAAGATGCACGGTGTTGTAGATGAGGGTCCCCGCCGTCATGAACGTGACGAGGATGAGCAGCGTGCCGACGTAGTGCACGAAAGAAGTTAGCCGGCGCAGTAGGAAGCGCTCGCGGTTTGCGTCTTGGATTCCCTTCTCCGGCCAGTAGAGCGGGTGCTTCTCCATCTCGGCGCGCACGCCGTCCACGAGGTCCGCGCTTGTAATCTCGATGAGCAACTGCTCGGGGAATGGGTTCTTTGCGCCGCGCCCGATGTCGGGGTACTTCTCGAGCACCTTCCTCCAATGCTCCTCCTTCGGAAGGTGCACGACGCGCTTGACACCCTCGAGCGTGCGAGCATGCTCCGCCATTTCGTGGATGCCGTTCATGTTCGTTCCGTCGCGAATCGAGACGATGAGAGTGAACTGAGTTCCGAGGTCGGCAAGCCTGTTTTGAATGCCCAAGTAGGCGTACCCCAATCCGCCGAACACAAGGAGTGCGATCGCGGTGGTGTTCACGGCGGCGACCGCCATGAGGCCGTTTCGCCGGATCGCTTCGATCGCCTCGCTCAGGACGAACTCGAGGCGGTCAAGCATTCGCGTCCTCCGGAAGTCCGACTGAGTCCGAGACGACTTCGCCGCGCTCCAAGCGAATGACGCGCCGCGGGAGCAATCGAACCACGGGCATGTCGTGCGTCGCCATCACGACGGTGGTTCCGCGCGTGTTGATGTCGTCAAGGATTTGCAGGATTTCGCGACTGGTCTCCGGGTCGAGGTGGCCGGTTGGCTCGTCCGCCAGTAGCAGGACGGGGTTGTTGATGAGCGCCCGGGCGATGGCGACGCGCTGTTGCTCGCCTCCGGATAGCGCTCGTGGGAACGCGCCAGCCCGGTGTAAAAGGTTCAGCCTTTCAAGGAATTCCGGCACTCTTTTGCGAACTTCATACTTTGTGTGCCCCGCGGCGCGCATCGCGTAAGCGAGGTTCTCCCACACCTTTTTGTTCGGGAGCAGGCCGATGTCCTGGGGTACGAAGCCGATCTGCCTCCTCAGAAATGGGACGGATTTCTCTGGAACCATAGACAGATCTCGACCTTGGACCATGACTCGGCCGGATGTCGCCTTTAGTTCGCGGAGCAGGAGTTTCAGGAGCGTTGACTTTCCTGACCCCGTTGGCCCGAGCAGGAAGACGAACTCGCCCTGACGGATCGTCAGGTTGATCTCGTGGAGGGCCACCACGTTGCCGGGGTATTCGAGGCTGACGCCTTGGAACTCGACCACGCGCCCCGCATTATGACTTGGGCGAGAGCGGGGTTGCCCGCCTTATGCGCCCTGGGGCAAGCAGACGGGGACGCCAACGAGCTTGCACGGGCAGAGCGTTGGGCTGAACTGCGCCAGCGGTATCCTGTGCCCCTCGATGGGTGAGCGGTGCATCGGCATTGACGAAAGCGGCAAGGGGGACTACTTCGGTCCCCTGGTCGTTGCGGCGTGCTACGTTGGGCCGGAGCACCTTGCGGAGTTGGAGGACGTGCGGGAGTCGAAAAAGGTTACGGACGCGGAATGCCTCCGATTGGCGGGCAAGATCCGCGCGACGTGTCCGAACGAGGTGGTGATGATTTTGCCGGCGAAATACAACGAGTTGCATGGAAAGATGCGCAACTTAAATCGTTTGCTGGCGTGGGCGCACGCACGCGCCATCGAGGACTTGCTTAAACAGCACTCGGAGATTTTGCAGGAGCCTGGTCCCCTAAGGGCGATAAGCGACCAGTTTGCGAAGCCGGAGGCGGTTGGGGACAGGCTGTTCGAGTTGGGGAAAACGTTGCGTTTCGAGTCGCGCGTGCGCGCGGAGTCGGAGTTATGCGTCGCCGCAGCATCCGTGCTTGCTCGCGCGACGTTTTTGTATAAGTTGAAAGATCTTTCGGAAGCGTGGGGAATGACGCTGCCTAAGGGCGCTGGGCCCGAGGTAATCCGCGCCGGACGGGCGTTCGTTGCGAAGCATGGGAGACAGCGCCTGAACGAGGTTGCGAAGGTTCACTTTCGAACGACCGAATCCGTGCTGCAATCGGGATGACTCGTGTCGCTCGACCCGGGCTTCTTCGCCGCCTCGACGGTTGGCTCATCGCCTCGGTAGGGTTGCTGCTCCTGATTGGGTTTCTGGCGCTGTGGAGCGCCAGCGCGATTCGCGCGGGGCATCCTGAGTTTAAGCGCCAGTGGGTCGCGCTATTTGCGTCGCTGCCGTTCTTCTTGGTGTTCCTGCGGACTGATCCGCGCGTGTACGCGTGGTACAGCCGCATCGTTTACTTGGTTGCGCTTGCGCTGCTAGTTTTGGTTCTGGTTGCGGGCAAGGCGGAAGAGGGTGCGGTTCGCCGCATCGACTTGGGTCCGTTCGACTTGCAGGCGGGCGATCCTGCCCTCTTCTTGATGGTTTTCACGCTGGGCGCGTTGATCGCGCGATTGCGTGACGGCTTCGCGACGCCGGCGGGGTTCACCGTCTCTCTGCTTCACGTCTTGCCGTTGGCTGCGCTTGTCGTGCTCCAACCGAAACTCAGCGGCGCGTTGACGTTCTTCGCCGTGTGGGCCGGCATGTCGGTCATCAGCGGGCAGCGCATTCGGTACATCGCGCTGTTCTTGGCGTTGCTGATTCCGCTGACGATCTTCGCTTATCGTGCAGGGGTCATCAAGCCGTATCAAGCGCGGCGTTGGGTGGACTACGTCAGCGGCAACCTGAGTTTCCACACCCAGCGCGCGATCATCAGCGTCGGCAGCGGCGAGGTGGTCGGGCAAGGGTTCGGGCGTGGAGAACTTAAGGAGGCGCGCTTCGTACCGGTTGCTACGACCGACTTCATCTTTGCGGTCATCGCCGAGGAGGCCGGCTTCATCGGAAGTGTTCTGGTTGTTTGCGCGTTCGGATTTTTCTTATACCGGGTGTGGCTGGTGGTTGCCAACGCAAGCGGCGCGTATCAGCGGAACGTGGCAGGGGGAATCTTTGTTATCTTCAGCTACCATACATTGGTCAACCTCCTGGTGGTCGTGGGGCTGTTCCCCGTTACCGGCGTTCCGCTGCCGTTCGTGAGTTACGGCGGGACGGCGATGGTGGTCAACATGATGATGGTGGCGACGCTCTTGAACCTGAGGCTGCGCGAACGGGGTGAGATGTTCTGATGGTTCCGCGCCTGCCCCGAAGGCTGCAACCCGGCGACGAGATCGCAGTTTGCTCACCGGCGAGTCCGCTCGAGCCGGAGTCTCTCCAACGCGCGGTCAGGCTGTTCGAGCGTCGTGGGTACCGCGTTCGACCGATGCCGCACGTTTACGACCGAGCGCATCACCTTGCAGGCAGCGACGAGCATCGCGCCGCGGATCTGATGGAAGCGTGGTTCGACCCCGAGGTCGCCGCGATCTATTGCAGCAGGGGCGGATACGGATGCGCCCGACTGCTTCCGCATCTCGATCTTGACCGCATGGCAGCGGAACCGAAGATGCTCATCGGCTTCAGCGACGTAACGACGCTTCACCTCGCGCTCAACCGACGGGGTTTGGTGACCGTTCATGGCCCGATGGGAATCACGCTCTCGGTGGATCGGCCCGATTGGGTTGTCGAGAATCTCTTCGCAACGATCGAGGGAGCGCGATGGTCCCTGCCCGATGCAGCTCCAAGGGCGACGACCGTTGCGCCCGGCGTCGCCGAGGGAACGCTTCTCGGTGGATGCCTCATCTTGGTATGCGACGCCCTGGGAACGCCGGAAGCGCCGGACTGGCAAGGAGCGCTGCTGCTACTGGAGGATGTGGACGAGCCGCCGCATCGAGTCGACGCGATGCTGACACATCTTCGCAACGCAGGAGTCTTGAATGAGGTGAGCGGTGTCGTTGTGGGCGAGATGACAAGGACGGACGAGAAAACTGACAAAGGGATCGGTGGCCCTCCCTGGCGCGAGATCGTTCGCGAACGCTTGGGCGACTTGGGCATACCGGTGGTGATCGACTTTCCGTTCGGTCATGCGCCTGCGATGGCGACGCTGCCGCTCGGCGTGCGCGCGCGGCTGGATGCTGGGGCCGGTACGCTGACGACGCTGGAGGACCACGCTCGATGACGGTCGCGGGGATACTGCTCGCGCTCGTTGCCTCATTGCCTGCACACGCTCCGAGCGCCCTGAAGCAGCAGTGGGTGCGCGAGCCGATCCCGGGCCTGCGATACATTCAAGAGGTGTTTTCCGACCCGCCGCTCGTGGTGCACACGGTGCGCTTCCGCGCTCCGGAGAGCGGCTTTGACATGGAGGCTGTCGTGGCGAAGGAGCGGGTGTTCGAGAAGAGCGGCGTCGTCTCCCGCGAGACGGTTACTTCGATGGCGCGACGGACGGGCGCGTTCCTCGTGGTGAATGCCGACTTCTTTGGTTCGGACGGCGACCCGCTTGGCTTGATGATTCGCGGCGGCAGGCTGATCAGCGAGCCGTATCCGACACGCTCTGCCATCGCATGGGCGGACAGCACGCTGCTGTTCGACGCGCCGACATGGAAGGGCGAGTTGGTTTCGCCGAGCGGCGCGATCATTCCGCTCAGCGGCGTCAATCGCGCTGCCGGGGACGGCGACATCGTGCTGTACTTTCCCGACGGCGGACGCGCGTCCTCTCCCGTGCCGGGCAACGCGCTCATCTTTGAAGCCGACGCCACCGCAGCCAGTCTCGGCGAGAGCACGGTTGTGTTCAAGCTCGTGGTGCCCGACACCCGTGGACTGGAGGTGGAGCCAGGGCGAGTGGTGTTGCTCGCCGCCGGAAAGGCGGCGCCGAGAGCGCTCAAGGATTTACGGCAGAATGAGGAATGGAGGTTGCGCCTCTCGCTCACCGGCACGATCAACTGGTCGGCGATTCATCATGCGTTGGGCGGCGGGCCCCGCCTGCTCACGAAAGGTCAGGTTACGGTGAATGGCGCGAGCGAGCGCTTTCGGCCCGACCTGATCAATGGGAGGCATCCACGCACGGCTGTCGGCACGACGGCTGACGGGGAGATCGTCGTCGTTGTCGTGGACGGGCGCTCGCGCTTTTCTCGCGGCGTGACGCTCGCCGAGTTGGCAACGATGATGAAGGAGCGCGGATGCGCGGACGCGGTGAACCTCGATGGCGGCGGAAGTTCGGCGTTGTGGCTCGCGTCCGGCGTGGTGAACCTCCCGAGCGACGGCGTTGAGCGACCCGTTGCGAACGCCCTCGCGCTCTTCACGCCGTTGCCGATTGACAACGGCGCGACGCTGCGCATCGAGTCCACGGGCCAAACGGTGAGCGTCGGCGGTTCGGTACAGTTGCGCGCAGTCTTTGATGGTGGAGAAGCGCCGCCTGCCGATCAGGTGATATGGACCAGTTCGGGCGCGGCATGGGTGAACCAGGCGGGAACGCTGTTTGGAGTCCGTCCAGGCGCGGCGCGCGTTACGGCGTGGTATCGAGGCGCGTCGGCCACGTACGACACCGCGGTGGCAGGCGGGCTTTCGCTGCTTCGCTGATTGGAGTCGTAGCCTGCGCTTCCGTTCTGCGGGGCGCCTTAGATGTCCCGAATCTGGATGTCCACCTGGTCGAGGAACGTGCGGAAGGTTGCTTCGGTGATCGGGGTGTTGACGATGGTCTTGATTTGCAGTTCGATGCGACCGCCTGGACGCACGTAGTCGCGGCAAG
>Ga0209172_10005498_pt1 | contig 15345 bp, 14 predicted proteins | sample LarsenN4metaG_FD_184113 | JGI IMG/M metagenome (GOLD analysis project Ga0209172, IMG submission 184113) | Hot spring sediment bacterial and archeal communities from British Columbia, Canada, to study Microbial Dark Matter (Phase II) - Larsen... ... | reverse complement strand
CTTGACTCGGAGTAGGCTGAGTGCGCGTTTCGGAGCATCGTGATCGCCTGTTTCGGCCGATCGTGATCGCCTGTTTCGGCCGATCGTGATCGCCCGTTTCGGGCATCATGATCACCCCGAATGGGTGTCGGGTCGCCTGGATCGCGTATGGTGATCAGGGCGGCAGATCCCCGTCCAGCGGGGGCCGGCCGACGGACCGCGACGCTGGGTAGTCGGACGAGTCGTGCGCCCCACAGGAGGGGCGATGGCGACCGAGCGACTATCCATGCGGCACACCCGTGAAATTCTCCGTCAGAAACTGCTCTTAGGGCGCAGCCACCGGCAGGTGGCGCACAGTCTGGGCGTGGCGATCGGGACCGTAGGGACCATGGTGCTGCGCGCCCAGGCCGCCGGGTTGGACTGGCCCCAGGTCGAGGCGCTCACCGACGAGGCCCTGGAGACGCGCCTCTACGGGCCCCCCGTCGCGCCCGGCGCCCAGCGCCCTCTGCCCGACTGCGTGTACCTCCACACGGAACTGCGCAAGCCCGGCGTGACGTTGCAGCTGCTCCACGTGGAGTACCTGGAGCAGCACCCCCAGGGCTACCGCTACACGCAGTTTTGTGAGGTCTACCGCCGCTGGTTGGCCCGGCATCGGCTGACGATGCGCCAACGGCACCGGGCCGGGGAGAAATTGTTCGTCGATTACTCCGGCAAGAAACCCTCCTACATCGATCCCACCAGTGGCGAGGTCATCCCGGTCGAGCTTTTCACGGCCGTGCTGGGCGCTTCGAACTATACGTATCTGGAAGCCACGCGGACCCAGCAGGTGCCCGACTGGATCAGCAGCCACCGGCGTGCCTTCGAGTTTCTCGGCGGCGTGCCGGAAGCGATCGTCTGCGACCAACTGAAGAGCGGAGTCGTGCGACCCTGCCGGTACGAGCCCGGCCTGCAGCGGACGTACGAAGAGTTCATCCAGCACTACGGCGCGGTCATTCTCCCGGCGCGACCTGGGGAGGCCCGTGACAAGGCCAAGGTCGAAGTGGGGATTCAAGTCGCCCAGCGCTGGGTCCTGGCCCGCCTGCGACACGAGACCTTCTTCTCCCTCGACGCCCTCAACGTCCGGCTCGCCGAGTTGCGCGAGGCCCTGAACGCCCGCGTCATGCGGCTGTATCAGGCGAGCCGGCGGGAACTGTTTGAGCGCCTCGACCGTCCGGCCCTGCGGCCGCTGCCGACCGAGCCCTTTGTCTATGGCGAGTGGAAGATGGCCCGCGTCAACATCGATTACCACGTCGAGCTGCACCGGCACTACTATTCGGTCCCGCATCGGTTGGCCCACGAGCAGGTCGATGCGCGCGTGACGGCGACCACTGTGGAGATCTATTTCCGCGGCGAGCGGGTCGCGTCGCATGCACGCAATGATGAGCCGGGGCGGCACACGACGCTGGCGGCGCACATGCCCAAGGCGCATCAGGCGCACGGGGCGTGGACGCCCTCGCGGCTGCTGGAGTGGGCCGACAGCATCGGCCCACAGACGCACGCCCTGGTCCAGGCGATCTTTGCGGACCGGCCCCACCCGGAACAGGGGTATCGCTCCTGCCTGGGGTTGCAGCGCTTGAGCCGCCGGTACGGCGCGGCGCGGCTGGAGGCGGCCTGTGCGCGGGCCCTGGCCGCCGGCGCCCGGTCCTACCGGCACGTCGATTCCATCCTCAAGCACGGCCTGGATCGGATGCCGCTGCCCGTGCAGACCACGCTGAACGTCGTCCCGCCAAAGGAGCACGAGCATCTGCGGGGTCCGGAGTACTACCACTGACGAGACGGAGGAGGTCTGCCATGCTGATGACGGCCACCCGTGACCAGCTCCGCGCGCTCAAGCTCGATGCCATGGCGGCGGCCTGGGAGGCACAACAGCAGGACCCGGCCATGGCCCAGCTCGCGTTCGACGAACGCCTGGGCCTGCTCGTGGATGCGGAGTGGCTCGCCCGCGAGAACCGGCGTCTGACCCGCGCCCTCCAGGAGGCCAAGCTCAAACTGAGCCACGCCAGTATCGAAGCCATTGATCACGCCGCCCACCGGGGGCTCGACAAGAGCCTCATCCGCCAGCTCGCCACCTGCCGCTGGATCGCCGACCACCAAGGCGTCATCATTGTCGGGGCCACGGGCGTGGGGAAAAGCTTCTTGGCTTGTGCCTTGGCACATCAAGCATGCCGTCAGGGCTACCGCGCCCTCTACTGGCGCACCCCCCGGCTCTTCCATGAGCTCGCCTTGAGCCGGGCCGCGGGTACCTATACCCGGGTGCTGGCCCGGCTGGCGCGCGCTGATGTCCTGGTCCTCGACGATTGGGGCTTAGCACCCCTGCAGGAGCAGGAGCGCCACGATCTGCTCGAAGTCCTCGACGACCGCTACGGCACACGCTCGACGATCATCACCAGCCAGTTGGCCCCGGCGCGGTGGCACGACTACCTGGGGGATCCGACCGTGGCCGATGCCATCTGCGACCGGATCCTCCATAACGCCTATCGCATTGAGCTCCGAGGGGACTCGATGCGCAAAGTCCAGGCGAAGACCGCCAAAGGGGGGTAGCCAGATGCCTCCCCGCTTCCACAAAGCGGCGCCACGAGCCTCTCAGAGGCCTGATCTCCTGGCTCCCGCGCGCCGTGCCCGGCCAGAGCAGCGGTACAGGCTCCGAGGGCCCCCAGGGGGCCACCGCCGGTGGCACGAAAGAATGACACAGTGGAGGGCCACCACAGACGAAAGGAGGTCATGCTCACCGTCCGGCGCCAGCGTCGCTGTCGCTCCGATCGTGATTACCGATCTGCGTGATCATGATGGAGCGATCCAGGTGATCATGATCGCCGAAATACGCATCGAGTGGTTGCCAGCGTACGCCCCAGAGCTGAATCCGTTGGAATACCTCTGGGGGCACCTGGATGCCACGGCCCTGGCCAACACGCCGGCCGACGATCTGCGTCGCCTGCGCCGTCAAGTCCGCACCGGCCTCCAGCGGGTCCGCCGCCAGCCGCACGTCGGGCGAGGATTCCTCAAACATACCGGCCTTTTTTGATGCGCAGGATGTCACTCGGCGCTCAGCGCGCTCTTAGGATACTGGACGCCGCCCGTGGCGAGTTTGAAGAGCTGCAGGTTTCGCGGGTTGGCTGTGCTCATGCCGGCCCGGACAGCACGCAGATCGCGGTAGATCTGAGGGCGTCTCGTCACGAAAGCCTTGCCAGAGAGTCCTTCGCCGGGTTCCAGGGCGATTTCGTGGACGTCCGGGCCGAGCCCCACCGCATGGTTGACGACGAGCTTTTTCAGGTCGTGATCGTAGAGGAAGAGAATGCCGGCGTCGGCCCCTGGAATCACGCGGATGGCCGCTTCCAGGATCTCGTGAATGATGTCTTTCAGTTCGAGTTCGGACGTGAGCGACTGGCTGATCGTGAGCAGTGTGCTCAGACGCTCGAACTGGGATCGGACCTTGGTTTTTCTTGCCGTCATGTCTGTCGCCGCATCGGTGACCTGCTCGACCGCCAACTACGCCTTGGGATGGGAAGCCGTCCCCATTGACAGCGCACGTCGGCTAGGGTGGGGCCGAGGGGCCAAGTAAGCCGGTTAAGTTCCCAGGTTCTCTGAATGGCCAAGCCGACGCCGCCAACTTTGGGCATCCGGCCATGGTCGATCATCGCCGCCTTGCGTAACATTATCACTCAAGCCTTGCGAAAGATGCAACAAAGGTTCCAATAGCGAGCGATCCATTGGGCGCGGCAAGCAAGGCGGCACGCAGCAATCATTCCGGATCAGGTTGGGGGGTGGTGGGATGGCGATCTACGGAGCCGCATTGACTGCGGAGCAACGTATCGCCCAGGGACCGTCTCTCCGGGGCGACACGAAGAGCCTCGTCGGGGCGCTCCTGCTGGCGGTGGCGTTCTCTGTGAACATGCAGATCACGGAGCGCATCGACCAGGTGTGGACCGCTGGCGTGGCTGTGCCGTTGGGACACACCTTCGCCCAGCTGTGGTGGCCTACCGCAGTGGTTTTCTTCGGTCTGACCGGCGCCCTCATCGTGTCCAACTTCAATCCAATCATTGCGGTGTTGAGTGCAACTCATCCACTGGCCTGGTCCTTCTTCTTTCTGAACATGGCGGAAATGGTCCCGCTAGCATGGCTCTTCCGGGCACACTTCCGGCGTCAGAACGATATCTCCCTGCCGACGTTCATGCTGTACGTCGCCGTCGGGGATGGCCTGGCGAACCTCGTGCAGGCGGTGGGTCTCTACGGCGTGGTCTTGAAGTTCGAGCTTAAGCAGATCGTTGTCCTCTTCCTTTGGCAGTGGGGAATGGCGGTCATCATCGGGAGCCTCATGGGCTGGGCCTTCTACCAGGCTGTCCGCCGTTCCGGCATCTTCGGCTAGGCGGCCGACCTCCTGAGGCGCGCAGAACGGGGGGATGGGTGTGGGTAGGGAATACGTCTGGGCGATTGTGAGCTTTGTTCTGATCGCGGCGGTCGCGACGGGCCTCCTCTACCTGGGAGCTTCCGGCGCATTACCCAAGGGCTTTGGCCTGTTCGATATGTCGAAGCTGGGCACGCGGCTCGCGGTCGTGGTGATCCTGCTGGGGGTGACGGCGATCCTCTTCGCTTGGTACCAGGGCGCGGCCAGAAGGGCGACCAAATAACGCTGTCGAGCGTGAGCGTTGACGCGGTTCGCTTCGAAGATGTGACCTTCGCGTATCCAGGGGCCGCGCCGCTGCTGCGCCACCTGAACCTGCGGGTCCAGGAGGGCGAAGTCGTGGCCGTCGTGGGGCCTACTGGATGCGGAAAATCGACGCTCCTGCATCTGTGTGCCGGCGTTATCCCGCACTACCAGGAAGGCGAATTGCACGGGTCGGTCCACGTCCTGGGCATGGATACCCGCCAAGTGCCGCTGGGGGCCCTGGCCGCCCACATCGGCGTGGTAACCCAGGACCCCGAGAATCAACTGTTCAACCTGTTCGTCAGCGACGAGGTCACCTGGGGCATGGAGAACCGGGGTATGGATCCCGCCGCCATCGCCCAGCGGCTCGACAGCGCCCTTGAGTTCTTCAAGATCACCCACCTGCGCGAGCGCATTACGTACGACCTCAGCGGTGGAGAAAAGCAGCGGCTGGTCCTGGCCGCGACGCATGCGCCTCTGCCGCGGGTGTTCCTGCTGGACGAGCCGACGGCTCAGCTCGATCCGGTCGGTGCGGAAGAGGTGCTGGCGGGCATCCGCGCGCTGGCCGCCGCGGGGCACACGATCCTTGTGGTGGAGGAGAAGCTGGAGGAGTTGTGGGCTGTCGTGGACCGGGTGGTGTTGCTGGACGGTGGAACGGTGCAGATCGACGTGCCACGCGACCAACTGGACCGGTTTCTGAGCGACTTCGTGAATGCCGATGTGCCCCTTCCCCCGCTGGTGGAACTGGGGGCCAGGCTGCGCGCGGCCGGCGTCACTGTTCCGCCGCTCCCCCCCGACCCTGACCGCGCGGCCGACCTCGTGCGCGCGGCAGGACTCCGGCCCGCGCACGCGGCGCGAGGGACGCGCCCGCAGGGACCGCCTCGGGTGCGGGTGGCGGGCCTGGCCTACGCCTATCCGCCTCCACGCGCAACCGCCGCATTGCGGGGCGTCGACCTGGAATTCCCCTCTGCTTCGCTGATTGCGGTGGTCGGTCAGAATGGAAGCGGGAAGACCACGTTCGCGCGATGCCTCAGCGGGGAACTCCGCCCCACCGCCGGGGGCGTGCTCATCAATGGCAAAGATGTGCACCGGATGGGGACCCGGGAGCGCGTGCGCCATGTGGGCTACGTGTTCCAGAACCCAGACCATCAGATCTTCAAGGACCCGGTGCTGGAAGACGTCTGCTTTGGACCAATGAACCTTGGGTTGAGCCGCTTGCAGGCACTCGAGGTCAGCGAGCGGGCGCTTCGAGCGCTGGATTTGTGGGACAGACGAGACGTCCACCCGTTCCGGTTGTCCAAGGGTGTCCAGTCTCGGAAGGGTGTTGACACTTTGACGCTTCCATCAGGCATGGTGAAACACCTCGACCGGCGTCCGGCCCTGCAGGCGATAGCCGGCGTGCGGGCGGCGCCAGTTGTAGAAGTGCAGATAGTGATCGAGCACTTCCTGCATGGCCGGGACGCTGGTGAAGAAGCGCCGGCGGAACTCCACTCGCCACAGCTCGCGGAGGATGGTTCCCTGGAGCCGTTCAACGAAGCCATTGGTCCAGGCATGGCGGGGTTTGGTGCGGGTGTGCCGGACGCCCAGCTCCCGACAGACCTGGTCGAACGCCCCGCAGTACTCCTTGCCCCGATCGCTGAGCACCCGCTGCACGGCCCACCCCGATTCAGCGAAGTGGGCCATGACTTCCCGGAAGAACTGGGCCGCGGCGTCGGCCGAGAACTCGGTCGAGAGCCGCGCCACCGCGTACGAGCAGGCCGCATCGCAGGCCGTGTATTGCCAGACCTTGCCGACCCCCTTCAGCTTGCCGATGTAGAACGTGTCGAAGCAAACGAGCTCCCCCGGTGTGGTGGCGTGCACGTGCTGAGGGCGTCCATATTGCGCGTGCCACAGCCGCCGGCGCGTGCGCTCGGTCAGCAGCCCCGCAGCTCGCGCACTGTGGTGCTCCAGGACCGCGAGACGCTCCAACCGAGTGCCCAGAGCGGCGCGTCGCAGCAGCCGATGTACGGTAGCCGGCGCGATGCGGTAGCCTCCGTGCTCGGGCCGCGTCAGTTGCGCGCTCAGGCGGGCGGGGCCCCACGTCGGCCAAGCCAGCGCCATCGCCAGCACGGCGCGCTCCACGACCACCGGCACGGTGGTGGGCCGACCACGGCGTGCCGCCGTGCGCCGGGGATGGAGTCCCTCGGGCCCATAGGCCAAGTAGCGCCTCCGCCAGCGGTAGAACAGGCTCCGGGAGATCCCCGCCTCTCGGCAGGCGCGGCTCACATTCCCAAGCTCCTGTGCGCGGTGCATCACGTGCAGACGCAAACCGTGTATGCTGTCGTTGAGGGTCATCGGCGCTCCTCCCAGTCTTCCCACGAGGGGATAGTGTCCAACTGGAAGGATTCGCTGTATGGCCCTCCTTCTATGTCAGAGAAACTGTAAACACCTAAGTGAGATAGCTCATCCAAGGGAGATCGCCAGCGACTTGCGATCGCCGCCATCGCCGCCATGCGCCCGGACGTGGTGATCGTCGACGAGCCGACCACCGGCCAGGATCTGCGGGAAGCGCATGCCATCATGGCCTTCCTGCTTGAGTTGGCACGGCACGAGGGGCAGACGGTAATTGTGATCACGCATGCCATGCAGCTCGCGGCGGCATACGCGGACCTGGTGGTGGCCCTGTACGAGGGCCGGGTGATCGCTGCCGGGCCGCCCGAGGACGTCTTCCGTCAGGAGGATGTCCTCCGTCGGACGATGGTAAAACCGCCTGCCGTGATTGCCCTCGGCAACCGCTTGGGCCTCAATCCACCGCCGCTGACATTGGAGGAAGCCTTCCGAGCTTTCCTGAACGGCGCGCAGGAGGTGGCCCAGGCGTGAGGCCCCTATACTCCTTCAGCGCCCTGGACTCGTTCCTGCACCGGCTGGACCCACGGACGAAGCTTATCTTCGCGCTCACGTACCTGGCGTTCAGCTTTCTCCTGCCTGCTCCGTGGGTCCTGTTCGTCGCCATGATCCTGATCATCTGGGTCTTCGCGGGGATCTCGCCAAAGGAGTACTATCACTTCCTCGTCCTGATGTTGCCCATCATGCTGGGGATCACGGCCGTGCACACCATCCTCATCGGCGGCCCTCCCTACGTGCTCCAGGTGGACCTACGCATCTGGCGCATGGGATTCTCCGCGCAGGGGCTGCAAAGTGGGCTTGAGCTGGCGTTCCGGCTGGGCACGATGGGCCTGGCGTTCACGGTCTTTGCCATGACCACGGATCCGTTTCATTGGGGGATGGCGATGTATAAGTGGGGGCTCCCGTATAAGGTGGCCTTCCTGTTCGCGTTCGCCGTCCGGCTCTACCCCCTGATCCAGGAGGAATTCCTTGTGATCCAGCGTGCGTTGAGGGCACGCGGTTCCAACGTCCTCTCCACACCCAACCCGTTGGCCTTCTTTCCGGGCGTGGTCATGGCCGCTGTGCCGCTGGGTCTGGGCGCCATTCGCAGGAGCCAAGAGATGGCGCTGGCGATGGAACTGCGTGGGCTGCACATCCCGGAGCACACTGGCCGGCCGCGGGTCCTGTTCCGCGAGCCCGTCCTGCGTCCTCTGGACGTAGCGATCATAGCCCTCTGCGTCGTATCGTTGGTGTCCGTGATCGCGTGGCGCATGATCAATCGTTGACAGGAGGAGAGGGACCATGCGCATTCTGGTGATCAACCCGAACACGACGCAGGCGATGACCGACGACATCGGCCGCGTGGCGAAAGCGGCGGCTTCGCCCGGCACCGAGATACACTGCGTCAGCCCGCCAGAAGGCCCGCAGTCCATCGAGGGGTCCACCGACGAGATCCTCGCCGCCTATCATACGGTGGAGGTGGTGGCGAGCACGCGGGGCGAGTACAACGCCTATGTCATCGCGTGCTACGGAGACCCCGGTCTGGCCGCGTGCCGTGAGGTGGCCACGGTGCCCGTGGTGGGGATCGCCGAGGCCAGCTTCCACATGGCCAGCCTCGTCGCGTACAAGTGGTCAATCGTCAGCGTCCTGCCCCGGGTCAAACCGTTGCTTGAGGAGCTGGTGCATCGGAACGGGATGGAGTTGCGATGCGCATCGATCCGCTGTACGCCGTTGACTGTGTTGGAAATCGAAGAGGACCTCGACCGTGCCAAGCGCATGATGGTGGACGAGGGACGCCAGGCCATCCAGGAGGACGGCGCCGAGGCCATCCTTCTGGGGTGTGCCGGATTGGGACCGATCGACAAGGCGATGCAGCGTGAGCTCGGCGTGCCGGTGTTCGATGGAACAGCCTGCGCGGTCAAACTCGTAGAGGCGCTGCACCACTACGGCGTGACTACAGCCAAGGTGGCCGCGTACCTGGCGCCCGAGCCCAAGGAACTGGTGGGTGGATCAGCGAGCCTCCGGCGGGTCTACCAGCCGGAGCGGGCTGCAGTGTAGCACGCCCGGGGATAGCGCGGGGGGATGGCGGGATGAAGCTGGCAGGAGTGGACGTCGGCGGCACCTTCACGGATGTCGTGCTCGTCGACACGGAGACGGGACACATCCGGGCCCACAAGGTGCCGAGCACTCCGGAGGACCCCTCGGAAGGGCTGATCGCCGGCATCATGGCGGCCGGGGAGGAAGCGGACGCCCTGGACCTCCTCGTTCACGGCACGACCGTGGCCACTAACGCCCTGCTCCAGCACGACGGCGCGAAGGTGGGGATGATCACCACCAAAGGGTACCGCGACATCCTGCATATCGCCCGCCACCAGCGCCCACAGCACTACTCGATCTACCAAGAGATCCCCTGGCAGGACCGGGCGCTGGTCCGCAGACGGTATCGCAAGGTGGTCACCGAACGGGTCGGGCCGCGGGGGGAGATCCTCGTCCCGCTAGATGAGGACGAGGTGCGGGAGGCCGTGCGGTCGCTGCGGGAAGCGGGCGTGGAGTCGGTGATCATTGGGTTCATCAATAGCTACCGGAACTCCACCCACGAGGAACGCGCGCAGCAGATCGTCGGGGAGCTCTGGCCCGAGGTCTTCGCGACCACCACCGCCGCCGTCTTCCCCCAGTTCCGGGAGTACGAGCAGTTTACCACCGCGGCCATCAACGCGTTCATCGGCCCGAAGCTGCGGGGCTACGTGATGGCGCTCCGCGACCGGATGGAACAGGCGGGGATGCGCGCCGAGCTGCGGCTGATGCGTTCGAACGGCGGCGTGGTGACCGTGGCCGGCGCCTCGAAGGCCCCGGTGACCCTCCTGCTGAGCGGGCCTGCGGCGGGCGTGCTGGCGGGCGGACGCATTGGGAGCCTCTGTGGCCGCCACAACCTCATCACCTTCGATATGGGCGGCACGAGCGCTGACATCGGGATCATCACCCCGCGAGGGATCGTCGAAGCGACGGCGCGCGACACGTGGATCGCGGGATTTCCCATCCTTATCCCGATGATCGACGTTCATACCGTGGGCGCGGGAGGCGGAAGCATCGCGTACGTGGACGCCGGTGGCGCCTTCCGGGTCGGCCCGCGCAGTGCTGGCGCAAAGCCAGGCCCGGCCTGCTACGGCCTGGGCGGAGTCCAGCCTACTGTCACCGACGCCAACCTCGTCCTCGGGCGGCTGCACAGCGAGTACTTCCTCGGCGGGGCTATGAAGATCGACCCCGCACTCGCCCACCGGGCCATCGGAGAACTGGCGGCGCAGTTCAACCTTCCATGGATCGAGGCTGCCGCAGGGGTGATCACCCTCGTCAACCACAACATGGCCAACGCGATTCGCTCGCGCACGATCCAGAAAGGGTACGATCCCCGCGAGTTCACCTTAGTCGCCTTCGGCGGCGCCGGGCCGCTGCACGCCGCGGAGATGGCCCGGTCACTGAGCGTTCCCGAAGTCATTGTCCCCCTCTATCCAGGGATCACGTCAGCCATCGGCCTCCTGTCAACGGATTTGAAGTACGACCTCATCAAGAACGAGTTCATGCTGGACGCAGAAGTGGATCTCGACAAGCTGAACCGCGATTTCGCCGCCCTCGACCGTGAGGCCCGAGTCCAGCTGCGGCAGGACGGCGTGCCTGAGGAGGGGATCGCCCTGACGCACGCCGCCGACTGCCGGTACGTCGGGCAGGGATACGAGCTTCGCGTGCCCATGCCCGAGGGGCCGCTGGACCAAGCCAGCCTCACCGCATTCTGGAACGACTTCCACCGCCTCCACCGAGATGAGTACGGGCACGCCTTCCCGGGCAATCCGATCGAGCTCGTGAACGTCCGAGTCGTGGCCCGGGGCCAGATGCCCAAGGTTCCCCCGTTCCAGGCGCCGCCGGAGGGGAACGTGAAGGACGTCTTGCATAGCGTGGCGCCCGTGTACTTCCCGACCAATGGGAAGCTCCTGGAGCAAGAGACCCGATTCTACGAGCGGAGTCGTCTGCCCGCGGGGGCGAGGATTCACGGGCCTGCCGTGCTCCTGCAGGCGGATTCCACGGTACTCATTCCGCCGGGTGATTCAGCCGAGGTCTTGAGCACCGGGGACATAATCATTCGCGTGCAGGGAGGAGGCCACTGACATGGCGGTCATCGCGGTAAGTCCTGCGACTGACATCATCGAGTATCCCCCAGGCAGGCCGCCGGCCATTTCGGTGGACCCTGTGACGGCGCGCGTCATCGCCGGCGCGCTGGAGAACATCGCGCTTGAGGTGGGGCACAAGCTCACCCGGATGTCCTATTCCTCGATCATCCGGGAGTCGGAGGACTTCGGCGTGGCGTTGCTGGACGCCCAGGGCCGGCAGATCGCTGAATGCCCCTTGAGCACCCCGCTGCAGCTCGGGCCGATCCCGGGATACGTGCGGGGGATGATGCGCCTGTTCGGCCTCCGGGGGGAGCGGTTTGAGGACGGGGATGTGGTCATCCACAACTCGCCGTACTTTGGCGCGTCGCACGGCCCGGACGTCGCGTTCTGCATACCGATCTTCTACCGCGGCCAGCTCGTGGGATTCAGCGTGACCACGGCACACCACCTCGATGTCGGCTCCATGACGCCGGGCTCGTGCGGAATCGTGGATGCGGTTGACGCGTACGCGGAGGGGTTGCAGTTCAACGCGATCAAGGTCTACGAGCGAGGACGGCGCAATGACCAGGTGTGGCGCATGATCCACGACAACGTGCGGGCCAGCGATATGGTTGTGGGCGACATGGAGGCCCAGGTGGCCGCCTGCCGCATCGGGGCCCAGCGCTACGTGGAGCTCCTTGAGCGCTACGATCGGCCGACGGTCGAGGCGGCCTGTGAGGAGTTGATGAACTACTCCGAGCGCATGATGCGCCAGCAGATCGAGGCGCTGCCCGATGGGACCTATATCGCCGAGGGGTACATCGATGGGTTCGAAGACGACCCGTCCAAACGTGACCTCAAAATCAATGTGACGGTGACCGTGCAGGGCAGCACCTTGACGGTGGACCTGCGCGGGACAGCGCCCCAGGTCCCGGACCGTGCGATCAACATGCCCCTGGTGGGTACGGTGGATATCGCCATCTACGTTACGCTCAGGTCGATTCTCCTCGACTCCGCCCGCCATGAGTACGTCCCGCAGAACTCGGGCATCATCCGGCCGATCCGCATCATCGCCGAACGAGGCTCCCTGGCCAATCCAACGTTTCCCTGTGCCACGATTGCTCGGTTCTGCCCGGGGAACATCGTGGCGGATACCCTCATGCACGCGCTGGCGGAGGTGTGCCCGGACAAGGTCTCGGCCGGCGTGGGGAATCTCAAGGTCATCGCCTATAGCGGCGTCGTGGACCAGAAGTACTGGGTGTACATGGACATCACCGAGGGCGCCTACGGCGGTCGCCTCGGCAGCGACGGCATGGATGCCGTGGACACGCTCTACGCCAACACTCGAAACAACCCGATCGAAGACATTGAAGCCCACTATCCTCTGCGCGTGGTGCGGTACGAGCTGTGCACAGACCGCAGTGGGGCTGGGAGATGGCGCGGGGGTCTGGGCTCAATTCGAGAGGTGGAATTCCTCAGCCGGGCCCACATGAGCCTGGAAGGCGACGGAAACCGCCATGCTCCCTGGGGGGCATTCGGCGGCTATCCGGGGACCCCGGGTGACGTAGTGTATGTCACGCGCGACGGGACGGAGGTCGGTCTCCCATCCAAGCTCCAGTCACGGTGGGCTGAGGAAGGAGACCGGATCCGCACCGTGAGCCCATGTGGTGGCGGCTATGGTGATCCTCTGGAGCGAGATCCGCAGAAGGTATTGGACGACGTGCTGGACGAGTTCATCACCCTGGAATCGGCCCGCGCGACGTACGGAGTCGCCATCGATCCCCGGACGAAGCAGGTGGATCATCAGGCCACCGCGGCGCTGCGCGCCGCCATGGGCCGGACGCGCACAGCCTCGAGCCAGGGCGGAACGTGAAGGTGATCCGGTCCACACCCGCCCGGTTCGGCCGCACCGACAAGACCCGAATGAGAAAGCAGGCGGCCGAGCTGCTCGACCGTCTGCGCCGACTCGGCGGAGGAGCCGACGGCTCGGTCACGCGGCCGGTCTACACACCCGCCTGGAACGCCGCCATGACCGAGCTCGAGCGATGGTTCCGTGCTCTGGGCCTGGAGGTCTGGGTGAACGCGGTGGGGAGCCGCTTCGGCCGGCTACGAGGGCGGAACCCCCAGGTGATCTTGGCGGGTTCCCACGTAGACTCGGTCCGCCAGGGGGGGGCCTACGACGGTACCCTTGGCGTCGTGATGGCTGCGTGCGCCGTCGGCTGGCTGGCAGAGCGCTGCGGTCAGCCAACGCTGACGCTTGAGGTCCTCGCGAACTGCGAAGAGGAGTCCAGTCGATTTCCTGGCAACTTCTGGGGGACGCGGGCGCTGCTGGGTGCAATCTCGCCCGGTGAGGCGGACCGGTTGGTCGACGAGCATGGCACGACGATCGGGCAGGCGATGCGCGAGTGCGGCCTGGATCCGGACCGGATCCCGGAGGCTGCCCGGTCGGACCTGGTAGCATTTGTCGAGCCACACATTGAACAGGGGCCGGTCTTGGAGGCGGCCGGTGCTTCCATCGGCATTGTGGATCGCGTGGTAGGGGTGCGGCAGCTGCACGTGTCCTTTGTAGGGGAGACCGGTCATGCAGGCACGGTTCCAGTGACGCGGCGACGGGATGCCTTGATCGGAGCGGCGGAACTGGTGCTGGCGGCGCGACAACTTGCGGTGCAAGCAGGGACTCCGGCCGTGGTCACAGTTGGGCGGCTGCTGGTCAGCCCCGGCGGGGCCAACCAGATACCAGGGGTGGCATCGCTTTCGCTGGATCTGCGTCACACAGACGTGGAGGTCCTGGAGCGCATGGAGGGCGACCTTCGCGACAAGGCGGGCGCGATCGCGACGCATCACTCGCTCGTAGTGACGACTGAGCGACGGCTGGATCAGCCGCCCATCGAGTGCCATCCGACGATCCGCCGGCTGCTGGAGGACACGGCGACGGAATTGGGTCATGCGTGGACGCGGATGCCAAGCGGAGCTGGCCATGACGCCCAGCTCATTGCCACAAGGTGTCCGTCCGGATTGCTCTTTGTACCCAGCAAGAACGGGTGGAGTCACCGGCCGGAGGAAGAGACGGAGCTTGCGCACATTGTGGCCGGGATCGAGGTGCTGGCGGGGACACTCTACAACCTTGCTTATAACTCGGCATGGCTCGCCGCCTAGGACTCGGGCTGCTGGGTTTTCCGGCGTTGCCCCTGGTAGCCGAGGTGGGGCGCGCCGCGGAGGCCGCCGGCTTCGAGTCCGTCTGGGTGGCGGAAACCCGCGTCACCCGGGACGCGGTGACCACCATGACGGCCATGCTGCTCGCCACGCGACGGCTGCGGGTCGGCAGCGCGGCGATCAATGCCTACACGCGCGGCGCCGCCCTCATCGCGATAACTTGGGCAGCCATGGAGGAGGCGGCCCCTGGACGCGTGATCCTGGGCATCGGACCCGGATCATACTTGCCGCTGGCACAGCAGGGTTACTCGTTCGACCGGCCGCTGAGCAGGCTGGAGGAAATGGTGCAGGCGGTCCGCGCCGTCTGGACGCAACACCCCCCGGTCACCTTCCAGGGACGCTTCGTCCGACTCAATGGGCTGCAGCCTGAGATCGTGCCCGGAACCCCGCCGCCGATCTACCTGTGCGTCACAGGCCCCCGGGCCCTCCAGTTGGCCGGGGAAGTTGCGAATGGGGTGGTGCTAAACGCCTTCATGCCGCCGGCCTACGTGGAGCGTGCCCGTAGACTCTTGGACCGTGCAGCCGGCGGCCGCTTCGCGGGGGAGATCGCCGGCGCACTGGTCGTGAGCCTCGGAGATTCCGCGGCGGAGGCGGCGGCCCGCGTGCGGCCGATTCTAGCCACCTACCTGGTGCACTTCCCCCACCTGGCCAAAGAAACCGGACTAGATCCTGACTTCCTGTCGACGTTGCGGGTCACGGCACGGACCGGGGGCCTGGAAGCGACGTTCGACATGCTACCGGATCGGCTCGTGGGCCGCCACGCGCTGTGCGGCACAGCCTCCGACTGTAGAGATCGCCTTGAGGACTACCGCCGCGCCGGCCTGCAGCTGCCAATTCTCTTCCCCGATCCCGACGGTCTGCCGCGGGTGATCAACGAACTGGCGAGCGCTTGACAAGCTTGGCCTGCGGATCCCGGCCATACTCCGGGTCGCCAGCCGATACCTCGAGGGTGATCTGTGCGCAGAGTGG
>Ga0209172_10005497_pt1 | contig 15347 bp, 9 predicted proteins | sample LarsenN4metaG_FD_184113 | JGI IMG/M metagenome (GOLD analysis project Ga0209172, IMG submission 184113) | Hot spring sediment bacterial and archeal communities from British Columbia, Canada, to study Microbial Dark Matter (Phase II) - Larsen... ... | reverse complement strand
CGACATCGGTGGCGGCTCTACCGAGTTCATCATCGGCAGCCAGTACAAGGCGCACGTCACCGAGAGCCTGCCGCTGGGCTGCGTCACCTACAGCCTGCGCTATTTCCCCGGCGGCAAGATCAGCAAGGCCGCTTTCCGCGACGCCGAGCTGGCCGCTGCCAGCGAGATCCAGCGCATCACCCACGCCTATCCGCAAAGCGAATGGCAGCTGGCGGTCGGCACCTCCGGCACCGCGCGTTCGCTGCGCGACATCCTGGAAATCAACGACTGGACCAGCGGCGAAATCACCCTTGGCGGCATGTTGCGCCTGCGCGAGGAGTTGCTGCGCTTTGGCTCGTTCAAGACCATCGACCTGAACGGCCTCAAGCCGGACCGGGCGCCGGTGATCTGCGGCGGCCTCGCGGTGATGATCGCGGTGTTCCAGACCCTGCAGATCGAGCGCATGATCGTCACCGATGGCGCGCTGCGCGACGGCGTGCTCTATGACCTGCTGGGGCGACAGCAGGAGAAGGATATGCGCGATGCCACCATTGCCCAGTTCAAACGCCGTTATCACGTCGATACCGCACAGGCGGAGCGGGTGCTGCGCCTGGCCGAGCAGTTTTACGGCATGGTGGCGCCGGACGGCCCACTGCTGAAATGCCTGAACTGGGCGGCCAAGGTGCACGAGATCGGCCTGTCGATCGCGCACACCGCCTACCACAAGCATTCCGCCTACATCCTGCAGAACGCCGACATGCCGGGTTTCTCGCGGCGCGAGCAGAGCGAGCTGGCCACCATCGTGCTCGGCCACCGTGGCGACATGGGCAAGATGACGCGCGAGATCGCCGATCCGGAACTGTGGCACGCGGTACTGGCGCTGAGGTTGGCCGCACTGTTCTGTCGCAGCCGCAACGATGTCGATGGCCGGGCGGTGCAGAACGTGCAGCAAACGATGAACGGCTACGCCATCACCATCGACGGCGACTGGCTGGAAGCCAATCCGCTGACCACCAGCGCCTTCGGCCAGGAAGTCGGCCAGTGGCGCCGCGTCGGCATGTTGCTGGAGTTGCGCCCGGCCTGATTGCTGGAAATTGTTGAAAATGCCATGGCTTTGCGATAAGTTTTTATTTTGATCTATGCGGATTGGAATGCCATGGCCAGCAAAACCACCACCAGTCGCCGCCTGATTACCCCGAAAAGCTGGGGTATCCGTCAGCCGGAGCTGGTCGATACCCCCGGTCGCGACCGGGTCTGCTCGCACTGTTCCGCGCGCGGCCTGACCGAGGTGCGCACCATCGCCGGCATGATGATGCGCTGTCCGCGCTGCAAGCAGTTGCAGTTCTGAGCGTTGCCGGCAAAAGAAAAGACCACCGCGTGCGGTGGTCTTTTGCTTGCTGCGGGCCGGGAAATCAGGCGCGCTTCTTGAATTCGTTGGTGCGGGTATCGATTTCGATCTTTTCGCCGGTGTTGACGAAAGCCGGAACCTGCACTTCGAAGGTGGTGCCTACCAGGCGTGCCGGCTTCAGTACCTTGCCGGAAGTGTCGCCACGGACGGCTGGCTCGGTGTATTCCACTTCGCGAACCACGGTGGTCGGCAGTTCTACGGAGATGGCCTTGCCGTCGTAGAAGGTCACCTGGCATTCGTCTTCCATGCCGTCAACGATGTAGTTCAGGGTGTCGCCCAGGTTGTCGGCTTCGACTTCGTACTGGTTGAACTCGGCGTCCATGAACACGTACATCGGGTCGGCGAAGTAGGAGTACTGGCAGTCCTTGCGATCCAGTACCACCACGTCGAACTTGTCGTCGGCACGGTATACCGCTTCGGAACCCGCACCCGTCAGCAGGTTTTTCATCTTCATTTTCACGACCGAAGCGTTACGGCCGGATTTGCTGAATTCAGCTTTTTGTACAACCATCGGCTCGCCGCCGACCATGAATACGTTACCTGCGCGGAGTTCCTGAGCGGTTTTCATGCGTTTAAGTCCTAAAGTCTTGAATCGGAATCGGAAAACGATTCCCTTGGAAACCGGTTATTGTAGCTGCTTTTCGGTGAACTGCACCAGTCGTGTGGCGAGGTCGCCGTGACGCAGTTGCATTTGTGGCCAGCTGCGGGCGTGGTGTTGCCATTCCGCCAGTACCGCCGGCAGCGTCTGCCAGACCTGGCCGATGTCCTGCTCGCGGTTCCAGCCTTGCCACAGCGCGTGGATCTGCTGCCGAGCCGCCGGCGACAGTGCGGCGCTGTAGCGTTGTAAAAAAGCCTCCAGCTTGACCAGGTGCGCGTCCTCATCCTGGCGGTAGATGTGCCACAGGAACGGCCGCGCCGCCCACTGCGCGCGCACGAAGCTGTCCTCGCCGCGCACGATGTTGATATCGCACGACCACAGCAGCCGGTCGTAGCCGTGCTGATCGGTCAGCGGCAGCACGTGCAGCGTCAGCGCGCCGCGTTGCAGCACGTCGCCGGCCTGCGGCAGCTGCGCGAGGCCCAGCGCGGCGGCGACATCCGGCAATACCTTGCCCTGCGGCACCAGCAGCCGCAGCGGCTGGCTGCCGGCGGCGCAACTGGCCAGCCACTGCCGCGCGGCGGCGGACTCGTAGCAGAACAGGCTGACGCGTAGTTCGCCGGCGTGGCGTGGCGGCACGCCCAGCTGTTGCCAGTAGGCATCCTGCCCCGCCGTGTCGGCCTGCCACGCGTCGCGCTGCGCCGGCAGTGCCCGTTCGCAGAGCAGGCCGCCGGTATCGTCGCCAAAGCCGGGAAAATAGAAGTGCTTGGTCAGCGGCAGCTGCGGATGCGGCGAGGCCAGGCCATGGCAGCCGGCGACCCAGTCTTCCGCCGACAGGTATTCCAGATTGATCCACACCGGCTTGCGCGCCCGGCCGACCATGGCGGCCAGATAGCTGTCCGGCAGCGGGCAGCCGAAGGCCTCGATCACCACGTCGGCGGCGTCGGTGGCCGGAAAGTCCTGCGTCGGCCAGTGGCGGATATCGACGCCGTCCAGCTGCTGCTGCTGCGCCAGCGCCGGCTGCAGGCCGGGGGCGATGCGGGCAAAGCTGGCCAGATCGTCCACCCACAGGCGCACCGCGAAGCCGTACTCGTGCGCCAGCTGCCGCGCCAGGCGCCAGGTGACGCCGATGTCGCCGTAGTTGTCGATCACGGTGCAGAAAATGTCCCAGCGTTGCGCCATGCTGCTCTCCTTGGAATGGCTGCGCAGCATAGCGCAGCCGGCGCCGGCGACAAAGCGTTGCGGCCAACCTTGCACACAAGGTTGGCCGCAAGCGGTGGCGCTGCCGTTTACACGTGCAGCAGCAGGAAACGCCGCTCCCACGGGCTGATCACGTCGAAGTACTCGCGGTACTCGGCTTCCTTGATCGCGCTGTAGGTCTGGATGAAGTGGTCGCCGAACAGCTCTGCCAGCGGCTGGCACTTGAGCAGCATGTCGATGGCGTCGTCGAGGTGGCGCGGCAGCTGGTGTGGCTGCTCGTAGGCGCTGCCGGTCAGCGGCGCGCTCGGCTGGATGCGCTGCTGCATGCCGAGGTAGCCGCAGGCGAGGCTGGCTGCGATCGCCAGATACGGGTTGACGTCGACGCCGGCGAGGCGGTTTTCCACCCGCCGCGCTTCGGGGCCGGAATGCGGCACGCGCAGGCCGCAGGTGCGGTTATCAAAGCCCCAGCTGAGGTTGATCGGCGCCGAGGTGAAGCGCGACAGGCGACGGTAGCTGTTCACGTACGGCGCGAAGAACGGCATCGCCGCCGGCAGGTAGGTCTGCAGCCCGCCGATGAAGTGCAGGAAGGCGTCGGACGGGCTGCCGTCGGCGTTGCTGAAGAGGTTGTTGCCGTCGGCATCGACCACGCTCTGGTGGATGTGCATCGCACTGCCGGGCTGGCCCTGCATCGGCTTGGCCATGAAGGTGGCGTACATATTGTTGCGGATCGCCACCTCGCGCACGGTGCGCTTGAACAGGAACACCTGGTCGGCCAGCTGCAGCGGATCGCCGTGATCGAGATTGATCTCCATCTGTGCGGTGCCCATTTCGTGAATCAGCGTGTCCAGCGCCAGGCCCTGCGCCTCGCACCAGTCGTAGATCTCGTCGAAGATGTTGTCGTATTCGTTGACCGCGTCGATGGAAAAGCTCTGCATCCCGGCCTCGGTGCGCTTGGTGCGGCCAACCGGTGGTTTCAGCGGGATGTCTTCGTCGGGTTCGACCTGTACCAGGTAGAACTCCATTTCCGGGGCGACGATGGCGGACAGGCCTTGCTCTTCATACAGTTTAAGGATGCGCTTGAGCACGTTGCGCGGCGCGAGGTCGGCATCCGTGCCGTCGAAATTGACGCAGTCGTGGATGATCTGCGCGGTCGGTTCCTTGGCCCACGGCACCGGGCGCACGGTGCTGGCGTCCGGGATCAGGCGCATGTCGGGGTCGGCGACGGAGGTGAAATCCTGCTCGGGAAAGTCGCCGGTGACGGTCATCGACAGCACGGCTTCCGGCAGGCGCAGGCCCTCGGCGGGGTTGTACTTGTGGCGCGGCACGATCTTGCCGCGCGCCAGCCCGGTCATGTCCGGGATCAGGCATTCAACTTCGGTAATCCGGTTTTCGTCCAGCCATTGCTGGATTTTCTGCGCGTCGTTCATTGGGTAGTCCTATGGCGATCAGGTGTGGGCGCCGGAGCTGGTGCTGCGGCGTTCGTGGTTGAGCAGCGCGTCACGGCGGCGCGCCAGCGTCAGGAAAGCCTGCGCGGCATCGAGGCGCAGGTCGCATGGTTGCCGCAGCAGCGGCTGGCGTGCATGGCACGGCCAGGCAAGATCAATCAAAATGCGTTCCTCTTCAGGGTATAGAATGCTTGATGAAAGCCGCAGCCTGGGCTGCGGTGTTTAAAATTATGGTCATGCTTCGCCATGCTATGAGCGGCGCGGCGCGACTGCAACCTTCGTCCGCCTTGCTGGCAGGCGGTTGTGGAATAAAGCCCACAGCCGCGGCCGCGCTAGCTGCGGGCGAAGGCTGCCTATTTTTGCCGGACTGTTTAATGATGAGTGAAACCGCTGCCCAAGCTGCCGCCACGCCCGCGCGCTGGCCCCGTCGTCTGTTGTGGAGTGCCGCCACCGTGGCCGTGGCTGCGGGCGGGCACTGCCTATTTTTGCCGGACTGTTTAATGATGAGTGAAACCGCTGCCCAAGCTGCCGCCACGCCCGCGCGCTGGCCCCGTCGTCTGTTGTGGAGTGCCGCCACCGTGGCCGTGCTGCTGGGCGGGCTGTGGGCCGGGGTGCCCAAGGCGGTGGACTACGCCGCCGGCAACTGGGCGCAGAAGCTTGGCCGCAAGTTGACGCTGGGCGAGGTGGAGTTCGCGCCGTGGGCGTGGCGGCTGACCGTGCACGATCTGCGCCTGAACGAGCGCGACGGCACGCCGCTGTTCAGCGCCGCGCGGCTGCATGTCGACGCCGAGGCGCTGCCGTTGCTGATCGGCCGCTTCGAGCTGGCGGAGCTGACCCTGGACACGCCGCGACTGTGGGCGGCGCGCAATGCGCAGGGCGAGTGGAACTGGACGCGCCTGCTGCGCGACGCCGCCGGCCCGGACACCGAGCCGGACGAGGAGGCCAGCGAGCCGCCCAAGCTGCTGCTGACTCAACTGGCGCTGAACAAGGGTCAGCTGCTGCTGCACGACCAGCTGGGCGGCGACGTGCAGCGCCAGGTGCTGCCGCTGGACTTCCAGCTGAAAAACCTGTCCACGCTGCCCAACAATCACGGCCGCTACCGCCTCGCCGCCGAGCTGGGCGACGGCACCAAACTGGACTGGCAGGGCAGCCTGCTGTTGCAGCCCTTGCAGTCGGACGGGGTGCTGAAGGCGTCCGGTTTTACCCTTGCCAGCGTGTGGCCGTACGTGCAGCCGCATCTCAAGCTGGCACCGCCGCAGGGCAAGCTGAGCGTCAGCCTGCCGTACCACTTCGATCTGGCCGGCAAGACGGTGCGGCTGTCGGCCAAGGGCGTTGCGGCCAACCTTGCGGCGCTGGTGGTGACCGCACCGGGCAGCGGCAGCAGCTTCAAGCTCGGCCAGCTGGCGCTCAGCGGCGGCGAGTTCGACCTCGCCAGCCGCCGGCTGACCGTGGGCAGGCTCAGTCTCGCCGGCGGTGAGCTGGACACCGTGCTCGACCGTCACGGGCAGCCGGACTGGCTGGCGGCCTTGCCTCCCGCACCGGCAGCGGCGGCCAGCGTGAAAACCGCGGCGACGGCCAAACCGGCGGTAGCTACCACCAAGCCGGTGGGAGGCTGGACGGTGAGCCTGCCGGCCATCCGCGTCGACAACTGGCAGCTGCGCGCCGAGCACCGTGGCTTTGTCACGCCGCTGGCCATCAGCGTGCGGCTGGACAGCCTGCAGGCGGCAGTGGCGGCGGCGGCGGATGGCAGCGTCAAGGTCGACAACGCCACGCTGGCGCTGTCGCAACTGAGCGCCGCCAGCCAGGGCAAGCCGGCGTTCGCCAGCCTGGCGCGGCTGCAGCTGGCCAGCAGCCAGCTGGATCTGGGCAAGCGGCAGCTGACGCCGGGTGACATCAGCATCGCCGGGCTGCAGCTGGCCATCGCCCGCAACAAGGCCGGGCAGCTGGACATCGGCGAGGCGCTGCGCCCGTTGCCGGTCACCACCACCGCCGCCGCGACGCCGGCCGCCGCCAGTGCCGGCCAGCCGTGGCAGATCCGCTATCCACAATTGACGCTGGCGCAGTCCGCGCTCAGCTGGCGCGATGCCGGCACCGGCCAGCCGGTGAGCGTGGCGCTGCAGGATGTCAGCGCCAGCGTCAGCGGCGACCCGCAGCAGGGCTTTGCCGTGCAGCTGGCGGCGGCGCTGGGGCAGGGCCGGCTGCAGCTGGATGCCACGCTTGCGGCCAACCTGCAGGACATCAAGGGCAAGCTGCGCGCCAGCCGCCTGCCGCTGCGCGAGCTGGCGCCGTATGCGCTGGACAACACCGTGCTGCGTTTTGGCGGCGGCGAGCTGTCGGCCGATCTCGGCTTTGCACTGCAGGGCAGTCGCTGGCAGGCCGACGGCAAGGCGGCGCTGGACAAGCTGGCGCTGTTTGAGCCGGGCCGGCGCGAGGTGCTGCTCGGCTGGCAGCAGCTGGCCGTCAGCGGCATCAAGGCGCAGCCGGACAGGATCAGCCTTGGCGACGTGCGGCTGGTGTCGCCGCAGCTGCGGCTGATCCTCGACGAAAAGCGGGTGCCCAACTTCGCGCACCTGATGAAGCCGCAGCCGGCGGCCAAGGCGGCGCCCGCCGCCAGGGGCGATAGCGGTGACAAGCTGCCGCTGGTCGAGGTGCGCGCCGTCCGCGTGCGCAATGCGCGCATGGACTTTGCCGACCTCGGCCTCAACCCCAGCTTTGCCACCCGCATCCATTCGCTGTCCGGCACCGTGCTCGGCCTGTCCAGCCGCCCGGGGCGGCGCGGCACGGTGACGCTGGACGGTCGCGTCGACCAGTTCGGCGACGTGCGCATCCGCGGCGCGCTGTCGCCGCTGGCGGTGACCAACGACCTCGACATGGCGCTGAACTTCCGCAACATCCCGCTGGGCAGCCTCAATCCGTACTCGATGACTTTTGCCGGCTGGAAGATCACCGATGGCAGCCTGAGCACCGAGCTGCGCTACGTGCTGAAAAACCGCCAGCTGCAGGGCGAAAACCGCATGGTGATCGACCACATCCAGCTGGGCGAGGAGGTCAGCGACTACGACGGTACCCGTCTGCCGCTGCGCCTGGCGGTGGCGCTGCTGGAGGACAGCGACGGCCGTATCGACCTGTCGCTGCCGGTGGCCGGCAGCCTCGATGCGCCGGACTTCTCCTACGGCCACCTGGTGTGGCAGGCGTTCCGCAACATCGTGGTCAAGATCGTCACCGCGCCGTTCCGGGCGCTGTTTGGCGGCGAGGGCTTCGACGACATCTACGCCGACGCCGGCGACGACCGCATCCCGCCGCCGGAGCGCGAGAAGCTGCTGAAGCTGGCCGAGCTACTGGCCAAGCGGCCGAAGCTGGCGCTGGCCATCGGTGGCGGCTTTGATGTCGAGCAGGACAGCCGCGAGCTCGCGCGCTACCGCGTCGACAGCGACATCCTCAAGCGTGCCGCCTACCAGCTGCAGGCCGACGAGCCGCTGCCGCTGCCGGACATGGGCGATCCGGCGATCCGCAAGGCGGTGGGCGATGGCTACGCGCAGCAGTTCGGCCGTTTCGCCTGGCTCAAGCGGGTGGCCAGCGAGAAGGACACCGCCGAGCGCGCGCAGGCGATGCGTGCTGAATTGCTGGCGGCGCAGAAGATCGACGACAGCGCGCTGCAGGCGCTGGCCCGCGCCCGTGGCGAGGCGGCACGGCAGCTACTGCTGGCGGCGAAACCGGAGCTGGCCGAGCGCATCAGCGTGCTGGACGCCGACAAGGTGAAGGCCGACAAGGACGGCGTGCCGCTGCTGCTGAAACTGAAATAAGCGCCTGCTTTTCCGCTTGCGGCCAACCTTGTCACAAGGTTGGCCGCAAGCGTTTGGTACGCTGTGTTGCGGCTGTTGTATGCCTGCCGCACAGGGTTGGCCGCAGGCTGCTCAGTGGTGCCGCTTTAATGAAAATCAAGGGCGTGAAGTGCTGTATCTAGTAGACTTAAACTTTCAAGACACCACATCTAGCGGGGGCGGCATGAACCGGGACAATAGCGTAGCGTTTGCGGAGCAGGATATTTCACGCGAGGTATTGCTGGAAAAATACGCCAAGAACGGCGAACAGTCGGTCAGCGAAGTGCGCCAGCGCGTGGCGCAGGCACTGGCCGAGCAAGAGCAGGATCCGCAACGCTTCGCCCCGCTGTTTTTCGAGGCGCTGGACAACGGTTTCATCCCCGGCGGCCGCATCAATTCCGCCGCCGGCACCGATCTCAAGGCCACGCTGATCAACTGCTTCGTGCAGCCGGTGGGTGATGCGGTGTCCGTCAGCGAGCACGGCAAGGTCGGCATCTACGAGGCGCTGCTGCAGTCGGCGGAAACCATGCGTCGCGGCGGCGGGGTCGGCTACAACTTCAGCCGTATCCGCCCCAAGGGCGCGCGGGTGAAGGGCACCAACAGCCGCGCCTCCGGCCCGGTGTCGTATATGCGCGTGTTCGACCGCAGCTGCGAGACGGTGGAATCCGCCGGCGCGCGCCGCGGTGCGCAGATGGGGGTGCTGGATGTCAGCCACCCGGACATCGAGGCCTTCATCCACGCCAAGGACGGCGGCGACCTCGCCAACTTCAACATGTCGGTGGGGGTGTCCGATGCCTTCATGCAGGCGGTGGAGGCCGACGGCGACTGGCAACTGACCCACGCGGTGGCGCCGGCGTCGGATGCCTTCCCCGACAGCTTCCAGCGCGAGGACGGGCTGTGGGTGTACCGCAGCGTGCGCGCCCGCGACTTGTGGCAGCAGATCATGGCCTCGACCTACGACCACGCCGAGCCGGGCGTGCTGTTCATGTCCAAGATCAACGCCGACAACAACCTGTCCTACTGCGAGGTGATCGAGTCCACCAACCCGTGCGGCGAACAGCCGCTGCCGGACTACGGCTGCTGCGACCTGGGCTCCATCAACCTGTGCAAGTTCGTGCGTCAGCCGTTCGGCGACGCGCCGGCCTTCGATTTCAAGGCCTTCGAGAAGGTGGTGCGCACCTCGATCCGCATGCTGGACAACGTGCTCGACCTCACCGTGTGGCCGCTGGCGGAACAACAGCGCGAGGCGCAGAACAAGCGCCGCGTCGGGCTGGGCTTCACCGGGCTGGGCGACGCGCTGATCATGCTCAAGGTGCGCTACGACAGCGAGGAAGGCCGCAGGTTGGCCGCAAGCATCTCCGAGCACATGCGCGATGCCGCCTACGACGCCTCGGTGGATCTGGCCATCGAGAAGGGCGCCTTCCCGCTGTTCGATGCCGACAAGTACCTGGCGGCGCCGCACTGCGCCAGCCGCCTGCCGGACAAGCTCAAGGCGCGCATCAAGAAGCACGGCATCCGCAACTCGCACCTGCTGTCCATCGCACCCACCGGCACCATCTCGCTGGCGTTTGCCGACAATGCCTCCAACGGCATCGAGCCGCCGTTTTCCTGGTACTACACCCGCAAGAAGCGCATGGCCGACGGCACGCAGCAGGAATACCTGGTCGAAGACCACGCCTACCGCGTGTACCGCATGCAGGGCGGCGACACCAACGCGCTGCCGGAGTACTTCGTCAGCGCGCTGCAGATGAGTGCGCTGGACCACATGCGCATGGTGGCGGCGGTGGCGCCGTACATCGACACCGCCATCTCCAAGACCGTCAACGTGCCGGCCGACTATCCGTTCGCCGACTTCGAAACGCTGTATCTGGAAGCGTGGCGCGCCGGGCTGAAGGGCATCACCACCTATCGCCCCAACAGCGTGCTCGGTTCGGTGCTGTCGATCGAGCCGACACCGGCTGCCGCCAGTCAGCAGTTGCCGCAGGATCTGGGCAACCAGAACGACCCCGACCGCCGCATCACCCTCAACACCGCGCCCAGCCCGGCACTGGCCAGCCTGAAATGGCCGAACCGGCCGCGGCTGAAGCACGGCAACCCGTCGTGGACCTTCATGGTGGAGGGCGAGGAGGGCGATTTCGCGGTGATGGTCGGCCATATCGACGGCGAGGCACCGCTGCCGTTCGAGTGCTGGGTCAACGGCGACGTGCCGCGCGGCCTCGGCGCCATCGCCAAGACGCTGTCAATGGACATGCGCTGCCGTGACCGCGCCTGGCTGGGCGCCAAGCTGGACGCGCTGGCCGCCACCCGTGGTGACCGCCACTACCGCGCCGAGCTGGGCGACGCGCCGGTGCAGAGCAGCGCCGCCGCCGCCGCGCTGGCGCGCGTGGTGCGCCACCGCATCGAACAGCTGGGCGCGCTGACGCTGGCCGCCGGCGCCGCCACCCCGGTGATGGACGCGCTGTTCGCACGCAAGGAGCCGAAATCCGGCACCGACGGCACCATCAGCTGGTCGGTGGATGTCAGCAACCCGCAGACCGGCGACGATTTCGTGCTGTTCGTGAAGGAGCTGGTGTTGCCCACCGGCCAGCGCCGGCCGTACTCGATGTGGCTGGCCGGCCACTACCCGCGCGAACTGGACGGGCTGTGCAAGATGCTGAGCCTCGACATGCGGGTGATCGATCCGGCGTGGATCGGCATGAAGCTGCGCAAGCTGCTGAGCTACGCCGAGCCGCAGGCCGATTTCTTCGCCCGCGTGCCGGCCAGCGACAAGTCGCAAAGCTGGCCGTCGACCGAGGCCTATCTGGCGCGGCTGATCATCCATCGCTACGCGATGCTGGGCATCCTCAGCGAGGACGGCGTGCCGGTGGAGGACATGGGGGTGATGGTGCCGGAGCAGGGCGACCTGTTCGAAAGCGCGGTGGTCAGCGTGGCCGCGGCACCGATGGCCGGCAAGGCCTGCCCGGAGTGCGGCAACCGCGCGCTGATCAAGAAGGACGGCTGCGAATTCTGCACCGCCTGCGGCCATGTCGGCGCCTGCGGCTGAGCGTGCCGGCCGCGGCCAACACGCCGTCCCCCGGCCAGTAGTCGCTAGTTAAACAACACCGCCCCCGACATCGTCGGGGGCGGTGCTGTTTTATGGCTTGCGGCGCGGCGCAGGGCTGCGCTGCCGCTCGTTACCGGTGCCATGATGCTGGCGTTGCGGCCAACCTTTAGCAGCGGCCTTTCTTCGCCTGCCCCGGCGGGCAGAAGCCGCCACCGCGATGGTAGTGATCATCGTAGACCGGCTCGACCACCACCGCCGGCTCCAGCACGATGGGGGAGCGCAGCTTGACGCGCGCGGGCTGTACCACACAGGCCGACAGGCTGCTGGCGGCGATCAGGGCAAACAGGATGGTTTTCATGTTGGTTCTCGCTATGTCAGTGACGGGCCGCCGTGCGTGGCGACACCGGGAATTGCTTGCGGACAGGGCCGGCATCTGCCGGCCCTGCTGTCCTGAGTGTTGCGCGCCATGACGGACATGGCGCACTGGTTTAGCGACGCCGGCTACCGCGGCGATCACCGTCGCGCCAGTCGCCGCCACGCCAGTCGTCACCGCGATAGTAGCGGTCATGGCCGTAGTAATCATCGTGGCGATAGGGGTACAGCGGCCGTACAACACAGCCGCTCAGCACGCTGGCCAGCAGTATGAGCATCAGCAGTTTCATGATGTCTCCTCCAGGAGATCTGTCGCGGCACCGTCGCAAAGCGTTCCGGTAGCATCGGCAGTCAATCTTGTTTCAGCATAATCGAAGCCATTGCCGCCAGATAGCCGGCATTTGCTAACAAATATTAATTGTGTACAGCTTGTGTGACACCGCGGTCGCTTGCGGCGGCACGGCTTGGCGTTGCCGCGGCGCGCGGACCACCCGCTAACGCTTTGTGGTGGAGGCGCTGCCGTTTTGGCATAAGCTGAAACAGGCACGCCATGCGGCGTGACAGCGAACGGGGGCGACGATGGCGATGCAGACGCAACACGGCCTGACGGCCGACGATACCGCGTGCCCGCTGCGGGTGTTCGTGATCAGCGATTTCCCGTTGCTGCTGGAGGGGCTGACGGCGCTGCTGGCCACCCAGACGCCGCGGCTGGCGCTGGCCGGCAGCGCTGCGCTCATCCCGCCACCGCTGCAGGCACTGGCGGCGGCCGAGGCCGACATCGTGCTGCTGGATCTGGACGGCGACGCCGAGCCCAGCCTGGCGCTGGTCCGCGCACTGGCCACGCGCGGCGACAAGGTGCTGTTGCTGACACGGCAGCAGGAACGGGCGCGGCAGGACCGCGCCATCATGCTTGGCGCCCGCGGCCTGCTGACGCGGGACACCGACGCGGCGCAGCTGCTCACCGCCATCGAGAAGGTCCACCACGGCCAGCTGTGGCTGGATCGCGATGCCACCGGGCGCATCTTCGACGCGCTGTCGCGCCACGGTGCCATGCCGGCGCCGGACGCCGCCCCCGCGATGCCCCCGCCACTGAGCGAGCAGGAACAGAAGATCGTCGCCATCCTGATGGCCAACAGCGGCGAGCCGGCCAAGCTGATCGCCGGCAAGCTGCACATCAGCGAGAGCACGCTGCGTAACCATCTGACGGTGATTTACAAGAAGTTCGGGGTGAGCAATCGCCACGGCCTGCTCGGCTACGTGTTGCAGCACGGCCTGCTGCTGCCTGCCTGAGCCGGTATGGCAAGGTTACGGGAGCAGTCTCTGGGCCATGCCGGAGCTTGCTCCTGCCAATAACGGGATGTTTCTCCCGTAGATTAAAAAGTTCCGCTTACTACACTTCCTATGTCATGACCGGTGTCGGGGCGTCAGCGCCATGCCGCCAGCCTGATGCGCCACACGCATCCAGCCCGTGCCGGGCAAGGTTGGCCGCAAGCCAGCCGCCGCTGCTCATGTCACCGATTCCGCCGTTCTTGCCAGCACGCGCAAGCGGCGCGCTCGTCATCCGGCCGGCGCAGATCATTCAGGGAGCACATCATGGCCATCAGCAGCGTTTCCTACACCAAGACACCGCAAGCCGGCGACGACTCCTACTGGTACACCGAGGATGAACTGCTGGCGGCCAGTAATTACGACAGCAGTAGCAATGTGCTGACCCTGAACGTGATGAGCAATGATCTGGGCGGCAATGCCAAGAAGCTGTACTCCATCGATGATGGCAGCGGTGCGCTGAGCGACCTGCTGACGAGCAATGTCACCACCGGCTGGGAAACCACGCTGGGTGGCAACCAGATCCGCATCAACGCCGGCAAGATCGAGTTCAAGTTCGCGACCGGGCTAGACTCCCTCGCCGTCGGCGAAACCCGGCACGATTCCTTTCTCTACGCCATCCAGCTGGGCAACGGCACCATCAGCTACGCCACCGTCACCGTCGATGTGATGGGCAGCAATGACGGCCCGCGCGTCAGCACCGCCGTCAGCGCCGCTGGCAACGAAGGGGGCGCCGACTTCGAGGTCGACCTGCTGCAGGGCGCCAGCGACATCGATACTGGCGAAACCGCTACCCTGCAGGCCAGCGGGCTGAGCTTCAGCGTCAACGGCGGCCCGAGTTCGAGCGCGCTGCCTGCCGGCTTGACGCTGGCCGGCAACAAACTGCTGGTCGATGCCGACGGTAGCGCGTTTGATCACCTGGCCGCCGGCGCCAGCGAAGTCATCACCGTCAGCTATTTTGTGGTGGACGCGCACGGTGCCAGCGTGGCGCAGACCGCGACCATCACCATCACCGGTACCAACGATGCGCCGCTGGCGGTGGCCGACAGCGCTGCCGGCACCGAGAACCAACTGCTCAACATCGATGTGCTGACCAACGACACCGACGTCGATGACGGCCACGTGCTGAGTCTGGTCAGCGCCAGCGCGCCGGCCGGCATGGGCAGCGCCAGCGTGGTCGGTGGCCAGCTGCAATTCGATCCGGGGACCGACTTCGACCATCTGGCCAAGGATGCGGTGGTACACGTCACCCTCAGCTACACCATGACCGACCAGTTCGGCGCCGAGTCGGGCAGCACGGTGGATGTCACCGTCACCGGCACCAATGACGGGCCGCTGGCGGTGGCTGATACGGCCGCCGGCACCGAGAACCAGCTGCTCAACATCGACGTGCTGACCAACGACACCGACGTCGATGACGGCCACGTGCTGAGTCTGGTCAGCGCCAGCGCGCCGGCCGGCATGGGCACAGCCAGCGTGGTGGACGGCAAGGTGGTGTTCAACCCGGGCAGCGACTTCGACCACCTGGCCAAGGACGCGGTGGTACACGTCACCCTCAGCTACACCATGACCGACCAGTTCGGCGCCGAGTCGAGCAGCACGGTGGACGTCACCGTCACCGGCACCAACGATGCGCCATTGGCGGTGGCCGACAGCGCCGCCGGCACCGAGAACCAGCTGCTCAACATCGACGTGCTGGCCAACGACACCGACGTCGACGACGGCCACGTGCTGAGTCTGGTCAGCGCCAGCGCACCGGCTGGCATGGGCACAGCCAGCGTGGTGGACGGCAAAGTGGTGTTCAACCCGGGGAGCGACTTCGACCATCTGGCCAAGGACGCGGTGGTGTACGTCACCCTCAGCTACACCATGACCGACCAGTTCGGCGCCGAGTCGGGCAGCACGGTGGACGTCACCGTCACCGGCACCAACGACGCGCCGCTGGCGGTGGCTGATACGGCCGCCGGCACCGAGAACCAGCTGCTCAACATCGACGTGCTGACCAACGACACCGACGTCGACGACGGCCACGTGTTGAGTCTGGTCAGCGCCAGCGCACCGGCCGGCATGGGCACAGCCAGCGTGGTCGGTGGCCAGCTGCAATTCGATCCGGGGACCGACTTCGACCATCTGGCCAAGGACGCGGTGGTGCACGTCA
>Ga0209172_10005495_pt1 | contig 15347 bp, 15 predicted proteins | sample LarsenN4metaG_FD_184113 | JGI IMG/M metagenome (GOLD analysis project Ga0209172, IMG submission 184113) | Hot spring sediment bacterial and archeal communities from British Columbia, Canada, to study Microbial Dark Matter (Phase II) - Larsen... ... | reverse complement strand
CACGGCAGCGCGGAGGAGTTGAAGCTGATGCTCAACCTCATCCGCCCGAAGTACTTCGTGCCGATCCATGGCGAGTATCGGCAACTCTACCGGCACACTGCCATGGCGAAGGAACTGGCCGCCGTTTCGGGGGAGATCCTTCTCCTCGAAAGCGGCGACGTGCTGGAATTTGATGGGCAAGGGGCGCGCCGCCGCGACCGCGTGCCGGTGGGCCGCGTCTGCATCGACGTGGGCACGCTCGACGAGGTCGAGGAGGTCATCCTTAAAGAGCGACGCCACATCTCCGAGGACGGCATCGTCGTCCCCATCCTGGCCATCAACAAGCACACGGGCCAACTCGAGATCCGGCCGGAAATCGTTTCGCGCGGCTTCGTGCCGCTCGAAGAAGCCCACGAGCTTGTGGCGAGCGCCCGCGACGTGATCCTGCGCACTATCGAAAAGTCGAACCTGGAGGAGGTCGGCGACTGGGGCGTCATTAAGGAGAAAATCCGCTCCGCCCTGCGCCGCCACTTCGACCAGGAAACAGGCAAGCGACCCATGGTTCTGCCCGTCATCCTGGAAGTGTAGTAATTTCGCATTTTGGATTACGGTATCATCGATGGTATGGTCTCCTACCCGTGGAGGCTCGAAAAAGGACGAGGAGACGTTCAAGGAGAGGACGACGAAGTTGGCGCTTCGGGTTGCGAAACTCGTAGAAGCGCTACCGCGCGCGAGGACGGGCAAGGCAACTGCTTCGCGCTGGGACTTCCGTAGGAGCAAATGATCGCGCTGCCTGCCGAGGTCGGGCGACCGCGGTTGTTGTCGCAAAAGTTGGAATTGTTGAAGAAGCCGACGAATCCACTCATTGGATGGAGTTGCTTGGTGACGGCGAGGTTGTCCTTGCCGATCGACAGGCGGTGTTATTGAAGGAAGCCGATGAACTGGCCGCCATGACGGTTGTGTCTATCAGGACTCTTCGTTCCCGAGAACGAGCGTCCACCCCGCAAGGGGCATCTCCTAAATCCAAAATCTAAAATCCAAGATCGCATGCCACTTTATCAAGCTATCGTTCTGGCGATAGTCCAAGGCCTGACGGAGTTTCTACCAATTTCCAGCACGGCGCATCTTGCGCTCTTCCCGTGGTTCTTGGGCTGGCAGGACCCGGGGCTGACGTTTGACGTCGCGTTGCACGCGGGGACTCTCGTCGCGGTGCTGGTCTATTTCTGGCGTTACTGGCTGGAGATGGGCGGACTGGCGCTGGGACGCCACGGGGGTGGAAATCCCGGCCTGGGGCTAAACCGCAAGCTGCTCTGGTTCCTGGTGGCGGCGACGCTTCCGGCGGGTCTGGCGGGCTGGTTCCTCGAGCATCACGTCGAGGCAACATTCCGTTCGCCGCTGGTCATCGGTGTGGCGCTGATCGTTGTGGGGCTGATCATGTGGGCGGGAGAGCGACTGGGGAGGCAACAGGTGCCGCTTGCCCAAGTCAGTTTCCGGGACTCGATTCTGGTGGGCTTGGCGCAAGCCGTCGCCATCATCCCGGGCGTGTCGCGTTCCGGCATCACCATGACCGCGGGGATGTTTTGTGGCATGAAGCGCGAGACGGCGGCGCGATTTTCCTTCCTCCTCTCGACGCCGATCATCGGGGGCGCGGCCCTGAAGGAAGGCCTCGACGTGCTTCGAGACGGGATCACCCACGACATGGTTCTTCCCTTCGTGGTCGGTGTTGTGGTAGCCGCGATCGTCGGCTACCTGGTGATTGCGGTTCTCATCCGGTATCTGGAGCGGGGGACTTTCCGGATTTTCGTTGTTTACCGCCTTGCCCTCGGCGTGCTAGTATTGGCGCTCGGGTGGGGCTTGCGTCACGTTTGAGTGCCAGAACCTGAGTTTCGGGGCGAGCGAAGCCCGCTCGTGGAAACCCGACACCGGGCGATTGACAGAACGCGAGGCTAGACGATGCTTGCCTCTTCCCCGGACACGCCTTCCAAGGACCCAGGGTCCTCGGGCACGAAATCCTCTCTCCTTGACGCGCGCCGTCTTTCCGAACTCACCGGCTTTCTGCTTTCGGTGGCGGGACTGCTGGCGGCGCTCAGCCTGATCTCCTATCTTCCCCGCGACCCGTCCTTTCACACCGCTGCCCCCACGGGCACACCGGTGCATAACTGGATTGGGCTGGTCGGTTCGCACGGCGCCGACTTGCTCTTCCAAGGGTTCGGCTGGATGGCCTACCTGCTCCCGCTGACGCTGTTTGTAGTCGGAAGCTGTCTGTTGCTGAATCGGCCCATCCGCGCACCGTGGGTGAAGCTCGTGGGGGTCGTGATGCTCGCGGGATCGCTCGCAGCCCTGCTGGAAATGTTCCCGCACATGCCTCGCGTGGGGGGCCTGATTCGCGGGGGCGGCCTGCTCGGCTATCTGGTGACGCTCGGGCTGGTTCACACCTTCAATCCCGTTGGCGCCGTCATCGTCTCGGGGACGTTGGTGTTGACTTCACTCTTCCTGTTGACGCGGTTTTCCTTCGCTGCAACCTTCCGCTCCTCCCGGCAGTGCGCCGGACTGTTCAAGCCTTGGGTCGCGCGGTGGGACGCGTGGCGCGAGAAGCGCCAGCGGGAGAAGTTGAAGAAGCAGGTCGAGATCGCGCGCGTCGTCGGCAAGGAGGCCGTGGTCATTCAGAGAGTGGGCGCCAGAGCCGCGCCGGCCGAGGCGCCTTCTGCGAAAAGCGCCGCCCCGCTGCCCCCCGCAGCCCTGCCGCGCGTTCCCACGGCAGAGTGCAAAGACCCCACGCGAGTGACGATCCCGCCGCCTCCGGTGGCGCGCGGCAGAGGGTTAGAGGAGGAAACGCCTTTCGCCGCCAAGCCCGCACCCAAGATTGTGAGCCACGGCGCGCATGGCTACAAGCTGCCCAGCGCCACGCTGCTCCGTCCGCCCGAGGCTGAACAGGCCATTGACGAAGACGAACTGAAGGAACGCGCCCAGCGGTTGATGCAGAAGTTCGCCGAGTTCGGCGTGACCGGCAGCGTGACACAGATCCATCCCGGGCCCGTGGTCACCACCTTCGAGTACAAGCCGGAAGCCGGCATCAAGTACAGCCGCATCACCGCGCTCGTCGACGATCTGTGTCTAGCGATGCGAGCCGAGTCCATTCTGATCGAACGAATCCCCGGCAAATCGACCATCGGCATTGAAGTCCCGAACCTCCATCGCGAGACTATCCATCTCCGCGAGCTTGTCGAGTCGAGCGAATTCGCGGCCTCGGCCTCCAAGCTGAGCCTGTGCCTGGGGAAAGATATCACGGGCAAGATCAAAGTCGGCGACCTCACCGCCATGCCGCATCTGATGATCGCCGGCTCAACCGGCTCCGGCAAAAGCGTGGCCATCAACTCCATGGTCGTCTCCATGCTCTACAAGTCCACGCCCAACGAAGTGAAGTTCATCATGATCGATCCCAAGCGGCTGGAACTCGGACTCTACGAAGACATCCCTCACCTCTATACGCCCATCGTCACCGAGCCCAAGCAGGCCGCCAACGTCCTGCGCCGCGCCACCATCGAAATGGAAGAGCGGCTCAAGCGGCTCGCCGAGCACGGCGTGCGCAACATCGAGCAGTACAACAAGATCTTTGAGCCGGACTCCACGCTGAATCTCTTCGATAGCAACGGCGCGCGCGAGGGCCCGCTGCCTTATCTCGTCATCGTGATCGACGAACTTGCCGATTTAATGATGGTGGAGCCGCAGACGGTCGAGGAATCCATCACGCGCCTGGCACAGATGGCCCGTGCCGTGGGCATTCACTTAATCCTCGCCACGCAACGGCCCTCCGTGGACGTCATTACCGGCCTCATCAAGGCCAACATGCCGTCGCGGATTTCGTTCCGGGTGGCGTCGAAGGTGGACTCGCGGACCATTCTCGATTCGAACGGCGCGGAGGCGTTGCTGGGGCGTGGCGACATGCTCTTCATGCCGCCCGGCAGCGCCCGCCTGCTACGTCTGCACGGCCCGCTCGTGACAGAAAAGGAAATCGGTAAAGTCGTGGACTGGTGGAAATCGCAGTCGCAGCCGCTTTACAACGACGAGTTCCTGAAGCCGATGCGAGATCGCGACCGTGCCGACGACGGGGAAGAGGAGGAGATCGACGAGGAGCTGGACGAGGTTTACGACGAGGCGGTGCGGATCGTGGTCGAGTCGGGCAAGGCCTCCACCTCGCTGCTGCAGCGCCGGCTGCGCTTGGGTTACGGCCGCGCCGCCCGCCTGATCGACATGATGGAAAAGGACGGCATCGTCAGCCCGCCCGATGGCGTGCGCCCGCGCGAGGTGCTGAAGAAACCGGACTGGCTGCACGAAATGGATTCGTCCATGCGGTAGGCAAGAGCTTAGCCCTGCGGTCGCCCGGGAGGAAAAAGCTCCTCCCTGCCGTCGCGAATGCAAGACGGGCGCGCTGTAGAAGGCATTGCCCGTCGAGATACCAGGAGTGGCCCACCATGCCCGCCGAAGCAATGACAGAACGCCGCCGCACGCCCCGCATCCCGCATCGCGCCCGAGTGGTCCTGAGCGGCATGGACGCGGATGGATTCAACTTCGCCGAAGAAACGGAAACCGTCTCCGTCAGCAAGTACGGCCTCTCGGTCCGCACTTCCTACAACCTCGCCCTCGGCCAGGAGCTTTCGATTCGCACCACGGACAAGAACCGCGTGGCGCAGTTTCAGGTTGTCTGTGTCGGAGAGCCCGGCACGCGCGGCGATGGCCTCGTCGGCATGGAGTGGGTGGAACCTTCCCGCTTTTGGGGCATCCAATTTCCCGCCGACGAATGGGAAAAGGACTGAGCTTCTCTGCCGGATCATGCTCCCGCTCCGGTGGCGTTCTTCGGCTCGGACCTTTCCTTGACAGGATGCCGAATCCGTTCGAGAATGAAGGCACGTGCCGCGGTAGCTCAGGTGGTAGAGCGCAGCCCTGAAAAGGCTGGCGTCGGCGGTTCAACTCCGTCCCGCGGCACCATCTTTTCAGCCATTTGCCAAGCCTAAAATCCGATTCGGCTCCATACTCTTCCAAAACCCAAATCCCCGCGGCCAGGGATTCGTGAGCAGCTTGAAAGGACCACGCAGCAACGTGGCGAGAGTTGGAAGCGAAGAGCCCGTCAGCGAACGGGCTGAAGCCCCTAACAGCAGGGTTCGTCTCCGGACGGTTGGGACATCGACGCGTGGCAACGGTTGCGGCCAGGAAGCTCCTGACAGCGGGAGGGCTGAACCGGCAGGCGGTGGGACGGATAAGGTGCCAACATAGGGGGAACGAGCGGTGGCCCTTGCCGTTGACGGAGATGAGCCGGTCAAGCCGCCGCCTTCGGGTGGGGCCTCACCTCGAGGAGGAGCTACGGAGGCGGTGCCTACGCTGCCCGGCCCGGTAGGCAGAATGCGCGCGGCACCGTCGGCGGCGTCTCCGGGCTGGGGCGAGGAGCGACTTCACGCCGCGGCGAGGATGCGGTCCACTTCCTCCTGATCGGCGTCGCTCACGAGCGGAATGCCGCTGATTTCGGCAGCACGCGGGGTAAGCGCGGCGATGTCGTCCCGCGAGATGTAACGCAGGGCGAACTTCCTTGCCCCGCACATCAATTGGCGGAGTCCCTGAGCCACGCGTTGGTAGTAAGTGTAGAGGCCAATGGCTCCGGTCGGTAGCTTGCGGAAACGATCCTTGAAGCGCTCCTGGAGCTCCGTCGCGGTGACGAAGACTTCGTCCACGGTGGTGCCGAAGCGCTCGATGTAAACCGGCAGGTTGTTTTCCTCAATGCACCGCCCGATGGTTTTGCCCACCATGGCCGCGGCCAGCGGGGCACGCGCCCAGGCGATCAGCCGCGCATAGGGCGCCACCAGGGCCAGTCCCTTGAAAATCTGGTCTTCAAATGTGAACCCACCCGCCAAGGCGATGGCCGGGATGGTGTGACCCGCCTTGGTCAGTCGTTCGCAGTACTGATAAAGCAGCGAGTGCAGCTCGATGCCGGGCACGCCCCACTCGTTCATCATCCGCCACGGACTCATGCCCGTGCCCCCGCCCGCGGCATCCACCGTGAGCAGATCGATCCCTGCTTCTGACGACCATTTGAGCGCGCGTGCCAGGTCCGCGGGGCGATAGGCTCCGGTTTTGAGGGAAATCCACTTCGCGCCGAGCGAGCGGAGTTCCTCCACCCGGCGCAGGAAGGCGTCGCGTTCTGCCATGCCGATGCGCGAGTGGCGCTCGAACTCGCGAAAGCTCTCCCGGCGGAAGGCGTCGGCGACCGCGGGGCTCTCGGGGTCCGGCAGCACCACGTAGCCCCGCCGCTTCAGCAGGCGAGCCCTTTCGATATCGCGGATCTTGACCTCGCCGCCGATATCCTTGGCCCCCTGGCCCCACTTGATCTCCACAGCGCCCACGCCCAGCTTCCGAATGGCAAATTCGTGCACCCCCAGGCGCGTGTCTTCCACGTTGGCCTGAACGATGACTTCCCCATAGCCGTCTTCCTGCCATTCGCGGAAGGCACGGACACGCCACTCGAGCTCGCTGCTCGAAAGGAGATGGCCGTTCGAGAGGACCGATTCCGGGTCCATGCCGCAAACATTCTCGCCCACTGTCAGACAGGTGCCGGTGATCGCCGCGCCCACAGCCAGGCCTTCCCAGTTGTTCTTGGCGATGTTGGTCGAGCCCAGGGCGGCCACAAGGAAGGGCAGCTTCGAGCGGAGGCCGGGCTCGCGTCCCCAGCGGACCTCCAGGTCCACGTTGGGGAAGAGCGCCCGGTCGCTGTCGGGTTCGATGCCCCAGGCGCCGGTGGCGCGGCCCAGGATGGTGAAGTGCGACAGGTCCACGGGATAGTTCTTGGCCGAGGCGGTGGTGATGATCCCGAACGGCTGGGGATAGATCATCTCCGCGCCGCGGTAAGCCGACTTGCCGATTTCGCACATGCCGACGCACCCATCGATGCAAGTGGTGCACATGCCGCTGAAGGGACTCACTGAGTCCTCGGTGCGGTTCTTGGTCAGGGTCGCCGCGGAGGCGTTCAAGCGCGAGTAAGTCATGTCAGCTCTCCTGATTTGGGCTCATGCCGCTTCTCAAGCTTCAAAACCAGATCCTTGCGCCACGGCCCGAGCAGTTCGCAGGCCACGCAAGGCTCGAGGAAACACATGGCTTCATCGTGGTAGCCGAGGCAGGCAGGGGTAAAGTTGATGCAGCCGCTGCACAGAATCTTCTCGGGACGCGCCCCCTGGCAACGCAGTTCTACCAAGGGACAGATGTAGAGGCAGGCGCCGCACTGGCGACAGACCTCCGATTGCGGACGGAACGGGCTCATCACCCTGCGGCGCGAGCCGCGAAAGGCAAAGCCGATGGCCCCCGCCTGCATCTGCTCGGCGCACATACGCACGCACTTGCCGCACTGGATGCAGTCTTCAAACTCCGGATCGAGCCGCACGCGCCGCACGCCGTAGCGGCTGGCAAGGTCCTGGATGGTCTTCGACTGGGGGGAGGTGGCGACGTAGAGTTCCAGCAACAGCCGCCGCGCGCGCTCGACCCGAGCCGAGTGCGTGTGCACCACCAGGCCGTCTTCCACCGGCAACGTGCAGGCGCTGTGCAGCTTTGTCCGTGGGGGAGTGCCCGCTTCCACGACGCACAGCCGGCAGGCGCCGTAAGGGGTCAACCCGTCATCGTGGCAAAGCGTGGGCACGGGGATGCCCAGGAAGCGAGCCGCTTCGAGCACCGTCCAGCCCGGCTCGACTTCCACCGGAATGCCGTTGATGCGAAGTTGGGGCAATTGGTGCTCCTTTCAGCTTGGAAGTCAGGAGTCAGGCGTCAGCAGACAGAAGTCACAAGGTATAGGCTCGCGTTGATCTCCTCCAAGCTCGCGCGGTCGGCGGATGGGATTCACAATCCGCAATTCTGAATTCAAAATCCTGGCTCCTGTCTCCTGGCTCCTGACTTCTGAATCCTGAATCCTTACGTCACGAGCACTGCCCTGGGCTGGCAGACCTCCAGGCACGAGCCGCACTTGATGCACTTGGCGTTGTCGATCTCGTGGACTTGCTTCTTCTCCCCCAAAATGGCTTCGGCGGTACACACCCGCACGCAGGCGCCGCAGCCGTCACACAGGGCCGGATCAATCTGGTACGTGATGAGTTGCTTGCAGACCTTGGCCGGGCAGCGCTTCTCGCGCACGTGCGCCAGATACTCGTCGCGGAAGTAGCGCAGCGTGGAAAGCAAAGGATTCGGCGCCGTCTGCCCGAGCCCGCAAAGCGAGGTCTCGCGCACCATCCAGCCCAGGTCCTCGAGCAGCGTCAGATCTTCTTCCGTACCCTTCCCTTCGGCAATTCGCCCGAGGATTTCACGCATGCGGCGCGTGCCCTTGCGACAGGGGAAACATTTGCCGCAAGACTCCTCTTCCAGGAACTCCATGAAATAGCGGGCCACATCCACCATGCACGTGTCTTCATCCATCACGACCATGCCGCCCGAGCCCATCATCGAGCCCGCTTCGCTCAAGGCCTCGTAATCGACGGGAAGATCAATCAGGCTGGCGGGAATGCACCCGCCGGAAGGGCCGCCGATCTGGATGGCCTTGAGTTGTTTGCCGTGAGGAATGCCCCCGCCAATGCCGTACACCATTTCCCGCAGGGTGATGCCCATGGGGACTTCCACCAAGCCCGTGTTGTTGATCTTTCCGACGAGGGAAAACACCATGGTGCCCTTGCTACGTTCCGTGCCGATGGCGGCATACCAGTCCGGCCCTCGGCTGACGATCACCGGCACGCTGGCCCACGTTTTGACGTTGTTGATAACGGTCGGCTTACCCCACAGGCCCTTTTGGGCCGGAAATGGCGGACGCTGGCGTGGCTCACCCACCCGACCTTCGATAGAAGCGATCAGCGCTGTCTCCTCGCCGCAGATAAACGCCCCGGCACCCTGAACGAGGTGAATCCGGAAACCCAGACCTGAACCCAGCACGTTCTCGCCCAGCAGGCCAAGTTCTTCGGCTTGCTCCAGGGCCACCCGAAGGTTTTGAACCGCAAGGGGGTACTCCGCCCGAACGTAGACGTAGCCTTCGGCGGCTCCGAGCGCAAATGCGCCGATAACCATTCCTTCGATGACGCTATGGGGGTTGCCTTCCAGGAGGCTGCGGTCCATGAAGGCCCCTGGGTCACCCTCGTCGCCGTTGCAGATAAGGTACTTCGGCGTAGCGGTCTGCTGCCGCAACACTTCCCACTTGTCTCCTGTGGGAAACCCGGCACCTCCGCGTCCCCGCAAGCCGGAGCGCTTTATCCAGTCAACAACTTGGTCGGGAGTGAATTCGGTGAGGACTTTGACTAGTGCCCCGTAACCGCCTACCCGGAGGTAGTCCTGGATCGACTTGGGGTCAATCCTGCCGTTATTGCTGAACAGGACCCGCTGTTGTTTTCGATAGAAAGGTACCTCGTGCTCGCGGAGGATGCGTTCACCCGTGACAGGATCGCGGTAAAGCAGTCGCTCGACCGGGTGCCGCGCGTTGGCCATGCTCGCCGCGATCTCAGCGGCATCCGCCGCCGTCACGCGGTTGTAAAAGATCCCCTCCGGCCACACCACAACCAGGGGACCCTTTTCACAGAAACCGTGGCAGCCGGTGCTTTTGACGCCAATGCAATCGGCTAATCCTAGGCCCTTGAGGGATTTACCGAGAGCCGCCAGCACATCTTTCGCGCCCGCCGCCGTGCAGCCGCTCCCCCCGCACACGGCAATGCACGGCTTTGTTTCTTCGAGCCCTTCCAAACACACCGAGCGGAGCGCTTCAAGTTCTTGTACCGACTGCAGCTTAGGCATGGTCGGTAGGATTCACTCTACGCAGCCACCTCTACGACTTCTTCCCGGTGGTACTTTCTCAGCAGCCCTGGCACCTTGGACTGAGTCACATGCGGGTGTGTGCTACAGTTCACTCGCACGACGGGCGCTAGGCTGCAGCAGCCCACACAGCGGACGGTTCTTACGGTAAAGGCTCGGTCCTCTGTGGTCCCTGGCTCGCTTAGCTTCAACTCTCGCAGCATCCGATCCAGCACGCGGGCGGCTCCTCTCACATGGCACGCGGTTCCGAGACATACTTGGACCAGGTGCCGACCGACGGGCTGGAGACTAAAGCAGTTATAAAACGTCGCGACGTGAAAAACCTGACGGACGGGAATCCTGAAGTACGTGGCGGCCGCGCGCAGTGCCTCCTCCGGCAGGTAATGGAATCGTGCCTGGATTTCCTGGAGCACGGGAATCAGGTTCTCCGCACGAGCCGGCCAAGCCATCAGCGTTCCGCGAACATCCACAGGGTGATTCATCCCAGCCATCCCCCCAAATCGGGCCTGCCGTCCTTCGGCGCCGCCCCTCGCCTGGACTCATTCGTATCCGTAGAGGGGCGGGTGTTGAACGTCAGTCAGATTCAGTACGTGCGTCTCCCCGCAACCGGGACACTTCTCGACGGTGAGTGGCCAGTGCAAGAAGGCGAGCGACTCGCGCCCCATCAAGGGCACAAGCGCCTTGGTCGTCGGGCAGACAAATTTCCCGATCTCAAATTCGCGCGTACCAACATCGCGCGAGGGCATACCCAACCCTCCGTGGAAACCGGAGCAAGCATTCGGCCAAAGACCGGTGAGGCGCGGTGTCCCTCCGGAGTTATATCATCTTGCGTTTCAACAAGTTAGATTGGTGTCGAGAAGGTTTGCCGGATCCTCCTTCGAAAACTCCTGAAGGCGGGTGCGGCACATTCCACAGTTTTGTTTATAGCACCGATAAATAATTCTTATGCAGCGTGACTCCACCCTGGCTTGTATCCCCGCTCTTGCACCCCCGGAAGCGCCAAAATCCGCCATATTGTCGCCGCCTTTCCCCGTTGAAGCACGGCGAACTAGGGTTGTGCTCTCGCCAACGCATCTGAGCGGATTCGGTGACATTTTCCCCGAAATGCTGCAGAAAAAGAGCATACAGGCCGCAACCGCGCAGGCGGTGTTCCCGATTGGTGTCCGCTCGAGGCTGAAAGCTGGAAGAGGAAACCGATCCCGGAAACGTATTTCACGTGGAGCCGGTACGCGTTCCAACCCTGCGCGAACCCCACGCGGAAAGTCTCCAAGGTACGGCCCGACGGCACGTTGGCGAAAAACGGCCGCCGCGTCCCGTTGGGGAAGCGCGAGGAGCTTGCGGAGTAGACCAAGCGCAAAGGAGAGCAGGGGGGCCTCAGCGTGGATGAGGCAGCACTCCGTACCTTCTCCCGAGGTCGGGAACATTTTGAAAAGAACGGCCGCGTCGGGCTGCACAGTGCGGGAGAGTTCGAGGGAAACCTGACTTTCTTTTACCCTCTGACCGTGAGGAAATCGGCAAGGAGTTGGCCACAATTCTCAAATAGAGCAACGATACAAAGGCCTTGCAGAAGAAGATCAAGTCCGCCGCGAGCAAGGCCCGGCAGTCAAGGCTCTGAAGCTGTGAAAGAATTAGTTGAAGGGCATAAGCTTCCCACGCCAAGGCGCAAAGCCACGGTGCCCGCGAAGAACGCAGAGGACTTCCGTGGGGCAACCCTTTGCGCCTTCGCGTCTCTGCGTGAGGCTTGGCATTTCTTCACAGCTTCTCTAAGATGCCCTCATATACGTCGGGCTGAGCCTCGGCTGTTGGCGGATGACTCTCACCTCAGTTCGCTCTCGGCGGGGGATCGCCGAACGGTCCTGGACGCTTTCCTGCGCGCGGCCATCCTGGCTGTCCCGGACGCGCGGAAAACCTCCATGAATGCCCACGCCTTACCGCGCTACGTGCTCGGTCTTGTCAAAGACAAAGGCCAGCCACCGGACCTGGTCAATGCCTTCGAAAAGCCGGTCTCCTCCAAGAACGGACTGATGGACGCCTTCGTCACCGTGCTCAAGGAGCATCACGCGCAGTTGAAGAAAACCCGGGGCATTACGCCGCGGCAGAAGTCCCCGTCACGGGCAAGCCGCTCGACGAGTTCTGCCAGGCGCTAACGAGCCACGTCTGAAACCGCCTACCCCGCCCTGCTCCAGGACGGCCCGCTGCAATCGTGGCGCTTTGCCAGCCGATTCCAGCGCCGCGGGCGCGAGCACACTCGCTTTCGGAAGAGCTCAAGACCCAAGTCGAGCAACATGTTCTCAGGGTAGGACTGTTGTCGTCGCGACCGCTCATCGCGGCTAACCCTAGCGTGGGCCTTGGGACTTGCACACCGGGTTCTTCCCCACAGGCCAAGAGGATGTTGATCATCCTGTGGCCATCCATCCTGACCGCAGACTGTAGCGGTCTATGGGGAGACCAAGGAAAACCGCGGCGCGAGGCTGCGGCGCGATTCCAACCATGAAATGGCAAGGTCCACGCTCGCCCATTCGTAACCTTGACTTGATGTGTGGGGCGCCGAGCTTGCCGTGCTGGAATCTGCCCCGATTCCAGATTCCCTCGCGGTGCTCATTAAGAAGTCACTGCGACCCTAAAGAAATCCTCTGCCGCGCCATCGAACGAAGCGGAGTCAAGGACGCCAACGGGCGTTTCGTAGAAATCGAAGTCTACTGTCCCGGCAAGTCCAGGCATGACGACGAATGACGCGATACTCACCGTTGCCGAAGTCGCCGCAGATGTGCGGTGCTCGAAGGCCCACGTCCACCACGCGATCCACGGCGAGGTGGCCGGCGTCACGCCGCTTCCAGCGATTCGCATGGGAAGGCGAAAGCTTGTCTGTCGGTCGGCGCTGGAGCGTTGGACAAGGCTGAATGAGCAGTGCTTCCTTGATCGCAGGATGCGCGCTGGGTCGGAAATCGACGCCGGTGGACCCGTGAGAGGAGAGTCTCATGGCCCGTAAGTGGCACCCGTGGGGAAGATTGAAGGTCGTATGGGGACGCTGGATTGCCCATTGGGAGGAGGACGGACACCGTGGGAACAAAACACTTGGGAAGGTCCGCAAAATGACGAAGTCACCGGCCAAGGATGATCTGGCGGCGATTGTGAACTCCTGCAAGGATAAATGCCAGACGCCCCGGAGAGATTTTCGCTGTGAAATGGCGGCGCGTGAAAACAGACCACGCGAAGATCCGACAGCAGTTGTACAGAAGAGTGAAACTCCGATAACGGGCCTACCCAAACGGAGTGTTGCCCTGCCTTAGGCTATGCAGTCCATGATCCCTAGATGGAGGTCGCTATGCGGCAATCTCGGCCCGGAGGCGTGGGTATTCCTTTCCGAGACCCTGGAGACTCCGCTCAGGAAGGACGACTGTTGGAGGCGATGGATTGTACCCAGGCTCAAGACGGTCAGCCTCGGATGGGTAAATTTCCCGGTCACGCGTCGAACACACGCATCCCCCATGCGAGAGCTGGACGTAGACCCCAAGGTTGTGGCCGACCAGTTTGGGCACTCTCTGGACGTGAACTTGAACGTCTACACCAAGACCGCGCTGGCCGCCCGCGAGAAAGCAGTGAACGCGCTGGAATCGGTCTTGGAGCAGCCTAACGCTCCCGAAGTGCCCTCGCGGGTGATGTGAAGAGTACGCACCACGCCTTAATGGAGTACAAATGGAGTACGCTGTTGAGGAGCTTTCCTAAGCTATTGAAAAGATGGAGCGGGGGACGGGGATCGAACCCGCGACGTCCAGCTTGGGAAGCTGGCATTCTACCGCTGAATTACCCCCGCTCTACCAGGACTGCGAATTCGAGTGACTTCGAACGCCCTCGAGAACAGTGCCTGGCCGGTCCACAATGTGCATTCTACTCCGAGGCCCAGCCTCACGACAAGCGGGGTCGCACGAATGGCAGTGTCCAGCAATTCTGTTGAAAGTCGGGTTGAGGGTGCTCCGGATCACAATGAACTCCTCAGGCGTGGGCCTGCTCACACGCTAAGACAAAAGAACCGAGGGCCTGCGCGCTATGCGCTGGCTCGAGGCAGCCGGGGAAGCGGCCGCCGCGCGAGCCGTCGCAACCGGAGCCTGTTCCTATCGGAGTGTGAAGTCGATGCTGGAACGCGGGCTCGACCGCCAGCCCCTGGAGGCGCCCGCCGCCCGACCGCCGCTCGCACACTCAAACCTTCGCGGCGCTTCCTACTTCGAGTACGCCGACCGGGACGCCGACGGCGAAGTTACTTCATCACAGGAGAACGCATGCTGAATCAACAAACCCTGGAGAAGTTGCACGCCCTGCGCTTGCATGGCATGGCCGTGGCCAAGGCGAAGTATCCCGAAATCGTCAAGGTCTTCCTCTTCGGCTCCTTCGTGCGCGGGAATTGGACCGCCGCCAGCGACGCGGATTTGATGGTGGTCGTCGGGAGAGAGTTCAGCGGCCCCATGGACCGCGACCGCAGCCGCTACCAGATTTTCACGAACTCCATCCCCCGCGACTCGCTCGTCTATTCTGAAAGCGAATTCGAGCGGTTGGTGAAGGACCCCACCAGTTTCCTCGCCCAGAATCTGACCGCGGCGATGGAGCTCTAGCCGTCAACTATCAGCGGGATCTTTCATAAGTCGCCGCAGCGATGCGGATGGCTTTAACCAGTTTTTCGTTGGCCCCAGCAGCGCGCAGCGCTGTCTCACTCTTGCCTTCCAATCGGAAACTGACGCCACGCTGTCGAACCAAATCAAATATTCGGTTGTTCTCGACGCCGGCCTTCAGCAGATCAAGTATCTCTTCAAGGCGCAGGCCTGGCGATGGCTGCCCAGCAGATGTGTCCCCCGCCATATAGCGGATAGCCTCCATGAGCTTTCCGCCTGCGCCCGCCTCTCGCAATTCCGCGTCGAGGTCACTTGTGAGCCGGAAGCTGACCCCACGATTCTCCACTTCTTCAGTGATGCGATCCTGGGGCAGGCCCGCCTTGAGCATTTCGAGGATCTCGCGCGAGCGGAGCCCCTTCTGTTCGTATTCTGCAAACTCCGGAGCAGCCGGGTTCCGGACAGCCAGGATAACCTTCTCTTCGGCTCCGGCACCACGAAGCTTTTGCTCGGTCTCTGGAGTCAATGCGAAGTCTACGCCGCAGTCCAATATGTACTGAACCAGGCGTTCACTCCGGACGCCAGTCCGCAGCGCGTCGGTCAGCTTTTGGAGTGAGAGGAGTTTGGCTTGGCCGCCACCTGCGCAGAGTCCCTTCGGACAGTGGAGGACGAATTTTGCCTCGAATTGGCGTCCGCCTCGATCGGAAGCAACAACTTCAATCGTGTTCGAACCAGGTAAGAGCTCGAAACCGGGTCGCTCCCTCAGGGAAAGGCGAACCAGTTTTCCGCGCTCGCTGGCGCGGAATTCAGAGACACGGGCAGCGGCCGCACCGTTGATCCGAGGGAAAATCTGGCTGTATTCGATTCGGTCCGCATCCGGCCGGAGAACATGGAGGAGAATCTGACTTACCTCGTGGGAGGGCAAGTACAATACTGGGTCGCTTGTGGGTG
>Ga0209172_10005494_pt1 | contig 15347 bp, 15 predicted proteins | sample LarsenN4metaG_FD_184113 | JGI IMG/M metagenome (GOLD analysis project Ga0209172, IMG submission 184113) | Hot spring sediment bacterial and archeal communities from British Columbia, Canada, to study Microbial Dark Matter (Phase II) - Larsen... ... | reverse complement strand
GTGATTCGCGGGGTAAAGTTCCGTGACGGCGTCGAAGTGCACACCGAGAAGCGCGCTTCGCCACGTCAGGAGGGCAGCAGGGTCGCCGCCTGATCAACCGCGCATACACCAAATTTGACAATAGCTCCGCGGACGATGCTCCTGGCACATTAGTAGTCGCCGCGTTCGAGCAGCGTAGTGACTCGCGGGTAACCCGCGTCGCGCAGCATATCCAAGTATGTGGAGAGAGGCGTCAGGTCTCGAGACAGTGAAAAATGCATATCGAGCTCGGCGCCGCGAAACTGGCGAGAGAAATTTCTGGTGCGCAACGCAAATACCCTTTCGAACAGCAGTTCACGCAGGAGCTTGTCTGCTTTCTTGGCACCGAGCACGTACCATTTCGCCCTGGCTATCTGCTCGCGCGTTCTGTCAAATGCAGGGTGGCCTTCGTTCTGAAGCGTTTCGACCACCCGATCTTCAATATCGCGCTTTTTAGGGATGCGCTTGCTTGCCGTGACCCGGGCAACGAAATCCTGAAGTTCGGCCGGCACTGCAGCGCCGATTGATTCAGCCCCGAAGTTGGGGACGCTCACAATTATGAATAGATAGGGAAGCTCATCCTTCTTTTGCTTTTGCAGCGCTCCATCAATCTTGTACGTCGCGAGCGCAAAACAATCCTCCGGCTCAAGACCGACCATTTCCTTCGCCCGCCGAAACAAAGTGCCATGAAACTTGATGTTAACCCGATATACCGGCCGCCCCTTACCGTTATAAAGTCGATAGTCAGTATCTGAACGGCCCTCACGAAGGTCTCGAAGTTCGAGTTCTGTCGCGTGCGTGTGAGCTTTGTATATTTCCTCGAACGTAATTTCTGCGCACTGACCGACGATCAAGTTTCCCAGAATCTGCCTTGAAAGTTTTCGTATATCTTCGGTCGGCTCCTCTACACCAAACAAATCGAGAACGACGTCCTTTGATTCACAATAGGTTCGCAACCGTGCTGCCGTCGTTCCGACTTCCCGTGCAGCAACGGAAATCTCCTTCCCGGATTTAACGAGCTGACAGCCTTTGAGTAAGTTAAACGGCTTAGGCCAGGGGCTCGAGGGGTAGAGGCGATTGAGGATTTCTTGCAGTTCTTTTGTTGTCACGCTTCCTCCCCGCAGCGGTAAATCGCAGCTCGCTCGCTCGCACGTACTCCGGATCCAGTTCTGATGCGATCCAGCGACGGCCAAGCTTTTCTGCCACATAACCTGTCGTGTTGCTTCCCGCAAATGGGTCCACCACCAGTTCGCCTGGTTCGGTGCAGAGTTTGATGAAGAACTCCGGCAGCGCACTCGGGAACCGCGCAGGGTGCACTTTGAGGCCAGCGGCCTGACAGGCTCGTATGTAATCGGAGTTGCTTTCGTTATTCCCGCGTTCGATGAGATTGGCCGGAATCGAACCTCCCCGATCCGCCTGAAATTTGTGCGTTATGTTGTGGCCTGATGGCCGAGTCTTCGCTCGATATCCCTTCTTGATCAGTCGTTCCATATCGGCACTGTAGGGAGCCAAGACATTGCGATTGTTTGCTTTTGGCCATGGCGTCTTGGACAACCACCAAACATATTCGACGGAGTCCTTGACCCTCTGCCGCCGGACAGTGACCCACTCAGCAGGCGCCGGAAGTTTCGCAGGGTTGTACCAAAAGCATTCCTGCGCAAGGTGAAACCCTACTTCCTCGACAAGCGCAACCAACAGCTTAAAGTGATAAAGCGATCGCGTAGGCGTGCCCGGGTTATAACTTCCCCCGATATTCAAAATGAAGCTACCTTCGGGCTTCAGTACGCGATGGATGGAACGAGCGAAAGGCAAGAACCACGCGACATAATCTTGCTTCTCGACGTTTCCGTATTCTTTTTTGAAGTGCAATGCGTACGGCGGAGAAGTGACTACAAGATCGACGGACTCCGGAAGTAACGACGACAGCAGTTCTCTGGAATCTACTGTATACGCAGCGCCGAGTTTGGTACGGTAGCTAGCGCCATAAGGAATCGCCGGTTCCCTGACCGTATAGCCATTCACTCGCACTGAGTGTGAATAATGGCCATTTGCTTTCTGTTCTATTTTTGTTTTTTTCACAATCACTCCTCCCTCTGCGTTCCTTCCAACAGTGGCCACTGGTCAGCAATATACTTTTCGGCAGCTTCACGGACGACCCACGCGATCGACACCTTTTTTGCAACAGCAAGCTTCTCTAACTCCTCGTAAACGTTCGGCGGAAAACTCACCGACGCGCGTGGCGTCTTTGGTTCATGCTTGCGTCGTAGTGGTCTTCTGGCCATCTATATATACCCTCCGTTGAACACCACTTTACACCACTTTGGTGCTTCAAGACGATTGCCCTTCTCTTTTGGCGGCAAGCGGCGCAAACGCAATGTATTGTTTTTACGTATATAACGCCAGCGCTTGCCAGAACTTGGTCGGAGAAAAATCGGTTTCTAATCGACGCCCGCACCCGAGATCTTCACGACTTCCCTCAGCATGTTGTAATCCGACTTGAGGAACCTCGCGAACGCCTCGGGGCTCAAGGGCATCGGATCGAGCGTATGGGAAGCGAGGTTCGCCGCGACCGCGGGATCGGCCATCGCTTTTTTGATTTCAGCATTGAGCCGGTCGATGATCGGCCGCGGGTGCCAGCTGGCGCGAAGGCGCCGAACAACGAGCTGTAGTCGTAGCCTTTAACCGTTTCCCCGATTGACGGGATGTCCGGAAATTGAGTCGTTCGCGTTGCCGACGATACCGCGATCGCCCGCACGCGACCCCATTTGATTTGCGAAACGATTTCCTGAACCGGCGTGATGATGCACGGCCATCATGCTGACGAGGCGCGTGAGCGGCGTAATGCCGACGAAGGACTTCAGCGCGTCATATGGCGTTTTACTGTAGATGTGCGCATTGACGAGCATCGTCTGCGTGTAGCGCAGGAGCGTGTAGCCGTCAGGCTCGCTCTTGGCGACGTGCTCGGCGCCGATCAAGCAGACAGCGCTTGATGCTCATGGCACTCGCCACTCCTTGTTCCTCGCATTCTACGCTTGCCCACACACCCGCAGCCCCAGCGGGCCGGCACCAAGCGCTCGCCGCGTCGGCGCCGGCGAACTTCGGCGTATAGCCCTGAAGGCTCTATACTTGCACGTCTCTCCGATGAGCACGCGCAAATTCCACGCGTCCAGCGCGAGGAGAATCGATACCAACCCCGAAGGAGCCGCAACGGTGACGACTGAAGCAAAGGCCCGTGTCTATGATGTTCTTGCGAAGACTTTCATCCAGGAAGGCGTAACCACCTGCTTTGCGCTGCTGGGCGATGCGAACATGAACTGGGCGGCGCGACTGGCGCAGCAGGGATGCCGCTTCATCTACGTCCGGCACGAGCACTGTGCGGTCGCGTCCGCGATGGCCTACGCCCGCAAGACCGGGGACGTGGGCGTCGCATCAGTGACCTGCGGGCCGGGCCTCACGCAACTGATCACGGCGCTGCCGGCGGCGGTGCGTGCCCATCTGTCGCTGGTGGTATTCGCCGGAGAGGCGCCGCTCAAGAGCGGCTGGTACAACCAGGCGATCGATCAGGCGCCGATCATCAAGGCGACCGGCGCGGACTATCACGCCCTGCACCTGCCCGAGCGCATGCCGGTCGCGATCCGCGACGCATTTCTCCAGGCACGCACCGAACGGCGCCCGGTGGTGATCGGCATTCCGTTCGATCTGCAGGACCGGCCGTGGGACGGATCGGAGAAGTTGCCCACGCCTTCACACGAGCTGCTGCCGCGCCTCGCGCCGCTTCCACCGCATCCGGACGACGTGGCGAGCGCGGCGAAACTGGTCGCGAGCGCAGAGCGCGTGGTGGTGTTCGCCGGTTTGGGCGCGGTCTACGCGAAGGCTGGCCCCGCGTGCCGCGCGCTCGCTGCGAAAGTCGGCGGACTCCTCGCCACCACACTGCCCGCGAGAGGACTGTTCCACGAGGATCCCTACAACATCGGCATCGCGGGCAGCTTCACGCCCGAGGTGGGGCTCGAGTACCTCAAGGAGGCCGACCTCGTCATCGCGGTCGGCGGCTCGCTTGCCTACCACGCCGGCGGCGGCGGCCAGCTCTGGCCCAAGGCGAAGACACTGCACATCGACATCAATCCCGCGGCGGTGAGCCAGGGCCAGGTCGTGGCACGCCATCACCTGCGCGCGGATGCGCGGCTCGGCGTCGAAGCGCTCACCGCGGCTCTGCCCGCCCGCGCGAAGCCGTGGCGCACCGAGGCGATGGCCGCGCGCATCCGCGATTCGAAGCCCGACAGCATGGTGTTCGAAGTCGAGCCGGGGCTGCTCGATCCGCGCGATGCCGTCGAAGCGCTCGAAAAGACGCTGCCCGACGATTGGGAGCTCGTGAACTCCTCGGGCCACTGCTCGTGGTTCTTCGCGCAAATGCCCTCGCGCCCGAACGAGCGCTTCCTCACGATCCGCGAATTCGGCGCGATCGGCAACGGCATCTCCTTCGCGATGGGTGTCGCGGCCGCGCGCCCCAACAGCACGGTCGTGCTGTTCGACGGCGACGGCAGCCTCATGATGCACGTGCAGGAGCTGGAAACCATCAAGCGCCATGGATTGAACATCCTCATCATCCTGATGAACGACGGCGCGTACGGCTCCGAAGTGCACAAGTTCCGCGCAGAAGGACTGCCCGAGGCGGGGTCGGTGTTCGGTCGCCCCGACTTTGCGGCCATCGCGCGCGGCTTCGGGCTCGGCGGACAGACCTTCACGAGCCTCGATGACCTGCCGAAGCGGGTGCAGGAGTTCGCGAAGAAAGGCGGCGCGGCGGTGTGGGACTTTCATGTATCCGACCGTGTGCTCTCTCCGACGATGCGCAAGGCCCACCCTCCCGGCAAGCACAAAGCGGCTTAAACATACCTCATTCCGGACATTGATCCGGAATCCAGGCGTTTCCCTGGATCCCGGCTTTCGCCGGGATGACGAAGCAAGAGGGACAAGGCGCTGATTTCCGAGCCGACGGCAAACAGAAAGCACACAGGGAGCATCATGATTTTTCCGAACGTGGAGGACGCACACAATATTTTCGATCTGCGCGACATGGCGAAACGGCGGCTGCCGAAGTGGCTGTTCGAATTCGTCGATCGCGGCACCGAGGAAGAAGTGGCGCTGCGCAACAACCGCGAAACGCTCGAGCGCATCAAGCTGTGCCCGCGCACGCTGGTCGACGTCTCGGGGCGCACGCTCGACACCACCCTCTTCGGCAAGGAGCACAGGATGCCGATCGGCATCGCGCCGACCGGCGCCGCCGGCATGATGTGGTACCAGGGCGAGCTCGCGCTCGCACGCGCCGCGCGCGACGCCGGCATCCCGTTCTCGCTCGCCACCGGCTCCATCACCAGCATGGAAAAAGTCGCCGGCGAAGTGGGCGGCACGCTGTGGATGCAGCTCTACATGTGGGCCGACCGCAGGCTCTCGCACCAGCTCGTGCGCCGCGCGTCGAACGCGGGCTTCGAGGCGCTGCTCGTGACCGTAGATGGCGTGGTCGCCGGAAACCGCGAATACAACCGCCGCAACGGCTTCTCCGTACCGTTCAAGTACAACCGGAAGAATACGACCGACGTGCTGCTGCATCCGCGCTGGATGTTCGGCGTGCTGGGGCGCTACATCGCCAACGGCGGCATGCCCACGCGCGAGAATTTTCCCGATGAACTGCGCGCCAAGATCACCACGGCCTACGGCGGCAACCGCGAAACGCGCAGCGATTCTCTGTGCTGGGACGACCTCAAGGCGCTGCGCGACATCTGGCCCGGGAAGCTGCTGGTGAAGGGACTGCTGCATCCGGACGATGCCGTGCAGTCCCTCGAATGCGGCGCCGATGGCGTCATCGTGTCCAACCACGGCGGGCGCAACTGCGACGCGGCTCCCGCGCCGATCGACGTGCTGCCGGACATCGTGAAGGCGGTGGGCGATCGCACCACCGTTCTCTTCGACAGCGGCGTGCGGCGCGGAAGCGACGTGGTGAAGGCGCTGGCGCTGGGCGCGAAGATGGTGCTGATCGGACGCAGCACGCTCTACGGCACGGCGGCCGCGGGTGAAGCGGGTGCGCGCCGCGCGCTCGAGATCTATCGCGGCGAGATCAGCCGTGCGATGGCGCAGATCGCCTGCAACCGGATATCCGAGATCGGGCCACAGCACGTCATGGTGCCGCGGGACCGCGTCGCCGCCTGACGAACGTCATCGCGCCACGCGCTCAATGCCCGTGCGTGCCGCTTACACGCCGCGCATGGTCTTCGCCAAGCCGTTCTCCGGGTGAACGAAGGGAGGAGAGATTCATGAAAACGATACTCATGACCGGGGCCGCAGGGCGCATTGGCACTTTTCTGCGCCCCGAGCTCATCGGGAAATACCGGTTGCGGCTCTCGGACATCAAGCCGGTCCGCGACCTGCGTCGCGGCGAGACGTTCGTGCGCGCGGACATTTCAAAAATGTCGGACATGCTGCGCGTCACGCGCGGCGTCGATGCCGTAGTGCACTTCGGCGGGCAGTCGGGCGAGCACGACTGGGCTCACGTGCTCTCCGCGAACATCGTCGGCTTCTACAATACGCTGGAGGCCGCCCGCAGGAACGGCGTCAAGCGCTTCCTGGTGGCAACCTCGAATCACGCGGTCGGCTTCTATCGCTGCGACGAGATCGTGGACCACCGCGTTTATCCGAAGCCCGACAGCCGCTACGGCGTGTCCAAAGTCTTCAACGAAGCACTCGCCAGCCTCTATGCCGACCGCTATGGCATGCAGATGTTCTGCATGCGCATCGGCAACGTGAATCATGCTCCGATCGACCGGCGCCGGCTCGCGATCTGGATCAGCGGACGCGACATGGCTCAGCTCGTGACGATTGGCATCGAGCACCCGGATATCCGCTTCGAAATCGTCTATGGCATCTCGGACAACGCGCGTGCATGGTTCGACAACAGCAATGCCCGGCGCCTCGGCTACCGGCCGCAGGATCGCAGCGAAATCTACGCAGCCGAAATACTGGCGCGCGAACCGCCTCCCGGAACATCGCCCGCTGACATCTACCAGGGCGGCTGCCACTGCATGTCCGAAGGTGGAACGCGCAGTCCTCTCGCCGGTGAAACGGGCACGGCGTCCGGTATGGCACGCAGCCCGAAGAAACCGAAGCAGGCGGCGCGCAGGATGCGCACCGGCTAGTTTTCGAGCTTGATGCCGGACTCCGCGATGATCTTCGCGAATTTTGCCGACTCGGCGCGGATGAACTCGCGGAACTGCTCGGGTGAGGTGGGTGTGGGTTCGAAGCCCGAAGCGCGAAGCTTCGCCGCCATCTCGGGCGCCCTCAGCGCCTGAACGGCTGCCTCATTGAGCGTCCGCAGGATGGGGTCGGCGATGCCGGCGGGCGCAAGGAACCCGAAGAAGTTGACCAGTTCGAACCCCGCGAGCGGCGGATGCTCCGCGATCGCGGGCACGTCGGGCAATGCCGCGACGCGCGTCGTGGAGGTGACGCCGATCGGCCGAATCTTCTTGCCTTCGATGAACGGGCGTGCGGCGCCGATGCTGACGAAAGTCATCGTGATGTGCTTGCCTGCTACGGCAGCCAACTGCGGAGCGGCGCCTTTGTACGGAACGTGTTCGATCCTGACTCCCGCCATCTTGTTGAACATCTCTCCGGTGAGCTGCTGCGGGTTGCCGATGCCGCTCGAAGAGAAGGTGAGCTTGCCCGGGTTCGCCTTCGCGTACTCGATCAGCTCGCCGACCGTCTTCGCCGGAACGTCCATGTTGACTGCCAGCACGTTGGGCACCTTAACGAGCAGCGTGATCGGTTGCAGTTCGCGATCCCAGTCGTAGGCCATCTTGTCCTTGTAGAGATGCGGATTGAGCGCCACTTCGCCGGAATTGACGAGCAGCGTGTAGCCGTCATTGGCGGCCTTGGCGACGAAACCGGTGCCTATCATGCCGGAGGCGCCGGTGCGGTTCTCGACCACGACGCTCTGACCGAAGGTCTTCTGGAGCTGATCTGCGAGCAGGCGCGAGGTGAGGTCGGTGCCGCCGCCCGCCGGGAACGGGCAGATGATCTTGATCGGCTGCCTGGGATACTGCGCCTGTGCGTGGACCTGGAACGCTGGCGCGGCGACGAAACACACGGTCGCCGCGAGCAGCATCGAACGACTTAGCGACTTCATGGTGCCCCTCCTGATGCCTTATACGGCTTCCACCGCAACCACTCCCTCGGCCGAACCGTGGGCCAGCCGGTCCCGAGTCTGCGCCGGCCGCGTCTCGCCGTGACCGATGTGAGTCAGCGCTCCTGCTCGGCCGGTCCAGACTGGGAATCAGATGTTACATCCACGGGCGGCTGACGCAGCTCCTCCTGCACCCGCTGCTGCGCTTCAGATTTCCGCTGCCGCTTCTCTTCCTTCTTCTGTTTCTTCGCGAGATCTCTCTGACGCCTGGCAAACGCATAGTTGGGCTTGGCCATCCGCATTCCTCTCCGTTGATTTCGAGGTGGAAACAGAAAAAAGCTTACTGGCCGCCGAATATAGCATTGGTGCAGCTCCACGAGTGCAGGTTTCGCGCGCCTGTCGCCCTTCGGCTGCCGTTCAGGCAAGCGTGCGGTGTATCCAGTGGGCGAACGCGAACAGATCGCGGTCCCGATTGCGCTTTCCCACCACGTAGGCGCCGATCGGCATGCCGGCCGGGCCCTTGAACACCGGCACCGACACCGCCGGCACGTGCATGGTGGTCCATATGAGGGCAAGCTTCACGTTGCCGGTGGTGTTGAGGCCGACGGGCGCCTCACCGGTCGAGCACGCCGTGAGCACGACGTCGAACGGCTCCATGATCGACTCCATCATCGTGCGGCAGCGTTCAGCGAGGCCGCGCGCTTCCAGGTAACGCTCGAAGCTGCACTCGAGCCCGTCCTTGATGCGACCGTTGCGCAGCGTGGTGCTGATGCGTTCCCAGTGATGCTCGATCTCCCACGCGAAGTTGCGCGAGAACTCGAAGCCCGAAATCACCCGGTGCGCGTCCGGTATGTCGTCGAACTCGGGCGGCAGCGCGAGGTCGGTCACGCGCGCGCCGGCCCGCGCGAGGCGCCGGGCCGCGTCCTCGAAGAGCGTCTGCGTGGACGGTTCGAGCAGCGACCACAGGTGCGTGCGGCAGAATGCGATGCGCGGCGGCGCAACGTCGTGCCGGACCGGCACCGGCTCGATATCGAGCAGCACGTCGCGATAAAGCGCGATGTCGTCGATGGAGCGCGCGATCAGACCCAGCGTGTCGAGCGAACCCGCCGCTTCCTTGATGCCGACGCACCGCAGGTCGCCGTACGTCGGGCGGTAACCGAAAACCCCGCAGAAACTCGCGGGACGCACGGTGGACCCGCTGGTCTGCGAGCCGATGGAGAGCGCGACCATGCGGTCGGCCACGGCAGCCGCTGACCCGCTCGACGATCCGCCCGGCGTGCGCGTGAGATCCAGGGGATTGCGCGTTTTGGATGGATGAACGTTCGCGAACTCGGTCGTCACGGACTTGCCGAGCAGCACGCCGCCGGCCTTGCGGCTGAGCGCGACGCAGGATGCGTCTGCCCGCGGTCGATGACCGGCGTAGATCGGCGAGCCGTACTCCGTCGGCATATCGGCGGTGTCGATGATGTCCTTCACCGAGAACGGCACGCCGATCAGCGCTCCCTTGCGGTCCGAGCGGTCTTGCGCGTTCGCTTCGGCGATCGCCTGCTCCGGATTGATGTACTGCCAGGCCTGCACTTCCGCCTCGCGTGCCGCGATGCGCTCGAGGCAGGCGCGCGTGATCGCTTCGCAGGTGGTGCGACCGGCGCGCACCGCCGCCACCATTTCAGTCGCGGTCAGTTCGTTCAGTGCAGTCATCGGACGCTCACTCGATCTTGATGCCGGCTTCCTTGATCACCTTGGCCCACTTCGCTGTCTCGGCATCGATGAACCGGGCGAACTCCTCCGGCGTCGTGCCGAGCGGAATCACGCCGCCGGCATTGTGCGCCGAGATGATATCGGGCATTTTGAGTATGCGGTTGATCTCGGTGTTCAGCCGATCGATGATCGGGCGCGGCGTCCTCGCCGGCACGAAGAAGCCGTACCAGTTGTTCACGCCGTAGCCCGGGACCGTTTCGGCGATGGAGGGCAGCTCCGGAAAAAGCGGCTGGCGCTTGGGCGACAGCACGGCAAGGGCCCGCAGCTTGCCCGACCGCCAGTGCGCGCCCTGTGCGCTTGCCGTGTTGAAGCTGAACTGCACGTTGCCGGCAACGAGGTCGAGCGCAGCCGGGCCGCCGCCCTTGTAGGGCACGTGGATCGTGCGCACGCCGACCATGCGGTTGAAAAGCTCGCCTGCGAGGTGATCCGTGGCGCCCACGCCCGAGGAGCTGTAGGAGAGCTGGTTCGGCTTCGCGCGTGCGAGAGCGATCAGCTCCTTGACGCTCTTCACCGGCAGGGATGGATGCACCATGAGAATATTGAGCGCATCGGAGGACAATGTGACGGGCGCAAGGTCGCGCTTCGGGTCGAAGGGCAGCTTGCCGCCGTAAAGCGTCGGATTGATGGCGATGGCGCCGATGTTCCCGATAAACAGGGTGTAGCCGTCCGGTTCGGCACGCGCGGCGAGCTCCGCCCCGATATTGCCGCCCGCGCCCCCGCGATTGTCGATCACCAGCCTTTGCCCGAGCACTTCGCTCAGCTTGTTGCCGACCGAGCGGCCGACGAGATCGGTGCCGCCTCCGGGCGGGAACGGCACGATGAGCCGGATCGGACGGCTCGGCCAGTCGGTTTTCTGGGCCAGTGCGACACTGCCCGCGCCTGTCATCGAGACGACGACGATACCGAGCGCCACAGCGATTGAGGATCTGGACATGGTCACCTCCCGAGGCTTTGCAATCTATTCCAGGGGAGAGGGTCAAGGCAAGCCTTCGCCCTTGGGTTGCGGGCCTTGTGGTGATCCGCGTTACGGACTAGAGTGACAAAAAAATACCCCCGCATACGAGCGCGGGCCACGAGGAGGAGTCATCATGCAGCGTCGATCCCTGCTTTCGGCAGTGCTGTTCGCGACGTCCGTCGCGACGTTTTCCGCTTTCGCGCAGAACGAACCCTATCCGTCGCGCCCGGTGCGTCTGGTCATTCCATTCGCGCCCGGGGGCGCCTCCGATTACATCGCCCGCATCCTCCAGCCCAAGCTCGTGGAAGAGCTGGGGCAGCAGGTCGTCATCGACAACCGGCCGGGCGCATCCGGCGGAATCGGGGTCGAGACGGGCGCCACGGCCACGCCCGACGGCTACACGGTGCTGCTCGGCAATGTCAGCGCGCTGGGCATCGGGCCCAACCTCTTCGCCTCCATCCGGAAGAACGCCGCCAATCTCGTCCCGATCACGCTGGTGGTGGATGTGCCGGGCGCGCTCGGCATTCACGGCGGCCTGCCGCCGAACAACCTGAAGGAGTTCATCGCCTACGTGCGCGCGAACGAGGGCAAGCTCAGCTACGGCTCGGCCGGCTACGCCAGCGCGCAGCGCATGGCGTTCGAGTTCTTCATGAGCAAGGCCGGCATCAAGATGCTGCATGTGCCGTACAAGGGCGGTGCGGGCGCTTCGACGGTCGCAATCATCAGCGGCGAGGTCGCGGCGACGATGGTCACCACCGCGTCACTCGTGCCCCATGCCAAGACCGGCAAGATCAAGATCCTCGCGGTGGTGGCCAAGAAGCGCATCCCCGCGCTGCCCGATACGCCGACGATGATCGAGTCGGGATTCCCCGAGCTCGATCTCGGCTCCTGGCAGGGCATCTACGTGCCCAAGGGCACGCCGAAAGCGGTCATCGACAAGCTCTACAAGGTCTTCGTGAAGGTGGTGAACGATCCGTGGACGGGACAGCAGTACGCCAAGGTCAGCGCGCAGCCGGTCACCAGCGACTCGCCCGCTGAGTTCGCGAAGTTCATGCGCCAGCAGGACGCCTTCTGGGGCAAGGTCACCAAGGACCTCAACATCAAGGTCGAGTGAATAGCCGGCCTGCCGAATTCATAGAGCGATAAACATCGACCGCTGCAGGATATATACTCGCAATGCAAACTGAGCGGAGCGCTCCACACAGGCATTAAGCTGGAGCCGCGGTTCACCCGTCCGCATAATGAAGCATTGGAGGGAGAAGAGCATGCCTGCAGCACAAAAGGGGAAACCCGGCCCAACGACGCCGCCGGAGACCGTCACAGTCAGCCCGACCGGCGAACCGGAGATAGACGGCGTACTGAGCGGCAGGATGTGGGCGAGTACGACCGTCAGTTACAGCTTTCCCGACTCGTCCGCGGATTACGGCAAAGGCTATTCCGAAGCCAGCCCCAGGAAGTTCAGCCCGCTGAACGACGCCGAGCAGGACGCCGCGCGCAGCGTTCTGGGCCTGGTGGAGAGCTATACCACACTGGATCTCGTCGAATATACCGGCACGGCCGATGGGACCGCTCAGATCCGCATCGGGGCGACGGAAACCGGCAGCGCGGCCGCGGAAAATCGCGGCACGTAACGCCCGATTTCGCGTCACTCAGCCGTATGCCGCCGCCCGCCTAAAGTGCCAGCCGCACAGCTTCGAGCAACACGCGCGTCGCTCCGCTCGCCGCAAATGCCGCCGCCATCGCCACGCTCACCGCAAAGGCTGCGTCACGACGGCCGTTGCTTCGCAGCATCACCGCGAAAGTGGAAACGCACGGGAAGTAGAACATCAGAAACACGAGAAAGGTGCTGATCTGCACCACGTCGAGCACGGCGCCGATCTCCATCGTGCCGAGCGCCTGGTAGATCATGAGCAGCGACAATTCCTTGCGTAACACGCCGAACAAGATCGGCACCCCGAGCGCGAGCGGCAGCCCCAGCCACCCGGCCGTGATGGGCGCCAGAATGCTGTTGATCGCGGTATCGGCACCGACATGGTTGAGCACAGCCAGCACGACGCTCCCGCTCACGAGGAGGGGGGTGACGATCGTGAGGATGTCCCGAGTGCGGCCCCATGTTTCCGCCAGGAGCGGCCGCAGCTTCGGCAGGCCGTACGGTGGAATATCGTGAATGCGGCCCGGCCCCGCTTCGGACCGGCGCCGGGAAAGAAATACCCCGCACGCCGCGATCACGATGCCGGCAAGCGCAAAGATCGCGATCACGCCGAGGCTTCCGAGATGCTTGCCGCCCACGGCAAGAATGATGGCGGAGCGCGCCGAACACGGCAGGAGCGTGATCAGCGCCGAGGCTATGGTTCGCTCGCGTCCGCTGGCAGCCCGCGCCGCACTCGCAATGGCCGGAACGTTGCAGCCCAACCCCAACAGAAACGGCACTGCGATGCCGCCGTGCAGGCCGATTTTGTGAAAAGCGCGATCGACCACGAACGCGACCCGCTGCATGAGTCCGATCTCTTCCAGAGACACCAGAAGCAGCACCAGGGGAATCATGTAGGGCACGACGATCGCAACGAGGCCCACCAGGCCGTCTGCCACTGCGCGTGCAACCACTCCGGGGAGCGATGCCGGTTGCCAGTCTGCGAGGTATTCCACGAGCCGCGCCGCGGTCATCGCATCGAGCCAGGCGCTCACCTCCAGCACGACGAACAAAACGGCTGCAAACACGGCCAGCATCCCGAGAAGACCCCAGTGTGGATGCAGGAAAAACCGATCGAGCCAGTGCCGCCAGTCGTGGCGCTCGTGCGGCGACGCGATTTGCGTGGCCTCCTCGGCGAGAACCGCGGCACGGTGGTGGCGGTCGGCATGAAGCTCTTCGTGCACCGGACGCGGCAGATCCGCATCCGCTTCGCGCATCAGACGTTCCAGCTCCTGGACGCATTGCGGGAAATGCTGGCGCAGCTCATCGATGAAGTACGGATTCCGCCCGGCGACCTGCAGAGTCACGAAATCGTGCGGCAGTCGAAAGGCCGTATCGATTTCGGGGCTGCCCAATGCCTGTCGGAGCGGCGCGAGCCGTTCGGTGATGTGCCGGCTCCCGGCAGCGTGCGGCAGCACCGCGCCCGTGCACGCTGCGTGAACTGCGGCCGCGAAGAGCTGCGGAATTCCTTGTCCCATCAGCGCCGCGGTCGGCACGACGGGCACACGCAGGCGCCTGCTCAGCAGCGCCGCGTTGACGTAGAGTCCCTTTTCCCGCGCCTCGTCGATCCTGTTCAACGCAACCACCATCGGGCGTTCGAGCGCCAGCAGCTCGAGTACCAGCTCGAGCCCGCTTTCGAGGCGCGCTGCATCGACCACCGCAACGATCACCGTCGGTCGCGCCAGAGGCGCGGGGGGCCCGCCCGGCTCATGCGACGATACTTGCGGCCGTTCGTCGCCCCAATACAGGTATTTCAGTGCCGCGAGTTCGTCGTGAGATGCGTGCTGCAGCGAGCGGATGCCGGGCAAGTCTATGACGCTGACTTCATCGAAGCCGACCCGCACCGTGCAGGCGCGATAGCCGCTGGCGGTTCCGGCGAGGCGGTTCCTTTCGGGCGCGGTGCTCGCTACGGCATCGAAAATAGTGCTCTTGCCCGAGCGCGGCCCCCCGACGAGCGCCACCCATACCCGACGCTCTCCGCGGAGCAGCGGCGTGCGCACGGGCACCGTTGCGATATGCATGGCCCTATCCCCGCTCGCGTCAACCTGATCGCGCGGGATTCCACATTGAGACGCTTCGAGGATAGCGGCGCGTCCCGATCGCGGTCTTGACCTGCGTCAAATGCGCATCGTTCTCATTCACGATCCTTTCGCGACTGGCAGGGACCGGCGGAGATGCGTGCGTTAACCGCGCATTGACGGCGCGCCGGGCGGCAGGAGCGGTTTGCCGCGCGGAGATTTACTGTGTCTTGGAGACCACCGACTCCAAATGCGTAGCGCCGGAAAGTGAATTGGTGATCAGGCAACTGCGCTCTGCTTTCTCAAGCAGACGATGTGCCCGCTCTTCGTTGACCTCCGGCGGTATCGCAAGCGTCGCACGAACGTCGAAACGAGTGAACCTGGTCACGCCGTCCTGGCGTTCCAGATCCCCCTTGACTTCACAATGCAGGGAGTTCCATGAAAGTTTGGAGGCTCGGGCTATGGCTCGAAAGGTGAGTATGAAGCAGTCGGCGAGCGCTGCGACGAGCAACGTTTCGGGAGACCACTTGTCTCCGGGTCCGCCGAACTCCGCGGGCGGTGCCGAGGCTATTGTGCCGAGCCGCTCGCCTGCAAGGATGACATCTCCTTCGGACGAGGTACGATTAAAAAGTGTGTAAATGAGGAAGGCGGCGTAGCCTTTCGGTTGGAACTTTGATTTCAACCAACGCCCGGTTGACGCCGGGGTGAAAGGAGACGCCACCCATGAAAGAGAAGATCACG
>Ga0209172_10005493_pt1 | contig 15351 bp, 12 predicted proteins | sample LarsenN4metaG_FD_184113 | JGI IMG/M metagenome (GOLD analysis project Ga0209172, IMG submission 184113) | Hot spring sediment bacterial and archeal communities from British Columbia, Canada, to study Microbial Dark Matter (Phase II) - Larsen... ... | reverse complement strand
CGGGCGGATCGTTTCATCACTTCGATTTCGGCCTACGCGGCCAGCACGAACCGGGCCGAATACTGCATGTCGAAGGCGGCGCTCAGCATGAGCGCGCTGCTTTACGCGCAGCGCCTCGCTCCCCACGGCATCCCGGTGTTCGAGATCCGGCCGGGCGTGATCCGGACGGACATGATCAAGACCGTTGAGAAACTCTACGAGGAACGGATCGCCGGCGGCCTGCTGCCGCAGCGGCGGATGGGCGAACCCTCCGACGTCGCCAAGGCCGTGCGCGCCATCGCCGACGGACTGCTCGATTACGCCGCCGGCCAGGTCCTGAACGTCGACGGCGGGTTCCACATGCGGTCTCTGTGATATAAGTGAAGGTTTGTTTTTCGGGGCCGGGATGCCCCCGCGAAGGAGCGACATGAAGCAACATTTCTACGGCTGGTGGATCGTCTTCGCCTGCTTTCTCACCTTCGGGCTGTCCACGGGGTTGCCCTACTACAACATGCCGTTCTTCTACGACTACTACGAGAAGACCTTCGGCTGGACCCGGCCCGACATCACGCTGGGGTTCCCTCTGGCGGCGTTGTTCACATTGTGGGTGGGACCGGTGCTGGTCCACCGGTTCAGTCCAAGGAAGCTGATTCTGGCCGGGACGGGGCTGACGTTCCTCGCCTTCGCGGGCTTCAGCCGGATGACCGGCGACCTCAACTTCTACTACGCGATGTGGTTCCTCTACACGGTCGGCTACATCTTTTCGGGGCCGATCGCCCACCAGGTGATCATCTCGCAATGGTTCCGCCGGGCCCGGGGCCGCGCCATGGGCATTACGTATGTCGGGGTGGGCCTGGTCGGATCGCTGGGGTCGTTCCTGGTGAAACCGCTTGCCGAGAACCTGGGCTTTCAGAACGCGCTGCTTTGCGTCGGGGCGCTGGTGGTGCTGCTGGCATGGCCGATCGCGATTTTCGTCCTCAAGGACAAGCCTTCCGAAATCGGTCAGAATCCCGACGGGGCGGCCACCAGCCACGAGGATATGAAGCTGGCGCCGCGCTCGGTCGGCTACCTGGTGGGCCGGCCGGCGTTCTGGCTGCTGCTGATCGGGAGCATGTGTTCGATCGGGGCGATCGGCAGCATCAATCAGCATATGAAGCTGGTTTTCAAGGACCAGGGCTTCACCGACCAGGCGGCGCTCAATACGGCGTGGCAGTGGGCGAACGTATTGATCCTGTGGTCGAGCATCGCGGGCCGGCTGTTTGTGGGCTGGCTGGCGGACCGGTTTTCACGCAAGTGGGTGATGCTGGCGACCTACGCCCTGGTGGCGTCGACGATTCCGCTGATGCTGCTGGTGAGGCCGGGCAGCGAGTGGTCCCTGTACGCCTTCGCCCTGCTGTTCGGATTCGGCATGGGCGCCGACTACATGCTGATTCCGCTGATGGCGGCCGACCAGTTCGGAGTGAACACGCTGGCCCGGGCGATGGCGATCATCCTGCCGACGGATACGATCGGCCAGACCTGGTTTCCCTACGGCGTAGCGAGGCTGCGCCAGGCCTGGGGCTCCTACGACGACGCGCTGCTGGTGGTGTTCGCCATGGCCGCGATCGGCGCGCTGGCGATTGCGCTGCTGCCGGGCGACCCGAAGAAGGATGAGAAAGAGCCGGTTCCGGGCGCGCTGGGCGCCAACCAATAGGTTGTTCCCTGGCGCCGGCGCTGACATCCGCTTAGCTGTCAGAATAAGGCGATGGAACGGCGCACATTCGTTGGTTTCGGACTGGCGGGGTTCGGGCCGCGTCCGGCGGGCGCGCAGCGGCGTCCGGAGCGTCCGAACCTGTTGATGATCATGGCGGATCAGCACCGCGGAGACTGCCTCGGCTGCGACGGCCACCCGGTGGTTCGCACACCCAACCTCGACCGCCTGGCCCGCGAAGGCGCGCGGTTCCGCCACGCCTATTCGACGACGCCGACCTGCACGCCGGCCCGGGCCGCGCTGCTGACCGGGTTGTCGCCGTGGAATCACGGGCTGCTCGGGTATACGCAGATTCCGGCCCGGTACCCGTTCACCAAGCCGCGTGCGCTCGCCGAGGCGGGCTACTGGACGATGGCGATCGGGAAGAATCACTACACGCCGCAGCGGAATACGCACGGCTATCATCAGGTTCTGCTCGACGAGTCCGGCCGGGTGGAGTCGAAGGAGTTCCGCAGCGACTATCGAAGCTGGTTCGCGATGAACGCCCCGGACCGCGACCCGGACGCGACCGGAATCGGCTTCAACGACTTTCGTGGCCGGCCGTACGCGCTTCCGGAGAACCTCCATCCGACCGCCTGGACGGGAGACGCCGCGGTGCGGTTCCTGGAAAGCTACCAGCGTCCGGAACCGTGGTTTCTGAAGGTTTCCTTCGCGCGTCCGCACAGTCCCTATGATCCGCCGAAGCGGCTGTGGGACCTTTACCGGGACGCGCCGATCCCGAAGGCGGCCACGGGCCGGTGGGCGTCGCGCAACCGGCCGCGCAGCGACGAGACCTTCAACTCATGGAGAGGCGACCTGGGGGAGGCGCAGGTCCGGGAGGCGCGGCAGGGCTACTACGGCAGCGTTACGCACGTCGACGAGCAGATCGGCCGCATTCTCGCGTCGCTTGAAAAGCGGGGGCTGCTCGAGCGGACGCTCGTTCTCTACTTCTCCGACCACGGCGACATGACCGGAGATCATCATCTGTGGCGCAAGAGCTACGCCTACGAAGCTTCGGCGCGGATCCCGATGATCGTGCGGTGGCCCGAGGGGCTGATTTCGGCGAAGCGCGGCGTGGTGAACGGGACGCCGGTGGAGATCCGGGACATCCTGCCGACCCTGCTCGACGCCGCGGGCGCGCCGCCGTCACGGCCGCTCGACGGACGGAGCCTTTTGGCGTTTCTTCAGGGGAAGGAGAAGCGCGACTGGATCGACCTCGAACACGACGTCTGCTACCACCGTTCGAATCACTGGACCGCGGCGACCGACGGCCGGTGGAAGTACATCCACCACGCGCAGGACGGCGAGGAGCAGCTGTTTCACCTCGAGCGCGACCCGAACGAACTCGAAGATCTCGCCGGGAACACGGCGCACGCAGCGCCGCTGCGGCAGTGGCGCGAACGGATGGTGAGACATCTCGAGGTGAGGGGTGAAAAGTGGGTGCGCGGCGGCAAGCTGGCGCCGCGGCCTGAAAGCCAGTTGCGGTCGCCGAACTACCCGGCCGCCTGAGCAGCGCTACATGTAGTCCGGGACGGGGATTCCGAGGACATCCAGGACGCGTTCGAGCTGCCGGCGGAAATAGTCGGTCAGCCACAGCAGCACCGTTCTGCGCTCCGGGTCCGCCTCGTGGATGACGGGGAAGTCGTGATAGAACGTGTTGAACGCCTGCGCCAGCTGGAAAGCGTACTTGGCGACGTTGGCGGGCTCGCCCGAGGCCAACGCTCTGGCGATGGCCGAGTCGGCCTTGGAGGCGGCGAGGGTCAGTTTCCAGAGGTCGTCGGAGCGTAGTTGGCGGCCGAGCGATTCGGCCGAGAGCACGGTGGGGAAGTCGGGCAGGGTTTCGCCGCGCTCGGCGAGCTTCCGAAGAATGTTCCGCGACCGCACCGCGGCGTATTGCACGTAAGGTCCGGTTTCCCCCTCGAAGCTGAGCGCCTCCTGCATATCGAAGGCGATGACCGTGTTCCGGGTGAACTTCAGCATGAAATAGCGCAGTGCGCCGACCGCGATCGCGGTGGCGACGCGCCTGCGGTCGTGCTCCGGCGCCTCCCTGTGCCGCTCGGCGACTTCGGCGGCGGCCCGCTCGATCAGTTTGTCGATGAGGTCGTCGGCTTTGACGCCGAGACCTTTCCGCCCGGAGACCTGAACGTGGGCCCTGGACTTGTCTTCGTCACTGAGCTCGATGCCGAGTTCGACGCAGGCGCGGGGCGAGAGCGCGACCATTTCGTAGGAGAAGTGAATCGACCGCCTGGCCTGGTCCTCGTAGCCGAGGGCGCGGAGCCCGGCGGCCACGACATCCTGCAAGTAGGATTGCCGCGAATCGATCACGTTGTAGACGGTGGTTCCGCCGCCAAATGCCGGGGCGGTTTCGGGGCCCGGCGCGTCCGCCGAGACCCAGACCTCGTGGCCGTCGTCCTCGGTCAGGAGCCGGCGGTAATGAAAGTCCTTTCCGAGAAGGCCGAACTTCCACAACTGGTAGGCGATGTCCTTCCCGACGTAGGTGACGATACCGTTGGAGCGTACAATGACCTTGCTGTCGTCCGCGGCGGCGTCATCGGAGTAGTGGGATCCGGCCATCACCCAGCAGCCCGCCTTCGTTCCTTCCGTTTCGAGATAGATCGCCTTGCGCTCTTTCAGTTGTTCGAAGGCGGTGGCCCAGAATTTCAGATGCAGGATCTCGCTTTCGCGGGGCAGAACGTCGTAGCGGATGCCGAGCCTGCGCATGGTTCTGAGGTGGCAAAGCACGACCGCGTCGGCCACGACGTGACCCATGCGGGCGGCCTCGCCGTCGCCGGTTTCGATGGCGTGGAGCGTTTCGTGCCGCCACGCCTTTTCGTCCGCCGGGTTGTCGGAGAGGTGCTGGGAGACACGCGTGTATAGGTCCCAGCAAAGGTAGTCGAACCGGTCCTGGCGGGCCAAGGCGGCGACTTCCTCCGGCGTCCGCTTTTCGAGATGGCGGAAGCCGGCGACGACGTCGGCGACCTGCACGCCGGTGTTGTCGATGTAGTTCTGAACCTCGACGTTGTGGCCCGCCGAGCGCAGCATCCGCACGAAGGTGTCGCCGAGGACTGCGTTGCGCAGGTGGCCGATATGCGCCGCCTTGTTCGGATTGATGTTGGTGTGTTCGACGATGATCTTGCCCGGAAGGGTTTCCGAGACGCCGGAGTCAGCGGCGAGCAGCGACGCCCCGTAGGCGCCACGGTCGAGTCGCACGTTGATGTAGCCGTTGCCGGCGACTTCCAGCGCGGCGACGCCGGGAATCGGGCCGAGGCTGTCCACCAGTTCCTGGGCGATCGAGCGCGGCGCCTTGCGGAGGTGGCGGGCGAGTTGGAAGGCGGCGGTGAGGGCCAGTTCGCCGAAGCGCGGGTCTGCGGGTTCCTCCAATCCGGCAGCCGGCTCCACGCCGTAACGGGCCTGTAAATGAGAAGACACTTCCTGCTGGATCTGTTGCTGGATCTTGTGGAACACGCTGGAGATTTCAGTATAGTATGGGTTGACTATGCGGCTCTCCGTTTTGCTGCTCGCGCTGGCCGCCGTGGCCGCGGCCCAGAACAACACGTTGACCCGAAAGGAGATCGACGAAGGCTGGATCCTGCTTTTCGACGGGGAAACGCTGTTCGGATGGGAGCCGCAGGGCGAGCCGAAGTGGGCGGTCGAAAACGGCGCCATTGTGGCGCTGGCGGGATCGCAGAAGATGGGCTGGCTGCGCAGCGGGAGCCAGTTCGCCGACTACGTGCTGAAACTCGAGTTCCGGACGCGGGAGCACGGCAACTCGGGGGTCTTTCTTCGCGCCGCCACGGAGGGCGAGCCGCACGTCACCGGCTACGAGCTTCAGATCTGGACCGGCAACGAGAAGTATCCCACGGGCAGTTTCGTCAATCACGTGGCGACGAAGAAGGGCAAGTTCAAGGGCGACGAGTGGAACAGCTACGAAGTGACCGCGGTGGGAGACAAGTGGTCCGTGCGGCTGAACGGAAAGAGCGTGCTTGAAACCACGCAGACCAAGAGCCGCATCGGCCACATCGGGCTGCAATCGAACAAGGACCGGATCGAGTTCCGCAACATCAAGCTGAAGCCGCTGGGCCTGAAACCGCTGTTCAACGGCAAAGATCTTTCGGGATGGCGCAAGGTGGAGACGCCGCGCGCCAAGGAGCCGCCCGTATGGTCCGTCAAGGAGGGCGCGATTCACGTCGAGAAGGGGCCGGGTCAGCTGGAGACGGAAGCGGCCTTCGCCGACCTTACGCTGCAACTGTCGGTTCGCACCAATCCCCGTGACGCCGGCCACCACCCGAACAGCGGCGTGTTCATCCGCGGCGACGCCAACGGATTCTGGACGGGGTACGAGGCGCAGATCCGGAACGAGTTCAAGAACGGGGACCGCACCCATCCGGTCGACTTCGGCACCGGCGGTATGTACCACTTCCAGCCGGCGCGGCGCGTCGTCGGGACCGACGGACAATGGTTCGTGATGACGGTGATCGCGCGGGGCCGGCACTTCGCCACGTGGGTCGACGGCTACCCCGTGGCCGACTGGCAGGACACGCGCGAAGAGGGTCCGGTGGCGAGGAAACAGGCGAAGCTCTCGGCCGGCCCCGTGAGCCTCCAGGCGCACGATCCGACGACGAATCTCGATTTCAGGAACATCCGCGCGGCGAGCCTGCCGTAGATTCGCCGCGATCAGGGGCGCCGGGCGAGTGGACCTTCGCGGAGGAGCCGCCGCAGGCGTTCGCGCTCGCCGGCGTAGTTCGGGTCGGAGGCGAGGTTGCGCATTTCGTGCGGATCGGTCCGGTGATCGAACAGTGCGGCGCCGCGGCGTCCTTCCTCCCACTCGGTGTAGCGCCAGCGGCCGTCGCGGACGCTGCGTCCAAGACGCCATTCCCGGGCCTGGACGGTGAAGGCCGGTTTATCCCAGTTTGCGTCCGGGTTTTCGAGCAGCGGCGTCAGGCTGGCGCCTTCAAGCCATGGCGCGGCGGGAAGGCCGCAGAGGCTCACGAGGGTCGGGTAGAGATCCAGATACTGCACGACGCGGCGGCACGTCCTGCCCGCGGGCGCCGTCCGGGGCGCGGCGATGATGAGGGGGCCGCGGGCGGAGACCTCGAACAGGGTGCCCTTGGCCCACATCCCCTTTTCGCCGAGGTGCCAGCCGTGGTCGCCCCACAACACGACGATGGTGTCTTGTTCCAGGCCGAGGTCCCGGAGCCGGTCAAGGAGGCGTCCGGCCTGCGCGTCCATATAGCTCATGCAGGCATAGTAGGCGCGCATCGCCTCGCGCGCTTCCTGAACGGAGAAGGACCGGGACGCGAACAGGTCGATGTTCTCCCGGAATTCGTCCGCCGGCATTCCGGGAGGACGGCGCGGCTCGGTGTCGAAATCCGGCGGAAGCGGCATCCGCGCCGGATCGAAGAGGTCGAAGAACTCCTTCGGAGCGGTGAGGGGAACGTGCGGCTTGTGGAATCCGGCGGCGAGGAAGAAGGGTTTGCCGGCCGCCGCCATTTTCTCGAGGGAGGCGATGGCGTCGCCGGCGATCCGGAAGTCCTGGCCGCGATCGCCGTCAGGCAGGGGGCCGGTGAGGTTGGCCCAGGCATACTGCGAAGGATCGGGCAGGCGCAGGGTGCGATACGGCGAATGGACGCTGCTCCAGTAGGCGGGCTGCTCTGCCTGTTGGGCGGCGCGCTGGGCGGGCGTGAACCAAGCCGGGTTGGGCGGGAGCGCGTCCTTACTGTGAAATCCGCGGTTCTGGCCGTGGAAGATCTTCCCGAAGAGGGCGACGTTGTAGCCGTTCCGCTGGAAATAGTCCGGCATGGTGAACTGGCCTGCTTCGAGCAGGAGGTACGTGTTGTTGTCAAGCACGCCGGTGCTGGTCGGGTAGCGTCCGGAGAGCACGGAGGAGCGCGTGGGGTTGCAGAGAGGGTACTGGCAGTAGGCGCGGTCGAAGCGGACGCCGCGGGCGGCGAGGCGGTCCAGGTTCGGCGTTTTTGCGACCGGGTCACCGTAGGCGCCAATGCGGCAATCGAGGTCGTCGACGACGATGAACAGCACGTTCGGCCGGGGGGCCGGCGCCTGGGGGAACGCTTGCGCGGGTATGGCCGCGGCGGCATGGCGGAGAAAACGCCTGCGGGAAAGATTCGTTCGCACGAGGGAGCCCTTTGTTAAGCTGGAAAGGCTTCATGAGCTATATCACGCTTCCGGAAGGATCGTCAACGAACCTGTCCCGGCGCGGGTTTGACGTGCTCGCCCTGACAGGGGTGGCCCGGGCCCAGCGTTCCCGCCGCCCGCCGAACATTCTGTTTATCCTCGCCGACGATTTCGGCTGGAACGCTCCGGGCTGCTACGGCAACAAAGACGTCGCGACGCCGAACCTGGACCGGCTGGCGAGGGAGGGAGTGCGACTCACGGCGGCCTACGCGGAACCACAATGTTCGCCCACGCGGGCGGCGCTGTTGAGCGGCCAGTACGGGGCGCGGACCGGCGTGTTCAAAGTGATCCACGAAAAGGAGCCGCCGAACACGCCGCTGACGATTCCCAAGGCGAATCTCGCGCTGGAGCCGTCGGTAGCGACGCTGGCCGCGGCGTTGCGCTCGGCGGGATATACGACCGGCATCGCGGGCAAATGGCACATCGCGGACCACTACGCCGCCGCGGACGCCCGCCAGTTGCACGGCGGGCGGTACTTCGACCGGTACGGGTTCGACTTCGCCAGTCCGGTGTCGGAGAGGCAGTTTCGTGAAGACAAGGCCGTCACCGCCCTGACGGATGAAGTGATCGGGTTCATCGAGCGCGCCGGCGAGAGGCCGTGGTTCGCGTATCTGGCGCACTTCACCACGCACACCCGCCTGGCCGCGCCCCGGGAGCTGGTTGACCGGCACGCGGCGCGCGGCTACCGGCGGACGTCGGCGCCGAACGCGCGCTTCGCCGAGCGGCCGACGGCGGAGTACCTGGCGATGATCGAGCATTTGGACAACGAGACCGGCCGGCTGCTGGACCGGCTGGACCGGCTGGGCGTGGCGCGGAACACGCTGGTGGTGTTCACGTCGGACAACGGGGGCCTTTCCCGGATGGCGAGCATGGCGCCGCTGCGGGAGGGCAAGGGAGCGCTGTACGAGGGAGGAGTACGCGTGCCGCTGATCGTACGCTGGCCGGGTCGGGCGAAGGCAGGCTCCTCGTGCGACACGCCGGTCCACACGATCGATCACTACCCGACGCTGCTCGATGCCGCGGGGGCGAAAGCGCCGGCTGGGCACAAACTCGACGGCGTGAGTATGATCCCGATGATCGAAGGGAAAGCGCCGCCGCGGAGACAGGCTCTCTACTGGTACACGCCGACTTATACGCTGATGTACGGGCGCACGCCGTGTTCCTGGATCCGGGCCGGGGACTGGAAATTGATCCACTGGTTTGGAGACTACCTTGCTCCTGAAGGCTATACGCCGGACGACAGGACGTATGGCAAACTCGTGACCGGCCCGCGTTGGGTGTTGTACAACCTGAAAGACGATCCCGGCGAATCCCGCGACCGGAGCGCGGCTGAGCCGGCGCGGGCCGCCGAACTGAGAAGGAGGCTCGAAGCATGGTGGGCGGAGACTGGCGCGCAGACGCCGACCAGGAATCCCGACTTCGACCCGGCCAAGTGGGTTCAATGACCCGGCGCGGCTTTCTTTCGGCCGCCGCACCGGCGGCGATGGCGGCGGCGCGAACGCGGCCGAACGTGGTCCTGTTTCTGATCGACGACCTCGGCTGGCGGGACGTGGGCTTCAACGGAGGCGAGATTCCGACGCCGAACATCGACCGAATCGCGCGCGAGGGCGTTCGGCTCGGGCAGTTTTCCTGCTTTCCGCTTTGCACACCTTCGCGAGCGGGGTTGATGACGGGGCGCTCGCCGATGCGGTACGGCCTGATGTACTCGGTGATCCGCCCGTGGTCGGCCTATGGCGTGCCGCCGGACGAGCGGATGCTGTCGGAGGTATTCCGGGACAACGGCTACCAGACGGCGATCATCGGCAAGTGGCATCTCGGACACGGCCATCGCGCGCTGACGCCAAACCGGCGCGGCTTCGATCATTTCTACGGGCACGTGAACGCCGAGATCGACTATTTCGAGCACACCAAGCTCGGGGGCCTGGACTGGCAACGGAACGGCAAGGGCGTTCGTGAGACGGGCTACGCGACGGAGTTGCTGGGCCGGGAAGCGGCCGGGTGGCTGGCGCGGCGTGACCGGTCGCGTCCGTATTTCCTGTACATGGCCTTCAACGCGATTCACGCGCCGATGCAGGCGCCGGCGGCGGCGCTGGACCGCTTCCGCGATGTCGCCGACCCGAAGCGGCGCACCCTGGCGGCGATGCTCGACGTGGTCGATGAACAGATCGGGCGCGTGCTTGACATGCTGGATCCCGACACGCTCGTGGTGTTTTTGAGCGACAATGGCGGCGCGCCGGGGCAGGGATCGAGAAACGATCCATTCCGCGCCGGCAAGCTGACGCCGTATGAAGGCGGGCTCCGCGTGCCGGCGGCGATGCGGTGGCCGGGCGTGCTCGCGCCGGGACGGGTGGACGCGTGGATGACCGTGCTGGACGTGTTTCCGACGCTGACAGCGGCGGCCGGCCTGGCGGCGGGGAGAACGAAACCGCTGGACGGCGTGGACATGTGGCCGGTGATCCGTGGGCAGTCCGCCGGGGCGCATCCCGACCTCTTCGTGGCCTGCAAGAGAAACGAAACGGCGGACTTCCAGTTCGCCCTGCGCAGCGGCGCGTGGAAGCTTGTGCAAACGGTCCGCGCGGGGGTCGTGGCGGGGATGGAACTGTTCAACCTGGACGACGACCCGCGGGAGGCGAACGACCGGTCCGCGGGGGAACGGGACCGGGTATCGCGCATGGCGGCGGAGATCGAACGCTGGAAAAAGCTGCATCCGCAGGCCGACTATCACAGTTCTATGGGCGAGCATCCGGGCTGGGTGGCGCCCGCCGACTATGCGACTCTGGCGGCGGACTATGCGGAGCGCGCGCCGTCCGGCCGTTGACGCGCTGCTCAGGCGAGCGCTCGCATGAAGTCGCGCACGCGGGCGGGGTCGACGGGGTTCCGGGCGTCACCGTTTTCCTTGAAGGCCGAGCCGACGATCAGTCCGCGAGCGATCCCGAGCAGTGCGACGGCGTCCTCGGGACGCGCGCCGCTGCCGACGAGAACGGGAGCGGGATCGGCGGCGGAGACGGCGGCCCGGAGCCGTTCCGGGGAGGCCGGCTTGCCCGTGCCGGCGCCGGAGACGATGATGGCGTCGGCGCGGCCGCGGCGGACTGTGTCCTCCACTTCGTCCTCGAAGGCCCGGGCGCCGAGCGGCGCGGAGTGTTTCACGGCCACGTCGGCGAAGACGAGCACTTCGGCGCCGAGTTCGCGCCGGTAGCGTTGCCACTCGTGGGCTTTGCCCTGGATGATGCCCTGGTCCGTGACGCGGGCGCCGGTGTAGACGTTGATCCGGACGAACTGCGCGCCCGCCGCATGGGCGACGGCGAGGGCGCCGGCGCCGTCATTGCGCAGCATGTTGATTCCGAGCGGCACGTCGAAGCGCTCGCGGACCGCGCCCGCCAGCAGGGTCATGCAGGCGACGGTGTGGGGCGGCGCCAGATCGGGGTAGAAGGGGGTGTCGCCAAAGTTTTCGAGCAGCAGGCCGTGAACGCCGCCGGCGACCAGGGCGCCGGCGTCGCGCAGGGCGAACTCGCGGATGGCGTCGAGGCTGAGGACATGGCCCGGGGCGCCGGGGAGGGCGGGCAAATGGATCATCCCGATCACAGGCTTCATGGGGAAGAGTTCGTCGAAAGTGAGAAGCACGGCGTCGTGAGATTGAGGTTAGCAGCAACCTCGGCGCTCCGGCGGGTAGTGTCGGCCGGTGTCCGCCCGCGCGGATTTGCGCTGTCCCCGTTTCCACTATAGAATGCGTGCTGATGGCACACCGGATCTGGGTTGTTCTGGGAGCGTGCGCGCTGGCGCAGGCTCAACCGTTCGAGCGGGTGGTTCTTTCCTCGAGCGTCAAGACCACGCGGCCGGTGGTGCGCGGGACCGAGTACGCCGTCTCGTCGATGGAGCCGCTCGCCTCGCAGGCGGCGGAGCGCATGCTGCGCGACGGCGGGAACGCGTTCGACGCGATTGTCGCCGGACAGGCGGTGCTCGGACTGGTCGAGCCGGCGTCGAACGGAATCGGCGGCGACGCCGTCCTGCTGGTTTACGACGCCGCCTCGGCGAAGGTTTATTCGATCAACGCCGAGGGCACGGCGCCGAAGCTGGCGACGATCGAGTGGTACCAGAAGAATCAGGGCGGGAAGCTTCCGGTGGACGACACGCTTCTTGCCGGAACCGTGCCGGGCGTGGTCGACGCCTGGTACATCCTTCTTTCCCGGTGGGGCACCAAGTCTTTCGGGGAGACCTTGCAGACGGCGATCGAACTGGCCGAGCGCGGTTTTCCGCTGCCGGACTCGGTGGCCCGCAGCTTCAACTCCAAGGCGATGCGGAAGTACCCGTCGAGCCTTCGCGTCTATGGCCCGGCGGAGCGGGAATGGCGGGGCGGGGACGTGTGGAGGAACCCCGACCTGGCGCGCACCATGCGGCGCCTGGTGGAAGCCGAGAAGGGCGCGGCGGCGCAAGGGCGGCAGGCTGCCCTGAAGGCGGCGCGCGACCGTTTCTACAAAGGCGACATCGCGCGGGAAATGGCTGAGTTCGCGGAGAAGAACGGGGGGCTGTTCCGCTACGGCGACTTCGCCTCCTACACGGCCAAGGTGGAAGAACCGGTCTCGCTCCACTACCGGGGTTACGAAGTGTACAAGAACCCGTCCTCCAACCAGGGTCCGGCGGAACTGTTCGCGTTGAGCCTGCTCAAGGGTTACGACCTGAAAGCGATGGGCCACAACTCGGCGAAGTTCATCCACACCTGCGCGGAAGCCGTGAAGCTGGCCTTCGCCGACCGCGACCAGTTCCTGGGCGACACGGACTTCATCCGGATCCCCTATGAAGGGCTCCTTTCGGAGAAATACGCCGAGGAGCGGCGGCGGCTGATCACCGACAAGGCCAGCCGCGAATTCCGTCCGGGCCACCCGGAGAAGTTCACTCCGGGCTACGACGCGCCGCGCGGGCCGCAGGACGTCACCCTCTCCGGCAACGCTGACCACGAGGGGGACACCAGCCACATCGCCGTGGTGGACCGGCAGCGCAACGCGGTCACGTTTACGCCGAGCCTGCATTCGGGATTCGGGACCAAGATCGTCCTTGGCGAACTGGGGTTTTCGCTCAACTGCCGCGGCGACTATTTCTCGCTCGTGCCGGGGCATGCCAACGCGCTTGCGCCGGGCAAGCGTCCCCGGAGCACGCTTCAAGGGACACTGGTGACGAAGGACGGCAAGCCGTTTCTGGTCACGGGAAGCCCGGGCGGCGACGACCAGTGCATGCGGACGATGCAGACTTTGATCAACGTGATCGATTTCGGCATGAACATCCAGGCGGCCATCGAGGCGCCGCGCTGGTCGACAAAGAGTTTTCCCGCTTCGCCGTTTCCGCACACGATGTACCCCGGCGATCTGTCCGTGGAAAGCCGCGTGCCGAGAGAGGTACGCGCGGACCTGGCGCGGCGCGGGCACAAGGTCACCGTGAACGGGCCGTGGTCGATGGGGATGAACGCGGCGATTCTGATCGATCCCGGCACGGGCGTTCTTCACGCGGGCGCGGATCCGCGGGTTAACGCCTACGCGCTGGCCTGGTGAGAGGATCGCGCGGCGCGATCCTGGTTCCGGGGCCGCAACGCAAAGGCCGCGGCCGACAGGACGGCGGCGGCGAGCAGCGAGGTCCGGACAATACGGTCGTGTGAGAGAGCGGCGGAAAGAGCTGCCGAGACGGGCTCAGCGAGCCGGGTGAGCAGAACTCCGGCGAGGATCGCGGCCAGGAGGCCGCGGCGGATCGCCTGCTCAGCGGAGGGAGCGGACTCCATCGTCCGGGCGAGCCGGGCCGCGAGCGCCGCCCCAAAGACGGCGAAGCCGGCGGCCAGAATCAGGGTGGCGGCCAGGAGGGTGGAGTTGGGCGGAAAATAGGCGGGCGCCTGCAACTCCCGCCGGGCAGCCAGGAAGCGCACTCCGATGAGGGCCGCGGTCGAGAACCATCCGAGGAATGCGCCGGCCGGAACGCCCCATCCCCGGCACATCCATGGAGTGAGGAAAAAGACGGAGAGGACCGCGTAGACCAGGAAGAGATGGGTGTCGTATCCGGTGACGCCCGCAAGGGGCGGCAGGAACCACCCCGCCACGGCCACATACGCGAACCAGAGTAACGCCTGCCGGATGTGCACGATTGGACCCGCGGGCTAGAATGAGTCTATTATGACTCGTTCGGGTGTTGTTGTTCTCGTCATTCCCGCGGCCTTGTTGAGCCTTGGATTTCAGGCCTTGCGGCAGCCGGCCGCGCCGGCCGATCCGCTGGTGGCGGCCTTCCAGCGCGCCACCGTCGCCAGCGTGTCCGACGCGATGGACCAGGTGGTGGGCCGCCGGGGGTTTCTGAGCCACGACATGCGGCCACGAACGATGACCGGCGCCGCGGCGAAGTTCGCGGGCCGGGCGACGACGGCCTTGATGAAGCCGGCCACGCCCGAGGCGGCCACGCCGACGCTGAGCGCCAGGCATTCGGTGGCGATGATTGACGAGTCGAAACCCGGTTCGGTCGGGGTTCTGGTGATCGAGAACGGGCTCGACGTGGCGGGACTCGGGGGTCTGATGGCGACCGCGGCGAAAACGCGCGGCATGGCGGGGATTGTCATAGACGGCGGCGTGCGCGACGTCGGCGAGGTTCGCGCGCTCGGCCTGCCGGTGTATGCGCGGAGCGTGGTGCCATCAAGTTCGGTCGGCCGGTACGCCACGGTGGCGAAGGACATTCCGGTGACGTGCGCCGGCGTCGAGGTGAAGCCGGGCGACATCATTGTCGCCGGCGAGGACGGGGTGGTGGCGATTCCGGCGGAACGGGCCGAGGAGGTGCTCAAGCGTTCGCAGGAGATCGACGAGAGGGAGACGCGGATGGTTCCACTGATCAAGCAGTGGAAGGCGCTGACAAAAGCGATAGAGAAGTTCAATCGAATCTAGAGGAAGCGAGCCGGTACCCGGATTTTTGCCCGACACCCGCCTAGGTGTTTTCAAGACGGGTACTGGGTGTTGGCGGCGTGCTGCGCCGCCGATCAAGCAGATGTATGCAGGAGAGACGAATCGAACAACGGCTGCTGTGCGCGGATCTGGTGGAGATTGAGTGGAAGGACAAGTCGTCTCGAAAGCGCCATGCGGTGGCGAATCTGGAGGACATCTCGCTCTCCGGCGCCTGTCTGCAAATGGATACTTCGATTCCGCTGTTCACCAAGGTCAAGATCAACTACGTCAACGGAGAACTGACGGGATCTGTCCGCTACTGCGTGTACCGTGAGATCGGCTACTTTCTGGGCGTGCAGTTTGACGAAGGCGTGCGCTGGTCGCAGCGCAACTTCAAGCCGATGCACTTGTTCGACCCGCGCCGGATCAGCGCGCGGCGCCAGGCCAACGCCTAACCCGGCGTAGCCGGAACCAAAGAGGTCCGGGTATGATGCCGTAATGGGCATCGAGCTACTGACCGAGCGGCTCCACGATCAGATCGCCGGAGTGCTG
>Ga0209172_10005490_pt1 | contig 15365 bp, 9 predicted proteins | sample LarsenN4metaG_FD_184113 | JGI IMG/M metagenome (GOLD analysis project Ga0209172, IMG submission 184113) | Hot spring sediment bacterial and archeal communities from British Columbia, Canada, to study Microbial Dark Matter (Phase II) - Larsen... ... | reverse complement strand
GTCACCGGCGACGTCGGCAAGGCCGGCGTGGCCATCGACAGCGTCGAGGACATGAAGATCCTCTTCGACGGCATCCCGCTCGACAAGGTGAGCGTGTCGATGACGATGAACGGCGCCGTGCTGCCGGTGCTCGCCGGCTACATCGTCGCGGCCGAGGAGCAGGGCGTGCCGCAGGGGCAGCTCTCCGGGACCATCCAGAACGACATCCTCAAGGAGTTCATGGTCCGCAACACGTACATCTACCCGCCCGAACCCTCGATGCGCATCGTCGCCGACATCATCGAGTACACGGCGCGGAAGATGCCGAAGTTCAACTCGATCTCGATCTCCGGCTACCACATGCAGGAGGCGGGCGCGAACCAGGCGCTGGAGCTCGCCTTCACGCTGGCCGACGGCAAGGAGTACGTGAAGACGGCGCTGGCCAAGGGCCTGGACGTCGACGAGTTCGCCGGGCGGCTCTCGTTCTTCTGGGCGATCGGGATGAACTTCTATCTCGAGATCGCGAAGATGCGCGCGGCACGTCTTCTGTGGAGCCGCATCATGCAGGGCTTCGGCGCGAAGAGCGCGAAGAGCCTGATGCTGCGCACGCACTGCCAGACCTCGGGCTGGAGCCTCACCGAGCAGGACCCGTACAACAACATCGTGCGCACCGCCATCGAGGCGATGGCGGCGGTGTTCGGCGGCACGCAGTCGCTTCACACCAACAGCTTCGACGAGGCCATCGCGCTGCCCACCGAGTTCAGCGCCCGCATCGCGCGCAACACGCAGCTGATCCTGCAGGAGGAGACGCACATCACGAGCGTCGTCGACCCCTGGGCCGGCAGCTACCTGATGGAGAAGCTGACGCAGGAGATGGCCGACAAGGCGAGCGCCATCCTCGACGAGGTCGAGGCGATGGGCGGCATGACGAAGGCGGTCGACTCCGGCTGGGCCAAGCTGAAGATCGAGGCGAGCGCGGCCGAGAAGCAGGCGCGCATCGACAGCGGCAAGGACGTGATCGTCGGCGTCAACAAGTACCGCCTCGGCAAGAGCGACCCGGTGGACATCCTCGAGGTCGACAACGTCAAGGTGCGGGAGGGGCAGATCGCGCGCCTCGCGAAGATCCGCGCCACGCGCGACGCGGACAAGGTGCGGGCCGCGCTCGACGCGTTGACCACCTGCGCGCAGACTGGACAGGGCAACCTGCTCGCCCTCACCATCGAGGCCATCCGCCTGCGCGCCACCGTGGGAGAAGTCAGCGATGCGCTCGAGAAGGTCTTCGGCCGCCACCGCGCCGACATCCAGAAGGTGACCGGCGTGTACGCCGCCGCCTACGACAGCGCCGAGGGCTGGGACAGGCTGAAGGCCGAGATCGCCGCCTTCGCCGAGGAAGCCGGCCGACGCCCGCGCGTGATGATCGCCAAGCTCGGCCAGGACGGCCACGACCGCGGCGCCAAGGTGGTGGCCACGGCGTTTGCCGACCTCGGCTTCGACGTCGACATGGGGCCGCTCTTCCAGACGCCCGAGGAGTGTGCGCGCCAGGCCATCGAGAACGACGTGCACGCGGTGGGCGTCAGCACGCTGGCGGCCGGTCACAAGACGCTGGTGCCGGCCATCATCGAAGAGCTGAAGAAGCAGGGCGCCGACGACATCGTCGTGTTCGTCGGCGGCGTGATTCCGCAGCAGGACTACGACTTCCTCTATGCCGCCGGCGTCAAGGGCATCTACGGCCCCGGCACGCCGATCCCGGCGAGCGCGAAGGACGTGCTCGAGCAGATCCGGCTGGCCCAGGGCGCCCACGTCGCACAAGGCGCACACGGCCCGCAAGGCAAGGCGCAGGCCCGCTGAACATGGACACCCGGGCCCTGGCCGCGCCCGACGCGCGGCTCGCCGAGGCCATCGTCGGCCCGCCCGGGCCGGCGCAGCGGCGGGCCCTGGCCAAGGCCATCACGCTGCTCGAGTCGACGCGCCCCGACCACCGCGCACGCGCCGACGACCTGCTCAACACGCTGCTGCCGAAGAGCGGCGGCGCCTTCCGCCTCGGCATCAGCGGCGTGCCGGGCGTCGGCAAGAGCACCTTCATCGAGACGCTCGGCCTCTTTCTCGCCGAGCGTGGCGAGCGCGTGGCGGTGCTGGCGGTGGACCCGAGCTCGGCCGTCGGCGGCGGCAGCATCCTCGGCGACAAGACGCGCATGGAACGCCTCTCGGTGCACGAGCGCGCGTTCATCCGCCCGAGCCCGGCCTCGGGCACGCTGGGCGGCGTGGCCGAGAAGACGCGCGAGGCGATGCGCCTGTGCGAGGCGGCGGGCCACACGGTCGTCATCGTCGAGACGGTCGGCGTCGGCCAGAGCGAGACGGCCGTGGCCGGCATGACCGACATGTTCGTGCTGCTGCAGCTGCCCAACGCCGGCGACGACCTGCAGGCCATCAAGCGCGGCGTGATGGAACTGGCCGACCTCGTCGTCATCAACAAGGCCGACCTCGACGAGGCCGCGGCCACGCGCGCGCGGGCGCAGATCACGAGCGCGCTCAGGCTCGTCGGCCTGCACGGGCACCCCGAGCGCGCGCACCACGACACGACGATCTGGCAGCCGCAGGTGCTGCAGCTCTCGGCGCTGAAGGGCAGCGGCCTGGCCGAGTTCTGGCAGGCCGTCGAGCGCTACCGCGCCGTGCAGGCCGCCAACGGCGCCCTCGAGCGCCGGCGCCACGCGCAGGACCAGGCGTGGATGTGGGAGCGCATCGACGCCGGCCTGCGCGACCGGTTCCGCCGCCACCCCGCCGTGCGCGAGGTGCTCCCCGCGCTGGCCGAGCAGGTGCGCGCCGGTACGCTGGCGGCCTCGGTGGCGGCGCGGCGGCTGCTGGACCTGTTTGCCTGACCCCTGCGGAGCTCCCACCCCACCCGCGCCTGCAGACCCGGCACCGACACGACCCCGACTTCCCACACGACCACCGGATCACCCGAAGGACCGAGGAGAACCCGATGCACGACATCATCGAGCAGCTCGAGAAGAAGCGCGAGGCGGCCCGCCAGGGTGGCGGCGCCAAGCGCATCGCCGCCCAGCATGCCAAGGGCAAGCTCACCGCGCGCGAGCGCATCGAGCTGCTGCTCGACGAAGGCAGCTTCGAGGAGTGGGACATGTTCGTCGAGCACCGCTGCACCGACTTCGGGATGGCCGACAACAAGGTCCCGGGCGACGGCGTCGTCACCGGCTACGGCATGATCAACGGCCGCCTCGTCTTCGTCTTCAGCCAGGACTTCACCGTCTTCGGCGGCGCGCTCTCGGAGGCGCATGCCGAGAAGATCTGCAAGGTGATGGACCAGGCGATGAAGGTCGGCGCCCCGGTCATCGGCCTCAACGACAGCGGCGGCGCGCGCATCCAGGAGGGCGTGGCCTCGCTCGGCGGCTACGCCGAGGTGTTCCAGCGCAACGTGATGGCCTCCGGCGTGATCCCGCAGATCAGCCTCATCATGGGGCCGTGCGCCGGCGGCGCGGTGTACTCGCCGTCGATGACCGACTTCATCTTCATGGTGAAGGACTCGAGCTACATGTTCGTCACCGGCCCCGAGGTCGTGAAGACGGTGACGCACGAGGAGGTGACGGCCGAGGAGCTGGGCGGCGCGACGACGCACACGACGAAGAGCGGCGTCGCCGACCTCGCGTTCGAGAACGACGTCGAGGCGCTGCTGATGCTGCGCCGGTTCTTCAACTACCTGCCGCTCAACAACCGGAGCGGCGTGCCGGTGCGGCCGAGCGGCGACGCGGCCGACCGCGCCGACCACAGCCTCGACACGCTGGTGCCCGACAACCCGAACAAGCCCTACGACATCAAGGAGCTGATCGTGAAGGTCGTCGACGACGGCGACTTCTTCGAACTGCAGCCCGACTACGCGAAGAACATCGTCATCGGCATGGCGCGCATGGAAGGACGCACGGTCGGCGTCGTCGCCAACAACCCGCTCGTGCTGGCCGGCTGCCTGGACATCAAGAGCAGCATCAAGGCGGCACGCTTCGTGCGCTTCTGCGACGCCTTCGGCATCCCGGTCGTGACCTTCGTCGACGTGCCCGGCTTCATGCCCGGCACCAGCCAGGAGTACGGCGGCATCATCAAGCACGGCGCCAAGCTGCTCTATGCCTACGCCGAGTGCACCGTGCCGAAGGTGACGGTGATCACCCGCAAGGCCTACGGCGGCGCCTACGACGTGATGGCCAGCAAACACCTGCGCGGCGACGTCAACTTCGCCTGGCCCAACGCCGAGATCGCGGTGATGGGCGCCAAGGGCGCGGTGGAGATCATCTTCCGCGAGGACAAGGGCGACCCGGCCAAGCTGGCGGCGCGCGAGGCGGAATACAAGGCGCGCTTCGCGAACCCGTTCGTCGCGGGCGCGCGCGGCTTCATCGACGACGTGATCCAGCCGCACGAGACGAGGAAGCGCATCTGCCGGTCGCTGGCGATGCTCAAGGACAAGAAGCTCGAGAACCCGTGGCGCAAGCACGGGAACATCCCGCTGTGAGGGGCGGAGGCACGACCATGTTCAAGAAGATCCTGATTGCCAACCGCGGGGAGATCGCCTGCCGCGTCATCAAGACGGCCCGGAAGATGGGCATCGCCACGGTGGCCGTGTACTCCGAGGCCGACCGCGACGCGCGCCACGTCGAGCTCGCCGACGAAGCCGTGCTGCTCGGCCCCGCGCCCAGCCGCGAGAGCTACCTCGTGGCCGACAAGATCATCGCCGCGGCGAAGAAGACAGGCGCCGAGGCCATCCACCCCGGCTACGGCTTCCTCAGCGAGAACGAGGACTTCGCCCGCCGCGTCGAGGAGGAGGGCCTCGTCTTCATCGGCCCGAAGCACTACAGCATCGCGGCGATGGGCGACAAGATCGCCTCCAAGAAGCTCGCGAACGAGGCGAAGGTCAACACCATTCCGGGCTGGAACGACGCCATCGAAAGCGCCGAGCGCGCCGTGCAGATCGCGCGCGACATCGGCTACCCGGTGATGATCAAGGCCAGCGCCGGCGGCGGCGGCAAGGGCCTGCGCGTGGCCTTCAACGACAAGGAGGCGAGCGAGGGCTTCAGCTCCTGCCGCAACGAGGCGAAGAACAGCTTCGGCGACGACCGCGTCTTCATCGAGAAGTTCGTCGAGGAGCCGCGCCACATCGAGATCCAGGTGCTCGGCGACGCGCACGGGAACATCGTCTACCTCAACGAGCGCGAGTGCAGCATCCAGCGCCGGCACCAGAAGGTCATCGAGGAGGCGCCCTCGCCGTTCATCAGCGATGCGACGCGCAAGGCGATGGGCGAGCAGGCCGTGGCGCTGGCGCGTGCCGTGAAGTACCAGAGCGCGGGGACCGTGGAGTTCGTGGTCGGCAAGGACCAGGGCTTCTATTTCCTGGAGATGAACACGCGCCTGCAGGTGGAGCACCCGGTCACCGAGTGCATCACCGGGCTCGATCTCGTCGAGCTGATGATCCGCGTGGCCGCCGGGGAGAGGCTGCCGTTCACGCAGGCCGAGGTCAGGCGCAATGGCTGGGCGATGGAGTGCCGCATCAACGCCGAGGACCCGTTCCGCAACTTCCTGCCCTCCACCGGCCGCCTCGTGCGCTACCTGCCGCCGCCGGTGACGATGGAGGCGGCCGCGCCGGTGCCCGCGAGCGGTGGCGTGCGCGTGGACACCGGCGTCTACGAAGGCGGCGAGATCCCGATGTACTACGACTCGATGATCGCCAAGCTCATCGTGCACGGGCGCGACCGGGCCGAGGCCATCGCGCGCATGCGCGAGGCGCTCAACGCCTTCGTCATCCGCGGCATCAGCAGCAACATCCCGTTCCAGGCGGCCCTGCTCGCGCATCCCAAGTTCGTCGCCGGCGACTTCAACACCGGCTTCATCGCCGAGCACTACGGCAAGGGCTTCTCCAGCGCCGACGTGCCGCACGACGACCCGCTCTTCCTCGTGGCGCTGGCGGCCTTCGTGCGCCGCAAGGCGCGCGAGCGCGCCAGCGGCATCAGCGGCCAACTCGACGGTCACCGCGTGCAGAACCTGCCCGACCTCGTCGTCGTCGTGCTCGGCCGCGACGGCCAGCACCGCCAGCACCCGGTGCGCATCGACGAGTTCGAGCCCGTCTCCGGCAAGGCCGATGTCGTCATCGAGGGCCGGCACTTCGCCATCCAGAGCGAGAGCCGTCTCGGCGAGAGCCTGATGGTGGGCACCTGCAACGGCCGCGCCTTCACGGCGCAGATCGAGCGGGCCCATGCAACCGGCCAGGCAGGCGGCGGCGCCCGCAGCCCGCTGGCCATCCGCGTCGCCCACAACGGCGCGCAGATCGAGGCGCTCGTGCTGCTGCCGCGCGCGGCGCAGCTCTTCGCGCTGATGCCGCACAAGGCACCGCCCGACCTCTCGCGCTTCCTGCTGTCGCCGATGCCCGGGCTGCTGGTGGACATCGCCGTCACGCCGGGGCAGAGGGTGCAGGCCGGCGAGCGGCTGGCGGTGATCGAGGCGATGAAGATGGAGAACATCCTCACCGCCACGCAGGACGGTACAGTGGGCGAGCTGCTCGCGAAGAAGGGGGAGAGCCTGGCGGTGGACCAGCCGATCCTCAGCTTCGCCTGAGCGCGCATTCGACGACCAGCGGGAAGCGCGTCTTGGACGACATCGGCGCACCGGCAACCGGGCGCGATCCCTGGTCGGCGCTCGCGGCTACGGCTGAGGCAGTGTTCGACGCACTGGACAGCTCGATCACCGTCTGGGACGGGCAGCGCCGATGCCTCTTCGTCAATGCCGCGGCGGTTCGCTATCTCGAACGGCCTGCCCAAGAACTGCTCGGGCGCTCGGTGCTCGATGTCATGGGCGAAGATCACTCCCTTGCCCTGGAGGGCCCACTGGCCGAGGTCGCGGCAGGCCGACCGGTGGAGTTCGAATGGCAGGTGCTGCGCAGCAACGGCCGGCGCACGCGGCGCCTGCGGCTATTGCCGCGCCGCTTGGCCGACGGGAGCGTCGACGGCTTCATTGGCATTGCGGATGACGTCACCGAGGCGCGCGCGCTGCGCACGGCGGTGGACGCCCTGGCGGCCAGCGAAGCGAAGTTCCGCGCGCTGGCCGACTCGCTGCCGGTGGGCGTGTTCCACGCCGACGCGCAGAGCCGCAACACCTACACGAACGCGCGGTGGCAGGAGATCGCGGGCCTCACGCTCGCGGAGAGCCTGGGCGACGGCTGGCGCAGCATCGTGCACCCCGAGGACCGCGATGCCGTCTTCCGCGAATGGGGCGAGACGGCCGGCGGCGCGGACTTCGAGATGTCCACGCGGCTGCTGCGTCCCGACGGCACGGTGCGGCACATCGTCGGCCGTGCCCGCCCGCTGCGCGCCTCGGACGGCACCGTCGTCGGGACCGTCGGCACCACCGAGGACGTGACCGAGCGGCTGGCCGCGGAGCGCGAGCTGCGCGAGAGCCGGGACCAGCTCGAGCGCAGCCACGAGGCGCTGCGCATGCTGTACGAGCAGACGCCGGCCATGCTGCAGAGCATCGACCCCGAAGGCCGCCTGATCTCGGTTTCCGATCGCTGGCTGACCAGCCTGGGCTACGAGCGGCACGAGGTGCTGGGCCGCCCGGCCGCGGACTTCCTGACCGCGGGTTCGCGCGAGGCGGTCATCGGCGAGTACCTGCCCCGGCTGTGGCGCGGCGGACGCGAGGACCGCCTTGCGCTGCAGATGACGCGCCGGGACGGAGCGGTGATCGACGTGCTGCTGTCGGCCGTGGTCCAGCGCGACCGCGAGGGCCGGCCGGTGAGGGCGCTGGCCGTCATCGAGGAGGTGACGGCGCTGCTCGACCGTGCCGCCCAGCTGCGGCGCGAGCAGACGGCGCGGCGCAAGGTCGAGCGGCAGGCGGCCGAGCTGGCACGCCTGGCCGGCGAGCGGCGCGAGATGCTCGAGCTGCTGGCGCACGAGGTGCGACAGCCGCTGAACAACGCCTCGGCCGCCATCGAGAGCGCCGGCTCGATGCTCGCCGACAAGGGCGAGGAGGGGGCGTCCGCCCGCCTCGCGCGCGCGCAGGGCGTGCTGGCCGAGGTGCAGCGGCACGTGGACAACACGCTGGCGTTGTCGACGCTGCTGACCAGCCCGCCGGCCGCGCCCGAGGAGGAGGCGGACATCGACGCCGTGATCTCGGTGGCGCTGGCCGAGCTGCCGCGCGACCAGCGCGCGCGGGTGACGGTGCGCCGGCAGACGGCGGCGCGCACGGCGGTGATGGACAGCGCGCTCGTGCGCCTGGCACTGCGCAACCTGCTGGGCAACGCCATCCGGCACACGGCGCCGGCCACGCCGGTGACGGTGCTGATCTCGGACAGCGACGCGCCGCTGGCGCTGTTCATCGACATCATCGACGAGGGCGGCGGCCTGCCGGCAGAGCTGCTGCCCCGCCTCTTCGAGCGCGGCGCCCGCGTGCGGCACCGCGACGGGCGCGAGAGCCATGGCCTCGGGCTCTTCATCGCGCACCGCGCGCTGAGGGCCCAGGGCGGCGACCTGCGCCTGCTTTACACGGGTGCCAACGGCACGGCACTGCGACTCGTGCTGCCGCAAGGCACGCCGGACGACCCGGCCGTCGATGCGGCCGGCGCCGGCCGCGATCAGGCTTCGTTGAGCGCGGCGCGGAAGACGTAGCCGACGCGCGAGCGCGCCTGCAGCGGCACCAGCATCGGCGTGGCGCGTTCGATGCGGCGGCGCAGGCGGTACATCACCGCGTTGAGCACGTCGGCACCCTCCGGCCCGGCGTTCGGGCGGCCGAGCGCGGTAAGCAGCGCCTCGCGGCTCACCGGCTGCCCGCTGGCGGAGAGGAACTGCTCGAGCACCACGAAGTCGGAGTCGGCCAGGCTGATCTGGGCGCCGTCGGGGGCGATGAGCGTGCGCGAGCGGCGATCGAGCCGCCAGGGCCCGCTGGCGCCGGCCACGCGCGCGCTGCGCCGGTAGACGGCCTCGATCGCGTTCTCGACCTGTTCGAACTGCACCGGCTTGGCCAGGTACATGTCGGCGCCGGCGCGCAGCACGTTGGAGAACACCTCCGCGCCCAGGCGGCCCGAGATCACGAGCACGCCGGCGTCGCTGCGGCGGCGCAGGATGTCGAGCAGCTGCTCGCCGTCGACACCCGGCAGCATCAGGTCGACGATGTAGAAGTCGTAGTCGGCCGAGGGGTCGGCCAGCAGGGAGTTGCCGTCCGCATAACGGGTCACCTGCACGCCGCGCTCCTGCAGGTGCTGGGCCAGGTACTCGGAGTAGACCGGGTCGTCGTCGATGAGGGCCAACGTGCGCGGCAGCATGCCGCCATTCTGGCGCAACAGCGCGGTCACGCAAACGGGGCTGGTACGCTTGCGCGATGAGCCAATTCGATCGATCGGCGGCAGTGCGGCCGTTCCGGGTGCTGGGCATCCAGCAGGTGGCCGTCGGCGGCCCCGACAAGCAGCGGCTGGCAACGCTGTGGGTGGACGTGCTCGGCCTCGGCCGCAAGGGCACCTTCCGCAGCGAGCGCGAGAACGTCGACGAGGACATCTGCGCCCTCGGCCGCGGGCCGCACGAGGTGGAGGTGGACCTCATGCAGCCGCTGGACCCCGAGAAGAAGCCGGCCGTGCACGCGACGCCGCTGAATCACGTGGGCCTGTGGGTCGACGACCTGCCGGCCGCCGTGGCCTGGATGACGGCGCAGGGCGTGCGCTTCGCGCCGGGCGGCATCCGCAAGGGCGCCGCCGGGCACGACATCTGCTTCATCCACCCGAAGGGCAACGAGGAGTTCCCGATCGGCGGCGAGGGCGTGCTGATCGAGCTCGTGCAGGCCCCGCCGGAAGTGGTGGCCGCGCTGGGCTGAGCCGGCCGGCGGGCGACGCCACGGGGATCGGCCGGGTCCGGGCCGGCTGCGCGCCGGGCCGGTGAGTGGCTGGCGCGGCCCGGCCGATGCTCAGCGCATCCGGCCCGCGGTGCGCCAGGCCCAGCCGGCGGCGGCCGTGATCAGCAGGTAGAGCGCCAGGCTCCAGAACTCGTACGGCACCCCGAAGAGGTTGACGCGCGCGTCGGCGCAGGAGGCGAAGGCCGCGAAGACCTCCGGCCAGGCCATGTCCAGGCCGATGCCGCTGATGATGCGGTCGGCCAGCGTCAGGTCGCACGACGCGGATGACGCGGCGACGAAGTGGTGCCACAGCGCCGCGGCGATGCCCGCCACGCCGAACGCGCCCGCCAGCGCCGCGCCGAGCCGCCACGAGCGCGGGCCGCTGGCCAGCGCGAAGACGAGCGCGACGATGCCGATGACCGCGAAGATCAGCCGCTGCAGCACGCACCACGGGCAGGGCTGCATGCCGAACACGTGCTGCGAGACGAGCGCCGCGGCGAGCGCCGCGGCGCAGGCGAGCGCCACCAGCGCGAACACCCCGCGCGGCGACTGCAACCAGGCCGGCACGTTCACCCGACTTCGGCGACGAGTTCGATCTCCACGCACGCCCCGAGCGGGATCTGCGCCACGCCGAAGGCGCTGCGCGCGTGCGAACCGACCTCCTTGCCGAACACCTCCACCAGCAGCTCGCTGCAGCCGTTGGTGACGAGGTGCTGCTCGGTGAACGTGGGCACGCTGTTGACGAGACTCATCACCTTGACGATGCGGCGCACCCGCGCCAGGTCGCCCACGGCCGCCTGCAGCGTGCCCATCAGGTCGATGGCGATGGCGCGGGCCGCGAGCTTGCCTTCCTCGGTGCCGATGCCTGCGCCGAGCTGGCCGACCCAGGGCTTGCCGTCCTTGCGCGCGATGTGGCCGGAGACGAAGACGAGGTCGCCGGTGCGCACGAACGGCACGTAGGCGGCCGCCGGCGTGGCCAGCGGCGGCAGCGTGATGCCGAGCGCCTGCAGGCGCTGCTGGATGGGGCTGGTCATGAGCGTGGGGCGCCCTCCGGAGGGCCGCCGATCGGGTGCCTGGCAAGGCGGGCGCGCATCCTACACTGCACCGATGCACCCGATCCCGCCCGTGCCGCCGCCCGGCGACGCGGCCGGCGCGCGCATGGCGTCGTGGCTGGCCGGCTGCATCGGGTGGCTTCTCGGCACCGGCGTGCAGATGCGCTTCGCGGAGCTGCCGGCGCCTTCGCTGTCGATGCTGGCGCTGGCGGGGGCCGCCCTGCTGGCCCTCGTGCTCGCGGGGGAGCGCCGTGTGCGGTGGCGCGCACGCGTGCCGCCGTGGACGCGGCCGTGGCTGTGGCTGCTGGCCGCTGCGCTGGCCGCGAACGCGCTCGTCTCGCTGCGCGCGCACGACCGTCTCGCCGAGCGGCTGCCTGCGGTGCTCGAAGGGCGCGACATCGTCGTCACCGGCCTCGTCGCGCAGCTGCCACGCAGCGACTTGCAGGGAACGCGCTTCCTGTTCGAGGTGCAGGCGGCGACGCTCGACGGGCGGCCCGTCGCGCTGCCGGGCCGGCTGTCGCTCGGGTGGTACCGCGGTGCCGAGGCCGACGCCTTGCTGCTCGGGCCCCAGGTGGAGGTGCGCGCCGGCCAGCGCTGGCGCTTCACGGTGCGCCTGCGCCAGCCGCACGGGCCGATCAACCCCGGCGGCTTCGACCTGGAGCTGTGGCTGTTCGAGCGTGGCATCGGCGCCACCGGTCAGGTGCGCGCCCGGGCCGGCGATGCCGCCCGGCTGCTGGACGATGCCGCCGGGGCGCCGGTGGAGCGTGCGCGCCAGCAGGTGCGCGACGCGATCGAGCGGCGCCTGTCGGGGCCTGCCGGCGGCGCCGCAGAGGACACGTCGGACAGCCCGGGGCCGGCTGATGCGGGCGGCGCGGGCGATGCGGGCGCCGCCGACGGCTCGCCCGCGGCGGAGTCGCGGGCGCGTCTGCGGTCGCGTCTGGCGGGCGTGATCGCCGCGCTGGCCGTCGGCGACCAGGGCGCCATCGAGCGCGACGACTGGGAGGTGTTCCGCGTCACGGGCGTCGCGCACCTGATGAGCATCTCCGGCCTGCACGTCACGATGTTCGCGTGGCTGGCCGGGGGCGTCGTCGGCGCGCTGTGGCGCCGCAGCGCGCGCGCGACGTTGTGGGTGCCGGCTCCGCGGGCAGCGCGCTGGGGCGGCGTGCTGGTGGCGCTGGCCTACGCGGTCTTCGCCGGCTGGGGCGTGCCGGCGCAGCGCACCGTGTGCATGCTGGCCACCGTGGCGATGCTGCAGAGCCTGGGCGCGCGCTGGCCCCTGCATGCGGTGCTGGTGATCGTGGCGGCGGTGGTCATCGCCTTCGACCCCTGGGCGTGGACGCAGCCCGGGTTCTGGCTCTCGTTCGTGGCCGTGGGCCTGCTCGCCGCGGCACCGGCCGCCGAGCGCCGCCGCGACGCCGGTGGCGCCGGTGCGGACGTTGCGGAGGGTCGCGGCCGCGTCGCGGCGCGTGCCTTCCGCGTCGTCGCCGAAGCGCTGCGCACGCAGGCCGTGGCCACGGTCGGGCTGGCGCCGCTGTCGATGGTGTTCTTCCAGCAGGTCTCGCTGGTCGGGTTCGTTGCCAACCTCGTGGCGATCCCGGTGGTGACGCTGGTGGTGACGCCGCTGGCGCTGCTCGGCGTGCTGGTGCAGCCACTCTGGGACGTGGCGGCCTTCGTGCTCTCCGGATTGATGGCCTGGCTGCAGTGGGTGGCCACCGGCCCGGGCTCGGGGGCCGGGGCGCCCTGGGCCGCGGTCTGGCAGGCGGCGGCCGCGCCGCCGTGGGCGATGGCCGCCGGGCTGCTCGGCGGGCTCGTGGCGGTGCTGCCGCTGCCGTGGCGACTGCGGCTCTTCGCGCTGCCGCTCATGCTGCCGCTGCTCGCGCCGCCGGTCGCGCGGCCGCCCGAGGGCCGCTTCGAGCTCGTCGCGCTGGACATCGGCCAGGGCACCGCCGCGATCGTGCGCACGCGCCGCCACCTGCTGGTCTACGACGCCGGGCCGGCGTTCTCGCCCGACGCGGACGCGGGCAGCCGCCTGGTCCTGCCGCTGCTGCGCTGGCGCGGCGAGGCGCGCATCGACCACCTGATGCTCAGCCACCGCGACAGCGACCACGTCGGTGGCGCGGCCTCGCTGCTGAAGGCGATGCCGGTGACGCGCCTGACGAGCTCGCTGGAGGCCGCGCACCCGTTGCTCGCGCAGGCACGCGCCGCCGCGGTCACCGTGGCGCCTTGCGAGGCAGGCCAGCGCTGGCAATGGGACGGCGTGGACTTCGAGGTGCTGCACCCGCCGGCCGCCGACCTCGCGGCGCCGGGCCCGCGGCCGAACGCGCTGAGCTGCGTGCTGCGCGTGGGCACCGCCACGTCGAGCGTGCTGCTGACGGGCGACATCGAGGCGGCGCAGGAGGCGGCGCTGCGCGAACGCAGCGGCGACCGCCTGCCCGCCGAGCTGCTGCTGGTGCCGCACCACGGCAGCCGCACGTCGTCGACGCCGGCGTTCATCGATGCCGTCAAGCCCTCGCTGGCGCTGGCGCAGGCAGGCTATCGCAGCCGCTTCGGCCATCCGTCGCCCGACGTCGTGGCGCGCTACGAGGCTCGCGGCATCCCCTTCCTGCGCAGCGACCGGTGCGGGGCGCTGACGCTGCGCCCCGGGGAGGCAGCGCGCTGCGAGAGGGTGGCGGCGCGCCGATACTGGCATCATCGCGTCGAGGATCGCGCGGGCGTCACGCCGTAGCGTCGACGCGCCGGGGCGCCCCAGGCGGGCCGGAAGGGGCGCGGCGGCGACGGTGGCAGCGGGTGCCATCGCGAGGGGGCGCGGCGGGGCCCCTGGCCCGGCAATTGCATGGAACGGCGGTCAAGAACAATCCCCTCGCGAGGAGCCTCCCGGTGTCGATCCATGTCGCGCTGAACCACGTCACGCACTACCGCTACGACCGGCGCGTCAACCTCGGGCCGCAGGTCGTGCGCCTGCGCCCGGCGCCGCACGCGCGCACGCCCATCCTCGCCTACAGCCTGCGCGTCGAGCCGGCGGGGCACTTCATCAACTGGCAGCAGGACCCGTTCGGCAACCACCTCGCGCGCCTCGTCTTCCCCGAGAAGACGCGCGAGTTCAAGGTCACGGTCGACCTCGTGGCCGAGATGTCGGTCTACAACCCGTTCGACTTCTTCCTCGAGCCGGAGGCCGAGAAGTTCCCGTTCCGCTACGCGCCGGAGCTCGCGCACGACCTCGTGCCCTACCTCGTGCGCGGCGAGCTGACGCCGCGCTTCGCCGACTTCGTGGCCAGCGTGCCGCGCGCCGAGCAGCGCACGATCGACTTCCTCGTGCAGCTGAACCAGCGCCTGCAGAAGGAGATCGGCTACGTCATCCGCATGGAGCCGGGCGTGCAGACGCCCGAGGAGACGCTGGCGCTGGCCAAGGGCTCGTGCCGCGACACCGGCTGGCTGCTCGTGCAGACGCTGCGCCACCTGGGGCTGGCGGCGCGCTTCGTCTCCGGCTACCTCATCCAGCTGCAGCCCGACGTGAAGGCGCTCGACGGCCCCTCGGGGGCGGAGCGCGACTTCACCGACCTGCACGCCTGGTGCGAGGTGTACCTGCCGGGCGCGGGCTGGATCGGCCTGGATCCCACGTCCGGTCTGCTCGCCGGCGAAGGCCACATCCCGGTGGCCTGCACGCCCGAGCCGGGCACGGCCGCACCGGTGAGCGGTGCCGTCGACAAGTGCGAGGTCGAGTTCAGCCACCACATGCAGGTGACGCGCGTGTACGAGAGCCCGCGCGTCACCAAGCCCTACACCGAGGAGCAGTGGCGCGCGATCGAGGCGCTCGGCCACGCCGTCGACGAGAGCCTCGCGGCGCAGGACGTGCGCCTGACGATGGGCGGCGAGCCCACCTTCGTGGCCGTCAACGACCGCGACGCGCCGGAGTGGAACACCGATGCGCTCGGCCCCACCAAGCGCGGCTTCGCCACCGAGCTCGTGCACCGGCTGCGCGAGAAGTACGGCACCGGCGGCTTCCTGCACTTCGGGCAGGGCAAGTGGTACCCGGGCGAGCAGCTGCCGCGCTGGGCGCTGTCGATCTACTGGCGCGTCGACGGGCAGCCATGCTGGATCGACCCCGGCCTCTTCGCCGACGAGCGGCGGCCGCAGCGCTACACGTCGGTGGACGCGGAGCGCTTCATCCGCACGCTGACGCGCCGCCTCGGCCTCGAGGACCGCTGGGTGCAGCCCGGCTACGAGGACGTCTGGTACTACCTCTGGCGCGAGCGCCGGCTGCCGGTGAACGTCGACCCGTTCGACGCGCGGCTCGACGACGAGCTGGAGCGCGCGCGCCTGCGCCGCGTGTTCGCGCAGCGGCTCGACGCGCCGGTGGGCTACGTGCTGCCGCTCAAGCGCGAGTGGCGCGTCGGGCTGGCGGGGCCCGCCTGGATGACCGGCCCCTGGTTCCTGCGCGACGAGCGGCTGTACCTGGTGCCGGGCGACTCG
>Ga0209172_10005489_pt1 | contig 15367 bp, 5 predicted proteins | sample LarsenN4metaG_FD_184113 | JGI IMG/M metagenome (GOLD analysis project Ga0209172, IMG submission 184113) | Hot spring sediment bacterial and archeal communities from British Columbia, Canada, to study Microbial Dark Matter (Phase II) - Larsen... ... | reverse complement strand
GCGGTCGTCCCGCCTGCTGCGGGATTTCTCCCGAAGCCTCGGGCTCAACAATCCTTCCTTTTGTGGAGATGCTTTTGAGCAATAACTCATAACTCTTAATTCATCTCTTCCTTTGTCGCAATCCTTCCTTTCGCGGAAATGCTTTTAGAGATACGTTTACGAAACCTTCGAGGTTTCGTAAACGATCGCATCTCGAACCAGCCACCGCGAAGTGGTCGTCCCGCCTGCTGCGGGATTTCTCCCGAAGCCTCGGGCTCAACAATCCTTCCTTTTGTGGAGATGCTTTTGAGCAATAACTCATAACTCTTAATTCATCTCTTCCTTTGTCGCAATCCTTCTTTTTGTGGAAATGCTTTTAGAGATACGTTTACGAAACCTTCGAGGTTTCGTAAACGGTCGCATCTCGAACCAATCACCGCGCGAAGCGGTCGTCCCGCCTGCTGCGGGATTTCTCCCGAAGCCTCGGGCTCAACAATCCTTCCTTTTGTGGAGATGCTTTTGAGCAATAACTCATAACTCTTAATTCATCTCTTCCTTTGTCGCAATCCTTCCTTTCGCGGATATGCTTTTAGAGCCAAATAAACCCCTTAATTCTCTCCCAGTTGAATCGTCGCAATCCTTCCTTTCGCGGATATGCTTTTAGAGGTTCACGCTCAACCACTTTAAACTATTTATAACCATTTGTCGCAATCCTTCCTTTCGCGGATATGCTTTTAGAGAGATGAAATCAAAGGTGATACTCTTTACAATCAATTGGTCGCAATCCTTCCTTTCGCGGATATGCTTTTAGAGACACACCAGACAAACTTAAAGTTTATTTAAGTCATAGGTCGCAATCCTTCCTTTCGCGGATATGCTTTTAGAGCCTTTGGTAGATAACGATTTAAATAAATGCAAGAGCAGTCGCAATCCTTCCTTTCGCGGATATGCTTTTAGAGCACGAGGACTCCCCTTTCGATGAGGCTGAGTGCTAGTCGCAATCCTTCCTTTCGCGGATATGCTTTTAGAGTAATAAACAAAAAGTCGTACAATACTCAGAAAGCCGTCGCAATCCTTCCTTTCGCGGATATGCTTTTAGAGAGTCAGCCAGTGCATTTGGCCTTCAGTTGAATGTGTCGCAATCCTTCCTTTCGCGGATATGCTTTTAGAGAACACTGGTAATAAACATTACCTTTTCTTTTTGGAGAGTCGCAATCCTTCCTTTCGCGGATATGCTTTTAGAGTCAGTATTAAAGACTTTATAGAAAAAGTTCTTCCTTGTCGCAATCCTTCCTTTCGCGGATATGCTTTTAGAGAAGTTAAATCCTTTATGTTGTCTCCTAATCATTGGGGTCGCAATCCTTCCTTTCGCGGATATGCTTTTAGAGTGAAAAAAAAAGGTTATGCCTCTGATAAAAATTATGTGTCGCAATCCTTCCTTTCGCGGATATGCTTTTAGAGCCGTACCATTTGTAATACGTCGCGGCAAGATATTCAGTCTGTTTTCTTCCAGACAAACTTTTTACAGCATAATTTTCAAGACTTTTTCCAGGAGCACCGTGTGAATATTGTTATCCCCCATCACCTCCGTTTCTTTCGCCTGCTCGTTGGGCAAGGGGATGATGAGCAGGCTGTCGCCGGGCGACATCGGCTGCCGCGCAAACATCTGCTGCAACGACAACTGGAGTTTGACGAGGTGCTTTTTCTCCATGTTCGGCGCTGCAAACACGGACTTTTGCAGCCTATTGCACCCGTTTCTTTCGAGTAGTTTTGCGCAGCGGTCGCGCAGGCGGTCGTTTTCCAGGTCGTAACAAATGACGTAGTGCATATCGAACCAGTTTTTCGTTGTTGTTGGCCCAGCGCAATATCAGCCGGACAATGAAGTACAACGCCACGCTCGCGACGGCCAGCGACAGGGCGTCGTCCCATCCGAAACGTTCCTGCGCATCGGGCAATACGACGACGGGCGGCGAAGGCGCCGAATAAGGTACGGGAGCGAGGGGTTTGGCGACGGTCGGCAGTTTTTGAATACGGTCGGCGCGTTTTTGGCTGAGTTCGCTCATCTCGGCGGCATCGAGTGGATGCGGGTGGCGTTCGTGACGGGCGGTCATCACGTGTACCGTGTCGCCTTCGCGGGTGCGGTACACCCAAAAACGGACGCCGCCGTGTCCGCTGCAAGCGCCGCCGCTGCGGGTGTCGCTGCGGGTATCGTCCATGCACACGCAGCCGATGCGGAATGCGCCTTTCGGGACGCTGACGCGTTTCTTTTTCTGTTCGCGCTGGCGGCGGTTGACGGGTGTTTCGCCGTCGTGGTCGCTGCTGCGGAATATTTCCTCCAGCCGCGCCGCTTCGTCTTCCGCGAGGTCGGGGTCTTGTGCCGTGGCGGTCAGGGAAAAAATGGAAAGTAAGAGCAGCAAAAATGGCCGAAATGGCCGGAATAGAAGGGGGCAGCGAGTCTGTTTCATCGGTGGGTAGTTTTCTCGCTTGCTTCTCTTCAAAAATGCGGCCAAAAGACGGGGTGGTTGTTGGTTGTAGCGAGTGCAAAGTGGTTTTGAACGAGGGATGCGTATAACCGAGCCGCAGCAACTCAAGCACTTTCAACCCTATCATTTACCCACAAAACTGACATTCAATGGAACCGCAATCACATATCATCTTGTAACTGGCGACTTTTAATCGGCGGGAATCAAGACACCTCACTTACAACATCCATCTTCCTTGCAAAACATCAGCATTTGTGCTAAAAATATTTTGAAAAGCTACACATTTTCTTTTACAAAATAGAGGGTAGCAGATGTTCGGGTTTTTAACCTTTTTTCTGCGCTTTTTCTTCAGGCGCAGATATTCCATGTTTTTTAAACATGGAATATCTCTTGTGCGACTTTTCTGCGCTTTTTCTTCAGGCGCAGATATTCCATGTTTTTTAAACATGGAATATCTCTTGTGCGACGGGGCCAAGAAAAAATGTGTATCCTTCTCCAAAAAGATGTTATGTTTTGTAAAGAAGATAGATGTGACTGGGGGGACCCACCTCCCCCGACTGAAGTTCGGGGGTTACAAGATGATAGATGTTGGTTTTGTGGGTAAACGATAGATTTCAAACTTTTCAAACCAATTAAACCCGGAACCGTCCACTGTCCACCATCCACCATCCACCGTCTACCATGCACCGTCCACCGTCCTTACCCGCACTGCCAGCCGCTGGGCATCGAGGTCAATTTGAACCTTGCGTTTTACCTGACGCCCTTTGTAAGCTGTGTTTATTTCCATAAAAGCGAGCATGGCGTCAATCACGGCGCTTTTCCCCGTGTTGCTGAGCCAAAGGCCGCGTTCTTCGGCATCCGGCTCGAAAAAATCAGCGCTCAGCTGGCCGCTTTCCATAATTTGCACGGCTACCGCGTCGGCCCAGGGGCGATAAGGTTCGATGGCATCGAACACCAGCGTCGGGGCGCCGCCATAACGGTCAGCGTGCATCACGCCGATGTAGGGGTCGAGACCGCTTTTGAGCAAGGCCAAATGAACGGAGGTGTACAACATACCGTAGAGATAGTTGAGCAGCGCGTTGAAAGGGTCGTGCGCCGGGCGTTTTTGCCGGCCTTCAAAGGGCGGCAAGGTATCTTCCGATTCGCCTGCCGCCGGCAGTTTTTTCGATAAAAAAGCGGCGATTTTTTGAAAATAAATACGCGACGCCGTGCCTTCCTGTCCGCGAAAACGCGCGGCGGTCGCTTCATCCGGCAGCGCCAATTTTTTGTCGGGTTGCCAGTCGCTAAAACCCTGACCCAGTGCGGCCAGTATGCGGTCGGTGACGCGGATGTCGTCGGCAAAACCGGCGGGTGCGGCGGGTGATTCGGCTAATTGACGAAGCAGTGCGCGTTGGTTGTCAATTTTTTGCGCAATCACGCCGGCTACCCAGGTCCAGCCTTCGGGAGCGCGGCTGAATGCAGGTTGGTTTTTGCGCACAGTGGCGATATTGCCCGGCTGTCCGCTGCTGACCTGCGCCAGCGGATAATGCGTCTGGGCGTCGAGCAACAACACGGGGATGTCGTTTTCCACCGCGAGCAGGGCAGCGTCGGCGCTCATGCCGGTTCCTTTGGTCAACAACAGGGCGCTGACCTGCCGCACCGCGAAAAGCCGCTCTTCACCGGACGACAGCCGCACACGAAACTGGCCATTGCGCACAGACAAATAAGCGCCAAAAGAATCGAGGTAGACTTGCATGGGAATGGTGGACGGTAGACGATGGACGTTGGATATTGGACATTGGACGGGAGACATTGGACATTGGACATTAGACATTGGACATTGGACATTTTTAAATTTGAAATATCCAATATCCAATATCCAATGTCCAATGTCTAACATCCAACATCCAGCGTGCACCATGCACCGTCTACCGTGCACCGTCTACCGTTTCAACGTCACATCTCCTTCGTACAACACCTCGCTGCCGTCAATAAACTCGATGACCGCGTACCAGACGAACACCGCAGGATTCATCTCCTGGCCCCGGTGTTTGCCGTCCCAGCCGTAAGCCGGGTCGTTGGGCAGGAAGTCGTAGTGTTCGCTCACCAATTCGCCCCAGCGCGAGAAAATCTGGAAAGACTTGATTTTCCGCACTTTGGAGTCTTCGGCAAAAATCATAAACACGTCGTTGTCGCCGTCTTCATTGGGTGAGAAGATGTTGGGAATGTACACGTCCACACTTTTATCCACGAGAATCAGCACCGGCGCGCGGTCTTTGCAACCGGCTTCGCTTTCCACGGCGATTTGGTACTGCGTGGAAGTGAAAGGCGACGCGACGGGGTTCAGGCAGGTGTCGCAACTCAGCCCCGTCGAAGGCGTCCAGGTGATACTCGCGAGGTCGTCGAGCGGCACAGTTATCTGGGTGTTGATGAGGTAACTGTCGCCAATCTGGATGGTTACTTTCGGCGTCACGGTAATTTCCAACAGTTCGCCTTCTTCGATGACGGCGCTCGAGGTCGCGCTGCAACCTTCGGCGTCCACAACGAGCACGGTGTAGTTACCGGGTTCGAGATTGCCAAAAATGGTGTTTTGCGTGTAGGGGCCGCCATTGAGTGAAAAACGAAGCGGTGGTTTGCCGCCGTCCACTTCTTTCACCACGATGGCGCCTTTTTCGCCGTAACAGGCGGGCTGGCGCAACTCGAGTTCAGCCAAAGGCGCTTTGGGCGCGATGATAACCTCGTCGCTGTCGGTGCAGCCGTTGCCCTGGATCGTGACGAGCAGGACGTAGGCGCCGGGTTCGTCAATCGTCGGCGTGGGTGTGTTGCTGCCGCTGACGATGCTGCCGTCGGCGCTGCTCCACTGGAATACCAGGATGCCGGTACCTGAAGAGGCGCTGCCGTCGAGTTGGCCCGTCTCGCCGTAACAGGCGATGCTGAAGCCCGCGCCCGCTTCCGCGACGGGAAGGGTCTGGTCGGCGTTCACGGTGGCGGACAAGGCGTTGGTACAACTGTTGGCCGGGTCGCTGCCGATCAGCACGTAGAGGCCGGGCGTATTCACCACAATGCTGGCGCCGCTGCCGACGATGGTAGTGTCTGTGCCGTTCACGAGTGCCCAGTTGAAATTGATGCCGGGGAACGGCGAGCCGCCCGACAGGGTAACGCTGGTGTTGACACAGGTCAGTTGCGCCGGCGGGTTGACAAACAGCGGCGGATACGCGAGGTTTTCATTGATTAAAATAGAGGCGGTGTCGGAACAGCCGGTGATGGTGTCGAGCACCACGAACTCGTAGTTGCCGGGCGTATTGATCGGAACGGGGTTGCCGCCCGAATAAAACGCGCCGTTGAGTATCCAGACCGTGTTCGGGGCGGTAGTGCCTTCGATGGTACCCGACAAAATAATCTCATCTATGGTGCAATCCAGCAAGTCGCCGGGGCTGGCGAGGATGGCGGCTTTGGGCTGGTTGCTGATGTCGGCGACCGTGACGCTGGCGGTATCGGTGCAGCCGTTGCGCGCTACAATCAGGGTGTACGAACCCGCTGCGCTGACCGTGATGACGGCCTGCGCGGGGTTGCTGCTGATGGCGCCGCCGGTGGTCGTCCACTGGAACGACGAACCCGGCAGGCTGGAACTGCCTGTGAGGGATACCTGCTCGAGTTTGCAGGACAGGATTTCCGGCGGGGCGATGCCGGCGTCCGGTTTGGCCCGGAACACAACCGGCGTGCCGGCGGACACAACCGCGCAAAAATCGCTCAGGTCCACATTGCCGCTTCCGTCGTTGTTGCCGGCTACTGCCGAAATATAGTAGGTCGTGCCATAACTCATCGTCGCCGGGTCGAAGCAGAAAGTCGCCTGTGTGTTGCGCGCGATTTCGTTGACAATCTGGGGGCCGTTGCCTTCGTGCAGCACGAATTGCAGGACGTCGTTCGGGTCGAGGAACTGACCGGCGGGATTGTAAAATGCCGTGATACAGCCGGGCCCGCAGATGGTTTGCTGCGTATTGGTCATAGCGCCGACGCTGGTGTTGCAATTGATAAGGCTGACGGTAAAATCGCACACGGCAGGGCAGTCGTTGGCGTCGGTCACGGTCACGTTGTACGCGCCGGTGCCGAGGTTAACGAGGTCGAAAATGCCGGAAGGCGCGTTGGTGGGGGCGCCGCCAGGCGACCAGTTGACGCTGTACGGCGCGGTGCCGCCCGAAATATTCACCTGGCCTGCGCCGTCGGTTTGGCCGGGCGCGGACACGGTGCCGGTTGCCGAACAATCGAGGTTCAGGGCGGCTGTGGGCTGTGCGATGTTGAAGGTCGCAGTGGATTTGCAGCCTTCGGTGTCCGTCACCGTCACGGTATAACTGCCCGCGCCGAGGTTGGCGGGGTCTTCCGGGTTGCCGGGCTGAGCGGGCGACCAGTTGAACTGGTAGGGCGCTACGCCGCCGCTGGCCGTCACGTCTATCGCGCCGCTATTGTCTCCGAAACACAAAATGTCGGTCGGCGTACCGCTCAGCAGGACGGCTGCGGTATTGTCGGGCACGTCGAAAGAAGCAACCGCGGTGCAGTCGCCGCCGCTGCTCACCGTCACCGAATAAACGCCCGGCGCGGCATTCGACAGGTTTTGCCCCGATGTGCTGTTCGACCAGTTAAAGGTGTAGGTGTCGGGCGGCGTTACGTCGAGCGCGACCCCGCCGTTGCTGGCCACGCAGGAAGTGTTGGGCGTCACCACGCCCGACACGTTGGGTGCAATCACGTTGTCCGGCACCGTCAGTGTGCTCACTGAAGAGCAGCCGTTGGCGCCCGTAGCCGTGACCGTGTAGGTCCCTGCCGGGATATTGTTCAAATCTTCGCTGGCCGATGCGTTCGACCACTGGAAGGTGTAAGGCGCTTCGCCGCCGCTGACGCTGAGGTCAATGCCGCCGTTGCTTTTGGCGCAAAAAGCGGGCGTCACAGCGCCGGCGACAGCAGGCGAAAGGGTGTTGTCGTCCACGGTGAAAGTTGCCTGGCTCGTACAGGTGCCGCCTGCGCTGACGGTGACGGCGTAATTGCCGCCCACCAGTCCGTTCAGGTCTTCCGAGCTGGCGTTGTTCGACCAGTTGTAGGTGTAAACGCCTGCCGGGGTCACGCTCAGGTCCACGCTGCCGTTGCTGGCGCCGCAGATGGTGTTGGGCGCGGTCGCGGCGGCCAAAGAGAAACTGAGGCTGTTGCCCGGCACAGTGGCGGTAGCGGTAGTCGTACAGGCGTTCGCGCCGGTCACAGTCACGGAATAAGTTCCTGCCGCAATGCCGTTCAGGTCTTCGTTGGCGGTATTGTTCGACCAGGAAAAACTGTAGGGCGCAGCGCCGCCGCTGACGCTGAGGTCAATGCTGCCGTTTTGCAAACCGCAAATTTCGGCTTCCACCGTCTGGGAGGCGCTGGGGAAAGTGGTGTTGTCGTCCACGATAAAGGAAGCCGTCGCCGTGCAGGCGGTGTTGTTCGGGTCGGTCACCGACACGGTGTAGGTTCCCGGCGCCAGGTCGTCGAGGTCTTCCGTCGTGGCGCTGTTCGACCACTGGATGTTGTAGGTGCCTGCGGGCGTGATGTTCAGGTCCACCGTACCGTTGGGATTGGCGCAGTTGGTCAGGGGGGTGGCTGCGCCCGAAAGGCTGAAAGTGGAACTGTTGTTGGCGACGTTCAGGGTCGTGTCGGCGGTGCAACCGTTGGCAGCAGTCACCGTCACGGAGTAGTTGCCGGAGAAAATATTGTTGAGGTCTTCGGAAGAGGCGCTGTTCGACCAGTTGAACGAATACGGGGCGGTAGCGCCGCTGATGGTCAGGTCAATCGCGCCGTTGTCGTCGCCGCAAATGGCGGCGGTCACAGCAGGGGCGATGTTCGGGTTTTGGGTATTGTTTGTGACATTGAAGGTAGCGGTAGAGCTGCAACTGCCGCCCGCGCTGACGGTCACGGTATAAGCGCCGCCTGCAAGGTTGTTTACATCTTCCGTCGTGGCGCTGTTCGACCAGTTATAGGTGTAAACACCCGCCGGCGCCACGCTGATATTGATACCGCCGTTGCCGGTGGTGCAGGATGTGTTTTCCGAAATAATGCCGCTGACATTCAGGGCGATGTTGTTGTTCGCCACGTTGACGGTCGCGGTGGACGAGCAGCCGTTGGCGCCGGTGACGGTAACGCTGTAAGGGCCTTGCGGAAGGCCTGTGATTTCCTCCGTCGTGCCTGCATTCGACCAGTTAAAGGTGTAAGGCGTCACGCCGCCGCCCGGGTTGGCGTCGGCTGCGCCGTTGCTTTGGCCGCAAATGGCCGGGGTAGTAGTGGCGGCGAGGTTGGGCGCGGTGGCGTTGTTTGCCACGTTGAAACTCGCCACTGCCGAGCAGCTGACCCCGGTCGTGACGGTCACGGAATAGGTGCCCGGCGCGAGGTTGCTGATGTTTTGAGTCGCCGCAGCGTTCGACCAGTTGTAAGTATAAGCGCCTGCCGGGCTGACGGCGAGCGATACCGAGCCGTTCGGAGCGAGGCAGGAGGTGTTGTCTGCGACTGTTCCCGATAAACTGATGGCGATGTCGTTGCTCGGCACGGTGATGGCGCTGACTGCCGAACAGTTGCCCGCCGTGGTGACGGTGACGGTGTAGGCGCCGGGGGCGAGGTTGTTCAAATCCTGCGAATTGGCGGCGTTCGACCAGTTGTAGGTGAAGGGTGCGAGGCCGCCCGATACGCTCAGGTCGATGGCGCCGTTGGCCACACCACAGGTGGCGGGTGTCACGGCGTTGGTGACGCTCGGCGCCTGCGATTCGTCGGGCACGACGAAGGTGGCTGTTTCGGTGCAGGTGCCGCCCGCGCTGACGGTGACCGAGTAGGTGCCGGCGGCGAGGTTGATGATATTGGGCGACAGTTGGCCGGTTGACCAGGTGACGCTGACCGTTGGGTAGGGCGGGTTGAGCGTCAGGATGATACGGCCGTTGTTGCTGGTGCAGGAATTGTCGGGAGTTACCGCGCCGCTTACCGAAACATCTATGATGTCGTCGGGCAATTGGCCGCCGTCGAAAGCCTGGCAGCCGTTCGCGGAAGTGACCGTGACGAAATATACGTCGGGCGGAATGTTGTTCAAATCCTGGGTCGTTTGGCCGTTCGACCATTCGTAAGTGTAAGGCGGAACGCCGCTGACGACCGTTACGTCAATATCGCCATTGCTCAATCCGCAGGTAGAAGAAGTGTATTCGAGCGCGACGATTGGAACATTGTAATTGTCGTCTATGTCGAAAGTGGCGGTTTGCGAGCAGGAACCCGCGCCGTACACCGTGACGGTGTAACTGCCGCCGGGCATGCCGCTGATGTCCTGCGTCGTTTGGCCGCTCGACCATTCGTAGGTGTAAACGGCGTTGGGCGCTACGCTGACATTGATGCTGCCCGTGCCGCCGGTGCAGGCGGTGTTCGCCGTCGTGGTAGCCGTCACGTTGATAGGCGGGTTGGTGTTATCAATGGTAAAGTCTGCGAGGTTGGTACAGCCGTTCGCAGCAGTAACCGTGACGGTGTAAGAGCCTGCCGGGACGTTGCTGATGTCCTGGGTCGTTTGGCCGCCCGACCAGTTGTAAGTGTAAGGCGGCACCGCGCCGCTGACGGAGACGTTGATGCTTCCGTTCGCCAAATCGCAGGTGGACGAGGTCGGGACGCCCGTGATGGCAGGCCCGTTCGGGTTTTCCGGAATGGTGAAACTGGCCACCTGGCTGCAGGAGCCGCTCCCCGTCACCGTGACCGTGTACGTGCCTTGCACGAGGTTGCTGATGTTGGGCGTGGTGGCGCCGTTCGACCATTCGTAAGTGTAAACGCCCGATGGCGTGACAGTGATGGAAATGCTGCCGTTGCCGCTGCCGTTACAAAGCGTGTTGGCGACGATATTGGCGTTGACGGTGATAAGCGGGTTGTTGTTCCCCACATTGACGCCTGTGCTGGCGCTGCAACCGTTGGCGCCGGTGACGGTGACGGCGTAAAAACCGGCAGGAATACTGGCAATGTCCTCCGAAGTAGCGCCGTTCGACCAGTTGAAGCTGTAAGGCGGGACGCCGCCCGACACGGTCAGGTTGATGCTGCCGTTGCTTTGGTCGCAGGTGGTATTGTTGACGTTGAGGCTGATATTGGGCACGTTGGGGTTGTCCGGCACGGTGAAGGTATTGGTCTGGGTGCAGGCGCCGCCGCCGTTGACGGTGACGGTGTAAGAGCCTGGCGGCAGATTGCTGATGTCTTCAGTGGTGGCGCCGTTCGACCAGTTGTAGGTGTAGGCAGGGTTGGGCGGCGTCACGGTGATGTTGATGCTGCCGTTGCCGCCGTTACAGGTGGTGTTGGCGATGACGTTGCCGTTGATGGTAATGGTCGGGTTGTTGTTGCCGACGTTGATGTTGGCCGTATTGGTACAACCGTTGGCGCCGGTGACGGTGACGCTGTAACTGCCCGCCGGGATGTTGCTCAGGTCTTCGGTGGTGGCGCCATTCGACCAGTTGAAAGTGTAAGGCGCTACGCCGCCCGACGCGGAGAGGTTGATGCTGCCGTTGCTCAATTCGCAGGTGCTTTGCACGGTGCTGGAGTTGAGGTTGGGGGTGTTCGGGTTGTCGTTGACGGTAAAAGTGTTGGTTTGGGTGCAGGAGCCGCCGCCGTTGACGGTAACCGTGTAGGAACCGGGCGTCAGGTTGCTGATGTCTTCGGTGGTTGCGCCGTTCGACCAGTTGAAGGTGTAGTTCGGGTTGGGCGGCGTCACGGTGATATTGATGCTGCCGTTGCCGCTGTTGCAGGACGTGTTGGAAGTGGCGCTTCCGGTGATGGTGATGGTCGGGTTGTTATTGTTGACGGTAACATTCGCTACGCGGGTGCAACCGTTGGCGCCGGTGACGGTGACGCTGTAACTGCCCGCCGGAATATTGCTCAGGTCTTCAGTGGTGGCGCCGTTCGACCAGTTGAAAGTATAAGGCGAAACGCCGCCGCTTACCGACACGTTGATACTGCCATTGCTCAGGTCGCAGGTGGTCGAAACGGTTGTGGCCGTTACGTTTGGCAGGTTGGGATTGTCCGCTATCGTAAAGGTAGCCGTCCCCGTACAACTCACGCCGTTGGTGACCGTGATGGTGTAAGTGCCGGGCGTCAGGCCGGTGATATCCTGTGTCGTTTGCCCGCTCGACCAGTTGTAGGTATAGTTGCCGGGGGGAGGGTTTACGCTCACGTCTATCGCGCCGTTGCCGCCGTTGCAGGTGGTGTTGGCCATAGTAGTTCCGGTCACGTTCAGGTTGATGACGTTGTCGTTCACGGTTACGGTGTGATCTTTTGTGCAACCGTTGGCGTCCGTCACGGTGACGGAATAGGAGCCGGCGGGAATATTGCTCAGGTCTTCGGTCGTCGAGCCGTTCGACCAGTTGAACGTATAGGGCGTAGCGCCGCCGTTGACGGTCAGATTGACGGCGCCGTTGCTTTGGCCGCAGGTGGCGGCAGTGGGCGTGGACGATACGTTGATGACGACCTGCGTGACCTGCGCAGAGCCGGATACCGTGCCTGTACAGTTGTTGTTGCCGCCCGGCACCGTTACGCTTTGAAGGCCGTGGTTGCCGGGCTGGTTCACTTGCAGGGTGTACGGGTTGTCGCTCGTGGTGATAGGCGCTTGCGGTGCGCCATTGTAGGTGTGTACGAAGGTCCAGGGGCCTTCGCCGGTGAAAGTGACGGTGAGGTTCACCGTGCCGCTGCCGCCCTGACACAATTGTCCGCTGCCGGAAATCGTCGCTGTCGGCGTAGGAATCACATCGATGTCAATACAGGAAGGCGTGTTGTTTTCGTAACAGCCGTTTTCAGTCGTGACGCACAACTGGGCTGAAGTGGTGTTGTTGCCCCAGGTAACGTTGACGTTGGGGCCGTTGGCGTTCACCGTTCCAATATTAGGCGTGAGCGTCCAGTTGTATATCGTAGCGCCGTTGACCGGCGGGAGCGAATAGCCGGTCGTCGAGTTCTGACACACTTCCGTCAAACCCGTGACCGGGCCGGGATTGTCGGGCGGGAAACCGACGGTAGAGCCTTCGAGCACGTCAATCGTGTAGTCGCACACGTTGCCGGCGCAGCCGTCGAGCACAAACCAGTAGACCTGGCCCACTACGAAGTTGTTGGAACTCAGGATAAAAGGGTCTTCGCTGCATTGGCACTGGACATCCATCACCTGGCTCACGCAGGCGCCGTAAATACCGCCCTGCAAACCCTGGTTGTTGCCATTCTGGCTGCAATTGCTCGGCGTCACCTGTACGGTAATCGAAGTAGTACCGGCAAAAAAGGCGAACCATTCGTCGTTGTTCAGCACAAACTGTCCGCCGCAGCCGGGGAAGTTTTGCTGCTGATTGTTGTTGTTGATGGTCGCGCAGTAGCCATCGAGATTTTCGCACAAAACCGGCGCCGTGATACAGGTGTTACCCGGTTGCGGAAAACCCGGCGGGGGGCATTGTGCAAAAAGAGGCGAGCTTAAAAGGGAGAGGACACAGACGAGGATTTGGTAAAAAAACTTCATGGACGAGCTATTCGTTTTGTGTGTTTAAATTCTCTACGGGAAAAACAGGTCCGCCGTTGCGGGAGCAATCGGGAATGGGATGGAACAACTGAAGTGTTTGTGGAGCAGCAGGTATCAGATACCGCTTGAGACATTTTCGCGCCGAAAATAGAAAGAATTTATCGCCCGCAGTAACTGTTTTGTTATTTGGCAAAACTGCTGCATTTTCTGGACAAAATTTGGCTTGCAAAAAGCCTCGGCTTGCGTTCAGGTTTTTATTTTGAAAGGATACACATTTTCTTTTGGGTCATTTGCGGAGGAGACATTCCATGTTTTCAAAACATGGAATGTCTGGCACTTGGAGTAAAAGTGCAGCCGAAAGGTCAAAATCGCGAACCTGTTACCACGCTCCGTTTTACAAAAAGAAAATGTGTACCCTTTCAAAGTTTTTATTCGAAAAATGGCAGAAAAAAAGTTGGAACAAAATAAAAAAGAGCGAGGCGGCAAACTTGCCGCCTCGCTCTGCTCGATTCGTATTCGGAATGAAGATGTTTACCGCAATAATGTCACATCTCCCTTGAGGGTTTCTTCCTCCCCGCTGGCGTAGCGAAGCACGATATAATAAACGTACACGTCGCTCGGCGCTTCCTTGCCGTCGTGGGTGCCGTCCCAGCGTTGCTTTTCCGGCGTGGCTTCGAATACTTTGGTACCCCAGCGATTGAACACCTGGAAGGTGCGGACTTCGGTGTTGCTGCCGAAAAGCAGTGGCCCGAAGGTATCGTTCACTTTATCGCCTGTGGGTGAAAACGCATTCGGCACGGCGAGACAGCGTTTCAGGTTGTAGGTGACGGAGCGTTCTGCCGAGCAACCGTCCGAGTTGGTGGCGACGACGGTAATCACGGCGCTTCCTTCACCAGCCTGCGGGACGAAAGTCACGGAATCAGCCGTCGCGCCCGGCACGGTTGTTCCGTTCACCGTCCAGACCAAATCGGCATTGGCCGGCGTGACGGACACGGTCAGCGTAACCGGCGAACCGACACAAATCGAGTCCGACGGGTCGGGTACAGCGGTAAAATCTTCCAGCAACACATTCGGGATGACAGTCACCGTCACTTCGTCGCTGTCGAAACAGTTGTTGCCATAGGTCAAAGAAGCCGTGTAAGTGGTCGTAGCAGGCGGATTCACATTGAAAGTCGGGCCGTTTTGGTTGCCGGGTGTCCACACGATGTTGCCTTGTGTACCGGTCACGGTTGCCGTCAGGGTCGTGCCTTCGGCAAAACAAATCGTCCGGTCGGGGCCGGCGTCAATGTTGGCGGATGCGACGGTCACTGTCACGGAGCCTTGCGAACTGCAATTTGTTCCTTCTGCTGTCACAGAGTAAACTGTAGTAACAGCAGGATTCGCTGTCGGCGTGGCACTGAACGGGTCGTTGAGGCCGGTGGCCGGTGTCCAGGTGTAGGTGACGCCTGGTTCATTGGTGGAATTGAGCGTCACGCCGGGGCCGCCGAGGCAAATAACCGGGTTGTTCGCCAGGTTCAGGGCCGGCGGTGGCAGCACATTTACGGTGACGCTCGTGCTGCCGGGGCAATCAGCGTCCGGCGTGGTGACGGTGTAAGTGGTCGTGGTAAAGGGTGTGGCCGTCGGGTTCGGGCAGTCGCCGCAGGAAAGCGTCGGCGGCATGTCCTGCCATTCAAGTTTGGTACCCGGCGGGTCTACCGTCACAAGAATCTGAGCCGATTCGCCGGGGCAAATCTGAGGTGGCGTAGCGGTTGCCGTGAGCGTCGGCGGTATGCCGACCGGCACTTCCACACTCGAAGTATCTACACATCCCCGGTTGTTGATGACGCGCTCGAAGGTGTGTGTAACGGTGGCTGTAATGACCAGATTCCAAAGGTCAGCCGGCGTTTGTTCGCCTGCGAAAGGAATCCAGCCAATTTGGATATCGGGGAAATTGGCAGGTTCGTAGGTCGGCGAAATGAGATAAACCGTATCGCCGGGGCAATAAATGGCTTTATCTTCTTCCCGTCTGATAGACTGGTCGGGCAAAGAATCCACACGCAGACGCACGGAGTCGCGCACGGTACAGCCGTTTACAGTGTAGGTGGCGAAAATGGTGACCGACTCATCGGGGTTCGCTACTGTGGTCGGGCCTGTTGTGTTGCTTACATAAAATGGCGGCGACCAGGTTACTTGCTGGGCATTGCCGGGATTTACCTGCGCGGTCAGCGATACCGTCTCGCCGAGGCAGAGTTCGCGGTATTCATCGCCCAAAACATCCACGTCGGCAGGAGTGACAGTGACGGAGACTGTTTCTGTTTTGGAACAATAGCCGTTGGCGCTGGTGGCCGTCAGGGTATAAACAGTCGAGACGTCGGGTGTTGCCAGCGGGCCCGAACTGCCCGGCTCGTCGAGTCCGGTTGTGGGCGTCCATTCGTAG
>Ga0209172_10005486_pt1 | contig 15373 bp, 13 predicted proteins | sample LarsenN4metaG_FD_184113 | JGI IMG/M metagenome (GOLD analysis project Ga0209172, IMG submission 184113) | Hot spring sediment bacterial and archeal communities from British Columbia, Canada, to study Microbial Dark Matter (Phase II) - Larsen... ... | reverse complement strand
CGAAGCGCAGCGCCCGCACGATGTGCGGCGCCGCGCGCATCAGCACCTCGCGCTCGGCCAGCGCCTTGCGCACCAGCGAGAACTCGTAGTACTCGAGGTAGCGCAGCCCGCCGTGGATCAGCTTGGTCGAGGCCGACGAGGTGTGCGACGCGAGATCGTGCTGCTCGACGAGCGCGACGCGGAGGCCGCGCCCCGCCAGGTCGCGCGCGATGCCGGCACCGTTGATGCCGCCACCGACGACCAGCACGTCCAGCGGCGAGTCGGGCATCTCACGCGTAGCGGAAGACCACGAACGCCAGCACGAGCGCGAGCGCGCTGGCGCCCCACAGCGGCGTGCCGAAGAACGCCAGCCACAGCAGGTGGATGTAGCCTGCGGCCAGCAGCGAGATGAACAGGCGGTCGCCGCGCGTGGTGGTGAGGCCGAGGATGCCGCGCCGCGGCGCGCCGCCGGGGGATCGCCATTCCCACAGACCCATGACCACCAGCAGCAGCGCGATGACGCCGAAGAACAGCGCGGTCTGCCAGGTCCACGCCATCCAGCCGAGGCCGGCTTCAACGTTCGGTTGCACGGCAAGCCTCCGTCGCGTGATGCGGTGCTGCAGCCCAGGCACTCCGACGCCACCCGGCGACCGCCGCGGCACCGGCCGTGCCGGGACGCTGGCAGTGCCCGCACGGCCACGAAGTGGCCCTTTCGGATCCACGGGTGGCGGCGCCGAAGGCGCTTCGGCGGGGCGTCGTCATGCTCAGACGCGCCCCAGGGCGAAGCCCTTGGCGATGTAGTGGCGGACGAAGTAGATGACCACGGCGCCGGGCACGATGGTCAGCGCGCCGGCGGCGGCCAGCAGTCCCAGCTCGTAGCCCGAGGTGCTGGCGGTGCGCGTCATCGTGGCGGCGATGGGCTTGGCCTCGACCGACGTCAGCGTCTTGGCCAGCAGCAGCTCGACCCAGCTGAACATGAAGCAGAAGAAGCACGCGACGCCGATGCCCGCGGCGATGGTCGGCATGAAGATCTTGACGAAGAACTTCCAGAACGGATAGCCGTCGACGAAGGCCGTCTCGTCGAGCTCGCGCGGCACGCCGCTCATGAAGCCCTCGAGGATCCACACCGCCAGCGGGATGTTGAACAGGCAGTGCGCCAGCGCGACCGCGATGTGCGTGTCGAACAGGCCGATCGACGAGTACAGCTGGAAGAACGGCAGCGCGAACACCGCCGGCGGCGCCATGCGGTTGGTCAGCAGCCAGAAGAACAGGTGCTTGTCGCCGAGGAAGCGGTAGCGCGAGAACGCGTAGGCCGCCGGCAGCGCGACGGTGACCGAGATCACCGTGTTCATCAGCACGTAGGCCAGCGAGTTGACGTAGCCCATGTACCAGGTGCTGTCCGTCAGGATCCTGGCGTAGTTGGCGAGGGTGAACTCGCGCGGCCACAGGGTGAAGCCGCCGAGGATCTCGTTGGTGGTCTTGAACGACATGTTCAGGAGCCAGTAGATCGGCAGCATCAGGAAGACGATGTACAGCGTCGGGATGAGCGGTTTGAGTCTGGTCATCGATCTCGACTCGCGACGGACGTGGCGAGGCAAAGCCGTGCCCGGGCGGCGTGCTCCGCTCCGAATGCGGCGCCTCGCCCTGCGGGCCAGGTTCCCTGCGGTGCTCGCGTCTTCTGGCCCGCTGCGGAACTCGCTTCGCTCAGACATCCGCAGCGAGTCAGAGGTTGATGCGCGCTGCGCGCGCGGCCAGAAGACACTGCGCTCCTCGGCGCCGCATAGTCGCTGCGCACGCCGCCCGGGCACGGCTTTGCCAGGCACCGACTGTTGTTGGGGTGGGTGTTCGAAGACACGCGGGCGGGTGCCCCGGGGGCGCGCCTATGCGGCGCCGAGGAACGGAGGGTTTGCGGCGGCGCGCACGCAGTGCGCGCATCAACATCCGACTCGCGGTGGATGTTTGAGCGCAGCGAACGAAGTGAGCGAAGCGAGTTCCACCGCGCACCGCGAACCCGAGTACCGCAGGGGAGCTGGCTCACGCAGCGAGCCAGCCGCCGCATCGAAGCGCCTCCGGGGCACCCGCCCGCGGCTTTGCACCCAGCACGAATGGCACGCATCACGCCTCGTCCTTCGTCATCACCGTATAGAACAGCCACGACAGCAACAGGATGATCAGGAAGTAGATCAGGCTCATCGCCGCCGCCGGCCCGAGATCGAACTGCCCGAGCGCGATCTTCACGAGGTCGATCGACAGCAGCGTGGTCGCGTTGCCCGGGCCGCCGCCGGTGAGCACCACCGCCTCGGTGTAGATCATGAAGCTGTCCATGAAGCGCAGCAGCACCGCGATCAGCAGCACGTGCTTGAGCTTGGGCAGCTGGATGTGGCGGAAGATGGCCCAGCGCGACGCGCCGTCGATGCGCGCGGCCTGGTAGTACGCGTCGGGGATCGCCGACAGCCCGGCGTAGGCCAGCAGCACGACCAGCGAGGTCCAGTGCCACACGTCCATCGTCACCAGGGTCACCCAGGCGGCGACAGGCTGGCGCGTGTAGTTGAAGCTGAAGCCGAGCTCGTTGAGCACCTTGCCCATGAGCCCGATGTCCGGCAGCGCGAAGATGTTCCACATCGCGCCGACGACGTTGTAGGGGATCAGCAGCGGCATCGCCATCAGCACCAGGCAGACGGACACGCCGATGCCCTTGCGCGGCATCGCGAGCGCGATCGCCACGCCCAGCGGCACCTGGATGGCGAGCACGATGGCGGTGAAGAGGATCTGCCGCTGCAGCGCCTCGCGGAAGCGCTCGCTCTGCATCACCTGCTCGAACCAGCGCACGCCCTCGAAGAAGAACTCGTTGTTGCCGAAGGTCTCCTGCACCGAGTAGTTGACGACCGCCATCAGCGGGATCACCGCGTTGAAGGCGACCAGCAGCACCACCGGCAGCACCAGCCACCAGGCTTTCTGGTTGGGGATCCGGGCGCTCACCTCATCGGCTCCACGTCACCCGAGGCGCCGGGCCCGACAAGGCGAGGCGACCGGACCGAGCGACCGCCGTGGATCCGGCTTTGCCGGGCCACTGGCGGTGCCCCCCTGGGGGGAAGGCGCCGAAGGCGCTTCGGGGTTGGCTCATACCGCCCATCCGTCGGCGTAGACGCGCGTGCGCTGCGGGTCGAACGCGAGGCAGGCCTCGCGCTCGGGCACGGGCTGGCCCTCGGGCACCAGCACCTTGACGAGCTGCTCGCCGCAGCGCGCGTCGACCACCCTGAAGCGCCCGATGTCGCTGGTGCGCTCGATGCGCGCCGGGACGCCCGCGTCGGCCAGTCGCACGAACTCGGGCCGCACGCCCAGCTCGGTCTTCTTGCCGCGCGCGGCGGCGAGGTCGCGCGACGCGGTGGCCACGGCGTGTCCGCCGAAGCGCACCACGCCGGCCGGATCGACCTCGCACGGCAGCAGGTTCATGCCGGGCGAGCCGATGAAGTGGCCGACGAACGTGTGCGCCGGACGCTCGAACAGCTCGACCGGCGTTCCCGACTGCACGACCTGCCCGTCGTACATGACCACCACCTGGTCGGCGAAGGTCAGCGCCTCGGTCTGGTCGTGCGTGACGTAGACCATCGTGCGCCTGACGCGCTGGTGCAGCTCCTTGAGCTTGCTGCGCAGCCGCCACTTCAGGTGCGGGTCGATCACCGTCAGCGGCTCGTCGAACAGGATCGCGGCGACGTCCGATCGCACCAGGCCGCGGCCGAGCGAGATCTTCTGCTTGCCGTCGGCCGTGAGGCCGCTCGCGCGCTGGCCCAGCGTGGACGAGAGGTCCAGCATCTCGGCGATCTCGCCGACGCGGGCCTTGACCTCGGGCTCGGCCAGTCCGCGGTTGCGCAGCGGGAAGGCCAGGTTGTCGAACACGCTCATCGTGTCGTAGACCACCGGGAACTGGAACACCTGCGCGATGTTGCGCTGCCCCGGCTCGAGCGTCGTGACGTCGCGCTCGTCGAACAGGATGCGGCCGCGCGTGGGGCGCAGCAGGCCGGAGATCAGGTTGAGCAAGGTGGTCTTGCCGCAGCCCGACGGCCCCAGCAGCGCATAGGCGCCGCCGTCGGCCCATTCGAGGTCGAGCCCGCGCAGCGCCCAGTCGGCCGCGACGTCCTCGCGCGGCACGGCGCGGTAGCTGTGCTGCAACTGCTCGAGCCGGATACGCGCCATCGGACTCAGCCCGCCACCCGCCGGCCCGCGGCGTCGAAGTACAGGCAGCGCTCCACGTCGAGCGCGAAGCGCGCCTGCTCGCCGACCGGATGACTCTGCACACCGTGGACCTGCGACACCCACGTGGTGCCGGCCAGCGCGAAGTGCACGACGCTCTCGGAGCCGCTGATCTCGCAGATGAGCACGCGGCCGGCCACCGGCACGCCGGCGCCGGGAGCCGGGCGCACGTGGTGCGGGCGCAGCGCGACCGTGATCTCGCCGTCGGGCAGCGAGCGCACCGCCGGCGGCGCGCTCCAGCGCACGCCGTCGCCCAGCACGATGTCGGCGCCCGACTTGCGCGCGGCGGCCACGTTGATCGGCGGGTCGGAGAACACGCGCGCGCTGGTCAGGTCGGCCGGCTGCCGGTACACGTCGGTGCAGGGGCCGAACTGCGTCAAGCGGCCCTGGTGCAAGGTGGCGACGTGGCCGCCGAGCAGCAGCGCCTCGGCAGGCTCGGTGGTCGCGTACACGACCGTGCAGCCGCGGTCGGCGAACAGGCGCGGCAGCTCGTCGCGCAGCGACTCGCGCAGCTTGTAGTCGAGGTTGGCCAGCGGCTCGTCCAGCAGCACGAGCTCGCTGTCCTTGACGAGCGCGCGCGCCAGCGCCGTGCGCTGCTGCTGGCCGCCGGACAGCTCGTCGGGCCTGCGGTCCAGCAATGCCGACAGCCGCAGCAGCTCGGCGATGCGCCCGACCCGCTCGCGGATCGCGGCGGCGGCCAGCCCCGCCACCTTCAGCGGCGAGGCGATGTTCTCGAACACCGACAGGTTGGGGTAGTTGATGAACTGCTGGTACACCATCGACACGCGGCGCCGCTGCACCGGCACGCCGGTGACGTTGCGTCCGCCGAACCACACCTCGCCCGCGGTGGGCTTGACCAGCCCCGCCATCAGGCGCAGCAAGGTGGTCTTGCCCGCCAGGGTCTCGCCCAGCAGCGTGTTGAAGCCGCCGGGCGCGAGCGCCAGGTCGGTGGGGTGGATGTGCACGTCGGCGCCGACGTGCAGCGCGACCTGGCGGAGCTCTAGGGACATGTCGTGGGGCGCGCGGGAAGGCCGGGCACGCGATGCGCACCCGTGCCTTCGTCCGTCGGGCAGGACGCCTGCAGCGCTGCTACTTCTTCTCGGCCCAGCGCTTGACGATCTCCTCGTAGGCCATCGTCACGCCCTTGGGCTTCTCGTTGGCCAGCTTGGCCTTCGGGCCGTCGGGCTTGCCGAGCCACTCCTTCGGGTCGACCGGCTTGTTCAGGCGCGGGCCGCAGCCGCCGTAGGTCTTGGCCTTCTCGTCGGCTTCCTGCATGCGCGCCATCACGAGGTCCATCTCCTCGGCGAGCCGGTCCATCGCCTTCTGCGGCGTGAAGGCGCCGGAGTTCACGTCACCGATCTGTTGCCACCACAGCTGCGCGAGCTTCGGATAGTCGGGCACGTTCACGCCGGTCGGCGTCCACATCACGCGGTCGGGCGAGCGGTAGAACTCGACCAGGCCGCCGAGCTTGGGCGCGCGCTCGGTGAACGAGGCGTGGCGCACCGTGCTGTCGCGGATGAAGGTCAGCCCGACGTGGCTCTTCTTGGTATCGACGGTCTTGCTGACGACGAACTGCGCGTACAGCCAGGCGGCCTTGCGGCGCTCCAGCGGCGTGCTCTTGAACAAGGTCCACGAGCCGGCATCCTGGTAGCCGAGCTTCATGCCGTCCTGCCAGTAGGCGCCCTTGGGCGACGGCGCCATGCGCCACAGCGGCATGCCGTTGTCGTCGACGGTGTTGTTGCCGTCCTTCTTCGGCGCCACCATGCTCGCGGTGAACGCGGTGTACCAGAAGATCTGCTGCGCCACGTTGCCCTGCGCGAGCGCCGGCAGCGACTGGTAGAAGTCGTAGTCGGCGGCGCCCGGCGGCGCGTACTTGCGCAGCCACTCGTCCCACTTGGCGATCGCGTAGACCGAGGCCGGGCCGTTGGTCTCGCCGCCGCGGCTCACGCTCGCGCCTTGCGGATTGCACGAGCCCTCGGGCATGCGGATGCCCCACTCGTCGATTGGCCGGCCGTTGGGCAGGCCCTTGCTCGACGCACCGGCCATCGACAGCCAGGCGTCGGTCATGCGCCAGCCGAGGTCGGGCGCGCGCTTGCCGTAGTCCATGTGGCCGTAGATGCGCTTGCCGTCGATCTCCTTGACGTCCTCGGAGAAGAACTTGGCGATGTCCTCGTAGGCGCTCCAGTTCACCGGCACGCCGAGCTCGTAGCCGTACTTGGCCTTGAACTTCGCCTTCAGGTCGGGCCGATCGAACCAGTCCTTGCGGAACCAGTAGAGGTTGGCGAACTGCTGGTCGGGCAACTGCCACAGCTTGCCGTCGGGGCCGGTGGTGAAGCTCTTGCCGATGAAGTCGTTGACGTCGAGGCCCGGGTTGGTGACGTCCTTGCCTTCGCCGGCCATCCAGTCGGTCAGGTTCACCGCGCTCTGCAGCCGCGAGTGCGTACCGATCAGGTCGCTGTCGTTGATGTAGGCGTCGTACAGGTTGCGGTTGGTCTGCATCTGCGTCTGCACCGCCTGCACGACCTCGCCTTCACCGAGCAGCTGGTGGTTGACCTTGATGCCGGTGATCTCCTGGAACGCCTTGGCCAGGGTCTTGGCCTCGTACTCGTGCGTCGGGATCGTCTCCGACAGCACGTTGATCTCCATGCCGACGAAGGGCTTGGCCGCGGCGATGAACCACTCCATCTCCTTGAGCTGCTCTTCCTTGGACAGGACCGAGGGCTGGAACTCGCTGTCGATCCAGCGCCTGGCGGCTTCGACGCCGCCCTGGGTGGCCCCTGCCGCCGTCGCGGCGGGCTTGGCACCGGGTGCGGCGGTCGCGGGCGCTTCTTCCTTCTTCCCGCAGCCCGCTGCCAGCACGGCGGCCGCCAGCGCCACCGCGCACGGCATCAGTCGGATGGTCATGGTGTGTCTCCTGGGTCGTTGAGCGCGCGGCGTTCGAGGCACCGCGAGGCCGGAGTATCGATCTATCGAAAAGAAACGGCAGACTTTCGCGCTCAGTGCTTACCCGAATCGAACCAAAAACGAAAGAAAACGAACATGCCCCGATGACACCGAACCCGCGCCAGGCGCAGCTGCTCGAGGTCGTGCGGGAGCACGGCAGCCTCAGCGTGGACGCGATCGCGGCGCGCTTCGGCGTGACCTTGCAGACGGTGCGGCGCGACGTGCAGCGGCTGGCCGAGGCCGGCTTGCTGGCGCGCTTCCACGGCGGCGTGCGCGTGCCCAGCTCGACCACCGAGAACATCGCGTACCGGCAGCGGCAGACCCTTCACGCGGCCGCCAAGGCCCGCATCGCGGCCGCGCTGGCCGAGCGCGTGCCCGACGACTGCTCGCTGATCGTCAACATCGGCACCACGACCGAGGCCGTGGCCGAGGCGCTGCGGCGCGTGCGCAAGGGCCTGCGCGTGATCACCAACAACCTCAACGTCGCGGCGATCCTCGCCGACGGGCCCGGCTTCGAGGTCATCGTCGCCGGAGGCGTGCTGCGGCCGAGGGACCGCGGCATCGTCGGCGAAGCCACCGTGGACTTCATCCGCCAGTTCCGCGTCGACATCGGACTGATCGGCATCTCGGCGATCGAGGCCGACGGGACCTTGCGCGACTTCGACTACCGCGAGGTGAAGGTCGCGCGCACCATCATCGAAGCCTCGCGCCAGGTGTGGCTGGCCGCCGACCACAGCAAGTTCAATCGGCCGGCGATGGTGCAGCTCGCCCACCTGAGCGAGATCGACGTGCTGTTCACCGACGCGGCCCCGCCGCCGCCGTTCGAGTCGCTGCTGTCCGACGCGGGTGTCGAGCTGATCGTGGCCGGCGACGGCACGGCCGCGAAGCCGCACGCCAGGGACGTGTCGCCGCTCCACGCCGCGCGCGGCGGCCGCTGAAGCGCCCGGGGTGCGCTCGCGCACGCACGCGCACGCGCCGCACCAAGACAAACGGGCCAGCTCCGCGAAGAGCTGGCCCGTCGATTCAACTGGCGCGCCGGCAAGTCGTCGTGTTGAGTCACGAGGGGTTCTTGCCGTCCGCTCCAACTCGATCTGCACGGTGCTGCGCCGCCCTGCGCAGGAATGCCATCCAAATCTCGCCCACGGCCTTCGACGCCGAGCGCGGGCTCACCCGTGCCCCTGCCCCGGTTCGGCGAGAAACAACTCGATGTTGGCCGTGGTCCACGTGGCAACACCGGCACCGAAGAAGTCGGCGTCCTCGGTCCAGATCGGGCAGTCGGCCGCCAGCGCGCAGGCCAGCACCGGCCAGTCTTCTGGGTCCCGGGCGCTGATCCGTGCCATGGCACGGTCCTTCATCGGCAGGTACGACTCGGCAGGCACGGGGACGACGACGCGCGCCAAGGCCTTCAGCTTGTCAAGCGCGGCCCGGATCACCTCCGCCGGCTTCGCGCGCCTGGCGAGGATGGCAGGCAGGTGTTCCCGCACCTCGTCGAAGGCGACATCCGGGGCGAGGAACGACACCCCGCCCACGTGATCCGCGAGCAGCCGCGACACGCGGCTGCCGAGCACGGCACGAACCAGGATGTTGGCGTCGAGGACGATCGCTCGTGAAGCCACAGGCTCAACGCCGCTTGCGCTGACCCGATGCGGCCCTGCGTTCGACCTTGAAGTCCTTCACCAGCACATCGACCTCGTCCTCGTCGAGCGGCAACACGGCCTTCAGCCTGGCGCTGGCCTGCGCCAGCGCCAGCAGGTCCGCCTGCGACGGTCCGGGCGTGGGAATGAAGATGCCCACGGTCCGGCCGTGCCGCGTGACAGCCACGGGTTTGTCCGAGGCGATGTACTCGGCCAAGCCTGCGCGGAACTCGCGGATTCCGACTTTGGTGGTGTCCATGGCGGGTGCAGTGATTCGGTTGACCGGGAACCGCATTGTGTCTCTCTGTGTACACAAATGCAAGGCTGCGGGCGAGTGACTGCAGACCAAGACGTCGCCGCTGAGCATGTTCCGCCAGCCCCTGCAGGACCTGGTGCTCCCAGTGGACCTCTGGCCGTCGTCTCAAGGAAAACGGGCCAGCTCCGTGAGAAGCTGGCCCGTCGATTCAACTGGCGCGGCTGGCAGGATTCGAACCCACGACCCCTTGGTTCGTAGCCAAGTACTCTATCCAACTGAGCTACAGCCGCGAAGGGCGGCAGTATAGCAGCGGCTGCGAGGGCCTCGCCGCGTCAGCCGAGCTCGGTGGCTTCGCGGCGGTAGGCCGCGGCGCGGTCGCCGTCGTCCTGTTCGTCGGCGATGCGCGCGAGCAGTTTCCACGCGCGGCGACGCGTGGCGGCGTCGAGCGACTCGTCGGCGGCGGCCTGTTCGAGCAGGCGGCGCGCCTTGCCCCACAGCTGCCGCTCGGCGAGCACCGAGCCGGCGGCGAACGCGACGGCGCCGTCGCGCGGCCAGGCCTGCGCGGCGGCCTCGAGTCGCGGCAGCCATTCGACGCCGATGCCGTTGCGCGCAGCCACGAGCGCGCGCGCGAGGGCCGCGCGATCGTCGTCGGACTCGGCCTCCAGCGGCTCCCAGAACGGCCGCAGCCAGCCGCGCGCCTCGTCGGCGTGGCCGAACGACGCCATGCGGCTCGCGGCGCGCGCGGCCACGTGCGCGTCGCGGCGGTCGTTCGCGTCGAACGCGTTCCACGTGCGGCGCAGCTGGTCGGCGTCGCGCGCGGCATCGAGCGCCTCGAAGGCGAGCGAGCGCAGCAGGCCCTGCGCCGCGCCGCGCGGAAAGGCCTGGTGCTTGGCCAGCAGGCGCGCAGTGCGCAGCGCCTCGACCGGCTGGCGCGCCAGACGCGCGGCCTGCAGACGCAGCCGCAGCGCCTGCGTGCGCCGCGCCACACCGGGCGGCAGGTCCGCCAGCAGCTCGAGCGCGCGCTCGGCGTCGCGGTCGTCGAGCGCCCACTCGGCGGCGAGCAGGCGCACGCCGTCGCCGGCCGACCGCGAGGCATGGCCGCTGCCGGCGAGCTCGAGCGCGCGGCGCAGCTGATCGTCGCGCCGCGGCCGGTCCTGCAGACGGTGCAGGCTGCTCGCGGCGAGCAGGTGGCCGAGCAAGGTGAACTCGCGGTCGCCGGCGATCGGCGGCGTCTCGGCCTGGATCGCCAGCGCGCGCTGCGCCGACTTCTGCGCGCGGCTGTAGCGGCCGCCGAAGAACTGCGCGAGCGCGTCGCGCAGCGCGGCCTGTGCCACGCGCTCGCGCTGCGCGATGCGCCACTCGCGCGCGCGCTGCGGCAGCGACAGCAGCGCGTGCAGCGCCTGGATCGCGCCCACCAGCACGAAGCAGCCCGCCAGCAGCAGCAGCAAGAAGAGATTGAGCGACAGGTCGGTGCGCCAGCCGCCCCAGTAGAACGTCACCAGCCCGTCGTTGCTGCCCAGGGTGGTGGCCGCCACCACGGCCGCGGCGGCCAGCAGCACGAACCAGACGACCGCGCGCATCGCGGAGTCCTCAGCGCCCGGCCGCGGCGGCGGCCAGTGCGGCGAGCGTGTCGTCGGGCCGCGGCAGGTTGACCTGGCGCGACTGCGCCGCGACCTGCTGCAAGGTCTCGCGCAGGCTCGTCACCTTGCGCGAGCTGCGGTCGAACCAGCGGTCGAGCGCGGCCTGCGCGACCTGCAGGTCGCTCTGCGCGGTGTCGAACTGGCGCGACAGCAGCGCGAGCCGCGCGTTCAGCAGCCGCAGCTTCAGGTTCTCGCGCAGGAACAGCGCCTGCTCGGGCGCGACGAGAAGCGCATCGGGGTGGTCGATGCGCTGCACGCGCACGAGCGCACGCGCCTCCGACCACACGCGCTCGCCGAAGGTGCCCCACGCCGCCGTCCAGCCCGGCCACCAGCCGGTGTCGCCGCTGCCGCCGGTGCCGCGCGCCGGCGCCGTGGGCGCCGACGCCGCACGCGCGGCCTCCGGTGCGGCCTTGCGCGCGGGCGGCTCGGCCACCGCCACGAGCGGCAGGTCGTCGACCAGCCGCGCGGCTTCGTCGAGGCGGATGGTCAGCGCCGCGATGTCGGCGACGCCGACCGCCTTCACGCGGTCGAGGTCGCGCGCGATGGCACGGCGCACGCCCTCGAGCCGCGGCTGGTTGTAGCGCGCGAGGCGCTCCTCGGCCTGCTTGAGCGCGACGACGAGCGGCTCGGCGCTGCCGGTGATGAGCGACTGGCGCTGCGCGACGCGCAGCGCGGCCTCGATGTCGACCACGACGTTCTCGTCGCGTGAACGCGAGAGCGACTGCATCAGCTCCTCGAGCTGTGTGCGCTGCACCGCGACCTCGGCCACGCGCGCCTCGACGAGCGCGAGCTTGGCCACCGCCTCGCGCGCCGCGTCCTGCGCCTGCTTCGCCAGCAGCCGTGCCTCGGCGGACTGCTCCTGCGACGCCTGCTGGCGGCGCACGAGCTCCTGCTCGAGCGCGCGCACGCGCTGCTGCGCCTGCCACGCGACGACGAGCGACGCGAACGCGACCACGGCGATCGCGATCGCCGCCAGCAGGCGCCAGCCCGGGCGCGACACGCGCGGCACGGCGGGTGTCGGCGGTGTCGCGGGGACGGTGTTCGGTGTGTCGCTCACGGCGAAGGATTGTATGCAGCGCCCTCGTCGCGACACCCGCGCGCGGGCTTGCGGCGAGCTTGCGGCGTCGAGGACGTCCTGCGCGCGTCGCGACACTCCCGCGCGGGTTTGCGCCGCCGTGCGCGGCGCGCCGCGTTCACGCCGCGCCGATCGCGTGCAGCGCCTGCACCACCGCGTCGAAGCTCGCGCGCGCCTCGCGCACGTCGCCCAGCCCGAGGCGGCGCGCACGCTCGGCCATGCGCGGATGCGTGGCCACGGCACGCCCGCTCGACAGGTCGGCCGGCGAGCGCAACGCGGCCTCGAGGTGGTCGATCGCCTGCGAGCTGCTGAACAGCCACACGTGCGCCTGCGGCGACTCGATCGCCCGGCGCAGCAGCGCGGGGTCGAGCGGCGGCGCGCGGCGCGAGTACGCGGCGAGCAGCTCCACCTCGGCGCCGCGCTCGCGCAGTCGCTCGGCCAGCCACTCGCGGCCGCCGTCGCCGCGCACGATCAGCACGCGCGCGGCGCGCCAGTCGCGCGACTCGAGCTGCGCCCACAGCGCCTCGGAATCGAAGCGCGGCGACGCCGCGGGCGGCTCCAGCACCGACGGCACGCCGTGTGCGCGCAGCGACTGCGTGGTGCCGGGCCCGACCGAGCCGGCTGGCAGCGCGTCGGGCCACGCGGTGTCGGCCGGCCGCGCGTCGAAGAACGATTCCACCGCGCCCGGGCTCACGAACACCACGAGCGCGCGCTGCGCGAGCGATCGCCACGCCGACTCGACCGCCGCGCGATCGGGCACCGGCACGATCTCGATGAGCGGCAGCGCGACCGCGTCGAAGCCCGCGGCGCGCAGTCGCGCGACCCAGGCCGCGGCCTGCGGCTGCGGGCGCGTGACGATCACGCGCATCGCGCGGTCCCAGCGCGCCGCGTCACGGCGCCAGCCGCGCGTCGGCGCCCTGCTCGCGCAGCCGCGCGGCGGCGCGCTCGCCGAGCGCGCGCGCCGCCGACTCGTCGGCCACGGCCGCCGCCACGCGCACCTTCAGCAGCGGCGCCGCCGGCGCGCGCGCATCGCCGAGCGCCGCGTCGAGCGCGAGGCTCGCGCCCTGCCACGCCGCGTGCGCCGCCAGCGGCACGCTGCAGCTGCCGCCGAGCGCGCGCGACACGGCGCGTTCGGCCTCGCACGCGAGCCAGGTCTCGCGGTGCGCCAGCGGCGCGAGCAGCGAGAGCAGCCCGGGCGCGTCGTCGCGCACCTCGAGGCCGAGCGCGCCCTGCCCCGCCGCCGGGATCATGCGCTGCACGTCGAAGCGCGCGCGGATGCGCGACTCGAGCCCCAGCCGCACCAGCCCCGCGGCGGCGAGCACGATGGCGTCGTAGCCGCCCTCGTCGAGCTTGCGCAGCCGCGTGTCGAGGTTGCCGCGCAGCGGTTCGATGCGCAGGTCGGGACGCAGCGCGAGCAGCTGCACCTGGCGGCGCAGGCTCGACGTGCCGACGCAGGCGCCCTGCGGCAACTCGTCGATCGAGCCCCAGCGGTGGGACACGAAGGCGTCGCGCGGGTCCTCGCGCTCGAGCACGGCCGCCAGCGCGAAGCCGGCGGGCAGGTCCATCGGCACGTCCTTCAGCGAGTGCACGGCCAGGTGCGCGCGGCCGTCGGCGAGCGCGGCCTCCAGCTCCTTCACGAACAGCCCCTTGCCGCCCACCTTCGACAAGCTGCGGTCGAGGATCTGGTCGCCGCGCGTGGTCATGCCGAGCAGCTCGACGGACGTGCCGAAGCGCTCGGCCAGCAGCGCGCGCACGTGCTCGGCCTGCCACAGCGCGAGCCGGCTCTCGCGGGTGGCGATGACGAGGGGTTGGCTCATGGCGCGGATTATCGGCGGCGGCCCGCGGCCGAAACCCGGATGTACCTCGAGCGGCCCGATCCGGCGCAGGCCGCTGCTAGCATCGCCGCGCCATGCTCCGAACCTCACGCGCCACCACGTCGACACCGGGGTCCGCCGCCCCGGCCGCATCGCCCGAATCCGCCGCGCACCCGCATCCGCGTCGCGCCCGCGCCGACGACGCCGCGGCGAAGAACCGTCCGCTGGTCGAGGACATCCGCCTGCTCGGCCGGCTGCTCGGCGACGTGATCCGCGAGCAGGAAGGCCGCGACGCCTACGAACTGGTCGAGCGCGTGCGGCGCCTGTCGGTCGCGTACCGGCTCAAGCGCGACGCCGGCGCCGGCAAGGCGCTGGACCGCCTGCTGAAGAACCTGAGCGGCGACCAGACCGTCAGCGTGATCCGCGCGTTCAGCTATTTCTCGCACCTCGCCAACATCGCCGAGGACCGGCACCACGTGCGCCGCCGGCTGCACCACGAGGCGCACGGGCGCCACGCCGAGGGCTCGCTGCCGGCGTGCTTCGAGCGGCTGGCGCGCGCCGACGTGCGCGCCGCCGACGTGGCCGCCGTGCTGCGCCGCGCGCACATCTCGCCCGTGCTCACCGCGCACCCGACCGAGGTGCAGCGCAAGAGCATCCTCGACGCCGAGCGCGCGATCGCACAGCTGGTCGAGCAGCGCGACGAGCTGCGCACCGACCGCGAGCGCGAGGACAACGAGGCGCTGCTGCGCGCGCGCATCGCGCAGCTGTGGCAGACGCGCATGCTGCGCTACCAGAAGCTCACGGTGGCCGACGAGATCGAGAACGCGCTGTCGTACTACGCGAGCACCTTCCTGCGCCAGGTGCCGCGGCTGTACCGCGAGCTCGAGCGCGAGCTGCACGGCCACGAGGTGGCGCCGTTCTTCCGCATGGGCCACTGGATCGGCGGCGATCGCGACGGCAATCCGAACGTCGGCGCCGCCACCTTGCGCATGGCGCTGGCGCGGCAGGCCGAGGTGGCGCTGCGCTTCTACCTCACCGAGCTGCACGAGCTGGGCGCCGAGCTGTCGATCTCCAACCTGCTGGCGCCGGTCACGCCCGAGATGCTCGCGCTGGCCGCGCGCTCGCCCGACCGCAACCCGCACCGCGAGGACGAGCCGTACCGCCGCGCGCTGATCGGCATGTACGCGCGGCTGGCCGCCACCTTGCACGCGCTCACCGGCACCGAGGCGCTGCGCCACGCGGTGGCGCCGCAGGACCCGTACCGCTCGAGCGACGAGCTGCTGGCCGACCTGCGCGTGATCGAGGCCTCGCTGCGCAGCCACCGCGCCGAGGCGCTGATCGCGCCGCGCCTGGCGCCGCTGCAGCGCGCGGTGCAGGTGTTCGGCTTCCATCTCGCCACGCTCGACCTCAGGCAAAGCAGCGACAAGCACGAGGCGGTGGTGGCCGAGCTGCTGCGCGCCGCGCGGCTGGAGGCCGACTATGCGTCGCTGCCCGAGGCGGCGCGCCGCGAACGGCTGCTGGCGCTGCTGAACGACGCGCGCCCGCTGCGCGTGATCGGCCACGAGTACTCCGAGCTGGCGCGCGGCGAGCTGGCCGTGTTCGAGGCCGCGCGCGAGTGCCGCGCGCGCTACGGCGGCGCGGCCATCCGCCACTGCATCATCTCGCACACCGAGGACGTGAGCGACCTGCTCGAGGTGCTGCTGCTGCTGCGCGAGGCGGGCCTGGTGCGCGGCACGCTCGACGACGACGCGCTGAGCGACCTCATCGTGGTGCCGCTGTTC
>Ga0209172_10005485_pt1 | contig 15373 bp, 8 predicted proteins | sample LarsenN4metaG_FD_184113 | JGI IMG/M metagenome (GOLD analysis project Ga0209172, IMG submission 184113) | Hot spring sediment bacterial and archeal communities from British Columbia, Canada, to study Microbial Dark Matter (Phase II) - Larsen... ... | reverse complement strand
CGGTCCCGGTATCTCGAGCCGGCCTTCAAGAGGAACATCGATCCGCGCCTCGGATTCGCCTGGCAGCCGCAATGGGGCTTCGCCAAACGGCGCTACGCGGTGCTGCGCGGAGGATACGGGATCAGCCGGCCGGGTTCGACGGGGCGGGGGCGAGACCCGATCCCCGACTTCGGCGTGGCGGCGGCGGGCGCGTGGGGTTATCTGCGGTGGCAAAGCAACACGGCGCTGCCGGCCCGCACGCAGGCGGTGGACCCGACCAAGGTGATCTCGATCGGGCGCAACCCGCCAGTTGTCACGGTGAGTCCGACTTCGCTTGAGATTCCTCCGGACGGCCGGTTGTGCCAGAGTTGCCCGGGCACCCGTGACGCGCGGCTGCCGGCGGGCAATTCGATCATCTTCGAGCAGCACGCCCAGTCTCCGTACACGCAGACATGGAACCTTACGACGCAGTTTGAGGCGTGGAAAGACTCCGTGGTCTCCGTCAGCTACCTCGGCCAGAAGGGGGTTCACCTGTACTCGCCGCTGGTCGGGGCCAACTACCCGGACCGGATTTTATACGAGGAGATGCTCGACCAGGGTCTGGACCCGCTCGAAGTGATCGAGGATCCGCTGGGCCGCGTGGACCCGCGCGGAGAGCCCTTGCAGGTCCGCCGGGTCGACGTCATCCGCCCGATTCCGGACGCGGGCGACGTCAGCATCGCCGGACGGACCGACGCCAAGTCCATCTACCACGCGGCGACGTTCTCGATCGACAGGCGGTTCCGGCGCGGGTTCCTGCGGTTCAACTACACGTGGGGCAAGTCGATCGACACGGCCTCCGACGGCAGCATCAATGCGCCGATTCTGGGCCTGTGGGGCAACTCGCGTTTGCAGAATCCCACCGATCTCAAGGCGAACCGGTCGGTATCGACCTTCGACACGCGGCACCGGTTCGTGTTGTCGGCGGGCAACATCGAACTGCCATTCGGCGCAAGGCAGCCGCTGCTGGCGGGGGCGCCCAAGCCGGTGCGGGCCATTGTGAGCGACTGGAGCGTGAGCCCGACGCTGACGTTGACCTCGGGGTTCCCGTTTCAGCCGTTCCTTGGCGACGCCAACGGAGTGCCGGGCGGCGCCAGCGACGCCGAGCGGATCCGGCCGGACATGGTGCCGGGCGTGCCGGTGATCAATCCGCGGTGGTCGAAAAACGTGGCCAACGACGTTCCGTACTTCAATCCCGAGGCGTTCGCCCGGCCGGGATTCGGCGAACTGGGCAACGCGCCCCGCACGCTCGACTATGCGCGCATTCCGTGGCGGTTCGTGACGAACCTGTCGGTCATGCGCGACTTCTATCCGTTCGAGAACCGGCGGAGGCGGATCCAGATCCAGGGGCAGGCGTTCAACCTGACCAACACCGTGACCTTTTCGACCGATCCAGGCAACGCCTACAACCTGTTCACGGGAACGCCGCCGGTGACGCGCAACGGATTGTCGCTGGCCGGCCCTATGCCGTACCTGCTCAACCGCGGAGCGGCGGAATTTCCAGTGGGCACGCGCGAGGCCGTGCTGGCCCAGTATTACAACCAGAACTTCGGCAAACTCTGGCGCGACCGCAACGGACCCGGCCGGATCGTGCAACTGGCGCTGCGAATCTACTTTTGATTCCGAGATGCGCGCCGCCGTCCTCCTGCTGTTTCCCTCATTCGCGCCGGCTCTGCAATTTGAGGAGAACCGGGGCCAGGCTCCGGCCTCCGTGCGCTATCTGGTGCGCGGCGCCGCTTTCGGCGCGTGGTTCACCGACGCCGGGGTGACGTGGACCGATCCGAAATCGACGGTACACCTGAAATTGTCGGGCGTTCCGCGCGCCACCGATCCGCTGCGCGGAAAGAGAAACTACATCCGCGCCAACACATCGCACTCCTACATTCCCACGTTCGCGCGCATCCGTTACGACCGCGTCTATCCCGGCGTCGACGTGGTTTTCTACGGGAATGATCGCGGGATGCTCGAGTACGACTTTCTGGTCGAGCCGGGCGCCGACCCGGCGCGGATCGTCATGGAGTTCACGGGAAGGCCGAACCTCGAACCGCCGGTCGCCTATCAGGGCGCAAAACGCATCCGCGTGGAGTACCGTGTTGCGGGGGAGGGGCGGATCGGGTTCTCGGTGGGAGACTACGACCGTTCGAAACCTCTGGTGATCGACCCGGTTCTGACCTACAGCACCTACTTCGGAGCGGTCGGCGGAGGCACGGGCGAGAGCGTCGCGCTCGATCCGCAGGGAAACGTCTACATGACCGGCGTCTCCAATTCCTACCTGTGGCCAGTGACGCCGAACGCCCTCCAGGAGTACTTCTTCGGTTCGAACGAAGTGTTTGTCACAAAGTTCAATCCGTCTGGCGAGGTCGTCTACTCGACCATGTTCGGAACGCCGGACGATGAACGCGCCTGGGATATCGCGGTGGACGCCCAGGGGGCCGCCTACGTGGTGGGCCAGACCAACGCCCCCGACTTTCCCACAACGCCCGGCGCGTTTCAGCGGTTCCTGGCCAACACGAACCTGACGATCACTGGCGGCGATGCCTTCATCATCAAGCTTTCGCCTGACGGTTCGAGGCTCGAGTGGGCGACGCTGTACGGGGGCACGGGCGACGAGATTTTCCGGTCGATCGCCGTGGACCCGAACGGCAACGTGGTGATCTTCGGGAACACGACGTCACGCGACATGCCGTTGAAGGACGCCGTGCAGGAGTCGTTCCGCGAAAACCCCAACCCCGCTCTGGCCGCCCAGCGCGACCTGTTCCTCGCCAAGTTCAGCGCCGACGGATCCCGGCTGCTGCTGGGAACCTACCTCGGCGGCACCCACCCCACGGCGGCGACAAACCAGGAGGACGGTATGGCCGTCACTACGGACGCCGCCGGGAACATCTATTTCACCGGATCGAGCAACAGCGCGGATTTCCCGGTGCGCGATTCCATTCAGCGGGCCTGGGGGGGCGGCACGCGCGACATCGTGACCGGCAAGTTCGGCCCCGACAACCAGTACCTGTGGTGCAACTGGCACGGCGGCAACGGCGACGACTATCCGCGTGCGATCGCCGTGGATGCGGAGGGCGCGGTCTATGTGACCGGCTTCTCCAATAACGCGAACTTTCCGGCGAAGAACCGCCTGCGCACCTTCACCGCCGGGCAGGACGCGATCGTCCTCGTGTACGAGTCGGACGGCAAGAGCGTCCGCTTCGCGACCCATTGGGGTGGCAACGGCAACGACCAGGGTTACGGAATCGGCGTGGACGCGCGGGGCAGCATTTACGTGGCAGGCTTTTCGCAGTCCCAAAATTTCCCGCCTGTGGAGGCGTGGCAAGACCGGGTCGGCTCGGTGTGTCCGGCGGTGCAGTGCACGCAGGACGCCTTCCTGCTCAAACTGGACAGGACCGGTCCAGAAACCTACGAGGCTGTGTTCTCGACTTACCTCGGCGGGCTGGCCAACGACCAGTCGCGGGCAATTGCGGTGACTCCGGACGGAAAGGCCTGGGTTTCCGGGATTACCGCGTCCACAAACTTTCCTCTCGTCAACCCCATCCAAACCGTCTATAGCGGCGGAGGACCGGTGATTCCGTTCCTGCTCCGGTTTGAGTAGGGCCTCCGCATTCCGAGTGCGGCCACCACGCGCGAGCTAGACGCCGGGGGGCGGCGGAGGGGGAGGTGGAGGCGGTGGAGGTGGAGGAGGCAGTCCGCCGCCGGCGGGAGCGCCGCCATCGGGTGGGGCAGGCGCCGGGCCGCCGCCGGTGTCGCCGGGCAGGGGCCTGCCTCCGCCGGGCACCGGAGAGGCGCCGCCCGCGCCGCCCATCCGGGGTCCGCGCATCATGATCGTGTACCAAGCCTCAGCCAGGGCATTCGCGCCGCGCTGGACGATCGCCCCCTTGTCTACTTTCGTCTTGGCAAGGCTGATGTTCCGGTAAACGCGCAGCTGTTCTCCGCCCGCTACCAACCGGTCCTCACCCTGCGCGAGCAGGCGGTGCCGGACGCCGACCAACCCTTCCTCGACCGCGATCAGCGTGCTGTCGTCCGGATCGACGACGACGTCGAACGTGGTGCCGCGAACCGAGATCACAGCCGTCGGCGTGTGGATTCGGCTGGGATTTGGCTGTCCGCCCCAACGCTGGATGTGGATCTTGATGCGGCCGATCACCATGTCGACCAGGTCGGTCCAGTTTCGAGTGGCGCGGAACACGACGCGGGAATCCGGAAACACCTCGAAGGTGCTGCCGTCGTTCACCTGGAACAGTGCGAACCCGTCCGGGCCGGTGACTACCATCTGCTGAGGCGTCACGACGTCGCCCACGTTCAGCGCCCAAAGTGTGGAATCTTTCAGTAGCGAAACGCGACCGGCGGAGGACACGAGGGTCGCTTGTGTGTTCACAGGGCGGGCGGCGGGATCCTGGAAGCGCGGAGGCTGGACTTGGGCGAGCCCGTGGCAAGCAGCCAGCAGCAACGCTACGGCATGCCAGGCACCGGATTGGAGCGCTCTTGTCATTTCCGCTTCGTTTCGTAATCAGCGCTAGCGCTACGGAAACCTATCGGCGGGACACCAGTCCCATTACCTGAGGATTCCAGTTTAACACTGAAATTGCAGGAGCAAGTGGGCTGCCCGCCGAAAATTTTCCCGTCTGCCCTGATCCGTCAGCAGGTTGGCGAGGGCGGACGCCGATAGAAGACCTTAGATGCAGGTAAAATGGTCCCATAGGATGGGTCGGAACGCCACAGTTCGGGCGCTGCTCACGGCATTGGCCGTGGGCGGGACCATTTGGGCGCAGACGCCGGACTGGCGCCGGGTCGGTTCGCTCGTGCTGGACGGGGGACTGGCGTCGCCTTCTTCGGGCGCCGTCCAGCGGGTCTGGTATACGGCTGAGGGCGCCCTGCGGATCCAGGCCGTCTCGGGGGCCGTCTTTGAGACGGCGGACTTTGAAACCTGGAAATGGATCGCCGCCGCCAGGGTTCCGGCTGCCGCCCTGGAGGTGGAGACGGGTCCGGCGAACGCCCGGGTCAGCCGCCCCGCGGAGGCGGGTTCCCCCATCCGTTACGCGATCGGAAGCTCCGTCTACCGGTCGCCGGACGAGGGGCGCTCCTGGACGGACGTGACTCTGGCTGGGGGCCAGTCCATCCTTGGCAGCCCGCTCATCGATCTGGCGGTGTCCCCCCTCGATCCGGAGGACGTAGCCGTGGCGTCCGGGTCCGGCATCTGGCGCTCGCTTGACGGCGGGCTTTCGTGGGCGGGCCTCAACGAAGGGTTGCCGAACTTTCCCGCGCGGCGCATTCTAAGCCTTTCTCCGGTGCGGGTCGAACTGGCGGGGGGCGAGGCCATCTGGCGTCCCGGCCAGAAGACGGCATGGACTCCCGTAGCCGCCGAGTTCAGCGGGCGGGAACGAGCTTTGCGCAGCAGCCTGGCGCGGCAGGCGGGGGTCGCGGAATTCACCGCGGCCGCCGCGACGGGCGATTTCGCCTACGGCGGGGGCGCGGACGGGCGGCTATGGGCGTCGCCGGACCGGGGTGGCTCCTGGCGGACTTTCCCGGTTACCGGCGGCGGAAGCGTCGAAGCGGTTTTCGTCTCGCCGGCGGATCCGCGGGCGGCCGTCGCCGTCCTTTCCGGCGCGGCAGAGGGTAGAGGGCCTCGAGTGGTCCGGACGGCGAACGGGGGACTGTTCTGGGATGACATCACCGCGAATCTGCCTCCGGGGGCGGCGCACGGCGTCACCGCGGACATTGCCTCGGGAACAATCTATGTAGCCACCGATGGCGGCGTGTTCTCGACCACCGCCGATCTGGCGCGTTTCGCGCCGCCCTCGTCGTGGACCAAACTGGCGGGCGATCTGCCGGATGCCCGGGCGTTCGACGTGCGGTTAGATGAGGGAGGGAACCAGTTGTTCGCCCTCTTCGAGGGTTTCGGCGTTTACGCGACTCTGGCGCCACACCGGCAGATCGATCCGAGAGTCGTCAACGCGCTCGACCATTCCACGCGCGCCGCGGCCCCCGGGAGCCTGCTCAGTCTGCTGGGCGCGCGCGCTTCCTCGGCCCGGGTGGGTTCGTTTGATGCTCCCGTGCTGGCGGCCTCGGGCACGGAGTCACAGATCCAGGTTCCGTTTGAGGTGGAGGGTTCCTCGGTTGCGCTGGACGTCCGGACTGCCACGGGCGCCCGAAGTTTCGTTCTTCCTCTCCAGCCGGTTTCTCCGTCGATTTTCCTGGACCGGGACGGCTCGCCGATGATCCTGGACGCCGACCGTGGGGTCTTACTCGACGGGTCGACGCCGGCCAGGGCCGGCAGCCGCATCCAAATCCTTGCCACGGGGCTGGGCCGTGTGAGCCCGGCATGGCCGACCGGGCTTCCCGCCCCCGCTGCGAACCCCCCGAAAGCGGTGGCGCCGGTCCGCGTTTTTCTGGACAAGACCCCCATCGAAGTGTCACGAGCCACGCTGGCGCCCGGCTATATTGGGTTTTACCTCGTCGAGGCCCAGATCCCCGACGTCGTCAATCCAGGGCCGGCGGAGTTGTACATCGAGGCGGAAAACCAGAAAAGCGCGGCGGTCTCTGTCACGCTGGTGCAATAGCGGGCGCCCCTGGCGTCCGGCAACAAGACGGACCGTTCCGGGACTCCCGCAGCATCCACGGAAAGGCCAGATCCAAGGCGTCCCGGAACACGGACGGTCAGTACAAAAGACCATGTTGGCTACCCGGACGAGGGTATGCCCGCAATAGTACCCGTCGTCGATCAATTGGCCATATGCCCAAATCAACTCTTTTGCCCAGTTTGTTCGGTCTGTATCTCGCCGCAACCCACGTGGCCCTCGGAGCGGTTTACAACGTCGGACCGGGCCAGCCGCTGACGGCCATCGGTCAGGTTCCCTGGCGGACTCTTCAGCCGGGAGACCGGGTTCACATTCACTGGCGCTCGACGCCGTACCGGGAGAAGTGGGTTGTCGCCCGCGCCGGCACGGCATTGAACCCGATCGTCATCAGCGGGGTGGCGAACGCGCAGGGTCTGCTTCCGGTGATCGAGGCGGCCGACGCGGTCACGGCGCCGGGGCTCGACTTCTGGAACCAGGATCGGGCGCTGATCAAATTCGGGGGCGCGAGCCAGCCCAACCAGGCGCCGAACCACGCGGTCATCGAGAACCTCGAGATTCGCGGCGCCCGCAGCGGCAATTCTTTCACGAATACGGCCGGGGTGCGGCAGGCCTACGGGGCGAACGCGGCGGGCATCCTGGTGGAGTCCGGCGCCAACATCACGATTCGCGCTGCACGGTCCGCGACAACGGCAACGGCATTTTTGTGGGCCACGGGAACGGTTCGACGGGCAACATCACCATCGAGCGGAACTACATCCACGACAACGGCTACGCCGGGTCGTCGCAACAGCACAACGCCTACACCGAGACGCTGGGCATCGTCTACCAGTTCAACCGCTTCGGACCTTTGAAGCCGGGTTCGGTGGGGAACAACATTAAAGACCGCTCGGCCGGCACCGTGATCCGCTACAACTGGGTGGAGGGCGGCAACACGCAACTCGACCTGGTCGAGTCGCTGGCGGGCCATATCAACGGGGCGCCGGGTTACCAGGAGACGTTCGTCTACGGCAATGTCCTGGTGGAGCCGGCGGTCACGAATCCGAACGACAGCCTCATCATGGTCCACTACGGGGGCGACACGTCGAACACTTCCGTTTACCGTAACGGCTGGCTGTACTTTCACGCCAACACGTGCGTCTCGCTGCGGACCGCGGGCGTGACGGTTTTCGGGCTGAACACGGCGAGCCAGCGGGCGGACGCGCGCAACAACGTGATCCACGCGATGCGCGGACCTCGCATCGTCGATTCGGCGGGCTACGTCGAGTTGCGGTCCAACTGGCTGTTGCAGGGGTGGTATGCAGGAAGCGGGCCCCAGGGCGCGGTAGCCGACCTTGGCGGCAACAAGACGGGATCCGACCCCATGTTCCAGTCGCTGAGCGAAGGCAATTTCACGCCGAAGCCGGGATCGCCGCTGGTGGACGCGGCCGGACCGCTGGGGGCGGCCGTGGCCGTCGCCCACAAGCCGTCGCAGCAGTACGTAAAGCATCAGAAGTCGGCGGTGCGGCCCGGGCCGCGGGATCCCCTGTACGATATCGGAGCGATGGAGTTGAACCGGTTGCGGCGCGAGGCGGAGTGAGTCCGGCCCGGCGTACCGGCCGGGGGATTCCGGATTGCCGGCAGGGAGTAAAAGGGGAGCGGGGGGCGGCGGGAATCACGGCCGCCGCAGTGGTATACTTCAAATACGATTCGTGAGTCCGAAATAACGGGGAGGCTACCCAGCCTATGAAAGGCATCATGGTGGGCGCCGGCCTGCTTTGCGCAGCCGCCGGATGGGCCCAGGAACCGGATTGGACGGCGGTTTCCGGTGAAAACTGCACGTTCCGGAGCAACCAGGACGAATACCTGAGCCAGGCGGCGCGGGAGCGCAAAGCAATCGCCGACCGGGTTGGCAAGTTCGGATCGATGAGGATGGCGGGGGGCGTGGCGCGGTCCGTCCGTCCGGACAGCATTCCCCGGCGGAACTTCGTCGACGTTGAGATTCTGGACCGGCTTGAGGCCGCGGGGATGAACGCAGCGCCGCTGACGACGGACGAGGAGTTTCTGCGGCGCGTCACCCTGGACCTGACGGGCCGCATTCCTTCGGCCGCCGATGTCCGGGCCTTCGCGGCGGATTCCTCGCCCGGCAAGCGGGACGCCGCCATCGAGCGGCTGTTGTACTCGCGCGAGTTCGTGGACAAATGGTCGATGTGGATGGGCGACCTTCTCGGCAACGTCGTCACGACCAACTTCATCACGCGCGCCTTCGAGGGGCGCAACCGGCTGAACGACTACATTCGCGGGACTCTGGGATCGGACAAGAGCCTCCGGGACATGGTCTACGAACTGATCACGGCCAGCGGAAACAGCTTCGATCCCGAGACGGCGGCGGTGAACTACATCGTGGGCGGGCGTCAGACCATGGGGCCGAGCCAGGACGTGTATGACTACATGCTCTACCAGGCGGCCGAAAAGTTTCTGGGGCTGTCGCACTACGACTGCCTGCTTTGCCACGACGGGCGGCGGCATCTCGACGATCTCAGCCTGTGGGGAAAGAGCCTGACGCGGCTGGACGCCGAGCGAATGGCGGCGTTCTTCTCTCGGACCACCTGGGCGCAGAACGGCGACCGCCTGAGTCCGCTTTTTCAGAGCTGGACGGTCACGGACCGCACGACGGGGAACTATGCGTTGGGCACGACGTTCGGCAACCGGCCGAACCGCGTGATCGTGGGCAACGTACGGGCGGTCGACGCCGAGTATCGTGACGGGAGCAAGCCGGGATCGGCGCACTGGCGGGGGGAATTCGCGGCGAAACTGACCGGCGACCCGCTGTTCGCGCTCAATTTCGCCAACCGGATCTGGAAAGAGATGTTCAACTACGGCCTGGTGGAGCCGGTCAACCAGTTGGACCCGGCCCGGCTGGATCCGGACGAACCGCCTCCGGCCGGCTGGAGCCTCCAGGCGAGCCATCCGAGGCTGCTGAAGCTGCTGGCCGCCGAGTTCGTCAACCGGAACTACAATCTGAAAGAGTTCATCCGGCTGCTGGCGGAGAGTTCCGCCTATCAGTTGAGCGCGCGGTATGACGGCGAGTGGAACCTGAGCCAGGTGCCGCTGTTCGCGCGGCGCTATCCGAGGCGTTTGACGGGCGAGGAGGTGCACGACGCGATTGTGAAGGCGACGGGAGTGGCGGCGCGGTACACGGTGCAGGGATTCGCCGAGCCGGTCGAATGGGCCTGCCAGCTGCCGGATCCGCAGGAACCGCGGTCCAACGGGGCGGCGCTGAACTTCATGAACGCGTTCCTGCGCGGCAACCGGGACACGATGACGCGGAGCCAGTCGGGTTCGATCCTGCAACAGCTCAACCTGATGAACGACGCGTTCGTGACCAGCCGGAACAAGGTGACGGCCTCGCCCGTGCTTCAGGCGATATCGCGGATGACGAGTAATGACTCCGCCGTCGAGGAGATGTACCTCACGTTTCTGTCGCGCAAGCCGTCCGACTACGAGCGGCGGGAGGCGGCGGCGCATCTGGCCCGCGGCACAACCACGGCGCTTCGAAACGCGTATCTCGAAGATCTGGCGTGGGTGCTGATGAACAAGGTCGAGTTCATCTTCAGCTACTGACGGGGGAGCGGACAACAATGAAGGATCGTTTCGGATTCGACTGGGACGGCATTCCGGGTACGTTGTTCTGGCGCAAGCCCCACCTCGGGAGGCGCCTGTTTTTCCGCCACCTCGGCGCGGCCGTGGGCGGCTATTTCCTGTTTCCGGGGAGCGCCGGAGAGACGGTGGCGCGGGCGGCGACGCCGATCGCGAAGGCGAAGAACGTCATCTTCGTCCAGATGAACGGGGGGGCCAGCCACATCGACACGTTCGATTTCAAGGAAGGTCCGTGGACGCCGGCGAATTTCGCGCCGGAGAGCTTTCAGGGGCTGCGCTGGCCGCGCGGGCTGATGCCCCGTCTGGCCGAACACATGGATTCGATCGCGGTGGTGCGGTCGATCCGGTCCTGGGCGGCGGTCCACGAGCTGGCGCGGAACTGGATCCAGGTGGGGCGGAACCCGGTGGCGAGCACGGCGAGGATCGCGCCTCACATCGGCTCCGTGGTGGCTCTCGAACTGGGCCAGAAGATGCAGGACCGGGTGCTGCCGGTGTTCATGGCTCTGAACACGGGAGACAACATTCCGGGGCCGGGGTATTTTCCTCCGGAGACGTCGCCGTTCTTCGTGACGGCGGGGGGAGGAGGCATCCCGAACGCGACGCACCGGGACGGAACGGCGGCTTTCGACCGGCGCTATGATCTGCTGCTCAAACTGGATGCGGAAGAGCGCGTCCACAACGAACTGGGGCCGGCGGTGCGCGAGATGCAGCAGTTCAATCTCGGAGCGCGAACCCTGATGTACAACTCGCAGGTCGACAACGCGTTCCGGTTTACGAACGACGAACGGATCCGGTACGGCAATTCGGCGTTCGGCAACGCCTGCCTGACGGCGCGCAACCTGATTGCGGCGCGGCTGGGGACGCGGTTCGTACAGATCGCGGTGGGCGGATGGGACAACCACGTGGACATCTACCAGGGCGCGTTCAACGCGGGGAACGTGAATTCGCTCGCGCGGCAGTTCGACACGGCGCTGGCGAATCTCATCGGCGATCTGAAACGCGACAACCTGCTCGATGAGACGCTCATCTTCTGCATGGGCGAGTTCGGCCGCACGGTGGGCTCGCTCAACAGCCAGCGGGGCCGCGACCACTTCCTCCAGCAGGCGGTGCTGTTTGCGGGAGCGGGAATCCGGGGTCCGAAGGTGATCGGGGCGACCGACAACGCCGGATCGCAGACGACGGAGCCGGGATGGGGCCGGGGCCGCGACATCCGCGCCGAGGATATCGAAGCGACGATCTACTCGGCTCTGGGGATCGACTGGACCACGGTCCGCCGGGACGATCCGCTGGGCCGCGGGTTCGAGTACGTGCCGTTTGCGGCGTCGCAGGACCTGTATGGTCCGGTGCACGAACTCTGGGGATAGGAAGCGGGGGCGGCAGCCGCGGCGGGGCGGAAGCCGCTTTGCAGGGCAGAATTCTCTGCGGGCGCGCAACATTCAGCCGGCAGCAGGGGTTGGGAGAACAGGAGGAGTGTGGCTCCCGGCGATGGCACCGATCGTGCTAAGAAACAAGAGAAGACACGAGGACCATTCGGAGGCCCCTCGCTGATTCTTTCCGATGAGCATCGGAGAGAGACAGCCCAAAGTCAAAACCGTATGAGGACAATGAATTATCGTCTTTTTCCGCTGCTGGCAGCAGCGTTGTCCGGACTGGCGCCCACCGGTCTCGGTCAGATTCCGCTGAACCCGCAGGCATCCCGGGCGGTGGGTCATCTGCGGGCGACGCCTGTGACGGATCAACCCAACCTCGTGGAGGGACGGGAATTGAACAGTCCGCAGGCGGTGGCGATCGACACGTCCAACGGGCAGCGGATTCTGTACGTGGTGGATTCGGGAAACAACCGGGTTCTCGGGTGGAGGAACGCAGGAGAGGTGACGCCCGGGGCGCCCGCGGATGTGGTTCTGGGGCAGCGGGACAAGATGTCGACGCGGGAAGGGATTCCGGGAACGGGGTTCAACTCGGGACTGTTCCGGCCGACCGGGGTGGCCGTGGACCAGCAGGGCAACGTCTACGTGGCGGATGTGGGCAACAACCGGATCGTGCGCTATCCACGGCCGTTCGAGCAGCCGGACGAGGTCAAAGTGATCGACTTCGTGATCGGACAAAGCAGTTTCGGGGCGCGGCTTCCCAACCAGGGAGGGCCGACGTCTGAGCGGGGGCTGTTCACATCAAGCGGCAGTGCGTTTTACCGGACGGCCATCATATTCGATGCACAAGGCAACCTGTGGGCCACGGATCCGGGAAACAACCGGGTGCTGCGCTACCCGGCGAGCGCGCTGGGAGAGGGCGCCAGCAACGGTCCGGCGGCGACTCTGGTGCTGGGGCAGCAGAATTTCACGACGCGGACGCAGTTGCCGCTGACAACAGATCGGAACACGAGATCGAACAAGACGGCGATGACGCAGCCGTCGGGCTTGGCCTTCGATCAGGGCGGCCGGCTGTTCGTGCCGGACGCGCTGAACCGGGTACTCGTCTACCGGCCGCCCTTTGTCACTGGCATGGACGCGGCGCGCATCATGGGTATCCAGCCGCTGCCGCAACAGGGCCAGCCGCCGGTGCTGCCGATCAACGAGTATACGATGGGCGTGACGCTGGCCAACGGCCAACTGATCTCGCCGGAGGGTGTATTCACGATCGGCAACACGCCGTTCGTCGTGGATTCGCCGGCCAACCGCGTCCTTAGATTCGATCCGTTCGACCAGTGGCCGGCCGAGGGCGTCTCGTTTTCGCCGCAGGCGCGGGCGGTCATCGGGCAGGACACGCCGGCGATGGATTCGCCGCGTCCGAACCGCGCGCTGGCGGAGCCGACCGGGACGAGCTTTCTTTTTCCGGTGAGCGGACTGTTCGACAGCGGGGAGACATACATCGTGGATTCGCTGAACCACCGTGTGCTGGTGTTCGGCGATATCTCGACGGGCCCGATCGTGGCCTCGGGAGGGGTGTACGCGGCGCGCCGGGTGATTGGGCAGTTGGGCTTCGAGTTCCGGTCGCCGAACCTGATTGAAGGACGGGAGTTCTTCTTTTCGTCGAGCGCTGGCACGGCGGCGGGGATCGCCATCGACAACCGCACAAGCCCGCCGCGGCTGTATGTGGCCGACACGTTGAACAACCGGGTCCTGGGGTTTCATGACGCGCTGAAGGTGCGGCAGGGAGACAAGGCGGACATCGTGATCGGCCAGCCGGACTTTTTCCGCGCCGGTGTGAACTATCCGATCGGCAACTCGGACCAGCGGAACAACGTGGGCCTGTTCGCGCCGGTGGGTGTGGCCGTGGACGCGGAGGGCAACCTCTGGGTGGCGGACCAGGGCAACGCGCGGGTGCTCCGTTTTCCCGATCCCTTCGCGCAGACGCAGACGCCGCGGCAGGCGGACCTCGTGCTGGGCCAGGCCAGCTTTCTCCAGCGGCTGACCGACGCGACGGCGCGCACGATGTCGGCCCCGTTCGGCCTGGCGTTCAGCTCGGAGGGTGCGCTGCTCGTCTCGGACCTGGCGCACAACCGGGTACTGATGTTCGCGCCGCCGTTCTCGAGCGGCATGCCGGCGACTCGAGTGTTCGGGCAGCCGGATTTCAACTCGACCGGGTCGGGAACAGACGACAACCGGTTCCGGGGTCCGCAGCACATCGCCACGGACACCTCCGACCGGCTGTATGTGTGTGATTCGGGAAACAACCGGATCGCGATATTCCGCGGAGTTTCCACGGGCACGCAGGCACAGCAGCCGGATCCGCGTCCGGTGTTCAGCCTGCGAAACGGAATCAACAATCCGCGTAGCATCTTTGTCAGCGCGAACACGGGTGAAATCTGGGTGGGCAACGCCGGCGCCGGGCAGGCGCGGCGATATCCGCAGTTCGACCTGCTCAGCATCATCGGGGACGCGGCGGATTACACGGTGCCGGCCTCCGGTCCGGTCGCGATGACGCTCGATGCGTTCGGCAATCTCTACATTGCCGACGCGATCAACCGGATCGCGATTCACTATCCGAGCGTGACGACGGTGAACGCGGCGAATTTTCTGACACGGATCACTCCGGGCATGATCGCGACGCTGCAAACGCGGCAGGGGCAGACCCCGTACTCTCTGTCGGACCAGACGCAGCAGATCACCGATTTTTCAGCCGGTCTGCCCCGCGAACTGGCGGACGTTCAGGTGCAGGTCAACGACCGGCCGGCGCCGATTCTGATGGTCTCTCCCAACCAGATCAACTTTCAGGTTCCCAACGCGACGCCGGCCTCGGGCCAGGCGGACATCCAGGTGATTCAGGTCTCCACCGGACGCGTGATCGCGGCCGGGACGGCCACGATGGACATCGCCGCTCCGGGAATCTTCACAGTGAACGGCACCGGGGCGGGCCAGGCCGTGGCCACCAACGAAGACGGGACGACGAATGGCACAGGATCGGGCGGAAGCGCCATCGCGCGCGGACAGGTCATCAAGATTTACGGAACGGGCGCGGGCCCGTTGCCGGAGGGCGTGGCAGACGGCGCCGCGCCGGGCGAACTGATTCCGTACTCGGTTCCCCTTCGCGTGATCATGGGAACGGGGTTCGTTCCGGCCGACCACATCCAGTCATTCGGGGTCGCGCCGGGGCAGGTAGGTGTCTGGGAACTGGCGGTGCGAGTGCCCCAGACGGTGGCGCCAGGCAACGCCGTCGTGGTGGCGGTGATCATCAACGACATTCCCAGCACCAATCCGCAGAATCCGGCGAGTACGAGGACGACGATCGCCGTGCGGTGAGCGGGCCGGGTCTCTCCCGCAAAGCGGTCAGAAGGACCGGACGCCCAACTGCATCGGGTCGTCGACCGCCATGGTCTCCTTGACGACGAAGGGTTCTCCGTACTTGACGCCGATCTTGGCGCCGTAGAAGCGCGCCACGGTTTCCAGGCGCTCGCGGACCTCGTTTCGGGAGGGAAACAGCGCGCTGCCCTCCTCGTGGTCGCCATACTGGGACTCGTAGCAGAAGAGGGCTTCCATCCGCTTTTCAAAGTGCGGAGTGATGTCGACGACGAAGGTCGGCTCGACGGCGGCATAAAGAGCCGAGTAAAGAATTTTTCGGGGCCGGTGCGGTTCGGTGTAGGAGTCGAGCTTCCGGAGTCCGGCGAGGAAGCATCCTTCGTAGGCCAGTTCGCAGGTGTGGTAGTG
>Ga0209172_10005481_pt1 | contig 15390 bp, 14 predicted proteins | sample LarsenN4metaG_FD_184113 | JGI IMG/M metagenome (GOLD analysis project Ga0209172, IMG submission 184113) | Hot spring sediment bacterial and archeal communities from British Columbia, Canada, to study Microbial Dark Matter (Phase II) - Larsen... ... | reverse complement strand
GGTCGATGGTGGCGTCGCGGCGGGAGATGTCAGCAACTTCCACATCCCTGATTGCCAGCATGACGAAGCCAGAATCGTCCACATCCGGGTAGTGATCGTTGAGGAATTCGAAGGCCCAGCCGCCGGGCTCAAGCTCCGGACACTTGATTTTCCAGTCTCCGCGTATCTTCACTTCCCGGTCAAGAAGCCATTCGGCGCTCTTCACCCCGGCAGGGTGATCCGTCGGCAGGCCGGCGTCCAGGAGCGCCTTCAGGGCCAGGGCGGTGTCCCACACCGGAGAGACGCACGACTGAAGCACCAGAGTGTCCCGGGTTTCGATGGTAAAATTGGCCAGAGCCCGGAGCCCCCTGGCCATAGCCGGGTGATCGAGAGGGTACCCCAGGGTGTGCAGTGCCAGCACGGAGTTGAGCATGGCCGGCTGGATCCCCCCCCAGTCTCCCGTCTCCTCCTGGTGATTCAGCACCCACTGCTCGGCCACCGCCAGTCCGCGCTTCTCCATGGGCCTTATCGGGCTCTTCTCGTAAATTTTCAGCATGTGATCGATGCCGATGAAGAAATTCTTCCAGGTGAAGATGCCGTCTTCGCAACTGACCGTGAAGTCGGTCGGCCGAGGGGGGTGGCAGTAGAGCTCCTGCACCCGTGCCTCCTGCGGGATTCTCGTAACCGGCCGCTTCGCCATGACGATGGAGAGGGGGGTGATCGTTGCCCGGGACCAGCTGGAAAGCTCGTAGAGGTTGAAATAGGCCCAGTTTGGGAGGAGCATCAGCTCGATCGGCATGGAGGGGACGCCGTACCAGGAGAACTCGCCGAACAGGGCGAGGAAGATCCTGGTGAAGACCCGGCACTTGAGGATCCCCCCCTTGGTGAGGATGAACTCCCGCGCCCGGGTCATTGCCGGGTGGTCGGCCGGGGTGCCGGCCAGCTTGAGGGCGAAGTAGGCCTCCACCGTGGTGGAGAGGTCTCCGGGGCCGCCGTGGTAGATGGTCCAGAAACCGTCGTTCGTCTGCTTTGACAGCAGATAATTGACGATCTTCCGCTCCCTTTCACGATCCACCGTGCCGAGGAGATGGAAGAGCATCAGGTATTCGGCGGTGATGGTGGCGTTTGACTCCAGCTCGGCCCACCAGTACCCCTCGGGGAGCTGCTGATGGAGGAAAAACTCCCGGCTGGCGACTATCGCCCGGTCGAGGGGGGAGGGGTGCCCTTTCGTCCTTTCCTCCATGCGCTCCGGCATTCTGCCGGCGGGCGGCGGGAAGGAGGTCATGGCCGGCGATATGGGGGGAGTGGTTTGTAGCATGGTGTCGTATGTACCATACATTGATTAAAAGAAACAGAGGGTAACAGGGATGATGCAGTCAAATTTTCAGGGCTGGACAGGATTAATGCATGACTGGCACCCTGCGGCTGTGGAACTATATGGAAAATGCTGGAACCGCCCGTTCGCTCCGCTCGCTCAAGGCGCAAAGGACGCAAATCACGCGCAAAGGGAAGGAGTCGTGACCCTGATCATGGTTTTCTTTGCGAATCCTTTGCGTTCATGGCGACTTTGCGGTGAGGCTTTTGTGATGTTCGTCGGAAGGATTTTATCCTGTTCATCCTGCCCATCCTTGTGAATAATGGGGTCCGGTTTCAGTCTATGAACATAAAGGAGGTTCAGGTGAATTCCGAATCACCATCTGACCGGTACATGCATGGCGGGCTGCGGGGTGCGGTCCATCTCTGCCGCTATTTTCTGCTGGAGCGGATCAAGCCCGGCGACCGGGTAGTGGACGCCACCTGCGGCAACGGCCAGGACACCCTGCTTCTGGCGGAGCTGGTGGGGGAAGGTGGCCATGTCCAGGCCTTCGATATCCAGGAGGAGGCGCTGCAGCGGACAAAAGAGCGGCTGGTTGCCGCCGGGCTTGACGGCCGGGTCGACCTTCTGCATGCCGGACATGAACGGCTGTCGGAACTGGTGGAGGGGCCGCTCGCGGCGGCGGTGTTCAATCTCGGTTATCTGCCGGCGGGTGACAGGTCGGTGACGACGGCAGCGGCTACCACCATCACTGCCCTGCAGCAGGCAGCCGGCCTGTTGGCGACCGGGGGGCTGCTGCTCATCGCGGTTTACACGGGGCACGACGGAGGGGAGGAGTGGTCTGCGGTGCAGGGGTGGGCTGCCGGCCTGCACCCCCACGAATTCAATGTCTGGCAGGCCCGGCAGCTGAACCGCTCGGAAGCAGCGCCGTTCGTGGTGTTCGTGGAGAAGGTGTAGTGGATGCTCACCCCAGCCGGATGAGGAAGGCCCCGGCCAGGATCAGCATTGCCGAGGCGAGGCGGACCCGGCCGAAGGATTCTCCGAGGAAGAGCACGCCGATGAGCACGCCGACGAGGATGCTCACCTGGCGCACCGGCACGGCGTAGCTCATGGGTGCGAGTTTCAGGCCGTAGCGGAAGGTGAGGAAGGAGGCCATCATGATCGGCCCGCTCATGAGAATTGATCGCCAGTTCTCCCGCCATTCCGCGCCGATCTGGCTCCGGTAGCAGGGGCGAAGCAGATTGGCGCTCATGAGGATCAGCATGACGAGCACCATCAGCCAGGTGAAGTAGAGCGGCGAGTAGCGCTGTACCCCTGCCTTGTCCAGCATGGCGCCGAAGGAGTAGACGAAGCCGGCGGCCAGGGCGGCACGCACCGAGCCCTCCTTCAGGTTGCCGAACGGGCGGAGGAGCTCACCGAGACTGAGCCGCTGCATCTGCACCGTGTAGGCCCCGAGCACCACCAGGGCAATGCCGCTGGTGCCGACCAGGGTCAGCTTCTCCCCCATGAGCAGCCCCCCCCAGATCGGCACGTAGACCATGGAGGTCTGGCAGAGAGGGTAGGTGAGGGAGAGGTCGCCGGAGCGGTAGGCCCGGCCGGTGAGCAGGTGGTAGAGGACGAAGCAGCTCCCCCCGGCAATGCTGATGAGGATGATCTCCCGGTCCGGAACCGGCACCGGCCCGGGGATGAAGGGGAGCGAGAGGGAGAAGAGCAGGCCGGAGCTGATGAACATCCACCAGATGAAGACCGTCTTGTGCCGGCTCTGCTTGACGAACAGGTTCCAGAGGGCGTGCATGACGGAGGAGATGATGATGAGGGTGAAGGCCAGGTTGCTCATGGGGTGAAGTATAGTGGAATGGAAAATTTTTAGCGAGAGTAAAATTTAGAACGCCAGTTCAAAGGCGTCCCTGATATGCTCGATGCGGTAGGTGAACTCCGTTTCCAGAATGATGGCAATGACGTCGAAGCGGGCGGGGTGGTCCTGGCTCCGGTTCTTCAGCAGCCAGGTGAGGGCGGCCTTGCTGATCTGCCGCTGCTTGAAGGGGGTGATGGCCAGTTGGGGGACGCCGTAGGCGAGGTTTCGGCGGGTCTTTACTTCGACGAAAACGGTCGTTTTGCCGTCACGGGCGACGATATCCACTTCGCCCCCCTTACAGCGGAAGTTGCGCTCGATCACCTTTAGACCGTGCTTCTCCAGCCAGGAGGCGGCCAGTTCCTCTCCCCGGTCCCCCAGCCCCTTATTGGCATCCCCTTTTTTGATGCCGTCCACTGACTACTTGCCCCAGTCGCGGGAGTAGCGGAAATCCCGGTCGATGGTCCGGTTGGAGACCTTGGCGATGATGGGGAGCCGCCGCTTGAAGTGGGAGTTCTTGATCTTCCCCTGCACATTGTCGATGAATCCGGGATCGAACCCTTCCCGAATCAGCTCGTCTCTGGTCATGCGCAGGTCCACCAGCCGGTACATCAGCTCGTCCACCTCCCGGTAGGTGAATCCCAGCTCCTGCTCGTCGGTCTGGCCGGCCCAGAGGTCGGCGGAGGGCTTCTTGTCGATCACCTCCCGCGGCACCCCCATCTCTTCCGACAGTTGCCAGACCTGGCTCTTGTACAGGTCGCCGATGGGGTTGAGGGCGCTTGCCATGTCGCCGTAGAGGGTGCCGTACCCCAGGAGCAGCTCGGTCTTGTTGCTGGTGCCGAGCACCAGGGCCGAGTGGAGTGCGGAGTGGTCGAAGAGGATTGTCATCCGCTCCCGGGCCATCTTGTTCCCCCGGCGCATGTTTTCCGCATCGGGGAACATGTCGAAGTAGGCATCCACCATGGGGGTGATGGGGATAACCGAGAAGTTCACGCCGCAGGACTCGGCCACCACCCGGGCGTGGGCCTCGCTCTCCGGGTTGCTGCTCCTGTAGGGCATGCAGACCGCATGGACGTTCTCCGGGCCGAGGGCCTCGGCGGCTATGAAGGCGACCAGGGCGGAGTCGATCCCGCCGGAGAGGCCGAGAATTCCCTTTTTCAGGCCGGTCTTGTGGATCTCTTCGCGGACGAAGTCGACGACAATTTTACGCAAAAGCCGGGTGTTGACTGATAAGCTCCCCATCAGCGACCCCCTTCCGTGTCGATCCGCTGCAGCTCCCGCAGGGTCAGGGGGAGGTTCTCGTCCCGCATCAGGGGGGAGAAGATCCTCTCCCGCCGCAGCTCACCCTCCCTGACCCCGGCGAGGACGAAATCCTCCTCCAGCAGTTTCCCCCGGGCTGTGGCAACCCCGGAGGGGGCGACAACCTCCGAGCCTCCCCAGAAGTTGACCCCGTCCTCGAAGCCGACCCGGTTGCAGTAGATTACCCGGGCATTCAGGAAGGTGGCGGTGGTGGCGGTGAGACGCTGCCAGGCGGTCGTGGAGCCGAGGCTTTCGCCTTCGGAGAGACCGCGGCCGGGGCTGCTGGAGAGGCAGAGCAGGGTGGTGGCGCCGTCCATGGCAAGGATGTAGGGGGCGGAGAGGTGCCAGAAGTCTTCGCATATGAGCATCCCGATCCGGCCGAAGCGGCTGTCGAAGGCGCGGAACCGGTCCCCCCGGGCCAGGTAGCGCTGCTCGTCGAACAGGCCGTAGGTGGGGAGGTAGACCTTGCGATGGACGTGGCGAATTTCGCCGCCGTCCAGAAAGAGGGCGCTGTTGAAGAAACGGTAGTCATCCGTCGCCTCGACGAAGCCGACGGATATGGCGATGCTGCGGGAGAGCTCCTTCAGCCGGGCGATCTCCGGAGAGTCCAGGGAGATGGCCAGGTCCGGGACCAGGTCCTTGAGGAAATAACCGGTCAGGGCCAGTTCGGGGAAGACCACCAGGTCGGCCTTCTCAACGATTCCTCGTTCAATGGAGGCTTCCACCGTGACGAGGTTGTCCCGGAGGCAGCCGAGCTTCGGTTTTATCTGTGCCAGTGCGATGGTGAAGTCCATGGGGGCTCCTGCGCGGTAATTTATCCGCAAAAGTAGCACAGTGGCCGCGGCAATGCAATTGGCTCCGCTGCCTTAATTCTTGCGCCTCGTCTTACTGGGTGCTAATCTTCCGCTCCATGACGAAGGAGCTGCTTCCATACCTCTGTATTCTCCCCTCCTGCATCTACGGTTTGCTGACCCTGGCCTGCGCCGCCAGCTTCTACCGCCGGCCGGCGCCGGTGGGGGATTTTCTGCCGCCGGTGACGATCATCAAGCCGGTGAAGGGGCTCGACCCGGACGCATTTGACAACTTCGCCTCCTTCTGCTCCCAGGACTACCCGGAATTTCAGATCATCTTCGCCCTGGCTTCCCCCGACGACCCGGCAATTCCGGTCATTCGCCGGCTGCAGGCGCAGTTCCCGGAGCGTGCCCCGGAGCTGGTGATAGACCCGACCTCCCACGGTCCGAACGGCAAGGTGGGGAACCTGGTGAATGCCTTTCCCCGTGCACGGCACGACATCATCGTCATCGCCGACAGCGATGTCAGGGTCGGTTCCGGCTACCTGCGGGCCACCGTCGCCCCTTTTGTTGACCCGACGGTGGGGCTGGTGACCAACCTCTACCGCTGTGCCGGGGTGGATGGCCTGCCGGCGGCGGTCGAGGCGCTCGGGTTCACAACGGAGATGATCCCCAACGTGCTGGCTGCCCGGCGGCTGGAGGGGCTCTCCTTCGCTCTTGGCGCCTCCATGGCCTGCCGGCGCGAGGCGCTTCTTCAGATCGGCGGCTTCGGGTCACTGGTCGATTTTCTTGCCGACGACTACCAGCTGGGGAACAGGATCGCCGCGGCAGGGTGGGGGCTGGCGCTCTCCCCAGAGTTCGCGGAGTGCCATTCGCGGGGGGAGAGTCTTAGCCAGGTTTTTTCCCGGCAGCTGCGCTGGTGCCGGACCATGCGGGTCTCCCGCCCCGGCGGCTATCTCCTCTCCGGGATCACCCAGCCGTTCTGGGGGGGGGTTGCGGTTCTGGCGTCTGCCGGCATCTCCGGGAGCGCGCTGGCAGCTATTGCCGGCCTGCTTCTGATCAGGTCCATGGTAGCGTTGCGGTTCACCCGTCGCTTTGTGCGGGACAACCTGCTCCCCCGCTACTTCTGGCTCCTGCCGCTGAGGGATGCCCTCTATTCGCTCTGCTGGGCACTGTCGTTTCTCGGGCGGCGGATCCGCTGGCGTGGCGAACTGTTCGACCTGCAGCCGGGTGGGAGGATCGTACGGGTAGATTAAACCCGATTGCTTTTTTTTCGGTTGCGGAAGTATAAACGGATTGCAAACAACAAACAGGTGACACGCCATGAAAATCGAATGCCCCGAGTGCAAGCTTTCCGGCAATCTGGATGAGGCAGTCATTCCGGCCACCGGAATCGCCCTGAACTGCCCCCGCTGCAAGGCCCGCTTTGTTGTCGAGCGTCCGCAGGCTGGCCACGGAGAGGGGGTAGCCATGCTGGACAGCTGCCCCTCATGCCAGTTCGCAACCTTTTCCGAGGAGAAATTCTCTGTCTGTCCGAAGTGCGGTCTGGTGGTAGCGGAGTACCATCGCCAGCAACGCCGGGCGAGCGGCATTGCAAGGAAGACCCCGGACGTGCCACCGGCAATGACCCCTGAGGAGCTGCGCCGCGACGAGGAGTCCCGCAAGAAATACGGATTGGAAGAACCGGCTGCAGAGGATAAGACGGGCGCCGCTTCCGTTTTCGGGGCTTCGGGGGCGCCCGTTCCCCTGCTGGTTACCGGCTGGGGGACGATCGCCGTTGCCGTTGCCCTGGCCGTCTATGGTGTCAGCGGATTCATGGAATACCGGGCAAAGCTGAGCGAGGCCGAGGCCGTCCTGCAGGCCGGGGAACAGGCCCTGTCCGGGTTCTCCCTTTTCTGGCGGTTTGGCCTCATTCCCCTGCTCATGGTCGGTTATGCTGCGGTAATGGCAGTGGTGGCAAACCGCTTTCTCTGTCTGCAGTCCCGGGCGATTCGCTGGCTCGAAACCGGCGGCTGGGCAGGCGTGATCCTCGGCGCCCTGACCGAGCTCGTTGATCTGGCCGCCTGGTGCGCCAGGGCTTCCGAAAACGCCACCATCGGCTATTATGCCACCGGAGTCTTCGGGGGGGCGCTGATGGCCCTTCTCTGGATGGCCCCTCCGTTTGTGCTGGTGGAGTATCTGCGCAGCGAGCAGTTCGACCGGCTCGGCAGCCATTTCCGCTGACGCCGGAACAAACCCTTTTTTATTGACAATACATGCAACGGATTACTATCATTCACAGGTTTTTATAGATAATACGGAGGGGTTATGGGACAGACATACAAAATCGCGGTTCTGCCGGGTGACGGCATCGGACCTGAGGTCATGGCCGAGGCGCTGCGCGTGCTGGATGCCGTTGAGGGGAAATACGGCGTCACATTCGAGCGTACCCACGCAAACGTCGGTGGGGCAGGCATCGATAACGAGGGGAAAGCGCTCCCCGAGACGACCGTCAACATTTGCAAGGCCAGCGATGCCATCCTCTTCGGCTCCGTCGGCGGTCCCAAGTGGGAGAGCCTGCCGCCGGACGAGCAGCCCGAGCGGGGTGCGCTCCTCCCCTTGCGAAAAATTTTCGGCCTGTACGCCAACCTTCGCCCGGCGATCATCTTCCCGTCCCTGACCGGCGCATCGTCGCTGAAGGAAGAGGTCATTGCCGGCGGCTTCAACGTGCTGGTTATCCGCGAACTGACCGGCGGCATCTACTTCGCCCAGCCCAAGGGGATCGAGGGACAGGGGCGCGAGCGGGTCGGCTTCGACACCATGCGCTACTCTGTCCCCGAGATCGAGCGGATCACCCACGTTGCCTTCCAGGCGGCGCGCAAGCGTGGGAAGAAGGTCTGCTCCATCGACAAGGCCAACGTCCTCTCCTCGTCCGTGCTCTGGCGCGAGGTGGTCATCGGCATTGCCAAGGAGTACCCGGACGTGGAGCTGACCCACATGTACGTGGACAACGCCGCCATGCAGCTGGTCAAGTGGCCGAAGCAGTTCGACGTCATCCTCTGCGAGAACATGTTCGGCGACATCCTCTCCGACGAGGCGGCAATGCTGACCGGCTCCCTGGGGATGCTCCCCTCCGCCTCACTGGCCGAGGGGACCTTTGGCATGTACGAGCCGTCCGGCGGCTCCGCCCCTGACATCGCCGGCCAGGGGATCGCCAACCCCATCGCCCAGATCCTCTCCATGGGGATGATGCTCAAGTTCTCCTTCGGCATGGTTGATGCGGCCGATGCAATCGATAACGCCGTGGCAAAAGTGCTTGACCAGGGGTACCGTACCCGGGACATTTACCAGAAGCTGCCGGGTGAGAAACTGGTGAATACAAAAGAAATGGGCGACGCAATAATTGCAGTTCTTTAAACCTTAAACCGCCCGCTCCCTGCGGTCGCTCAAGACGCAAAGTTCGCAAAGGATGCGCAAAGAAATCTTATTCATGGTTCCCTGCCGTTCTTTGCGGCAGTTCTTGGCGTACTTTGCGGCTTTGCGGTTCAAAGGTTTTGAAGTATAACTAACCTAGCCACTTACTTAAATAAGGAGCAAGACTATGAAAGTCGGAATCGTCGGTTGGCGCGGAATGGTCGGTTCGGTCCTCATGCAGCGTATGCAGGAGGAGAACGATTTTAGCCTCGGCTTCGAGCCGGTGTTCTTTACCACCTCCCAGGCGGGTCAGCCCGCTCCCATGGGGGGCGGTACCCTGAAGAAGGCAGATGACATCGAGGAGCTGAAAAAGCTCGACATCATCATCACCTGCCAGGGTGGGGACTACACCAAGGCGGTCCACCCGGAGCTGCGCAAACAGGGGTGGAGCGGCTACTGGATCGATGCCGCCTCGACCCTGCGGATGGAAGACAATGCCGTCATCATCCTCGACCCGGTGAACCGGGGTGTCATCGACAAGGCGCTGGCAAACGGCCAGAAGGACTTCATCGGCGGCAACTGCACTGTCAGCCTGATGCTCATGGCCCTGGGCGGCCTGTTCCGCGCCAATCTGGTGGAGTGGCTCTCTTCCATGACCTACCAGGCAGCCAGCGGCGCCGGCGCCCCCAACATGCGCGAACTGCTGGTGCAGAAGGGGATCCTTCATGCCTCCGTTGCCCACCTGCTCAAGGACCCGTCATCCGCCATCCTGGACATCGACAGGGAGGTGACCGCCACCCTGCGGGGTGATACCCTGCCGAAGAAGGAGTTCGGCTATGCCCTGGCCGGCAATGTGCTCCCCTGGATCGACCGGGAGGTCGAGGACGGCCAGAGCCGCGAGGAGTGGAAGGGGTTTGCCGAGACCAACAAGATCCTCGGCACCACGACCCCGATCCCGGTGGACGGCATCTGCGTCCGGGTCGGCGCCATGCGTTGCCACAGCCAGGCCATCACCATCAAGCTGAACAAGGACCTGCCGCTGGCCGAGATCGAGCAGCTCATCGCCAACGACAACCAGTGGGTAAAGCTGGTCCCCAACAACAAGGCCGACACCCTTTCCCAGCTGACCCCGGCTGCGGTCTCCGGGACCCTCACCGTCCCCATCGGCCGGGTGCGCAAGATGAAGATGGGACCGGAGTATCTCCAGGCGTTCACCTGCGGCGATCAGCTGCTGTGGGGGGCGGCGGAGCCGCTCAGGAGAATGCTCCGCATCCTCCTCGAGAAGTAGGCAAAGAACGCGACTTTCGGTCAATATCTGCGTAAGTCTTCGAGGGGGCGTGTGCGGCGTAGCGCTGTTTAGCGCCTCCGCACACCTGCTCGACAGCCTTGCTCGCACGAAAAAATTCTCGTTCCGGTGAGTTAGATCAAAAAACAGGGCGCCCCGATAGCGGGGCGCTTTTTTTCGGTTCTTCCGGGAAAGCCGGGGAGTGCTGACGGAGTCTCGGGAGTGGAGGGAAAAGACCGTGCGGCAGCGGACGTCCGACAGAAGCTGCCATGAAGATGTGCAGCGTGAAGCCGGGTTGAACCTGGTTCCTGCTCAATCCGGTCAGGGTCCGCAGCTAAGGGCTCGACCGCAACGGACGAGGCTCCGTCAGCAGTTGTTTCCGAATTCCAGATGACCTTTTTTCTGCTGCCTGATAGTTCAGGATTGAGGGTAATGCGCCAGATCAAGCTGATCATCGAATACGACGGCACCGCCTATGTGGGGTGGCAACTGCAGCCCAACGGCCTCTCCATCCAGCAGGTGATGGAGGGGGCGCTGGCGAAGCTGCTGGGGGAGGAGGTGCGCCTCCATTCCTCCGGACGGACCGATGCCGGGGTCCATGCCCGGGGGATGGTCGCCTGCTTCCGCACGGATAAGGGCCTCCCCCTTTCCGCCTTTTCGGATGGTCTGAACAGTCACCTCCCCCCTGACATCGCCGTGCATGGCGCATCCGAGGTCCCTCTTGACTTCAGCCCCCGTTTCCACGCCACCGGGAAGCACTACCGTTATACGATTGTCAGGACAGTCCGCCGTTCCCCCCTTGCCCGGCTCTACGCCTGGCATGTCAGGGGGGTGCTAAACCTGGAACTTATGCGCCGGGGGGCGACCTGTTTCGTCGGCGAGCACGACTTTGCCGCCTTCCGCACCAGCGGCTGCGCTTCGGAGCGGACGGTTCGCCGCATCGATGCTGTTGCCATAAGCCAGGATGGTGACTTCATCACGATCGATGTCCACGGCTCCGGTTTCCTGCGCAATATGGTCAGGATCATGGCCGGGACCCTCGTGGCCGTCGGACAGGGGAAAATGGCGCCGGAACATGTGGCCGCCTGCCTGGAGGACCCACGGCTCAGAGCCGGGCCGACCGCCCCGGCCCAAGGGCTCTGTCTGGAGGAGGTCTATTATTGAACGTCGGCCGAGAATTTTTCCTTGACAGCGTCCCGCAGATGGTTTAATTTACGAACTTTCCGTGAAACAGGGTATACCATCCAGATAGTTATGAGGTTGCAATGAAGACGACACAGGTAGCTAAAGAGGGCGAGTTCACCAGGGACTGGTACCTCATTGATGTTGAGAACAAGGTCCTCGGCCGTGTGGCCACAGAGATTGCTTCTATCCTGCGCGGCAAGAAGAAGCCGATTTTTACACCCAGCGTTGACACCGGCGATTTCGTCATTGTTGTCAATGCCGAGAAGATTGCCCTGACCGGCAACAAGATGGCCGACAAGACCTACTACAGCCACTCGGGATTCCCCGGCGGCATCAAGGCGATCACTGCCGGCAAGCTGATCGAGAAGAATGCAGAAGACCTCATCAAGAAGGCCGTCAAGGGGATGCTCCCCAAGAACAAGCTTGCCCGCCACATGCTGAGCAAGCTGAAGATCTATACCGGCACCGAGCATCCGCACAAGGCCCAGATGCCGAAGAAACTGGAAATTTAACACGATAATATAAATCAGGAGAAAGCGAATGGCAGCAACCAAGTATTATGGCACAGGCAAGAGAAAGTCTTCCATTGCTCGCGTATGGCTTACACCGGGTACCGGTATAATCACCGTCAACAGCAAGACCATCGACGACTACTTCGGCCGCGAGACCTCCAAGATGGTCATCCGTCAGCCGCTGGAACTGACCGAGAATGTCGGCAAGTTCGACATCTACGTCACCGTAAGGGGTGGCGGCGATTCCGGTCAGGCAGGTGCCATCAAGCACGGCATCACCAAGGCTCTCCTCGAAGTGGATGCTGCCTATCGCGCTCCTCTCAAGCAGGCCGGCTTCATCACCCGCGACTCCCGCGTCAAGGAGCGCAAGAAGTACGGCAAGGCTGCCGCCCGGAAGAGCTTCCAGTTCTCCAAGCGTTAACAGACCTGCGCAGATCTGTTTCATCATGGGGGAAATCCGGTCGGATTTCCCCTTTTTCTTTCTGATGGCGAAAGGAGTCTCCCATGTTGAAAGTTGCTGTAGTCGGTGCCAGCGGTTATACGGGGGTTGAACTGGTCAGGCTGCTCCATGCCCACCCCGAGGCGGCGGTTACCTGCGTCACCTCCGAGCAGAGTGCCGGCAAGCGCCTTTCCGACGTGTTCCCGAGCGTTCGCGGCCGATATGACATCGTTCTGGAAAATCTCGAACCGGTCCGGATCGCCGAGAAGGCTGACCTGATATTTACCGCCCTGCCGCACAAGGCAGCCATGGAAGTTGTCCCCACCTTCCTCGCCCTGGGGAAGCAGGTGATCGACCTTTCCGCCGATTACCGCCTGCACGATGCCGCGGTCTACGGCGAGTGGTACGAGCCGCACATGAATCCCGAGTTGCTGGAACGTGCCGTGTACGGTCTGCCGGAAGTGCGTAGGGAAGAGATTGCCGGTGCCGATCTCGTGGCAAATCCCGGTTGCTACCCCACCAGCATCATTCTCGGTCTGGCGCCGCTGCTGAAAGCCGGGCTTGTCGATCCCGCTTCCATCATTGCAGACAGCAAATCCGGCGTATCCGGAGCCGGCCGGAGTGCAAAGGTGGACAACCTCTACTGCGAGGTCAACGACGGGTTCAAGGCATACGGCGTGGGTGGCGTGCACCGGCATATTCCGGAGATCGAGCAGGAGCTGTCGCTGCTTGCCGGGGTCGGCGTTACGATCTCGTTCACCCCCCATCTGGTGCCGATGGACCGCGGCATACTCTCCACGGTCTACGCCATGCCGGCTTCGCCGGTGACAACTTCCCGATTGCTGGAGCTGTATAACGACCATTACGACGGCGAGGCGTTCGTGCGGGTTCTCCCCGCCGGCCAGTTCCCCTCAACCGCCCATGTTCGCGGGAGCAACTTCTGCGATATCGGCATTACCGTCGACCCGCGTAGCGGCAGGATCATCGTTGTTTCGGCAATCGACAACCTGGTGAAGGGTGCTTCGGGGCAGGCGGTGCAGAACCTGAACATCATCAGCGGGCTGCCGGAGAACATGGGGTTGGAACTGATTCCGCTCTATCCGTGACATCTGCCGGGGAGAAACGCGAGCATGGGAGCTCGCGTTTCTCCCCATACGGGTCGGGTGATCGACGTGCTCCGCCCATCATCCGCTGATTATCCATCCTATATTCCCTCTCCGTTTCCATTAACTCCTGTCCGTTGTTCCAATCTGTGCACTTGCAGGGTCCGCTCTTACTTCTTGAAAGAGACACCTGCAACTGCCTGTCGAACCGTTTTTGTCCACTTAAATACAATCTGCATTACCGCGATCGTTGTACTTTAATTAATCCGACGAAAATGGTATAATATCGCAATTGTTGTTTTCTAATGTTTTCTGACAGGAAGGGTGCGGATGAGATTCCTGAAATATTCGTTGGCGTTGTTCCCGTTCTTGATTGGGGCTGCAGTCATTTCCGCCACTCTTTTCTGCACCCTCCAGATTGCCGAGGCGTCACTGCAATGCTACGGCTGCCATGGCACCGGCAGTACCATGGATATCAGGCCGGAGGACCATGGCTACCGGAATGTCAGTTCGGGAGGGTTTGTCGGCAATCACCGTACCCATCTTGCCCCCGGTGCGGTTCCAGCCAGGTGTGAAGTCTGTCATCCCGGGGCGGCAAACTACAGTTCTGCGCACCGGGACGGCAGGATCAGGCTCGGGGTACGGATCAACGGCTCGCAGCTGGTTACCGCCTACAACAACAGGACGACCCCCTGGCAGCAGACAGCAGCCCCCGTTCCGGGGAGCTGCAGCAATGTCAACTGCCATTTCGAGGTTACAACCCCGGTCTGGGGGAGCAGCCCGGCCGGTCTCACCTGCAGCAGTTGTCATAACAGCCCCCCTGCTGACGGCAGCCATGGCAAGAAACATGGCGACTATTTCGGCACCGCAACTGACAGTTGCGGCAAATGCCACTCGAATCACCTGGCCGAATCCAACGTCTTTTCACACGCCACCGCTGCAGGCAGTCGCGGCATCCGGGTCCAGTTCACCACACCGCCGAACACCGGCGGCACCTACAGCGGCGGCACGACGGATTACCCGGACTACCTGCCCCGCCTCAGCCCCGCCAGGAACGGCAGCTGCAGCGACATCTACTGCCACAGCGACGGCCGCGGCGGCCCGCCGGTAAAGACTCTCACCTGGTCGGATTCCAAAACAACCGACTGCTACACCTGTCACCGGGGGAGAACCAGCGACAGCACCCCGGACAACTGTGCCGGCTTCGGTGCCTGGAGCACGTCCCGGGAATACTGCACCCCGGACCTGACCATGTCATCGAACGGCCACCACCGCCTGGTCGGCCCGCAGTGGATCAGAAAATACGCCTGCTACTACTGCCACAACGGCACCGTTGATGCGGCCGGCAACCTCGTTGACCTGACCAGACATGTCAACGGGGAAAAGAATATTTCCATCCACTCTGACTGGAATATCAACAACCGTCCACCCGCCAGTTATGACCCCGTCCTGAAGGTTTGCGACAACGTCTACTGTCACAGCGACGGCACCACTGACCCGGAGGATGTCCGCCCCTTTGCCTGGAACGAACCGAAAACCGACTGCAATACCTGTCACGGCCACCCCGTCGGTTCATGCTCCAGCGGCGGCTGCCATGACGGCAGGGTAGACCAGGTGACCGGCAAGGTCTGGACAGTGAAGACAGGCTGGCCCGAAGGGAGCAGATGGATGGGGGCCATGCCCATGTTCCCCAACCAGGGACCCGGCACCCCGCGGGCAAACTCCCACGCACGTCATGCGCAAACCAGCTTCACCTGCGACATCTGCCATGCCGAAACCATCGTCAACGGCACCTGCACATCCTGTCATGCCACCGGCATTCCTCCGGGAAGCATGGGTGAGGTTTCCCACCTCAACGGCGACTACCATGTGAACAAGTACAAGGATGTCTCGTTCAAGGAGCCGGGGGCAAGCTACAACAACAGCTCAAAGACATGTTCCGGCACAGGAACCGGTTGTCACACAGGGGGAACCGATCCGGTCTGGGGCGGGTCGGTCAACAGCGCCATAACCTGCCTCGGCTGTCACAGGACGACCGGAGCGGACGCGGACGACTTCGCCGCATTCAACGGTGAACGGGCGAAGATCAATCAGCTGGAGTGGGAGACCAGCGGTCACGGCCGCTACTCCACCTCCGGCCGCTATCCGGTGTCCGGCAACCCGGCGGCCAACTTTCCCGGCAACCCCTGCTGGTACTGCCATGACAACAGCGTGCTCCACAACTACTCCGGAAACCC
>Ga0209172_10005479_pt1 | contig 15394 bp, 11 predicted proteins | sample LarsenN4metaG_FD_184113 | JGI IMG/M metagenome (GOLD analysis project Ga0209172, IMG submission 184113) | Hot spring sediment bacterial and archeal communities from British Columbia, Canada, to study Microbial Dark Matter (Phase II) - Larsen... ... | reverse complement strand
CCAGGCGCTCGGTTAGCCGGGAGAGATCCGCTGCGCCGCGCGTCAGGTCTGACACGATCCTGAGCTGCTCGGCGGCCGCCGCCGCCACGGCTGCGGCTTCTTGCGCGCTCGCCCCCGCCGCCGCTCGGGCCCGGGTGAGGAGCTGGTTCGCCGTCTCGGCGGCGGCCAGATTGTCCGCTGGCAGCCGCGCCATGCGGTCCGCGGCGGCCCGGGTGGCGTCGCTCAGGTTGACGATAGTCTCGAGCTCCCCACCCCACCGTGCCGACGCGTCCATCAAGTCCTTTAGCTGGCGGCCGATCCCGTCCAGCAACCGACTCGCCCGTTCGATCACCTTCCTGGTGTCGCGAGCGCTCTTGCCGATGTTCCTCGCGGCCCGCTCGCTCTCCTCGGCCAGCTTCCGTACTTCGTCCGCCACCACGCCAAACCCCCGGCCCGAGGTCCCGGCCCGCGCCGCCTCGATGGTGGCATTGAGCGCGAGCAGGTTGGTTTGATAAGCGATGCCGCCAATGGTTTCCGAGAACCGCTCGACTTCCGTGGCGGCCTCCTGCAACCGGCCCACCTCGGCGGCCCCCTGCTCGATCGTCGCCCCCAGCTGCCGGAGTTGCTCCACGGTGCGGCCGCTCGCTGTCCGTACGTCCACCACGGTCCGCTGCACTGCGGCAGTGGTTTCGCGCGTCGAGGAGGCCGCCTCCCCGGTCTGGCGGAGGCCCTCCACCAACTTGACTAGGGTCTCCACCGCTTCCTCGACCTCCGCTCGCGCCCGGCGCGCGTCTTCCGCAGCCCGGGCGGCCTGCTGGGCCACCTCGGAGAATCCCTGTCGAACCGCGTCGGTGGTGTCTGTGAGCTGCCGCACAGTGGTCACCGCCTGGGAGGCGGATTCCCCCAAAGGTCGTGCCAGGGTGCCCAGCATCAATGACCACGCGAGCTGTGGCGCCAGGAGATCGAGCAGCTCGGCATCGGCCTCCCGGTAGATGCCGGGCCGGGAGTGGCGCACGCTCCAGAACCCAACGACCGCACCGGCGTGCCGAAGCGGGACCAGGATCTCGCAGCCCACAGCCTGCGCCGGTTCCACCTCCACCAGGGGGTGTCGCAGCCTGAGTACCTCCGCGGTGAGGGGGTCCTGTACCGACCAGCGGGAGCCAGCCAGACCGGTGTCGGTCACCACCGTCAGGGTTCCGCTCTTGGCATCGTAGCGCGCGAAGCCCATGCCCTCCCAGGGAACCAAGCGGCCGGCGATGCCCTGAATCCGGGTGAAGGTCCGCTCCAGGCTGACGTCACCCGCCAGTTCGCCCGCGAGGCGCTGCACCAACTGCAGCCCGTCCGCGCGGATCGCCGCTCGGAGCACGACGTACATGCCGATGAGCGCCGCGACCAGTAGGAAACTGGTGTAGGCGGCGACCGACGCTGGCGCGTGCGACGTCACCAACGCCACCCAGCCGACCGCCCCGGCGGCCGACGCCACGTACGCCGCACACTCCCACCGCGCCGTCAACCGGAGGTCGACCCACGCCGGCCGGGGACCCTGCGACAACTCGAGGTAGAACGTGCCGTTCACCACCAAGGGGAGGAGCACGATGCCGAGCGTGAGCAGCCACAGGTTGCCGGCCGCGAGCGCAGCGTGGCTTACCGCGCCCCCCAGCGACTCGTAGGCGAGGCCCGTGAGGCCCACGCCGAAGCAGAGATGCGCCGCGTTGGAGAGGGCGTCCCCCAGCTTGAGCCGTCGAAACACCAGGTCACCGGCCAACATGCCCACGGTGGTCGGGAGGACCCCCCCGGGCCAGCCGTCCAGCAGCAGCCCCAGGAGCGCCACCCCCAGCACGAAGGACGCGAACCCCCTGCCGGGGAGTGCGAAGCCAAAGCGCCGCGTGAGCATGGCGGCCAGGGCGAGGAGGACCGCTTCGAGGCCCTTCCCGCCGGTCCACCACCCGGGCGCGCCGGCAATCCGCAGGAGCGCGGCGATGAGGAAGAGAGCGGCACCGAAGCGGCTGGCCAGCCGCACCCAGAGTGCGCGTGAGAGAAAGAAGCCGTTCACCGGCACCGTGTGGATGGGGGGCAATGTGGGTGGGCTCGGGGGAATCTGCAAGCTGGGGTCGGCCTCTGCCGCTTCTGCCGCCCGCCCTTAGTTTGTTCCACGTGCGCGTCAACATCCAGTACTGCGTCGTCTGAAACTACGAGCCCCGGGCCGCCAGTTTGGCGGCCGAGCTCCGGGAGCGATTCCCGGAAGTGACGGTGCGTCTGGTCGAGTCCTCGGGCGGCCTGTTCGAGGTGGCCGTGGACGGAGAGCTGGTGTTTTCCAAGAGGGCGCTGGGGCGCCACGCCGGCCCGGGCGAGGTCGTGCGGCTCATCCAGCAGCGCCGAGCCAAGGAGCCACGGACATGAAGATTGCGATCTCCACCGGCGGGGGCGACGCTCCTGGCCTGAACGCCGTGATACGGGCTGCGGTGCTGAGCGCGTTGCACCGCGGTTTCGACCTCTACGGGATCCAGCGTGGCTTCGGGGGGGTGCTCGACGAAGGGCACGTGCTCCGGCTGGGCCGGGACGAGGTGCGCGGGATCACCCATTTGGGCGGGACCATCCTGGGGACGACCAACCGCGGCAATCCGTTCCGCTGGGCCACGCCGCAACCGGATGGCACCGTGAAAGAAGTAGATCGCTCCGACGAGTTGATCGCCCGGTTCCGCGCTCTGGGCTTCGATGCGCTCATCATGGTGGGGGGCGACGGAAGCTTGCGGATCGCGTACGATCTGTTCCGCAAGGGCCTTCCGGTGGTGGGGGTTCCCAAGACCATTGACAACGACGTCGGCGGCACGGTGATCACCTTTGGGTACGATACCGCGGTCAGCACGGCGACCGAGGCCATCGACAAGGTGCATTCCACCGCCGAGAGCCACGAGCGGGTGATGGTGGTGGAAGTAATGGGGCGGTATGCCGGGTGGATCGCGTTGAACTCCGGGCTGGCGGGGAGCGCCGACGTGATCCTGATCCCGGAGATCCCGTACGACATCGGGGTGGTGTGCCACAAGATCCTGGAGCGCGAGAAGGAGGGCCGCCGCTTCAGCATCGTGGTCGTGGCCGAGGGCGCGGTGCCCAAGGGAGGGGGTGTGACCGTGAAGGAAAGAGCGGGCGCCGGCACGGTGGAGCGGCTGGGTGGCGTGGGTGAGCGGGTCGCCGCCGAGATCACCGCGCTCACGGGCAAGGAAAGCCGCTGGCTCACGCTGGGGCATCTCCAGCGCGGCGGCTCGCCCACCACGTTCGACCGGCTGACGGCGCTCCGCTTCGGTGCCGCCGCGGTGCGGGCGGTGGCGGAGGCACGCTTCGGGCACATGGTGGCGTTGGATCCGCCCCGCATCAAACTGGTCCCGCTGGCCGAGGCCCTCGAGAAGCCGAAGCTGGTCCCGCTGGACAGCGACTCGGTGCAGACGGCGCGGGAGTTGGGAACCTGTCTGGGTGACTGAACGCCAGGCTCCCGGCGCATCCCGGAGCGGCAGAAGGCACGGCCGCCAGCGCCCCAGGTTTCACGGCCCATGACTCGACACCCCATCCGCGACCACTTCCTTCCGCCCGACCACGACGCCTTCCGCCGCGCGGAGCCGTCGACTGGCCGGGTGATCGTGATCGCCCCCACCCGCGCCGCCTGCGAGACCATCGAACTCGCGCTGCAACTCAACATCGACACGGTGCTCGAACGCGAGCACGGTGAGGAGATTCGGGAGTTGGCGCGCCGCGGAGTGGGATTCGGTATCGTCGCGGGCACGGGGACCGGTAAGACGCTGGGCATTCGACCGATCGCGGAACAGATCGTGGGCCGGCCGCTCCGGGTGGGAGTGGTGAACCGGGAGCGCGAGGCCACGCCCGAGACCCCCACCTGGAACGTGGTCATCGTCACCACCGGCATCGCCCGCCGCTGGTTCCAAAGCGACCTGATCCAGCCGCGCGACACGCTGATCGCGGACGAGATCCACCAGACCTCCGCCGAGCTGGAGCTGTGCCTCGCCCTGGGCAAGCGGCTCGGCTGCCGCTTCGTCTGGTTGTCCGCGACCGTGGACCCGTCGTTCTACGCCCAATACCTCGAGTCGGCGGAGGTTTTGGAAACGTCGGCGTTCGACCCCGCGCTGGCCGCGCGCGTGACGGTGCGACGGCAGCGCCCGCTGGAGTTCCTCGACGAGCGGTTCTTGCGTCACGTGGTGCGTGAGCGCCGGGGCGTGGCGGTCTTTCTGCCCACGCGTTCGGAGGTGGAGGGGGTCGCCGCCGAGCTGGGGGGCCGGTGGGGGCGCCTGAATGCGGCCTTCTACCATGGCGGTGAGCCGATCCGCGTCATCCGGCCGTTTCTTGAAGGCACCGCCCCCAAGCCGTTCTTGCTCGCGATGACTGCGGCGGGGCAGTCGGCGCTGAACATTGCGGGCCTCGATACGGTGGTGATCTACGACGCGCGGTACGCCAACGTGGTGGAGGGCGGGCGCAACGTGCTCACGCGCCAGTACCTGGGCGCCAACGAGATCCTGCAGATGGCCGGGCGGGTGCACGGGCGCGTGCGCGCCGGCGAGGTCTATCTGCTGACCGACCGCGACATCGAATTCGACGCCTTGCGGCCCACGCCCCCGGAATTCCAGCTAGCCGGCGACACCGAGCGGGTGGCGATCACCGCCGCTGCGATCGGTGTGGACCTCGCGGAGCTGGACCTGCCGGTGCCGCTCGACCAGCGGGCCTACCGGGAGGCGGTGCGGCTCCTCACGGAACGCGGCCTCATGGCTGAGGGCCGACTCACCTCGTACGGTCGGGACGTGGAGGCCATGCCGGTCGAGCGCCCGTGGGGCGAGTTGCTGGTGCAGGCGGAGACCGGCTTGGTGCCGTTCGTGGCGGTCGCGGCGAACATCGAATCGCTGCATCGCATGACGCGCGACGAGCGCGACTTGCGCGGCCTGGTGATCCATGGGAGCGATCACCTGACGGCGTACAACCTGTACGCCGAGGCGGTGAGTCAGTACGGGTATTTGGGGCTGGTCTACGGCTTGCCGCGACACCTGTTTGCCGACGGCATGGAAGCGTGGGCGGAGCGCCGCGGAGTGCTGGTCAAAGCGATCGAGGACGTGGCGCTAGGCACGGCCTCCGTGTATCGAACCCTGGAGCTGCCGCTGCCTGGGCGGCTGCCGCGGGCCGACGCGGTGGTGTTGCGGCGCTTCCGCGACCTCCTGGCGCGGGTGATGCCGTTCGACCTGGTGATGGACGGACACCTGGCCTCCGGAGACGCCGTGCGCGTCTCCAGCAGCTCGGTGTGCAGTGCCTGGGGTGCCGTGGCGGGCAGCGTGCGGTACTTCGCCGATCGGTGGGGCGTGCCGCGGGCGGCCATCGAGGGGACCAACCTACCGTTCGAGTTGATCCGGCAGTACGCGGAAGAAAGTCCGCCAACCGTAGAAGTGCACCCCGGACGGCGGGCCGGCCTGACGGTGGTGCGGCGCACCCGATACGCCGGGTTCGAGTTGGGGCAGCGCCGCGGCCCCCTCCCGGAACCGTTCCCCAGCGAGCTGGCGCCCGCGGCGCGCGATGCCCTGGCCCAAGCGCTGTTCGACGGCCGTACCGCGCACCGGGACCAGGGCGCGGTCCGCAAAGCGTTCGACCGACTGGTGGATTACTGGAAGAAGTCGGGCGGTGCGCTGCCGGCAGCCGAGCCATCCAACCTGCGACGACGGGTGCGGCTCCTGCTGGAATCGGTGGACAGCTGGGAGGGCTTCCTCGCCACGCCCATCACGCTGGAGGTGGGGGACGTGGTACCCGAAGACGTGCGGCAAGAACTCGACGCTCTACCGAATGCGGTGCCGTTGTTGGGAGACAAAGTGCCGTTGGTCTACGGTCTGAAGAACGGGACGCCCGTGGTTCAAATCCGCATGAAAGAGGGTCAGGCGCGCCGGCTGCGGCCCCGGGACCTCCCCCGACTGGACCGCCCCGTGGTCTTCAGCGTCATGCGGGGCCGGAGTGAAGTGCTCCGCGCCGGATCTTTGGAAGAGCTGAAGACTGGCCTCGCCGGGCTCAGGCGGCGTGATCAGGCCCGGCACCACCGCAGGCGTCGCTAGGGAGGCCCTGGACCCACCGCGCGCGACGGGTCCAGAGCCTGGTCACGGGGGCGCTGGCCTGGTGAGTGACAAGACGCCGAGCCAGGCCGCCGCGTAGGCTCCCTCAAGCCGCGGGGGCGGGATACCGGCTTGTAGCTCGAGTCCCATGCCGTGCACGACACCGGCCAGCAGTAGCCCCAGCTCCTCCAGGGGCACGGTTGGCTGCAAGCCAAGTTCCTTGAGCAAGCCCTCTGCCGCCGCAACGAGCGCGGCGTTGAAGGCGGCGGCCTCAGAATTGACCGCTTGGTCAGTGACCTTGTGGCCCTGGGCGCAAAGCGCAGTCCAGGCCCGGATGGTCCCGTTCTTCGCCTCCGACACCAACAGGGCCCAGGACTGCTTGATCGCCGCATCGGGCGTGGGGGCCCGGAAGGCCGTTGCCCAGCGGGCTCGTCGCCGCTCCCCCAGGCGGGCCGCGGCTGCGGCCATCAAGTCAGCCTTGGTCTTGTAATGGTAGTGAACCAGCCCCTTGGCGCAGCGCGCCTCGCGAGCGACCTCGTCAACGGTGGCCCCGCCTCCAGAGCGAAGTAGCCGGTCTGCCGCATCTAAGATGGTGGCTCGGGCCTGCTCAGGGTTCTTGGCCACGTCAATACCCTTTGGCTGACTGGACGGTCAAATACTCACTCTCCCCGCGCGGAGGGGCAAGCCCCCGCGGAAAAACAGGTTGAAACCGCGGTGGGAGCAGAGGCGTATCGGGGTCCTAGATGTCAGACAGTCCATTAGGGTCTCTGCTCAGCGCCGTCATTGAGGCCATCGGCGAGGGAGTGGTCGTCTTCGACCGAGATGGCCGCGTTGCTTACGTCAATGCGCCTGCCCGAGCCGCGCTCCCCGGCTCGATGGACTCGACGGCGGCTGAGACCGACCTGCGGAGCCAGTTGCTCGAGCAAGGTGGCCGGCGCGTCCCGTTGCGGGTGGGCGAGAGCGTTCTGGGTGAGGCCGTGTTCCTAGATTCCCCGGGAGAGAGCACCCTGGCCAGTCGCGAGCGCCGAGCCATCCTGCAAGCGCTCCAGCGTACTGGAGGGCGGCTGGCCGAGGCGGCTCGCCATCTCGGGATCTCCCGCACCACGTTGTGGCGCCGCCTCAAGGAGTACGGCGTTCGACGCGACGGCCGGTGATCGGGATGGTCGCGTCCGCCCTCCTGCTGTTCCTTTCCAGCACCCCCCAGCACATCGATACGGCGACCTACCGCGACGCGGCGACCGCGCGGCTGATCCAGCGGGCGCGGGAGCGGCATGCGCGAGCTGACTCCCTGCTGCACGACTACCAGGCGCAGGTGGATACTCGGCTGGAGGCCGTGGCGTCCCGCAGCCGGTTTTCACGGGCTATGCCCCTGCTGGCGCACGAGACCGTGGCCAGAGTGACCTGGCGGGCCCCCAACGACCTGGAGATCCAGGTTCGCGGCGCGCGCAGTGCGCTGCCGGTGCTCCGCCTGCTCGAGGCCATGGGGGCCGAGGTGAGCCGGCGGGACGCCGATGACCGGCTGCGGCGCGAACTGGCAAACGAGGCATGGCTGGACCGGCCGTGGTTCATTCCGCGCTCGCTGGGAGACAGCGTGCGGTTGATGGGCGTACCGGACCTGGCGGCGCTGCATCCCCTCGCGGCGGGCGCCGAGGACTACTACCGCTACGCGCTCATGGATTCCGTGGTGCTGGAGACGCCCGGCAGAACCGTGCGGGCGCTGGCCGTGCGGGTGGAGCCTCAGCGGAGCGGCCCGTCCCTGGTGGCGGGCGACATGTGGCTGGACGCGGACCAGGGCGATCTGGTTCGGCTGCGGGTTCGATTCCTGGGCGAATACCTGTGGGAGAGCCCCGATGGGTCCACGGCGGAGGACAGCGCCAGGGCTCGCCGCGAAACTCGTACAGCCACTCGATATCTGTCGGCTGAGGCGGAGGTGGAATACGCGCTACACCAGAACCGCTTCTGGATGCCGCATCGGCAGGGCGTGGTGGTGACGTTTCGCATTCCGTGGTTTCTCAGCCTGACGGTACCGCTCCGCGCCGTGACGCATTTTCGCGACTACGTGGTCAATACCGGCGCGACGGTAGCATTCACGATCGGGGACAGTGCGCTCCGAGATCGCGGTCGGGGTCGGTCGGTTCGGGTCTGCGTCGGCTGCGCGTCGGAGGACAGCACCAACCGGAGGCGTCTGGTCGAGTCGGGCTACCGGCGGGGCGGGTTGTGGGGCGACGGCCGATGGGAGGTGGTGGTGCCCGCTGCCGATTCCCTGGCGCGACACGTGTGGCCGGAGCCGCTGGTGACTGGCCTCGAGCCGGCGGAGGAGCGCTGGCTGCGCGAGAGCGGCGTCGAGCTGGCGAAGCTGAGCGAGCAGTTGCCCGACCGCTGGGTAGGACGGCAGCGCTTGGGCCTGGCGTGGGAGCGGCTGGGGGATGTGGTGCGGTTCAACCGGGTCCAGGGCCCCTCGGTGGGGCTGGGCTTCGTCCTCAATCCGAAGGACCCGTTCCTCCAGCTCGTGGGTACGGGACGGTTTGGCTTCTCAGACCGGCGACCCACGGGGTCGTTGCGATGGCGATACGATGGTCCCGAAGTCCGGGTCGAGCTGGTGGGCTATCGCGCCATATCCTCGGCGGAGCCGTGGAGTGCGGGCGGGTCGCTCAACGCCGTCTTCGCCGGCCACGACGACGCGGACTATGTCTTGGTCACGGGCGGAGGGGTTGAGGCCGAGCCCAACGTGGGGCCCCTGGCCCATACCACGGTCGGGATGTTCGTGCAGGCTGAGCGCAGCGTGGCCACCGTGGCCACGTCGCGCGTGAACGACGCGCTGGGCGGCGACGGGCGGTTCCCGGCCAACCCGCCGGTTGCGGATGGCGAGTACCTGCGGCTGGTGGTCTCTCGGGCGGATGCCCTGGGTCCGGTGACGCTGCGGACGGGCAGCGACCTGGCCTTCGGGGGCGGGCCGGCGGCTGTCCGCTTTTGGGCGCGGGGCCGCGCGTTCTTTCGACTGGCCGGCCGCGGAACCACGGTGAGCGGCACCGTCGGAACCGTGGCGGGGGAACGCTTGCCGCAGTTGCTCCTGAGGGTTGGGGGGCCGGCGACGGTGCGGGGACACGATTACGGGGTTCGAACGGGGCGCACCGCCTGGGCAGTTCAACTGGACTGGAACCTGCGACTCCGGGGCGTGGTGATGCCGGTCGTCTTCCTGGATGTGGGGGACCGCGTGCCCACCCGCGATCCGCTCGTGGGCGCCGGCCTGGGCGTGGCCCTGATCGGGGGCTTGCTCCGCTTCGACCTGTCGAAGGAGGTCAACCCCGGCGGTCCTTTCCGGTTCGACCTCACCACCAGGCTGCCGCGGTAGCCCCTGGGGGCAGCGCCGTAGCGCGCCTCCCCCGGCGGGCCTACGTTCCGTCGCATGGATCGCAAGCCGTTTGTGGTGGAGGAATACGTCCGCTGGTCCGACGTGGACTACGCGGGGATCATCTTCTACGGCTCATATGTCCGCTTCTTCGAGATCGCGGAGACCGAGCTGTTCCGCGCCGCCGGCGTGCCGTACTCCGAAGTGTTTGATCGGTTCGGCATCTGGCTCCCGCGGGTCCATCTGTCGTGCGACTTCAAGTATCCCGCGCGGCTGGACGATTGCCTGCGGGTGGCCGTCTACTTTACCCGTTTCGGCACCAGCTCGATCGGCATCAACTTCGACGTGCTGCATGTGAAGGCGACGCAGCTCGCGGCCGCGGGTCGGGAGGTGCTGGTTTGCGTGGACCGGGCGACCCTGCGGCCGAAGCCACTCCCGCCGGGTCTGCTGGAGCTGCTCGGTCCCTTCGCCATGAAGCAGCAGGACGTTCGGCGCCACCTGGGTCTTCCCGAGGCGGCGGCGTGAGGTTTGCCCTCTGGGTGGCGTTGTTGATGGCGTGCGGGGGAGGGGGCGCCGCGAGGCGGGGCGCCGAAACCCTCGCGGATACCGCGGCCGATACGGCGCTGGCCGCTGCGGACGCCGCGCCGCACCGCACGTACCCACGGAGCCGCCGCGGGGCGCTGATCGCGCGTGCCGCGGGGCCCAGGCCCGCGCGCGGCGAATGGCAGCCGGCAGCTGGAGTGTGCGGCGACCCGCCGACCTTCCAGCTCGTGGCGCGGGGCGACAGCTTCGATTTGATCCTCCTCCTCCGGTTCCCTTCCGGGGGACCGCCCACCGGCGCGTACGCCGTTGCTCCGCCAGGGGACACCACGGCCGCGCCCGGCACCGCGCGCCTAGGCGTCCAGGGCGTCGTGTACGCGGAAAGTGCCTACCAGGGCGAGCTGGGCGTGGTCGAGCTCAGCCGGCTGGACCGACTGGCCTCCGGACGGTTTGACGTGGTGTTCCGGGAGCTGACCTCGCAAGACACCGTGCGGTACCTCGGTGTGTTCGATCGCATCCGAGTGGACTCGCTGCCGGCGGCGGACTGCCAGCCAGCGCCTCGTGGCGTTCCACCGGGGGTCCGATGACGGGGCGGTGTTAGATTAGCCGCGTGGAGCAGACCTACTTCCGACGAGGGTTCGGTCTCAAGCACGAGATCGAAGGCGAGCTGGTCGAGGCGTATCACAGCCGACTGGTGGATCGCCTCCGGGCTCGGGGCTATCGGCTGTCGGCCGGTGGCTTGACGATTGTCCTCGCGAAGGAGTTCGGGTTCTGCTACGGAGTGGACCGGGCGGTCGAGTACGCCTACGAGAGCCGGCGCAAGTTCCCCGACAAGCGGATCTTCCTGGTGGGCGAGATCATCCACAACCCCCACGTCAACCGGCGGCTGCAAGACCTCGGGATTGTGATCTTGGGGCCGGGGCCGAATGGGTTCGACTTCTCGCCGATCCGCCAGGACGACGTGGTGCTCCTGCCGGCCTTCGGGGTGACCGTGCGCGACTTCGGGCGCCTGCGGGAGATTGGCTGCGTGCTGGTGGACACGACCTGCGGCTCCGTGCTCAACGTATGGAAGCGCGTGGAGCGCTATGCCCAGGACGGTTTTACCGCGGTGATCCACGGCAAGCACTTCCACGAGGAGACCAAGGCCACCGCCAGCCAGGTGACCAAGTACCCCGGTGGCAAATACCTGATCGTCCGGGACATGGCTGAGACCGACTTGGTCTGCCGGTTTATCGAGCGGGGCGATAACGAGCACGAGATGCGGGCGACTTTCGGGGCCAGGGTGTCGCCGGGCTTTGATTTCGCCCGGGATCTGGTGCGCGTAGGGGTCGCGAATCAGACCACGATGTTGGCGGGTGAGTCGCTGGCCATCGCTCATCGGCTGGGCGAGTCCCTGGGGCGGCGCTACGGGGCGGATCATGTGGACGAGCACTTCCGGTCGTTCGACACGATCTGCTCGGCGACACAGGAGCGGCAGGACGCGGTGCTGGCGCTGCTGGAAGAGCCGCTGGACGCCATGGTGGTGATCGGCGGCTACAACTCGAGCAACACCAACCACCTCGCTAAGCTGTGCGCCCGGCGGGTAAAGACGTATCACGTCGCGGACGCGTCGTGCATCGAGCCCGACGCCGGTCGCATTCGTCATAAACCGGTAGACGCGCGGGACGAGGTCGCGGAGGTGGGCTGGCTCGATGCGCCGCTCCACGCCATCGGGATCACCGCTGGCGCCTCGACGCCCAACAACAAGATCGGGGAAGCCATCGAGCGGATCCTGGCGACCCGAGGGATCGCGCTGCCTGTCTGACGGGCGGGGCGGACCAGCGGACGGGCGGATGGGCGGTCCTGTTCAGCGACGTCCCGCCGACCGTCCGACCGCCCGGCCGCCCCGTCCGCCGCCTCTCACATCAGCTAGCTGCTCTCCCACCCCAACCGTGAGGTCGTCACCATGCCGTGGGATCTGATCCAACGGCTGCGCCCGTATTTGGCGGACGTGCTGGGCGCAGCGGCGCTGTTGTTGCTCGGGTCCATCATCGGGCGTTACCTGGCGCGCTGGAGCCGGCGCGGCGCGCAGGCGGCGTTGGACCGGATCGGCCGGCGTGGCTCGGGAGCCAGCGCGGTCGGCGCCGCGCGACTCGGCGAATCGGTGCCGGTGCTGGTGGGCCAGTTCGTCTACTGGCTGATTCTCCTGATGGCCGTCGCGGCAGCAGTCGATCTGCTCGGCTTGCCGGTGGTGAGCCGGGTAGGCGAGCGGCTGGGGGCCTTCGTGCCAGGGGCACTCACAGGGCTGGCGATCGTCCTGGTGGGTTTGGTGGCGGCGAGTCTCACCGGTGGCGTGGCGGCGGCGGCAGCCGCGTCGGCCGGGCTTCGCTACGCGGGCGCCGTCGGGCGCGCGGTGCAGGCCGTTATCCTGGCGCTGGCGTTGTTGCTAGGCCTGCAGCAGATCGGCATCCACGGTGAGGCCATCGCTGGGCTCCTGGCAGCCGTGCTGGCGGTGGCGCTGGCGGGTGCTGCCTTGGCGTTTGGCCTGGGAGCCCGGGTCGCGGTGAGCAACATTGTTGCCGCCTACTACGTCACCCAGATGTATCGCGTGGGGCAGACGGTTCGGGTGGGCGAGATCGAAGGCCGGATTCTTCGCGCCACACCCACGGCCCTGATCCTGGACACCAAGGCCGGGCAGGTTCACGTCCCGGCCAGCATGTTCAGCGAGCAGCCGTCGGTCCTCGTCCCCGAGACTCGCTGAGATGCGCGCCGATCTGAGTGTGGCGACCCGATTCGTGAGCGACCATCCGGAGGAGGCCGCCCTGGTACTGGAGCAGTTGTCCTTCGCCGACGCGGCGGCCCTGCTGGCGGAACTGGATCCGGCCGACGGCGCGAAGCTGGTCGCGCGATTGAGTGCAGCGCTGGCGGTTGACTGCCTGCGGTCGCTGCCGGACCGGCTGGTGGCCGCAGTGCTCGCCGAGCTGCCGGTGGATCTGGCCGCACGGATCCTGATGCGGGCCAGCGACGAGACCCGCGAAGCCTGGCTGGCGGCATTGCCGGAGGATCGCACGGCGATCCTGCGCCGCAAGTTGCGGTATCCGCCGGGGACTGCGGGCGCGCTGGTGGACCCGCTGGTCCTCGCGTTGCCGGAGGACTTGAGCGTGGCCGAGGCCCAGAAGCAGCTGCGGCGCTCGGCTGAGCGGGCGTACTACTACCTGTACGTGGTGGATCGCGAACAGCGACTGGTTGGAGCGCTGGACATCCGGGAGTTGATGCTGGCGGAGGCCAAGGAGACGCTGGGCGCGGTGATGCACCGGGAAATCGTGAGCGTGTGGGCCCACGCGGACTTGGCGACCGTGATGAGTCACCCGGGGTGGCGCCAGCTCGACGCCCTGCCGGTGGTGGACGGGGCTGGGGTGTTCTTCGGCATCATCCGGCATCGGATGATGCGGCAGATCGCCGGGCTGGCCAACGATCAGGAAGCCCAACCCATGGTCCGAACCCTGGTGAACCTCGGCGAACTGTACTGGACCGGACTGTCCGCGTTTTTGGCGGGCGTGAGTGCGGTGCGTCCCGGCATTCCGCGAGCCCCAACCGCGGAGGAGGCGAGCCATGGCACGCAGTGATCGGGCGGTTCGGGCGCTGCTGGAGCGGTATCTGGCGGCCTTCCCCGACGAGGCGGCCAGGGAGTTGGAGCACTTGCCGCTGCGGGACGTGGTGGGTCTGCTCCAATCGCACAGCGCGCCGGTGGCAGGACGCGCGCTGCAGCAACTGACGCCCGATCTCGCGGCCGACGCGCTGGCGGCGCTCGAGGCCGACGCCTTTCGCGGCCTGATGCGCACGCTGGAGCCGGTGCGGGCCGCCTCGTTGCTGGCCCGCCTCGAGGCGGACAAACGGGAAGAGCGGCTGGCGCTCTTGGAGCCGGCGGATGCCAAGGAGGTCCGGACGCTCATGAGTTATCCGGCTGGAACGGCCGGGGCAGTGATGGATGCCCGGATCACGACCTTCCGGGCCGAGGCCACCGTCAAGGAGGCGCTGGCGAAGCTCCGGGCGTTGGGCGGACGGCCCATAGCGGATGTGTTCGTGATCGGCGAAGATGGCCGCCTGGCGGGCGCGATGCCGTTGCAGGAGCTGGCGGTGGCGGACCCCGGCGTGCGCATGGACAGCTTGCGGCTGCGCGTGCCGGTGAGCGTCCAAGCGACGGCGTCTCGGGAAGAGGTGGTGGAGGTGTTCGGACGGGGCATCGGCACCACCATTCCGGTGGTGGACTACGATGCTCGTCCGGTGGGCGTGATCCGGAACGACGTGTTGGTCGCCGCGGCCCAACAGGAAGCGACCGCCGATCTCCAGAAGATGGTGGGCGCCAGCACCGACGAGCGGGCCCTCTCCTCGGCGCCGTTCGCGGTGAAAAAGCGGTTGCCGTGGCTTCAGATCAATCTGGCCACGGCATTCCTGGCCTCCGCGGTCGTGGCCCTCTTCGAAGGCACCATCGCCAAGTACACGGCCCTGGCGGTGCTGCTGCCCGTGGTCGCGGGACAGTCGGGGAACACCGGGATGCAAGCCCTGGCCGTGACGCTCCGCGGCCTCGCGCTCAGGGAGATCCGGTTGCGCCACTGGGCGCGGGTGGGGCTCAAGGAGCTGGCCGCCGGCGCGGTGAACGGCGTCGCCGTGGCGGCGGTGACCGCCCTGGGCGTCTACCTGTGGAGCGGTTCGGCGGGCCTGGCGCTGGTGATCGGCACCGCGATGGTGGGCTCCATGATGATCGCGAGCCTCGCCGGGGCCTCGGTGCCGATGCTGCTCACGGCGCTCAACCAGGACCCGGCGCAGGCATCATCGGTGATCCTCACCACGGTCACCGACTGCATGGGGTTCTTGAGCTTCCTGGGGCTCGCGACGCTGATGAGCGGGCTGCTTTAGGCCGAGCGGGGGGCGTTCCGCCCGGCGGCGCGGATAGGGCCCTGGTCAAAGTCGGAGGGCGGCCGCGTGTTGCCTGGTAGCTCGTGACCGCGGGCTATACCGGCACGTGCGCTGGCTGGGCTGGTCTTACGGCTGGATCAGCTCGATCTCCACTGAGGCGCTTCGTTCCTGACGTTCCACGGCATCGAGCGCCCCGACGATGCGATACACACCGCTCTCCAGAAGCGTGAACTGGTATCCGATCAGCGGCCAAAGCTCCCCGGACCACTCCCAGGCGCGGGCTAGTGAATCACCGGGCGCGATACGGAACACTCTCAGGTCGTCAGTACACCAGGGGGGAGCGGCAGGCAGCCGCTGTCCCGAGCGGTCCCAAACCTCGTAACCGAGGATGCAGGTGCTGCTGCCGCTCACGGTGAGTTCTCGATCGCTGCGATTGTGAGCCGCCACCGTGATCAGCACGGTGTCCAGCCCGGGCCGGAGGCTCCTCGGCCGGACATCTACCGTCACTTCAAGATCGCTTCCAGCGGTCAGGAATTGGCAGCCG
>Ga0209172_10005477_pt1 | contig 15395 bp, 16 predicted proteins | sample LarsenN4metaG_FD_184113 | JGI IMG/M metagenome (GOLD analysis project Ga0209172, IMG submission 184113) | Hot spring sediment bacterial and archeal communities from British Columbia, Canada, to study Microbial Dark Matter (Phase II) - Larsen... ... | reverse complement strand
CGCGCCTCATTTGATGAGGCAGGTCTACCAAGGAACACTGTTCAAGGACGGAATTGCTGTGCGCACAATGATCGAGCCGACAAGGAAAGCCGCCTGAATCTTTTTACACACCTATTGACAACACCTCATGCCCTGATGAAGAAGGGATTACGACTCGGACAGCTCCTGTGGTACGCCGCGCACGTAGAGTTTTCGCAGATGCCCTGATGAAGAAGGGATTACGACCTGCCGCCACTCAGATACCGTTCTACGTGTCGTTTTCGCAGATGCCCTGATGAAGAAGGGATTACGACACGAGGGAGGTACGACTAACTGCGTCACCTGGTTTTCGCAGATGCCCTGATGAAGAAGGGATTACGACCTCCGGCAGCGTGATAACGCGTCCGCAGACCGACCGCGCGCACGAGGTCCTGAAGGCGTTCATCGCGAAGCAGCTGCGCGCGCTGCGCCGTGCCGCCTAAGTAGAATCATCACCATCATCCCGGGAAACGACGCAAAAGACCGTCATCCCGGACAGTGATCCGGGATCCAGGAAGCCAGGGTTCTCTGGATCCCGGCGTACGCCGGGATGACGAGTGGTTGTTTGCGGCCAACGCCGGGATGACGAGTGGTTGTTTGCGGCGTACGCCGGGATGACGAGTGGTTGTTTGCGGCGTACGCCGGGATGACGAGTGGTTGTTTGCGGCCGACGCCGGGATGACGAGTGGTTGTTTGCGGCCGACGCCGGGATGACGAGTGGTTGTTTGCGGCGTACGCCGGGATGACGAGGGTTGTCTGCGGAGTGCGCCTTCTCGCCGGGATGGCGTGAATCAGGTGCGTTTCTGTGCCGCGTGGAGGGCGTGCCAGACGCGCGATGGCGTGAACGGCATGTCGAGATGCGCGATGCCGCGGCTACGGATCGCGTCGATTACCGCATTCGCAAGCACCGGCAGTGACGCGGTGCAGCCCGATTCGCCCATGTCCCGGCGCGTTCCAGTCCGCGGCGTACTTGCCGGCGCCCGTGATGAGGCGGAATCCTCGACGCGCTCGTTGTGCCCATGATGCGAACCGTGCGTGTCCACGATGATTGCCCTGTGCGATAATCTGCCGCGAATCAATCATCCGAGGATAGACTCCGAAATCGTGGTCTGTCCCCGATTTTCATCAGGAGAGCAAGATGCCCACTCGCAGTGAGTACGTCAAGGATGCCGACATCATCTTCACCGGTTGCAGCGTGACGCAGGCGGAGGCCGGACAGCCGGCCGCCGGCGGACGGCGCCGCCAGGTCGTGGTCGGCGGCAAGCGCGTGAAGACGATCGACGTGCACTGCCATTGCGTGATCCCGGAGACGCTCGCGATGATGGGCAAGACCCCGAGCGCGAACGAGATGCGCGGCCCCGGCATCACCGAAGTGGGCCTGCGGCGCATCCGCGAGATGGACGAGCAGGGCATCGATGTCGAGGCGATCAGCATCAATCCGTTCTGGTATACCGCCGAGCGCGACGTTGCCGAGAAGCTCATCAAGACCCAGAACGAGCGGCTGACGGAGCTCTGCAGCGCGCATCCCGACCGTTTCGTCGGGTTCGCATCGGTCGCGTTGCAATATCCCGACCTCGCGATCCAACAGTTCGAATATGCGATCAAGAAGCTCGGCATGTGCGGGGTCGCGGTCGGCGCGAGCGTGGCGGGCGAGGAATTCGCCGATCCGAAGTTCCACCCGTTCTGGGCCAAGGTCGAGGAGATGGGCAAGCTCGTCTTCATTCATCCCCAGAGCACGCCGGATCTCGCGAAGCGCTTCAAGGGCAACGGCTGGCTCGCCAACACCATCGGCAACCCGCTCGACACGACGATCGCGCTCTCGCATCTCATCTTCGAAGGTACGCTCGACAAATTCCCGGGATTGAAAATCTGCTCGGCGCACGGCGGCGGCTACCTGCCGTCGTACGCGCCGCGCTCGGACCACGCGCTGCGCGTCGCGCCGGACATGGACACCGGCGTCAAGTTGAAGAAGAAGCCGACCGAGTACCTGCCGCAGATGTACTACGACACGCTGGTCTTCACGCCGGAGGCGCTGCGGCACCTCGCGGCGGAGGTGGGCTCGAGCCAGCTCGTGATCGGCACCGACCACCCGATTCCATGGCAGGACAAGTCGGTCGATCATATCCTCAACACGCCGGGATTCACCGACGAAGAGCGCCGCGCGATGCTGGGCGAGACGGCCGCGAAGCTCCTCGGCATCCCGCTCGCGTAAGCGCGGTCGAGCGGACGCTGTGCAGCGCTCAGAATTTGGGGATGCGCAGCGTCTTGCTGATCATCAGCGTTCCGGAGAGGACGAAGAGCAGCGCGAGCGGGTGCAGCACCCACGGCCCGACCTGCCACGCCCCCCAATAGAGCTGTTCGCCGAGACGATCCTGCAGTGCCGCAAACGCGAGGACGCCGGTCAGCACGACGCTCGTCGGAATCGGCGTGCCTTCGAAGTATTTCACCTTCCCGCCGTCTTCGGAAAGCTGCTCCGCCGTCACGTTGAAGCGGGCGAGCCGGCTCACGCCACAGCACACGAAGTAGATCAGCGCAATCCAGTCCCAGCCGCCGCGCATTCCCGCCGCGAACGCGAGTGCGGCCGGCGCGACGCCGAAAGAAACGACGTCGGCGAGCGAATCGAGCTCGCGTCCCAGGGCGGAATGCTGCTGGCGCCAGCGCGCGATGCGCCCGTCGAGCACGTCGAAGAGGAAGGCGGCGGGCGCCATGGCGGTCGCGGCGTAGAAGAGTATGCGCTCGCCGGTATCGACATAGGCGAGCGCGAAGAAGATGCCCGCCACGCCGCACGCCGCATTGGCGAGCGTGAAGAAGTCGGCGAGGTGGAACTCGCGGATCATCGAGAAATGCTTGCGGGGGGGCTGCGCTTGCATCGCGGTCTCGGGCGCGGGGCGCCGGGCGGTTTCGGTAGGGCGCTTATACCCCGTGCCGCATTGCAGGTCTACCATTCCCCAGTCCATCGGGCGGATCATGGCGGGCGGCTCTTCGGGCTCGGCGCATGACCGCGGTCTCTTCCCTGCGCGGTATCGCGGCCATGACCGCCGGCGCGGGGCTGCTTACGCTGAACGACGCAGTCTCGAAGTACCTCACCGAGCACTACGCGCTGGGCCAGGTCATCTGCCTGAGGCAGGCGGCGGCGTTCCTCTTCATGCTGCCGTATGCGTGGGCGGTGACCGGGATCGCCGCGCTGCGCTCGGTGAATCATGGCGGTCAGGTCCTGCGTGGCCTGCTCTTCATCGGCGGGACGGTCTTCACCGTGACGAGCCTGAGCCTGCTGCCGCTCTCGTTCGTCACCATCGTGCTGTTTTCGAGCCCGCTCTTCGTCGCGCTCATCTCCGCGCCGGTGCTCGGCGAGCGCGTGGGTATGCATCAGTGGATCGCCATCGCGGCGGGCTTCGCCGGCGTGCTGCTCATCGTGCGTCCGGCCGGCGCCGGCTTCGAGTGGGTCATGCTGCTGCCGGTGCTCGCGGCGTTCACCAACGCCTCCCGCGATACACTGACGCGCCGGCTCTCGCGCACCGATTCCTCCATCTCCATGCTGCTGTGGTCGGGCGTCGCGGTGATGATTGCGGGGCTCCTCACCATACCGTTCGGCTGGAAGGCGGTCGATCTGCACGGCACGGGCTGGTTCCTGATGGCGGGCTTCCTCAACGCGGCGGCGCACTTCATGGTGATCGAGGCGTTCCGCTTGGGGCGTGCCGCGACGGTCGCGCCGTTTCGCTATACCGGGCTCTTGTGGGCGATGGTGGTCGGATTCATCGTCTGGGGCGAGGTGCCCAATGCGTGGATGCTGGCGGGCGCCGCGGTGGTCGTCTGCGCGGGGCTGTACATGCTGCGCCACGGCGTCGCGAAAGCATAGTCGAACGTCATCCCGGCGGGCGCCGGGATCCAGCGAGAGGTGCACTGGATTCCGCTTTTCAACGGAATGACGGACGGGACGTCTTCCCGGCGGACGCCGGGAACCAGGCGGCCGTGAATTTACGAAGCATCGCTGAAGCGAATCTGCCGGGGAGACATCAATGAGCATCATCGCGCCGTGGTACCAGCTGGGATACGTGATCCCGCATCTCTACACCGATCTCGACGCTTACCAGTTCTACCGCGTCGCCCCGGAGGGGATGATGCTCGTGACGACCGGCCTCAACCTCACCGACTACACGCTGGCCGCGGTGGAGCAGGAGTTGCCGACGCTGTGGCAGCGCTTCGATCTCCTCGCGTCGAAGAAGGTCGATCGCATTTCGCTTTCGGGCGTGCCCGTCGCATCCGCGCTTGGGCGGAGCAAGATGCGCGAGATTCTCGCCGAGGGCGAAAAGCGCACGGGAATCGCCTGCGATACCGATCTCGAAGCGCACATCGCGACGCTCCAGCACTTCGGCGCGCGGCGCATCGCGCTCGCGACACGCTGGCCGGAGCGCGTCAACGCGGCACTCGCGCGCTATCTCGCAGAGGCCGGTATCGAAGTGGTGGCAGTCCGCTCGCGCGCGAGGTCACTCGAGCAGAACAAGCATTCGAGCGCGGCGGACGATCACGAGCTTGCACTGGAGCTTGGGCGCGAGGTCCTGCGCGCGGCACCGGAGGCGCAGGCGCTCCTCATGCCGGGCGGATTGTGGTTCGCGATCCACGCCGTGCCGCTGCTCGAAGCCGAATTCGGCCGGCCGGTGCTGCTCAACATTCTTTCCACGACATGGACCGCGCTTCACGCCGCGGGCGAGCGCATGCTGCACCGCCCCGACCCGCGCTGGGGCAAAGTTTTGGCAAGCCTTTAATTCGTCTTCCCGGCGGAAGCCGGGACCCAGGCCCTTATGCCTGGATTCCGTTTTTCAACGGAATGACGGACGGGCGTCTTCCCGGCGGAAGCCGGGGGCCAGTGAAGGCTTATGCCTGGATTCCGTTTTTCAACGGAATGACGGACGGGCGTCATCCCGGCGGAAGCCGGGATCCAGTGAAGGCTTATGCCTGGATTCCGTTTTTCAACGGAATGACGGACGGGCGTCTTCCCGGCGGAAGCCGGGACCCAGGCCCTTATGCCTGGATTCCGTTTTTCAACGGAATGACGGACGGGCGTCATCCCGGCGAACGCCGGGGGCCAGTGAAGGCTTATGCCTGGATTCCGTTTTTCAACGGAATGACGGACGGGCGTCATCCCGGCGGAAGCCGGGGGCCAGTGAAGGCTTATGCCTGGATTCCGTTTTTCAACGGAATGACGGACGGGCGTCTTCCCGGCGGAAGCCGGGGGCCAGTGAAGGCTTATGCCTGGATTCCGTTTTTCAACGGAATGACGGACGGGCGTCATCCCGGCGGAAGCCGGGATCCAGTGAAGGCTTATGCCTGGATTCCGTTTTTCAACGGAATGACGGACGGGCGTCTTCCCGGCGGAAGCCGGGACCCAGGCCCTTATGCCTGGATTCCGTTTTTCAACGGAATGACGGTGGGAGGCCTACCCGCGGAGGTAGCGGGGTTCGGTGAAGATCGAGGCGATCTCGACTTTCTTGACGCCCGGATCGTCGGGCACGGCGTAGAGGATCGGCGTGATCAGCTCTTCGAACAGCCCGCGGAGACTGCGCGCGCCGGTCCGATATTCGACCGCGAGATCCGCGATCTGCTGGAACACGCGGCGATCCACTTCGAGCTCGACACCCTCGTTGCCGAAGATCTCGCGGAAGTGGTTGTACACGCAGTTGCGCGGCTCGGTCATGATCCGCACCAGCATGTCGCGCGAGAGATCCTGGAAGCGCGCGATGACCGGCAGCCGCCCGGTGAACTCGGGGATCAACCCGAACTCGAAGAGGTCGGTCGGCTTCACGCGCGAGTTGAGCCGCTCGAGGATCTTCTGGTTGTCGTCGCCGTCGGAGGTGGCGATGAAGCCGTAGCCGTGGGTTTTCGCCATGATGTCCTCGAGCCCCACGAACGCGCCCCCGCAGATGAAGAGGATGTTGGTCGTGTCGAGCAACTGCCCGCTCGCAAGCTTGACCGGCGTGCCTTCCATGATCTTGAGCAGCGCGTGCTGCACGCTTTCGCCCGATACCGCGCGCGGCTGTCCCGCACCTCCCTTGAGCTTGTCGATCTCGTCGATGAAGACGATGCCGCGCTGGGCGCGCTCGACCTCTCCGCCCGCCTTGTCGAGGAGACGCTGCAGGATCGCTTCGATCTCGTCGCTCACGTAGCGCGTCTGCGCGATCGAAGTCGCATCCGCGGTGACAAACGGGACGGCGAGAAAGCGCGAGAGCGTCTCGCAGAGGAGCGTCTTCCCGGTGCCGGTCGGGCCGATCAGGAGCACATTGCTCTTCGCGAGCTCGCTCGCATCCGCCTGCGCCCGGGCGATCTTGCGGTAGTGGGCATAGACCGCGACCGCGATGATCTTCTTCGCCTCCTCCTGACCGATCACGTACTGGTCGAGGTAGCGCACGATCGCGCTCGGCTTGATGGCGGGGTCGAGCATCGCCGCTCCGGCTCCTTTCGTTACCTGCAGGACAGGCGCCCTGCACCGTAGCAAACACGATTTCGCCGGTCAACCGATATTGGCACGCGCACCGCATTTGATTAAGCTCCCATACTTGTATCCGCCTGCGATGCGATCGCCCCAAGCATGAATGACATTCGCCGTCCGCTTCTCGTCCTCGTGCTGAGCACGGCATGCTCGGCGACAGCACACGCTTCGCTCTCCGCACTCGCGCCGGCAGGGTCCGCGGCCCTCGAATACAGCCGTTTCGCCCGCGCGATCTCCAGCGCGCGCGAGGCGGTGCCTGCCACGAAACAGGGCGAAAACGCGCCGCGTGCGCGGGCCGATGGGGCGCGCGCGCGCGCATCCGTCGTCGCGGTCACGGGGCCCGGCGCGGGCCAGAGCGGTTACGTGCACTACTTTCTGCTGCGGTTGCCGGACGGCGCGATCGAACACCAGATCGGCGTCGAGACGGAGGAAGGGAACATCGCATGGTCGTTCCCCGATATCGGGGTGATCGTCTCGCCCTTCATTTACGATGGGGCCATCGAAGCCGCCGGGAAGAGTTACGAAGTGACGCATCTCTATGGCGTGCGACCGTTCCCGGACGAGGCGTCCATGGCGGCCTTGCGCAAAGCGCTTCCCGCCCGCATCCGCAAGCTGACCGAGCGCGCCATTCCCTATTGCGAGAACGACGGGCCGCAGAGCGCCTGCATGAGCTGTCTCGGCTTCGTGATGCGCGTGCTCTTTCCCGGGCGCAACGACGATTATCCCGAGGTGCCGCGCGATTTCGCGGCCCGCGTCACCGCGGAGCGCTACACCACCCACGATCTGCTGCTCTATCTCACCGGCCTGCTGCATCTGCCGACGCGCGAAGCACGGCTGCAGCGCCTGAACCGGCTTACCGTGCCCGATCAGATGCGCGCCGACCTTCAAACCCTCATCCGTGCTTTGACGCCTTCGGCGCGCGTGAAGCGCAGCGAGGCGCGCGATACCGCACAAAACGCGCCGGGTGCGAGTGCCGTCCCGGGTGCGAGGAACGCGCCGCGCAACAGACTCTAGAAACCAAGCAACCAACCAAGGGAGACCGTCATGCTGTGGGCCATTTCATGCGTCGATAATCCGAACACCGCTGCGATCCGCGAGTCGGTGCTGCAGCCGCACCGCGACTATCTCAAGAGCCAGAAGCACATCCTCGTCCTCGCCGGCGCGACCCAGAACGACGAGGGGACGGAAGCGATCGGCAGCCTCTTCATCGTGAACGTGGGCAGCCGCGCCGAAGCGAAGGCCTTCTCCGACGGCGATCCGTTCACCCAGAAAGGCGTTTTCAAGAGCATCAGCATCGTGCGCATGCGCAAGGGGCAGTGGAATCCCGTGGCCGCCGAAGGCGCCTGAAGCACAGGCCGAGGTGAGTGGAGTTTTAGGAGTCCGTTCGCCCTGAGCGGAGCGAAGCGAAGTCGAAGGGTGAACAAAGCCATTGAATGACGAAGGGAGCGCAGGGATGAAACTCGAATGGCCCACCGACCGCATCGATTACGCGCCCATCGTCGGGCGCCCGCCGCTGCCGCTGCCGAACGGCGCCAAAGTCGTGGTCTGGCCGTGCGTCAACGTGGAGAACTGGGACATCACGCAGCCGATGCCGCGCACGGTGGTGAATCCGCCCGGCGGGGTCGCGAAGAGCGTCCCCGACATTCCCAACTGGGCGTGGCACGAGTACGGCAACCGCGTCGCGTTCTGGCGCATGAAGAAAATCTTCGACGAGTTCGGCGTCGCCGCCTCCTGCGTGCTGAACGGCACGGTGTGCGACGTGTATCCGCAGATCGTCGATGCCTGTCTCGAGTCCGGCTGGGATCTCGTCGGCCACGGCTGGATCCAGCGCGCGCTCCCCGCGGTGCCCGACCAGCGCGAGATGATCCACCGCGTGTTCAAGCGGCTGAAGGAATATTCCGGCAAGCCGCCCAAGGGCTGGCTCGGCCCGGCGCTCGCCGAAACCCACGACACGGTGGATTGGTTGAAGGAAGCGGGCTTCGAATACGTCGCGGACTGGGTGCTCGACGATCAGCCGGTGGATCTCCGAACCAAGCACGGCACGCTGGTCAGCATTCCCTACACGCAGGAGCTGAACGACCTCGCGATGCTGCTGATCCAGGGGCATCGCGCCGCGGAGTACTCGGATCGCGCGATCGATCAGTTCGACCAGTTGATCGAGGATGCCACCGCGGACGGCTCCTCGCGCGTCATGTGTTTCACCATGCACCCCTACATCATGGGCGTGCCGCACCGCGCGAAGCACCTGCGGCGCATTCTCGAGCACGTGTGCAACCGATCCGACACGCTGGTGTGGACCGGCGAGCAGATCCTCGAGTGGTACAAGAGCGTGCGGCCGAAGGGCGGCTGGCCGCCGGTTCAGCAGCACAAGCGCGGGGCACAGGCCGGCGCGAGGGCAAAATCGGCCGCGCGGAAGTGAGAGGGTCTAACATAATGAACTCACGCCGTTCATGGTTCGACAAGCTCACCACGAACGGCGCTCTGCAAATGACGCGCGTGCAGCGCGGGCAACTATCAGCAATTATCGACAAGCTCACCACGAACGGCGCTCTGCAAATGACCGTTCGTCCTGAGCCGCGTCGAAGGGCGGACGGTCATTTTGCTGGGCACTCCAAGTCCCGCCAGCTGTTTGACAGATGAGAAATCGGAGGTCGCGATGACCGAACGCCAAGCACGCTCCGGGATACTGGAAACCTATCTCGCGCGTACGCAGCGCTCAGCGGCGCGCTATCGCGAGGCGCAGGAGGTGCTGCCGGGCGGCATCGTTCACGATTCGCGCCGCATGAAGCCGTACGGCATCTACGGCGATCGCGCGCTCGGCTCGCGCAAGTGGGACATCGACGGCAACGAGTACGTCGATTACTACGGCGGCCACGGCGCGCTGCTCCTCGGTCATCAGCACCCGGAGGTTCTGAAGGCGATCCACGCGCAGCTCGGCAAGGGCATGCATCTCGCCGCGTCGCACGAGCTGGAGATCCGGTGGGCGCGCCTCATCGTGGACATGGTGCCTTCGGTCGAGCGCGTGCGGTTCACCGCTTCGGGAACGGAGGCGACGCAGCTCGCGATGCGCCTCGCGCGCGCCCACACTGGCAGGAGCCGGATCATCCGGTTCCAGACGCATTTCCACGGCTGGCACGACCAGGCGGCGTTCGGCGTGCACGATCATCTGGACGGCTCCGCGAGCGTGGGCGTGCTGCCCGAAGTGGCGCAGGCGACTTCAGTCCTTCCTCCGAACGACGTCGCGGCGGTCGAGCGTCTGATCGTCGAGCGCAAGGACGTGGCGGCGGTGATGATCGAGCCGGTCGGGAGCAGCTCGGGCATCGTGCCGACGCCGCCCGAAGTGCTGAGCGGCTTGCGCGAAGTGACGCGGAAGCACGGCGTGCTGTTGATCTTCGATGAAGTCGTGACCGGCTTTCGCGTTGCGCCGGGCGGCGTGCAGGCCTACTACAACATCATCCCGGACTTGACGACGATGGCGAAGATCGTCGCGGGCGGCATGCAGGGCGGTGCCGTGGGCGGGCGCAAGGACATCCTCGACTGGCTCGATCACGACGCGTGCCAGGTCGCGGGCCGCGAGTTCATCAACCATCACGGCACGCACAACGCGCACCCGGTGAGCGCCGCGGCGGGCATCGCGACGCTCGAAATCATCCGCACGACCGACGCCTGCGAGAAGGCGTCGGCGACCGCGGCGACGCTGCGACAGCGGATGAACGAGGTGCTCGAAGAGGAAGGCGTGCCGTGGGCGGTGTACGGCGTGCACTCGTTCTTCAACATCCACTCGAATCCGAGAGGCGATCCGATACGCCCGACCCGCTTCGATGCGAGCACGATCACGGTCGAATCGCTCAAGGCGCGCAACGAATCCATGCTCGGCAAGCTGCGGCTCGCGATGCTCAACAACGGCGTCGATCTCAAAGGCTGGCGCGGCGGGCTGGTGTCGTCGGCCCACACCGCCGAGGACATCGAATGGACGGTGGACGCGTGGCGCAAGTCGTTGCGGGCACTGCGCGAGGAGGGCGAGCTGCCCGCAAGCCGCAGCACGAAGACTGCGGCGACGGCATAAGGACTCGGCAATGCGCATTCGGAATTACCTCGCCGGCATGGCAGCGACCCTTGCGCTTTTCCCGGGAGCGGTGGCAGCGCAGGAAACCTATCCCAGCAAAGTCGTGCGCATCATCACGCCGGCGTCCGGCGGCGGCTCCGACGTGCTCTCGCGGCTCATCGCGCCCGGACTGTCCGCGAGCTTGGGCCAGCAGGTCATCGTGGACAACCGCGGCGCGATCGCGTCCGAGATCGTCGCCAAGTCGCCGCCCGACGGCTATACCCTGATGATCAACGGCAGCCCGATGTGGCTGCTCCCCGTGCTGCGGCCGACTTCGAACTGGGACCCGATCCGCGATTTCGCGCCGATCACGCTCGCGATCAGCTCGCCGAGCCTGCTCGTCGTCCACCCTTCCGTTCCGGCGAAGAATCTGAAGGAGCTGATCGCGCTCGCGAAGGCGCATCCCGGAAAACTCAACTACGCCGCGGGCACGATCGGCGCCACACCGCATCTCGCGGGCGAACTCTTCAAGGTAATGGCGGGCGTCAACGTCGTGCGCGTGCCGTACAAGGGCTCGGGCCCCGGACTCATCGGCCTCATGACGGGCGAAGTCGAATTCATGTTTCCCGGCGCGGCGTCGGCGTGGGGCTACGTGAAGCAGGGCAAGCTCCGCGGGCTTGCGATCTGCAGCCTACAGCGCTCGCATCTCTTCCCCGGGATGCCGACGATGTCCGAGACCGGGCTTCCCGGCTTCGAATCGGTGTCGCCGCAGGGCATCGTGGCGCCGGCGAAGACGCCGCCTGCGATCGTGCAGCGGCTCAACCAGGAAATCGTGCGCGTGCTGAACTCGGGCGAAGTGAAGACGCGGCTCGAGAACGCCGGCATCGAAGTGGTGGGAAATTCCCCCGAGCAGTTCGCCGCCGTGATCCGCACCGACATGGAGCGGGTGCGCAAGCTCGCGCGCGAGGCCAACATCAAGGTGGACTGACGCGCAGCTCGCTGGAACCCGGCACCGTGTGGCACGGCGCGGCAGCGTCATCGAGGAGTACAACCATGAGCATGGGCCGCAAGATGCGCGAGCTGCTGCGCGCGTGCAAGTACGTCTACACGCCCGGGATCACGCACGCGCTGCACGCGATGATCGTTGAGCGCGCGGGCTTCGAATACGTGTACATGGGCGGCTACGACGTCTCGCTCACGCTCTACGGACTGCCGGACGTCGGTCTCCTCACGGCGAACGAGATGGTGGAGAACGCCCGCCACATCGCGCGCTCGGTGAAGATCCCGGTGATCGCGGATGCCGACACCGGCTACGGCAACGCGATCAACGTCGTGCGTACGGTGCGCGACTACGAGGCGGCCGGCGTCGCCGGCATCCACATCGAGGACCAGGTCGCGCCCAAGCGCTGCGGGCACGTCGCGGGCAAGATGCTGGTGTCGCTCGACGAGGCGGTCGGAAAATTGCGCGCGGCGCTCGATGCGCGGCGCGATCCCGACTTCATCATCATGGCGCGCACCGACGCGGTGGCGGCGGTGGGCGGCGGGATCGAGGAAGCGATCCGCCGCGGCAGGGCCTACGCCCGCGCCGGATGCGACATGCTGTTCGCGGAGTTTCCGACGACCGACCTCGCGCTCCCCCGGCGCTTTGCCGAGGAGATCCACCGCGAGTTTCCGGAGCTTCCGCTCTATTTCAATTACTCGTCGAATCTCGAGTGGCACGAGGCGAAGGTCACCTTCGAGGACATCGCGGCGCTCGGCTACAAGGCGATGCACGTCTCGCTCGCCGGCATGCGCGCGACGATGCAGGCGACGTGGGACTACGCGGTGGATCTCAAGGCGCGTGGCGCGCAGGCCGAGATCGACTTCGAGAAAAGGATGCTCGCGCACCCGCTGGGCGACCATCACGCCTTCGCTGGCTTCGAGGCGATCCGGGCGATGGAAGAAAAGTACCTTCCCGCCGAGGAACTCAAAAAGAAATACGACAGCGCCGGTCTATGAAGCTCGGTCGTGCTGCACCCGCCATTCCGGCAAAAGCCGAAATAAGACAGCTCGTCATTCCGGCGAAAGCCGAAATAACCCAACTCGTCATTCCGGCGAAAGCCGAAATAACCCAACTCGTCATTCCGGCGAAAGCCGAAATAACCCAACTCGTCATTCCGGCGACAGTAAGCATGCCCCGGAAGCTTTAATCCGGGGCCGGAATCCAGAATGCTAGTGAATAAAAGGAAACTGCCGTGACTTCACCGCTCACGAAATTCCGCGAACTGATGAAGCGCCCCAAATTCATTCCCGCCCTCGGCATCTGGGACCCGTACACGGCCCGCGTCGCCGAAGCGCTCGGCATCGAGTGCGTGCATATCGGCGGCTACCAGCTGGGCACGCACTACGTGACGAGCGAGCCGCTGCTCACGCTGACCGAGCTCGCATGGACCACGCGCTACGTGACGGCAGCGGTGCGCATCCCGGTGATCGTCGATGCGGGCGCGGGCTACGGCGAGCCGCTCCACGTCATGCGCACGGTGCGGGAACTCGAACGCGCCGGCGCGGCAGGGCTCCACATCGAGGACCAGATCTACCCCAAGCGCGCGCACTACCACAAGGGCATCGAGCACGTGATCCCGCGCGAGGAGATGGTGGCGAAGATCAAGGCAGCACTCGCCGCGCGCACCAATCCTGATTTCTTCATCATGGCGCGCACCGATGCCATGCACACTGACGGCTACGCGGAAGGCATCGAGCGCGCGAACCTGTACCTGGAAGCGGGTGCGGAAATGGTGATGATCTTCCCCGACCGCGAAGACGAAGCGCGCCGCGCCCCGCGCGAGATCAACGGTCCGGTCGCCTACACCAACAGCGAAGGCAACCGGCTGCGGCGCCCGCTCTTTACCACGCAGGAGTTCGAGGACCTCGGCTACAAGCTCTCGACCTATCCCACTGCGCTGCTCTGCCCGGTGACGCAGGAGATCAAGCGCATCATCACCAACCTGAAGACCAAGGGCGAGACCGGTCTCGATCGCGAGCAGATGATCGTGTGGCGCAAGGAGGTGGAGGACCTGATCGGGCTCGAGGAGTACTACCGCATCGAGAGCGATACCGTCGAGCGTTAGCAGCTCGCCAAACCGGCGAAAGCCGGTGTCCAGAAGGCGCGCTGAATTCCGGTCAGTGCGCTTACCACGTGCTGCCACACGCGTTTTTTATTTTTCTCAACGGTCTTGAACTTTTATTCAACGTCCCCCGGAACCATTGATTCGTTGGAGGAGCGCGGTTGCCGATGACATAATGCCGATATAGGCCAAATGCTTCACGTTAGGGCTCTAAAATCATGAGGCAGAGATGCGTGTATCAGTCTTTGGCGCTGCTGATCGCTGCGTTAATCGCGGGTTGCGCGACGCCGCCGTTCAGCGGTCCTGGCGGCACAGTCAATCTCGTCTCACAATCCCCCAATCACATTACGTTCGCCTATACGCACCACTATGCGAGTGAATTGCCCCATGCAGCACAACTCGCCGATGCTCATTGTCGGCAGTATGGTAAACGTTCTCAGCTCGTCCAGAGTAGTCGTAACGGTTCCGATCGGTCCACCGTCGTTTTCACGTGTGGCCAACAATTGATTCAAACGGAGGGGCTACCGCAGTGTTCGAAGAAGTGGATGCTTTTGCTTCTGGGTTTCATGGTATTCCGTCTCCCGACAAGTTAAGGCAAATGTCTTTTGTGCAACTCGCCGAACTGTTGTCGTCGTGCAACAGGGATTCTCCGAAATTCATTGTCGTTGAACGGGAGCTGAAAATCCGCATCGCCGAAGATCAAGCGAAAATCAATCGCTGAAGTATGCTGCTGGCCGCCGTTGTTGCAGGCGCATTCGCCATAGTTGGCGCAATCGTCGGAGCGCTCATACGTGGCTGGGCTGCATAGCCATGCACAATCGCTTAAAAGCGAGCGTCTAACTTCGCGCCCAACTCGGACGCGCGCGAGAGCGTCGTGGCAATGCATGTGGTGGTGGGCTGCGCGCCGGTTGGCTTCACGTTAGGCCGCACACGATGCCGAGGGATGTACACGACTCACACGAAGGAATCCTGGGGGGGGCGATATGTTCAGAATGATCTTGAGCCTGTTGCTATGGAGCTTCGGCGCAAGCGCTTTCGCTCAGGAAGCAGTAACCGATCTTCTTGACGAGATCAATGCTCGACGTATCCAGCTATCGTCGATGGCCGGAAACGGTAGTTCATCTGGCACTGCAGTTACCGGATACCTCACCAATGAAACAGCAGCCGCTATTCGACTTAACATAAACCTCTCGCGGCCGCTGTTCTTGGTGAATTCTGGCCCAAGTCAAAACATGATAGCGACGCAGGTATTGTTAGGCGGTGGGAGGTACAGCTCGGATGGCCGAAGGTCGTTCATCACTTTGCCGCCTCGCGGCCGGGCAGCTGTGGTGTTCGTTGCATATTGTGCCGATTTCGATAAGGACAACCCCGACGTAAGTGATCGGTTCTCGGTCGGGTCTTCCGTGCCACCGAGGCTAATTCCTGTCATGGATAAGATCCGTGCGTATGTAGTTGCAAATCCGAAGGCTGAAGTCATCGCCGCAGCGCAGGCTGCAATATGGCTCGCGCAGGGTGTGAGCATTGGAAGAATTCGAGAGCGCTTTCCTGTGTCGCCTGCTGATGAGCAATTGGCGAGGAGTTTTCTCCGATAAATCCGGTGACTGTGCGACCTAACCAGAGCTATGATCGATTCTGGTGTATGAGTTGAGGCGGCGGCGTACCTCTGCTGAAATGCGGTTGTCAAGATCGTAGATCAGCGAACAAAGGAGATACGCCACCATGAAAGAGCATAGCGTTGTTCAGT
>Ga0209172_10005476_pt1 | contig 15396 bp, 13 predicted proteins | sample LarsenN4metaG_FD_184113 | JGI IMG/M metagenome (GOLD analysis project Ga0209172, IMG submission 184113) | Hot spring sediment bacterial and archeal communities from British Columbia, Canada, to study Microbial Dark Matter (Phase II) - Larsen... ... | reverse complement strand
CGGTCTGCCGCCGTGAGCCAGGATTATAGTCAGATCGGGAAAATCCACTGCCACATCGTCCAGATCCATCGGATCGGCAAACTTATTGCGAGCGCCGGGGAATATCGAAGTGCCGGTGTGGATCATCACCGGCAGATGATATTCCTGAGCTTTTGCATAGATTATTTCCAGAGCCTTAAGTCCGTTGCAGTAGTCATTGGCATGATAGAGCTGATGGACGGGATGGATCTTGATTGCGCGGATGCCCAGATCCTGCGCCAGACGATCCATCTCAGCCGCCGGATCGGCAGTGAAGCGCGGATGCACTGAGCCGAACGGGATCAGACGGTCAGGGTAGTGGCGACAATAGTTGGAAACAAATTCGTTTACTTTGTCGGTGAAGCCGATAACATCGGGGCTCACATAGTTGATCAGACCGGCTTTCTCCACGCCGGCATCGTCAAGTAGCCGAATGAATTTGTCGGGATTGTCGCTCAGCTCAAGCAATGATTCGAAGTTCTTCTGAGTCCGCCGAAAGACCTCGAACACATCTGGTTTGATCATCCGCCAGGGGGAGATGTGGACGTGAATGTCAATGACTTTGTAATCGGACATAAGTTTTGTTTATAGCGATTAAGAAGAATATTTCCGGTTCGGGCGCTGCGGCGCCCTCAAGACAGTTCTGTCTTTAATCTGTTTTGCGGGCGTAAGAACTTCGGGCGGTTTTGAGGGCGTTGCACGCCCGAAGTTCTTGCCCTCAAAACCGCCCGAACTCAGCGTAATCTCTTTCTCAAGGTCTAAAGAGTTTACTTCCCTTTGAACTCAGGCTTGCGCTTCTCAAGGAATGCTTTTACCCCCTCTTCTTTATCTTCGCTTGAGAAGCAGAGCGCGAACAGATCGACCTCGCGTTCAAGCCCCTCGCGCAGATTCATACGGGCTGCGCTCTTGACGGCCTCTTTGGCCATCTGCAAAGCGATGGGGCTCTTTTCTGCGATCTTGTTGGCGATCTCCATGGTGCGGCTCTCCAACTGGTCGTGGGGGACTACTTCATCGACCAGGCCGATCTGTCTGGCCTCCTGCGCGTTGATCATCTCTCCTGTGAGAATGAGCTGCATAGCCTTTCCTTCGCCCACCAGCCTCGTCAGACGCTGAGTGCCCCCGCCTCCGGGAATAATCCCAAGATTTATTTCCGGCTGGCCCAGCTTGGCCTTTTCGCTGGCAATGCGAATATCGCAAGCGAGGGCCAGCTCACAGCCTCCGCCGAGGCAGTACCCGTTGATCATTGCAATGACAGGTTTAGGGAAAGTCTCAACGGCATCGAATGCGCGCCGCCCGGTCATGACTTTTCTCTGGCCGAGCGCCGTCATGCCTTCAAACTCAGCTATGTCTGCTCCGGCGATGAATGATTTCTCTCCTGCTCCGGTGAAAACGACTACGCGCACTTCGCTATCGGCCTGAAGCTGATCAAGCGCAGCCAGGATCTCATCTCTGACTCGGCTATTCAGAGCATTCAACTTCTCAGGACGATTGATTGTGACAATTGCTACTCTGCCTCTTTTTTCAATCAATACAGTTTCAAACATTGCGCTCTCCTCCTGGATCTCTGACGAAGAACTTTCCTTAAGGCCGAAGCCAACTTCATTCGATCCAAAATTTGAAATCTGAAATCCAAAACGTTATTTGTCCCACTTGTAGAATCCTTCGCCCGTCTTTTTGCCCAGCTTTCCTTCTCGCACCATGCGCTTGAGAATTTCGGGCGGGCGATAATGCTCCTGTTTGAGTTCACGGTAAAGATATTCAGCTACGCTCAGCCTGACGTCAAGCCCTACCAGGTCCCCCAGCTTGAACGGCCCCATAGGATGGTTATAACCAAGCTCCATCGCTTTATCTATATCTTCAGGAGTGGCTACTCCTTCTTCCACCATGCGCATCGCCTCAAGCGCAAATGTGACGCCCAGACGGCTGGTAGCGAAACCGGGAGAATCTTTAACTACAATCGGCTCCTTGTTCATCCTCTTGCCTACGGCGACTGCTGCATCAACAGAAGTTTGGGCAGTCTGTTTGGCGACGATGACCTCCAGCAACCTCATGATATGCGCTGGATTGAAAAAGTGCATGCCAACGACCTTCTCCGGCCTCTTTGTCGCAGAGGCAATCTCGGTCACGCTGAGTGAAGATGTGTTCGTTGCCAGAATCGCATGTGGCGGGCAAATCTCGTCCAGCTCGGCAAAGGTCTGCTTCTTCAAGTCCATATTTTCAATGATAGCTTCTATTACCAGATCTGCTTCTGATGCAGCCACATTGAGATCAACAATACCGGCGATGCGATTGACCGCCCCTTCTCTCTCTTGAGGGGACACTTTGCCGCGCTCGACGCCTTTATCCAAATTCTTTCTTATCTGGTCCAGCCCTTTCTGCACTAGCTGTTCACTGATGTCTCTCAGAAAGACCTTGTATCCGGCCAGGGCTGCGACCTGAGCAATTCCATGCCCCATTGTCCCTGCACCCAGCACACAGATGGTTTTAATCTCTATATCGCTCATAACCAGGTCACCTCATCTATGCTCAAGATATGCTCGGGTCTCGATGATCTTCTTGATCTCGTTCATTATCAAATCGATCTCTTCATCTTTGCTATAGAAATGCGGCGAGATGCGAATGCCTGCGCCCGGCCTGTAGTCAACCAGAAAATCTCGCCTTATCAGCTCGCGCGAAACTTCGTAGGCGTAATCTACGCCTATGGAGACTGTGCCGCCGCGCTCTTCGATTCGACGCGGGCTGTTGACTGCAAAACCATATTCATCGGCCCAGCTTATTATGCGCGATGTTTGATGAATAGATTTCTCTCGTATCTTATCTACGCCCACGTTATTTATTATCTGGACTCCGCATCGGGCAGCAAAGAGCGAGGGCACATGCGGGGTCCCATTCAAGAACTTATAGACATCATTGCGAAATCTCATTGTCTCTTCAAACCCGAAGGGGTTCTGGTGAGCCATCCAGCCGGTCAGCTTCGGCTCAAGCTGCGGGATCAAAGACGGGCGGACATAGAGGTAAGCAGCGCCCGGCCCGCCACAGAGCCATTTGAGCAGACCCCCAATAGCAAAATCCGCGTCAAGGGATTTGACGCAAACGGGCACTGCGCCTGCACTCTGATAAGTGTCAAGCACTACCAAGGCCCCGACGGAATGAGCTTTATCTATGATCGCCTTCGCGTCTTGAATGTAAGCGCTCTTGAATATCACATGCGAGATGGGAACCAGCAGCGTCTCTTCATCGATTGCAGCCAGCATCTTCTCGGTCGGCACGGTTATTCCATCTTCTGATCGAACGACTTCAATGCGCGCCCCGCGCTGCTGCTGCGCTTGATAGAGGTAGCGCACTGAGGGAAATTCCAGGCTGGAGTAGATTACCTTGTTGCGCCTGCCGGTGAAATCGAAGCAAGAGACGACTATGGCTTCAGCTATGGTCACATTCTGATGCATTGAAACTTCGCCTGGACCGGCCCCAATGATCTTTGCTACCAGGTCCCCAACCGTCACTGGCATCTCCCACCAGCCCTCTTCCCAGGCGCGCACTCCGCGCGTGGCCCACATATCGGCATACTCGCGCAAGCTGTCATAGACTGCTCTCGGCATAGCGCCAAGTGAGTTGCTTATCATGTAGACAGTCTTTTCCAGAATGGGAAATTCGCTCCGCCACTTCAACAATTCGTCCATATTTTCTCGACCTCGGCAGTTAGTATCCGTAGTCCACGGGCTCGGAGAGCGCGTGGCGCTTGACTTTCAGCCACTCAACTCTCTCCGCGCCCAGTAGCTTCAGATACTCTGCCCGATCACTTACGTCCAGGACCCACTTCGATAGCCACTCGTTGAATCCCTGTTCAGTTGCTGTCACCCGATGGTACTGGCTGAAGTATTCATTATCTCGATTATAGTACCCTTGCACGGGAGATGGATGGGCCCCCCATCTGTCCTCGACTACAGCGGAGACGAGAAAGCCCGGAATGAGCGTGCGATTGGGATCGCTGGCAATCACGTCAGTAGACACAATCTCCTCAGCAACTACGATGACTCTCTTGCTTGCTCTGACAGCATCAATTGTTATTCCGGTATTGCCCCAGATGTGACAGTTGCCTAGTGAGTCTGCGCGCTGAACATGAACAATTGCCAGGTCCGGCTCGATGGCGCGAACGGCTATCATCCGTCTGGAGGTGAACGGGCAGGTGATCTCTTTCAAGTTCTCATTCTCTTTCACAATGTCCGAGCCCAGAGCAGTGAAAGAGGGAAGAAACGTCGCTCCCAATGCAGCCGCATGCAGACCGAGAGCGATTGTGAAATTGGAGTGATCTTCGATCTCTATTTTGTGGGGCTTGTGCTGTTCAACTGCTCTGCGCAAGTTATACGCGGATCCCGCGCTGACGTTTCCAACCCAGGCGGCCCTGATCGTGGATACACAGCCTGCGCCTATTAACTGATCGAAGAGGATGTCGGATATGGGGCCGATGAGAGTCAGGTTGCGTCGGCCCTGACGGATGATTTCATGCCCGGCTGAGAACGGAATCTTTGCTTCCATATCCGTTCCCATGACGATGCTTGTTCCGTCACGGACATTTTGCCGGATAGCTTCCTGCAAAGTGATAAGCTTGTTCTCCATAGGCCGTTGGCAATTGTCACTCAATAATTATCTTCACTGTCAATGCTGATCTTGAGGCTTTTGAGAAACTGTCTATCTTCAGCGCTGATTTCCAGGTCAACCTCTTCAGAGTCTGATATAGATCTCCCCTCCTGGTCTTTCAGACAGATTGTAGCTTCAACTATCATAAGGACCTCGTGGCCCTCATCTCGGATCTTCTCTATAACTTCGTTAATGCGTGGAGCAACTGTGAGAGATTCGTTTACAGCTTGAACCAACTCTTCGATTAAATGTTTAAGCCTTTGATCCACCCAGTGCCTCTCCTTGAAAAGAATGCTAAGCGGGGCCAGTTGAATTGTCAAACGAAAACCAGGACAGAGAAATGACGGTGTACCATTCCTTAGCAATTTGATCTAAATCGAATCAACATAGATTGGGACAGATAAGATTCACCGTCGAGACGCGGAGAATGCAGAGAGAAACATCATTGGGTTTGCTCCTCTCTGTGTTCTCTGCGCCTCTGTGGTGAAATTCCTTGTTCCATTCCTGTCTGCTCCGATTTAGAATTCACTATCTTTACAGTGATGCTCAACAATCAACTTCATAAACCGATATGCTATGCTGGCCTGGCGTTTTGCTTGTTGACTGTTCTTGCGTTTGGCCTCTATGCGAGTAAGCGAGCGGGGACTGATTGGAGAACCTACGGCAACGACTTCACCGTTTTCTACACAGCAGCTTATTCGGCGCTTGAGACAAACGGCAATCCCTACACGATAAAAATATCCGATAAGACCCCTTATCTTTATCTTCCGCTCTTCGCCCAGATGATCTCGCCGCTGGCTCTATTGCCGCTGCCAGCAGCCGCTTTTCTCTGGTACCTTGCCAATGTTGCTGCGCTCGTTGTCACCTTGATTCTTCCGGGACGTTTATTCAAGCACGATTTGAGGACGGGCATAGTTGTCGCGCTGATCGCCTTTGCGCTTACCGCTCGATTCATCATCGACAATCTTTTAATGGGCCAGGTCAATATCGTAATCACGTTCCTTGTGGTTGCTTCGCTCTACCTGTTAAACAGAGAGAGAATTCTACTGTCGGCTCTGAGCTTAGCTCTGGCCATCAGCTTCAAGTTAACCCCCGGCCTGTTTTTGCTCTATCATCTTTTCAAGCGCAGGCTTAAATATTCAGCTCTGACAATCGGACTGCTTCTGGTTCTGAATCTCTTTTCATTTGCCGTTATGGGCGCAACTGCTCCCGATGCGCTTACTGGCTGGTATCAGCGGACTATTTTAAATGGCCAGGGATTCGACTGGGCCTACTGCGGCAATCAATCGCTGCGCGGCTTTCTTGAAAGGACCCTGACAGATAGCTATACCGGAACCGGCGAAGCGCCGAGGGTAAATCTGGTGAATATCGACAAAAGCTGGCTGAGCATCTTATGGATGCTTGGCGTCGCAACCGTTGTTGGAGTCATTGCGATTTTCTCAAGCAGCTCGAACAGCCAATCTAAATCCTTGTCAAATCTACAAGCGGCAAGCGAGTGGGGGACGGTCTCTTGCGGAATGCTTCTGATTTCCAACCTGAGCTGGAAAGCGCATTTTGTGGGATTGATCTTGCCTTACGTAGTTTTAGTCGAGTGCTACAGGTCATTAAAGCGCGAAGGTGCCCGTCGCGTTTTGCTTGTCGTCATTGGGGCCTCTTTCGCGCTGTGCTCATTGACCAGCATTGGCATTGTGGGGCTCAGACTCAATCACATTGCGGAAAGTTATTCCTGCGTGCTCGCTGGCGCCGTGATACTATTTATTGGTCTGCTGTTTGTGAGGCGCAGATTGTAGAAGATTCAGCAAGAGGCGTAAGGTCTATGGCAGGTAGAAAGAAGCGATTCGCCACCAGCTCAGGCATCGAGATGAAGCCCGCTTTCAGGCCCGAAGATGTAGCTCAAACAGATTACTCGCGGGATATAGCCGATCCGGGGAATTTCCCGTTCACACGCGGAATCTATCCCAACATGTATCGCGGCAAATTGTGGACTATGCGCCAGTATGCCGGCTATGCTACGGCAGCCGAATCTAATCGCCGCTATCGCTATTTGTTAGCGCAGGGACAGACCGGCCTTTCAGTGGCCTTCGATCTGCCCACTCAGATAGGCTACGACTCAGATCACCCAATGGCAAAGGGAGAAGTCGGCAAAGTCGGCGTCGCCATTGACACTCTGGCCGATATGGAGACCCTTTTTGATCGCATACCGCTAGACCAGGTCTCAACCTCAATGACTATAAATGCCACAGCAGCGATTTTGCTTGCAATGTACATTGCTGTTGGCAAGAAGCAAGGCGTCAGCCCGGACAAGCTCAACGGCACAGTTCAAAATGATATTTTGAAAGAGTACATAGCTCGCGGCACTTACATCTACCCGCCGGGCCCCAGTCTGCGGATTATCACAGACATCTTCTCTTACTGCGCGCACCATCTCCCCAACTGGAATACAATCTCGATATCCGGCTATCACATCCGCGAGGCGGGATCGACGGCTGTGCAGGAAGTGGCGTTCACGCTGGCCGATGCTATCACCTATGTTCAAGCGGCGATTGATGCCGGGCTCCAGGTCGATGAGTTTGCCCCGCGTTTGAGCTTCTTCTTCAATGCGCATAATAATTTCCTGGAGGAGATCGCCAAGTATCGCGCTGCGCGGCGGCTCTGGGCGCGCATTATGAGGGGCCGCTTCAAAGCTCAGGATCAGCGTTCAATGATACTGCGCTTTCACACTCAGACAGCAGGCAGCACACTCACAGCTCAACAGCCTGAAGTCAATGTCATACGAACTACGATTCAGGCGCTTGCGGCAGTGCTCGGCGGCGCCCAGTCGCTGCACACCAATTCGCGCGATGAGGCGCTTGGGCTGCCGACGGAAGAAGCCGCGCGCATTGCGCTCCGCACTCAGCAAGTCATTGCCTATGAATCAGGCGTGGCCGATACGGCTGATCCGCTGGGGGGCGCTTATGCAATTGAGTACCTGACGAATGAGATAGAGCGCCGGGCCGTTGAATATATAGATCGCATAGATGCAATGGGCGGGATGCTCAGAGCAATAGAATCGGGATATGTTCAGAGCGAGATTCAAAAGGCGGCTTACGATTTTCAACGCGCGGTTGAGGCCAAAGAAGAGATTGTAGTCGGAGTGAATCAATTTACCGTTGAAGAAGAGACGCCGATTCCAACGCTGCGGATAAACGAAGAGATCGAGCGCGCTCAAATAGAGCGTCTGCGCCGAATACGAGCGGAGCGTAATTGGGCTGCCGTTAAATCATCTCTCGATAATGTAGAGCAAGCGGCGCGCAGTGGAGAGAACTTGATGCCGCATATCATTCGCGCTGTTGAGGCTTATGCTACGGTCGGCGAGATTGCCGACCGGTTGAGAGCCGTTTTCGGTGAGTATCGAGAGAATTTGAGTGGTTGATAGTCTCCAGCTGAGGCGGCTTGAAATTCTGCAATAGTTCTCTAATCTCCTCAATCACTGACTCTTCTCTTTTGCCTGATACTGTTCAAGCTTGCGATAGAGGGTCTTTCTTCCTATGCCGAGCGTCTGGGCAGTCTTGGTTTTATCTCCGCCCATGTGCGCCAGCGTCTCTAAGATGATGCGTTTCTCCACCTCATCCATGCTCGTGCCGATTTCAATCTCAACTGTGCGTTGAGCAGCAGGCTCGCGTTCGAGGCCGCGAATCTGCTCAGGCAGGTCTTCTACTGTGATTACTCGATCGCGGGCCACAATGACCGCTCGCTCTATTGCATTTTCCAGCTCTCTGACGTTCCCCGGCCAGGAATAGCTCTTGAGCAACTGCATAGCCTTGGGCGTGAGATTGAGATATACTTCCCGCTCTTCTTGCGATACATCTCCAGGAAATGGAGCGCAAGCAGCGGAATATCATCCTGGCGCTCGCGCAGAGGCGGAAGCGTGATGGGATAGATATTGAGGCGATAATAGAGGTCCCGGCGGAAGCGCCCCTTCTCTATCGCTTCGCTGAGGTTGCTATTGGTTGCCGCAATGACTCTGACGTCAGCCTTGATGACTTCATTGCCGCCCACGCGGGTGAACTCGCCGTCTTGTAGCACGCGCAGCAGTTTGACCTGGGCCCCCAGGCTCATCTCGCCGATCTCATCGAGAAACAGAGTGCCCCCGCTTGCCTCTTCAAATTTGCCTATGCGGCGCGCGCGGGCGTCGGTGAAGGCCCCCTTCTCGTGTCCGAACAGCTCGGTCTCAAGCAAGCTCTCGGGGATGGCGCCGCAGTTGATCTTAACATAAGGCTTATCGTGGCGGCTGCTGTTGAATCGAATGAGGTCTGCGATCAGCTCTTTTCCCGTGCCTGATTCGCCTTGCAGAAGCACGGTAGTGTAATTATCGGCCACATAGAGGGCCATCTCGATGCAGCGGACGAACTTTTCGCTCCGCCCGATGAGCTTCTCGCCCGCCCGCGCATCGCCAAGCTCGCGGCGCAGCCTCAGCACTTCAGCCGTCAACTTGTCTCGCTCCACTGCAATAGAGAGCTGATTGGCGATACCTTCTGCCAGCTCAACTTCATAATCGGTGAGCGGCTGTCTGGCATTCAACCAGACGAATGCCAGACAGCCCAGCACTTTATCTTTGATAATGATGGGAACGACAAGTGCAGACTGGCCGTTGAAGACTTTGTTCAAATAGTAGTAAGCGATCTGATTCTGTTCAGGGCTATCGAGCTTGAGCGCCCGTTTCTTATCGAAGAACTCGCGCACAATCTCATTGCCTGTAATCAGCAGCGGATTTATCGCTACTTCATTCCACCCCAGGCCGTAGGCAGTGCGGAAGGTATCGAAGTGGAGGTACTTGCCAGTTGAGTCGAGCAAGCCCAGACATCCCAGGTCCGCTCTCAGCAAATCTATTGAGCGGTCAACCACAGTAGAAGCCATTTTAGCGAAGTCCGTCTGGGTGTTTATATCGGTTGCGATTCCCAGAAGCGCTTTGGTGATCTCTGCTTCTTTCTCTTTCTCAGTGTATATCTTTGTGTACTCGTAGCCGACGGCGATCTGCTGAGCCACCTCTTGCAAGAAGGCTATCTCCTCTTCCGTCCAATGGCGCTGTTTGTGGCAGTGATGAAAGCCGAACATGCCGACGACCTGCGTCTTGAGCGCGATGGGCACAACGAGGAGCGATCGAGTCTTGATCGTCTGCGCCAGCAGCCGCACTATCGGATTCAGAGTCGATGCAGTAGTGTCGTCAATAGCTATGGGCCTCTTCAAATCAACGATCGATCTGAGCTGAGGCAGATCAAATGGTATCTGAAGGCCAATACTGCTGGGGATGCTCTCGTCGGCTCGGTATTCATAATTGATTCTCAGCCCGCCTTCAGAAGCCAGTATCATCACATCGCAACGGTCCACTTCCATCATCTTGCCCAGCTCGTTGACCGTAGCTTGCAGGAATCTGTCAAGGTTGATAGCCGTCTTGGCTTCAGGGTTGATGCGGTTGAATATGCGCTCTCGCGCTTCATGCATCTTGATTTTACGCTCTAACGAAAGTATCTCTGCTGTTTGTTTCGTCTCAGTCATCATCTGCTCAAATCCGATGAAATTGAATTTAAATTGACCTAAACCTTGATCACTCACGCAGCGACACAATCAAATTATACAGCTATGGAAATTCTCCTCTCCATCTCCGGGAACCACATTAGTATGCCTTTGAGGTATAGGGAAAGCAAGACGAAAGAGGACGCTGAAGATGTGGGGACACGCTGTTTTGAATTTAGCTAGGAAATGCACTGACAGTATGGTAACATCAATTTTTGAATCGTCAGGAAATTTCAACAGGTAGTTATGGATAGATTTCGCATTGTTGGCGGGCGCCAGCTTGAAGGTCGCGTGCAGATAAGCGGGGCTAAAAACTCGGCGCTTCCCTGCATGGCTGCCGCGCTTCTGAGCCGCGAGCCGGTCACGCTGCACAACTTGCCCTATGTGCGCGACATTATTACTCAGCGGAGGTTGCTTGAGGACATCGGATGCACAATACTGATGCCTGAGCTTCGCACGCTGAAGATAGATGCGTCGAGCGTTGATCGCTTTGAGGCGCCCTACGAGCTGGTCAAGACAATGCGCGCGTCGGTGCTGGTGCTGGGGCCCCTGGTGGCTCGCTTCGGCCAGGCGCGAGTTTCAATGCCGGGCGGCTGCGCTATAGGCGAGCGCCCTATTGACCTGCACCTGGCGGCACTGGAGAAGCTGGGCGCGCAAGTTTATCTCGATGGCGGCGATGTTGTTGCGCGGGCCAGTCGGCTGCGCGGCGCTGAGGTCTATTTTGATAGAGTGACGGTAACAGGCACAGAGAACCTAATGATGGCTGCATGCCTGGCGGAAGGGGTCACAACAATCTATAATGCCGCGTGCGAGCCTGAAGTGAGGGACCTGGCCGAGCTGCTGAGCAAAATGGGGGCGCATATAACCGGCGCAGGTACATCGACAATACGCGTCGAAGGGGTCGATAGACTGCGCGGCGCAGAGCATACTATTATTCCTGACCGGATAGAGGCGGGGACATTTCTCGCCGCCGCAGGCATTACTGGCGGCTCACTTGAGTTGAGCAACTGCTGCCCTGAGCACTTGACGGCGATCATTGATAAGCTTTCCGAGACGGGGCTGAAAATTGAGCAGCCGAGCAGTTGTTGTTTGCGCGTCTATGGAGACGGTAGGTTGAAAGCATCGGATGTTACGACTCTCCCATATCCTGCTTTTCCTACCGATATGCAGGCGCAGTACATGGCGTTGATGACTCAGGCTGATGGAGCGTCTATAATTACTGAGACGATATTTGAGAATCGGTTCATCCACGCCAGCGAGATGCGGCGGCTGGGGGCCAACATCACTATCAACGGCAGGCAGGCAGTCGTCAGGGGCCCCACAAGGCTTATGGGAGCGCAGGTTCAAGCTACCGATCTGCGCGCCAGCGCCTCGCTTGTGATCGCAGCGCTGGCGGCGCAGGGCGAGACGACCATAAATCGCGTCTACCATATCGACCGCGGTTATGAAAGAATAGAAGAGAAGCTCCGCACGGTGGGCGCAGAGATTGAGAGGATCAGACAGTAGCCTGGAGATGGCAGATTTCAGCTAATCTTCAGCCAATAAAATTGTTTGCGAGAGGAAATGCTCGATGGCAGAACAAGACTGCATCTTTTGCAAGATCGTTCAGCGTGATATTGAGTCCAAGATTGTCTATGCTGATGAGAGTGTCATAGCCTTTGAGGATGTCAATCCTAAAGCGCCGACGCACGTGCTGATCATTCCCCGGGAGCACATGGAATCGCTCAATGATGCTTCGCAGGGCGATGAGCCGCTGCTCGGCCATATGCTTCGCATGGCGGCAAAAGTGGCTAATCAGCTAGGCGTTGCTGAAGAGGGCTTTCGCACAGTCATCAACACTGGCGCTCAGGCTGGTCAGACAGTTCAACACCTGCACTTGCATATCCTCGGTGGGCGCCCTCTGAGCTGGCCTCCGGGATAGTAAACCGGCCGCGCCTCAAAATGGCTTGGCCGTGGCGCGCCCAACTTTGCTCAGTTGCCGCAGGAAGAACCGGCCCAGGCGCTCGAAGTTCGATGCGTTTGATCGATCGCCCAGCTTCACATCGCGTGAAATCACGACTCGATATTCAGGCGGACCGATCTGGATGTCCCCGCGTCGCTCCTTTATCCATTGTTGATACAGCCTGGCGACCTGTTGCTTAGATTGGTCTTCTACCGTGAATGCGCGCAAAAACTCTCGCGGGGTGACCACCTTAAATCTATTCTCCTCAAAATAGCGCGATAGCGATCGGAAGAATAGATCATCTCCTAGCAGACGCCTCAGCTCTGCCAGAAAGAGCGCCCCCTTGGCATAGACAATCGCCATGTATTGAAAAGCATTGCGGAAGTCAGAGGCTGATCGATCAACCTTGTAGTCGCTTCCGCCGAAACTGCGATAGACGCGGTAAGTGTTTCGGAACTGCTGCTGTATCTGCTCAGCGGCTATCCTGGGACTATAGGCCATCTCGTAATAGACGACAGCAGAATAACTTGCCAGAGCTTCGTCAAGGAAAGAATGCTGACCGGGATCGTTACCCACAGCGCCGCCCCACCACTGGTGAGCAACCTCATGGACAAGAGTGAATTCCAGCGTGTTCTCAACCAGCGGCCCATGCTCGCGCACAAGCTGGGGCAAGCGCATTATCTCCGGGCTCTGGAAATCTATGTAGTAAGCGTTAGCCAGAACTACTATCCCGGAGAAGACCACTCCAGCAATGCCCCCGGCCAGAGGGGCCCCTACTATATTGAGTTGAGGATAAGGATAGCTGCCGAATCGCTCCTGGTAGACCTCTAATGCTCTAGCTGCTATATTGAGAGAGCGCTTTCCCACTACTGTATCCTGCTTGCGGAAATATGAGTTGACCTCTACGTTGCCAACGCGCCGGGCAAGATGGTTATAGTTTTTAAGCAGTACTATGGCAAAATCGCGCAGCGCTTCTGCGCTGCTCTTTACCACCTGCCTAACTCCATCGTTGCTCTCGACCAAATAGGGGCCGGAGGTGATAACCTTGAAGCCCGAAGGGGCATCGATTCTGACCTGATAATCTGCCGCTTCGGTGAACATTATATCTCCCACCGATAGCTCTACTGTCTCTTGCCATTTGTTGCCCTGCTGCACCGCCAGAATGGGATAGGCGCTGCTGAGCAGCATAGTGTCGTTGCAAGAGAAGAATGTATCGCTTCCCTGTCGCACCTGCCGCTCGTTGCTGAGCGCAGCAGCGATCTGGCGAGTGATGTGTGAAAGTAGTGTTGTCTCTTCGGGCCTGGCCGGGGGCACTGTGCCGACGAAGCTAAGCTCAATCTCTACAGTCTCGCCGGCTTTGAGCTTGAATGGCAACTCAACTTGCAAAGTGGCCCCGAAACTGCTGAACTGTGCCGGTTCGTTATTGATCTTTGCCTCCGTAACCTTCAGCAAAGGCTCAATCGAACTAACATCGGGGCCAGCATCTTGCCTTTTGCTCGAATCCACTGCATTGGGATAGAGGTGAAAATATATCTCGCCCAACGAGTCGCTGGAGTTATTGGTATAGTCGACTAGCGCGCGGCCTGTGAGGCTGCCCGCCTCAAAATCGATGCTGAGCTCTATCTGGTAGCGCGGGCGACTGTCGGCTGGCTTGAGCTGAGTAGATGGTGGTAACAGCTTGACCTTTTTCCTCTGCCGTTTGTCTCGATCCGCCGCGCGTTCGGTGGCGAGGGCGGGAGCGGAATGGGAAAGCAATAGAATGAGAGCGAAATTGCCCAGTAAGAATGTTGTTTTGATACTGCTCTTCATAAATAAAACTCAAGATCACAAGCCGCAGAGCACAAAAGATGATGTCCTGAAATGCTTGCAGTTGAATCCTACCACAGTCTCTGGTTTACTCCTAAGAGTTTGTTTCTAGCCGCAATTTTTCGCCTCCAGGCTGGGCGGGCCTTAGCCTGGTTCATCATTGACATACTGGAAGCCAGAGAAGATAAAATAATTACGTGGAACAAACTCAATCGTTCAAACCTCTGGTAATTGCCATTGTTGGACCGACCGCTTCAGGCAAGAGCGATCTGGGCATTGAGGTGGCCCTTCGTTTTAACGGGGAGGTGATCAACTGCGACTCGGTGCAGGTCTATCGCCGGCTCTATATTGCCACGGCGAAGGTGCCCGCCGAAGAGCGACGAGGCGTTCCACATCACCTGATAGATATCGTAGAGCCTCATGAGAACTTCACTGCCGGAGATTTCGCTCGGGCGGCAGCAGAAAAGATTGCCGAGATTGAAGCCCGCAAACGAATAGCGATTCTTGTCGGCGGAACCGGATTCTATCTGCGCGCGCTAGTGGGCGGGCTGTTCCGCGGGCCAAAATCGGATCTGCAATTGCGCGAAAGATTGAAGGATATACAGCTTCGCAAAGGGGCCCCACACCTGCACCGAATGCTTGCCCGCCTTGATAGAGAGGCTGCCGAGCGCATTGAAGCAAATGATTGGTCGCGCACTACCCGCGCTCTGGAAGTCTACTTTCAGACAGGCAAGCAAATCTCCGTCTGGCAAAAGGACATGCCGGCAAAGCCTGAGCTGGCAGAGCGCATTCGCATAATCGCCCTCAGTCCGCCTCGCCAATCGCTCTACGAGCGAATTAATCGCCGGGCGGAGAAGATGTTTCAGAATGGCCTGGTTGAAGAGGTGAAGAATCTTCTGGCATCAGGGGTACCTGAGACGGCCAAAGCTTTTGGCGCTCACGGCTATAGGAGAGTGCTCGCTTATTTGAAAGGGGAACTCTCTCTTGAGCAGGCAATCGAACAGACGAAGCTCGACACACGCCATTACGCCAAGCGGCAATTGACCTGGTGGAGACATCAGGCGGAAGTGGCCTGGTTTGACGGATTCGGGGATGCGGAAGAGACGATTAAGCAGGTGATAATATACGTGGAGAGCCTGCTCAAGGCAGCGGCTGCTTAGTTCAGACACTGTGAGGGCATTTGGTGTCCGAACACAATAATTTGTCTAACAGCTCACTTAGGATTCGTCCAAAAAGGTTACTCATAAAATGTCCATTAGGTTTGTTGGCATTGCGCATCCTGCCGTTGTCGCGCAAAGTGATTAACTTATTTGGCTCATGTGTAGCCAGTTTGCGTCAGGAGCGGTAAACTAAAGCTATGATCGACTTTCCTATCACTGAACTGTTGGACGATGGAGCTTGCACTCGCTGGCTCACACAATATCTTCATCCAGAGGGCT
>Ga0209172_10005474_pt1 | contig 15403 bp, 13 predicted proteins | sample LarsenN4metaG_FD_184113 | JGI IMG/M metagenome (GOLD analysis project Ga0209172, IMG submission 184113) | Hot spring sediment bacterial and archeal communities from British Columbia, Canada, to study Microbial Dark Matter (Phase II) - Larsen... ... | reverse complement strand
CCAAACTCTTTTCCAAATACGCCAGCGCCTGGCCGTAATCCCCACGCGCATCATAGATCTGGCTGATGTTGTTCAGCGTCGTGCCCTCGCCCGCCCGGTCGCCGATTTCGCGGCTTATCGCCAAACTCTTTTCCAAATATTCCAGCGCCTTCCCGTAATCCCCACCGGCATAAGCCGTGGTTGCGAGATTGTTCAGCGTCGTGCCCTCGCCCGCCCGGTCGCCGATTTCTCTTTGAATCGCCAAACTCTTTTCCAAATATTCCAGCGCCTTCCCGTAATCCCCACGCGCATCATAGATCTGGCTGATGTTGTTCAGCGTCGTGCCCTCGCCCGCCCGGTCGCTGATTTCGCGCCTTAGCGCCAAGCTTCTTTCATAGCACTCCAGGGCTTCGTTCAAATTTCCCAAATGATCATGCAGCAGGCCGAGTCGATTCAACAAATCCGCCCGAATTGCCGCTATTTCACGAGCATTGGCATCGTCACGCGCTTCGTATTCCGCCAGCAAATTGGCGAACAGTTGAATGCGATTTTTTTTCTCCTCAACCGGCAGCCGGGCCAGCGCGCGGCTGCCGCGTTCGCGCTCGAATTGTCCCCGCATTTTTTCCAGTTGCTCTTGCGGCGCGGCAAACTCGAACACGCCGCTGCGCCAGGCCCAAAAATCCGGCGCGCCTTCGATGACGGCTTGCAGCACGTATTCCGGCACCCATAAAACCAGCGGCCCCGGAATCTGCTCGCGGAAGTTTTCGCGCTTGTAATTCATCACCGCCAGCAGCGGATGATAAACGGCCGCAGAGGTGATGGAGTTTTCCAAACCGTAAACGAAAATCGCGAAACGCGGTCCGGCTTCGGCCACTGCACGCGCGCGTGGTCCGGCTTTTTGTTTTATGCCGTCGAAACGCTCGAGGCGAGATTCAAGCTCCCAGAGCAAGTCGGCCACCGGCTCGCGAAAATCAACCTCAATAATGACGAAGCCGCGCGGCTCGAGCCGGCGGCGAATTTCCTGCACCAGCTCGACGCGCTGCGTCGGCATATTGACACGGGCAAAGGCAAGGGCGAAGCCTTCGGCGCGCGTCAACAGGCGCTCCAGTGCCAGGAGCGTTTCCTGCTCGCTGGGACGTTCTTGCAAAAACTCCGGCGCCAGCAGCCGGTCTGGCGGCGGCGGGACTTCAGCGCTTCGTTTTGCGGCCGGCTTTGGCGGCCGGCTTTTGGCGAATGGCTTTTTCTTCATCTTCCCATGCGGCTCTAAACTTGCGGGTTTCTTGAACTGCCGGATGCAAATCTGCCCAGCGCTCGCCGTTTTGATATTCCAACACGATCAAGTGATACGGCAAGAACGCGTATTCCGCGTCGCTGGGCAGGCGCTTTTCACGATGGACTTGCACGAGGCGCGGCAAGTCGGCATCTTTCACCAACCGATCATATTCCCGCACCAACGCGCGAATGGCCTTGTCCACCGCCAGCGGCGTGATTTTCTCCGCGCTATAATCGCAGGCGTAACGGATGAGATGCATCAAGTCGCGAACGTGCCCGCCGGAAGCCAGACACAACTTGTCGATGCTTTCTTTACTCTCGAAAACGCTTTCGATCCGCACGCGTTGGACAATCACACGGCGCATGGCGGCGAGTCCGTCGGCGCAAATTCTGCCGTTCTCCTCTCTGACTTTGATCATCGGCAGCATGAGCGGCAAATCAGGATAGGCTTTGCTCAGATTCTCATTGAAGCAAATTGAAATCGGCAGCGTGTAAATGGCATGGCAATGCGGGGCCTTGAGATGATCGGCGTGCTCGAGATAAATGGCGCTGTGGGTGGTGCGCACGCCCTTTACATCCAGGGTGTGCGGAATGATGCGGTCGAGGCTGTCGATGATGATGACCAGCCCTTTTTTGCCGCGCTCGCGCAGTTGCTGCTGCAGCTTGTCAATGAGATCGTTCAAATCTTCGAGAAATTGCGCGGTGCGCTGCTGAATTTCCAGGCGTAGTTGTTTTTTGTAGGTCGAGCCGCTGGTGATGAAGCCGCGCACGGCGGCCATCATTTTCGCAAAGAACGGAATCTGCGGCTCCACGCGAAACTCGGATTTGAGCGTGTTTTCGACGATGTCGCGATCTTCCTTCTCGAGCGTGACTTTTGCCAGGCGCATGGCCAAATCGTCCAAGCGCGCTTTATCCAATTCCAAGCCAAGGCCACTCTGGCGCACTTGCAGTTCCAATTGCCGCATCATCGCCAGCAAAATGTCGGCATAATCCACGTCGTTCATGTCGACCTCGAGCGCGGCATCAAAATAAACGACGAAGAAATTCTCTTGTTCCAGGCGGTCTTTCAGCAACAGCAGCTCGGTGGATTTGCCGCAGCCGCGATGGCCGGCGAGCAATTGTTTGAGATGCTGCACCGGCCTGGCCGCGTCGGCGCGAATGATGCGCTGCGCGATCATATTGACAATGTGCTCGTCCCCGCGCCACGGCGCGCAATCCACGTAACGCGGATCGCCGGGCAACAGCGGCTGTTCGGGGTTAACGGCGTTGTAGGTTTCGGTGATGTTGGTCGCGATCTGAAAAGTTTTCGTCGCTGATGGCATTGGTTCTCCGGTAGCGGAAAGTCTGGTTTTTGTTTTTATACGATAATCTACAGGGAGGAGAGCCGAGAAGCAAGAGATTTCTTTGCAAAAGTTGGAAAAAACACTTGCGGCGCAAAAGCCGATTGGCTATCTTATGGTTTCAGAATGTTGATCGTAAAGCGCTCACGTAAAATGTCGATGATAAATTTAAATCGAAAATGGAAACTCCCATGCCCACAACACCCTCTCCCTCCCTCATCGAAAAAATCGCCGAAAAGCTTCGGCTCATTCCGAATCTTCATCAAGAGCTCGGAACGGCGGTTCCGCGTTTGACCGACCCGGGACAATTAACCAGCTACCCGCCGCCAAAGAAATGGGACGACTGGGTAGAGTAAGAAGCCAAAAGCTGGCCGCGGCGAGAAGCCAAACATTACATGGTGGTGCCGACGACGTGTTTCAATTGCGAAGCGGGCTGCGGGCTGCTGAGTTATATCGACAAGTCGACGCTGCAAGTGCGCAAGTTCGAGGGCAATCCCTATCATCCCGGAAGCCGTGGGCGCAACTGCGCGAAAGGGCCGGCGACGATCAATCAGATTACCGATCCCGATCGCATTCTTTATCCGCTGAAACGCGAAGGGCGAAGGGGAGAAGGGCGATGGGCGCGGGTAAAGTGGGATGAAGTGCTCGATGACATCGCCAGCCGTATTCGCCAAGCCCTGCAAGAGAAGCGCCACAACGAAGTCGTGTATCACGTTGGGCGTCCCGGCCACGAAGCTTACATGGACCGCATCCTGCAATCGTGGGGCGTCGATGGTCACAACAGCCACACCAACATTTGCTCCGCTGGTGCGCGATTTGGTTATGCGATTTGGCGGAACTACGATCGCCCCTCGCCGGATCATGCGAATGCGAATTTCATCATGCTCATCAGCGCATCTCGAATCTTGACATTATTTCAATCCGCACGCGCAGCGCATCATCGAAGGCATGATGAACGGCGCCAAGCTGGCGGTGATGGATCCGCGCCTCCCAAAAATTTGTGCCGAGGGCGATAATTTCTTTGGGCGTGAGCGGCTCTTTGTTTTCCAGCTTGTGGTCGAATTCCTGGCGCAGGCGCGAGAGCACCTTCAAATCGTGCGCCGGAATGTTCGGGCGAATGATGAGGTCGAGAGGCATCGGAATATTGGATTGTTGGAGTGGTGGATTACTGGATTGATGGGTCTTGTTACTCCATAATCCAGCAATCCAATAATCCACCACCCCAGTTTTTACTTCTCCGCTTTGCGGCTTTCCAACTCACGCACCGGGCCGCGATACATCGTTTCTTTTCCAACCGCCCGGCGCGGCACGGTGACCATCAGTGGGGTTTGGCAGTAGGGGCAGTTGAGCGCGATTTCTTCCTCGCCGGCCTTATCGGATTTTGACTTCTCTGATTTTGGCTTCGCAGTGTAGTGAAACGGCTTGTTGCAATGGGCGCATTTCACCGTGAAAATGTTGGCCTTCGGATTTTTCTGTGACATGATCCGCTCCTGTTTTAAAATTGCCAGGCCGCGAGCAGCAGTCCGGCGGCAAACGCCAGGGTTGAAATCAACAACAGGCTCCACTTGACTTTGCGCGCTTTGACGAACTTTTGCCGAATCGATTGCGGCGAACCGCTGTAGTGCCGGTAGGGCAGCGGAAAGAACACGAAAATGGCAAACACAGCGCTGACGCCCCACAGCACGAAAGGCCAGGTTAACGGTGTTGCCGGCGCTGCTTGTCCTTGACTGACGGCGAGCTTGACCTGCAGACCGGCGAGCACCAAGCCGGCGACCGCACCGATGGCGCCGACCAAATATTTGGCGGTTTCTTCGAGGCGGCCGAGGCTGGCGGCAAATTCATCCCGCGCCAGCTTGAGATAGAACAGCTCGTCGTCGCTGGCGGGGCGACTCTCCAGTATGGTTTCAGCTTCGTTCATGAATAGTTTCTCCGGCTTGCATTTTTGCAAAATAGGAATCGGGGACGTGTGGCAGGTTGAGCATGACGCGCCCCGGAACCGGTAGGATAATCTATGCGAAAGCGGGCAGAGAAGCAAGAGAATTTTGCCGACAATAACCGAGGCATGACTTGCGGCTTATCCCCCGATCTGCGACATATTCCGCTCCGGCTTGACGAACGTCGCCAGATTGATCTGATGCCCGGCCCATTTCCGCCAGACTTCGCCGCGAATCAACTCGGCCAGCTCGGCATCGCTGGCGCCGGCGCGCATCGGTGTTTTCAAATCCGCTTCTTCAAGAGAAAAAAGGCAATTGCGGAAATGCCCATCGGCGGTAATGCGAATGCGGTTGCACGACTCGCAAAACGGCTCGCTCACCGAACTGATGAAACCGATTTCACCTCTGCCGTCAACAAAACGAAAGGTATCCGCCGGCACGTGATCGGCGCGGGTTTCTTTGGGGATGAGATCATACTTCAGGCAGATGATATCAAGAATCTCCGCGGTGGTCATCACCTTCTCGCGGCTCCAGACGCCCTCGCCGTCCAGCGGCATGAACTCGATGAAGCGAATTTGATAGTCCCGTTCGCGCGCGAACTGGACTAACGGCAACACTTCGTCGTCATTGAATCCTTTCATGATCACCGTGTTGATTTTCACCGGACGAATGGGGTATTTCGCCAGCGCGTCGAGACCGTCCATCACTTTTTGATAGGCCTCGCGCCGCGCCATTTCGGCGAAACGAGCCGGCGAGAGCGAATCCAGGCTGACGTTGATCCGCCGCAAACCGGCGCGATAAAAATCGCCGGCAAATTCCTTGAGAAAAAAGCCGTTGGTGGTCATGCCGAGATCTCTCAAGCCGGGAAGCGGGGCGATCATGGCGATCAATTGCGTCAAATCTTTTCGCAACGTCGGCTCGCCGCCGGTCAGGCGAATTTTGTTGATGCCGAGCGCGATGAAGACTTTCGCCAGCCGCAAAATTTCCTCGAAGGTCAGAATCTCTTTGCGGTCCATCCATTTCATGCCTTCTTCCGGCATGCAGTAGCGGCAGCGAAAATTGCAGCGGTCGGTGACGGAAATGCGGAGATTTGAAGCGACGCGACCGAATGTATCTATCAAGGGTTTCATAAGGTGTCTGGATGAATTCAAATTATGCATTCAAATTCACATCAAAAATCAATTCCTTTTTGTGCCAACTTTCCTTTCTGATACGGATGCTTGATCTCCCTCATCTCGGTCACGAGATCGGCGCGGTCGATGACTTCCGGCGGGGCGCCGCGGCCAGTGAGAATCAAGTGCACACTTTCAGGTTTGGCGTCGATAATCTCCAACACTTTTGCAACCGGCAATAATCCCGTCATCACGGCGACGTTGATTTCATCAAGAATCACCATGTCATACTCGCCGCTGCGGAGAAGTGTGATGGCGCGATCTGCCGCAGCCATCGCGGCTTTGTGGTGTTCTTCTTCCGGAAGTTTGTCATCGAGAATTTTATAAAATCCTTTGCCCATCGGCTCGATGGTAAAATAGGGCGCCAACAATTTTGCGCCGTCCAACTCGCCGTAATGCCACGAACCTTTCACGAACTGCAGCATGAACACGCGCAGGCCGTAACCCACCGCGCGAATCACCGTTCCCAGCGCCGCCGTCGTTTTTCCTTTTCCGTCGCCGGTATAAACTACCGTCAGGCCGTGGCGGACTTCGAGTTTTTTGGCGATCTTTTCCATGCTTATGACATTCGACTCAATGCGTTGAAAGCATAGCCCTCATTTTCTTGCTGCAGCTTTGATTTCAAACGTCAACGTCGTCCAATTCGATTCATAATCGACGCCATCCTTGTTGCTGGGAACCATGTGAATGAGGCGGAGGTACCATTTGCCGGCCTGGCTGAGCTTGATTTGCGCCAAGCCATTTTCATCGGTTCGCGTTTTGACGGCCTCCACATGGCCGCTTGTGTCAGCGTGTTGGTGATAACCTTCATAACTCGCGTAGACAAGCTGATTGCTCACCGGATTGCCGTCGCGCAAAACCAAAACTTCCAGCAGGCCACCTGGTTTGAGCGTGTAGGGATTTTGCAGCGGAACAATCTCGATGGGATAATTCAATCTTTCCTTGAAAGCGCCAGAGCGTTTTTCGCCCACTTGAAAAATCGTCTTGACATGCTTCGAATACATCTCACGCACCGCCTTGTCCGGTTCATTGCTTTCTTTGCGCGCCGCGAGCACATCCAGCACGCCGTCGTGCTCCAGATAGTCATTGAAATCTTTTGCCGCCAGCTCGATCATTTTGGGTTTGGTCGATACGCCAAGGACATAAGTTCCTTCTTCGCCTGTTTTGAAATCAAGCCACGTGGTGTTTCCGGACTCACGCCATTGCGAAGTGTCAGGATGAACGCGCCCGGTTTGCGGCCCGACGATACTCACCTCAACCATGCGGTCGCGCGTAATGACGTTCTCGCTTTTGTCAAAGGTGCCGTTGAACAGAGAAACTGTGATTGGCGAATGCGGTTTGAGAAAAAATGTTTCGAGCTTCAGAAACATGTCATGGGCGGAAAGCGCTGCTACACCCGCAAAGACGCAAAGTCCGGTCAGCAAAACTTTTTTCATGGCAACTCTTCCTCCTTCGGATGGTTTAATTCAGGTTTTGTGCTTTATAGAAATATACGAAGCGCCCGGTCTAACTGCAACCGAGAAATTTGGCAGGAAAAAATAATGCATGTCCCCAAAAATCAAGCTGAAAATGAAATAAAGCAGCAATGTTCGGCGGACCAAATCATTTCTCGATAAATAGATTCATCAAATAAAAAATCTATTCATCCAAAGCCCGTCTTGCTTCATAGTAAAAAATCCTTTTCATTCACCGCGCCTCAAGCGAGATGCAAGGTTGCGACCAGATCATCGACGAGGCGCTCGAAGGTTTCCGGCGTCAAGTGGAACGGGACAAGCTCATGATTTTCGGATGAGGCAGTTTTGCGATAGCGCACGAGCGTCATGCTGTTGCCGTGCTGCAAGAGAATCTCGTAATAAAAGGATTCGCCATTTTTCTTATACGGCGCAACACTGCGCACTTGTGCCAGGGCGTTGAACTCATCCACTTCGACCAGACGGAAGTCTTCCAGCAAGTATGAAATCCGGCGCTCGATTTCTCGAGCCTGGCGCCGCAACAATTCCGTGAGCGGTACGTTTGGCGGCGCCTGAAGGCGCGTCACAGAGAGGGTTTTGACCAGGCAACTGAATTTGTCAAAATCCTCAATCTCCACGCGCAGGCGAATACTGTCATTCGTCTCCTCAATGATGCACCCCCCATCCTGGCCGGTTTCCTGCAAATTTTCAACCTGGCGAATGGCATTCAGTTTTTCCAGAGCTTTTTGTCCGAGGTTCATGACAGCACCTCCGTTTTAGGGGTTAGTCAATTTCCGTTTCGGTATAGTCGTCCTTTTCAAAACTCAACAAGGTTTTGCTTTCGTCGACGACGGTTTCCAAATGAACCGGCCGCGTCCAAATGGCATAGAGGTTTTTCAAAGTGTCGCGCGCTTCGTCGAGCTTCAGGTCGATGCCTTCGTGACGATGCCGCAAATACAGCTCGCCGCGGTTTTTGTAATTGCTTTCTTCCACATAAATGAACGGCTGCCCCCAATTGGTCAACATGAACAGCAGTTTCTGCTTGATCGCCTTGAAATCGCGATCGGAAATTTCGTACAAATTGTTGCGGTCGTTGTACTCGTAAACGAACATCTTGTGCTCGCGGCAAAATTCCGGCGTCAAAAACGCGTCGATGAACATGACGTCGTTATACAGCTTGCGCACTTCAAAAATCTTCTGCCGCCCGAGGCCGAGCTGCTTGTCCCAATTCTTCTTGACCTCGAAATCGTCGCACTCTTCGTATTCCTTGCCGAATTTGCCCCGATTCCAGCGCTCTTCAATATCGCGAAAAAGCTCGATGCCGAGCTTGTAGGGATTGACCCGTCCCGGCGAGGTGAACAGCGTGCCGGAATGATGGTCGGCATAATCAATGATTTCGGCGTCGGAGAGGATGCGCGTCGTCATCATTTTCGAGTGCCAATAGCTCGCCCAGCCTTCGTTCATGATTTTTGTCTGCGCTTGCGGCGCGAGGTAATAGGCCTCTTCGCGGATGATGGCGAGAATGTCCTGCTGCCATTTTTGCAGCGGCGCGTAATCGATTAAAAAGTTCAAAATATCGCGTTGCGCTTTTTCGGGAATTTTCCGAAACTTGGATTTGGCTTTTTCCTCCTCCTGCCGGCGCTGCTTTTCAATCAACTGGCGCGGATTGATGAACTCGTCCATGTACTCTTTTTCGCTTTTCAAGCGCAGCCGGGCTTCGATGGCCTCTTCTTCCTCCTCCGGCTCGGTTTCCGTTTTTTCCTCCGGCTCCTCGATAAATTGCGAATGCGGATCGATTAAATTTTCTATCGACAGGCAGACATCGACGAAATTCTCCACCGTTTCTTCGCCGTATTTCTCGGCGTAGCGGCGAATTTTCGTGGCGTGGTTCGCCATTTCGTCCATCATCTTGCGGTTGGTTTTCGAGAACCACAGATTGTTTTTGAAAAAGTCGCAATGGCCGTACACATGCGCCATCACCAGCTTCTGATCGACGAGATTGTTGCACTTCATCAAATAGGCATAGCAGGGGTCGTTGTTGATGACCATTTCATAAATTTTTGAAAGGCCATACGAGTAGCTCTTGGAAAGCTCTTCGTATTCCATGCCGTGCCGCCAGTGCGGATAGCGCGTCGGAAAACCGCCGTAGCTGGCGACTTCGTTCAACTCGTCGTATTCGAGCATTTCAAAAATCGTCTCGTAGAAATCAAGCCCGTACTCGCGGGCATAGCCTTTGATTTCGTCACGGATGGCGGAAAGTTCGGCTGTCAGGCTCATGGTGTTTTGTGATTGCGTCGCCTTATTTTTCTCTCAAGACTCGTGAATTGAAGCTCGATGGACAATCATCGACCTTCCATCTTCTATCCTCGATTCTCTATCTTCGATCCTCGGCCATTCACTTGCCTTTTCCCAAAAAATCTTTGATCGACTGATAGATGGCGTCTTTGTCGGCGATTTCCGAGAGAATCAGCTTCTCCTCGTTTTCAAAATAATCTTCCAAATCACGGATGAATTGGCCGCTGCCGTAGGGGCTTTCGACCTGGCCGTAGCAGAAGAGATTCGCTTTGGGAACCAGCTTCTCTTCGAGAATCGAAATACATTCATCCGTATCGATCTCGCCCCAATTGTCGCCGTCGGAAAAATGAAAGAGATAAATGTTCCACTCCGCCGGGCTGTAATCGGCGTCGATAATCTGATTCGCGAGCTTGTAGGCGGACGAGATGATCGTGCCGCCGCTCTCGCGGGTGTGATAAAATGTTTCCTCGTCGACTTCGCGCGCCACCGCGTCGTGAATGACGTAGCGCGTCGCGATGTTTTTGTATTGATACTTTAGCCAGGTGTCGATCCAAAACGATTCGATGCGCACGATCTCTTTTTGCTCTTCGCCCATCGAGCCGGAAACGTCCATCATGTAAATGATCACCGCGTTGGCTTCGGGATGCTGCTGCGTTTTCCAGGTGCGGTAGCGCCGATCTTCGCGAAACGGCACGACGATGGGATTATCCGGATCATACGTATGGCTGATAATATGCCGCCGCAGCGCTTCTTTGTACGTGCGCTTGAAATGGCGCAGCGATTCCGGCCCGCTGCGGCTGATGCCGGTGTAGCGATCTTTGTCGCTCATGATATTCTTTTTGCCTTTGGCTTCGATGCTCGGCAATTCCAGCTCTTCGCCCAGCATTTGCGCCAGCTCTTCGAGCGAAACATCGACTTCGAGCAGATGATCGCCCGGCGCTTCGCCGGCCTGGCCGGTGCCGTCATCGTCGTCGCCGCGGCCAATCGGCGTGCCGATATCGCCTTCGCCTTGCCCAACGCCGCCGCTATTCTTCGAGGAATAGCGAAAGTGCGGCAAGTTGATCTGCGGCACCGGAATGCTCACGAGATCTTTGCCCTTCTTGCCGATCAGCTCGCCGCGCGTGATGTACTTCTTCAGCTCTTTTTTAATCTTGCCGCGAATGATCTGCCGGAAGCGGCTGTGGTCTTTTTCGATTTTTTTGACCATGCTTTATTCTTCGATATAAAATTGACGAGACGGATAGTCAATGTGCAACTTGCTATTCTTGAGCAACTTCGCTCCAAGTAAAACTTAATAGTGCCCCGAATCTGCATTGCTCTCCAGATGTTAGAATTTCTCGACCACCGGGCTCTAGCCATGTTTCAGCCTTATCTTACCGCCGCAACTGGTGCTTCACATCGCCGCGCGCGAAAATGCTGGCCACGTAGTTGAGCACGTCGGTGGCGCACACGTCGCAATAGCCGTAATATTTGATCATGCGCGACTTCACCACATCGATCTTCTCCTGCGTCTCCTTGTCAACGACGCTGGAGATGAGGCTGGTGAGCTTGATGGTGTCTTTCTGATCCTCAAAAAGTTTCAACTCCAGGGCTTTTTGCAAGCGCTCGTTGCTCTTGTAATCAAAGGTCTTCCCCTCCAGCGCCAGCGCGCCGATGTAATTCATAATCTCGCGGCGGAAGTCATCCTTTCGGCTCTCAGGAATGTCGATCTTCTCCTCAATCGAGCGCATCAGCCGCTCATCCGGATCTTCGCTCGCGCCGGTGTATTTGTTCTTCACTTTCTCGCGCTGGGTGTAAGCCTTGACGTTGTCAATATAATTGCCGCAGAGCCGTTTCAGCGCTTCTTCATCGGCGGCTATAGCCCGCTGCACCTCGTTCTTGACAACGTCTTCGTACTCTTCTTTCACCGTCGCCAGCAGCTCTTTGTAGCGCTTGCGCTGCTCCTCGTTGGTGATCAGCGAATGGTGCTTGAGGCCGGACTCGAGCTCATTAATCACCATGAACGGATTAACGCAGCCTTCGCCTCTGTCGCTCACCAGGGCGTTGGAAATTTTGTCTTGAATGTAGCGCGGCGAGATGCCTTCCATGCCCTCACGCTCGGCGTCGGAGCGCAGCTCTTTGATGTTGTCTTCGGTGAAACCCGGCAGCGTCTTGCCGTTGTACAATTTCAGTTTTTGCAACAGCGTCAATTGCGCTTTCTTCGGCTCTTCCAGACGCGTCAACACCGCCCACATCGCGGCCATCTCGATCGTGTGCGGCGCGATATGTTTGCCTTTGATGCGGCCGAGGTTGTAATCTTTCTCGTATATTTTGATCTCATCGGAAAGCTTGGTGATGTACGGCACGTCGATCTTCACCGTGCGGTCGCGCAGCGCTTCCATGAATTCGTTGGATTGCAGTTTCTTATACTCCGGCTCGTTGGTGTGGCCGATGATCACTTCGTCAATATCGGTCTGCGCGAATTTCTTCGGCTTGACTTTGTGTTCCTGCGAGGCGCCGAGCAGATCGTACAAAAACGCCACGTCGAGCTTCAGCACTTCGATGAACTCGACCAAACCGCGATTGGCAATATTGAACTCGCCGTCGAAATTGAACGCGCGCGGATCGGAATCCGAGCCGTACTCGGCGATCTTGCGATAATTGATGTCGCCGGTCAGCTCCGTCGAATCCTGATTCTTCTCATCTTTCGGCTGGAACGTGCCGATGCCGATGCGATCTTTTTCCGAGAGCAGCAGACGCCGCACTTTGACTTCGCCGATCACCTTTGTCCAGTCGCCGTCGTATTTGCTCAACAGCTCGCGGAAGGTTTGCCGGCAAAACGGGCACAACTCCCCAACGATGCGGACCTGCTCGTCTTCCGGACGGCCGGTATTCAATTCCTCCATCACGCGGCCGCGGAATTGCTCGGGAATCAAATGCAAAGGCTCTTCGTGCATCGGACAGCTCACCCAGTTCACCTGGCCGTTGTGTTCCTGCTTCCAGGCGTAACTGTACAGCGCGCCGTCTTTCGTCGCCGAATAAGCCTCCAAGCCTTTTTTCAGCAGCCGCGCAATCGTGCTTTTCGCCGAGCCGACCGGCCCGTGCAAAAGGAAAACGCGCTTTTCAGTGCCATAACCTTTCGCCGCGGATTTGAACAGGCTCACGAATTTCATCAACGAGCGCTCGAGGCCATACACCGCGTCGCGCCCGTTGTCGATGGGGTCGCTGAAAAACTTGTAGCGAATGAGTTTTTCCTTGTGTTCGGTGATCTCTTCGGTGCCGTAGCTGAGGATCATATCGTGAATCCGCTGGAAGGCATTGCGAGCAATCTTGGGATTCGCCTTGACAAGGTCCAAATATTCGGCCAGACTGCCTTCCCAATGCAACTCGCGATACCCTTGCGTGTCCTGCAAGTTACCGATGAGATCAATGATGTGATTTGTAGATGAAGCTGGTGATTTCTCGTCCATGTTATACCTCCATTTGACAAATGTTCAATGCGATAGACAAAATGGCGTTGCAGCAACACGATTGAGTGTACTGCTTGAATTATGGTGAAGCAATTGCTGCGCCACCTACGGATGTCATCATTTAGACTCCCAACGGGCGCAGCCTAATTTGACGACTTCCATTTCTTGCCGAAGAACTTTTCCTCTGGAAAATCAACTACGTTGTACGACGGATCAGCGGTAGGTTACGGACAGCCACTTAAGCTTACTGCCTTGCCAATTCAGCCGTTATCGCAGCATCCTACACTGCGGCAACGCCGGCGGAAGCAGCAGAACAACTTTCCCGGTTTCCGGCTTGGGTAAACTTATTCTGTCCGTTGTCGCGTCATCGAGAGGTAATACGTCTCCACCATCGCGAAGGTCATGTCAACTTGCTTTACGTCCGTGAGTCAATAACACACCCCATGGGCGTAACCCGCTTGGCGTCATGCCTTCCCGAGACAAAAAAGTCGAAATCCGTTGGAATTTCGACTTTCAAGAGACAAAGATCAGAAAGATGAGATTGTAAGCAATATTAGTGATGCTGAGTATAAAAGTCAAGAGATTTTTTCAAGATTTTTGGGCGGCGATTTTCAGCATCGTGTTTGAACATACCGCTGGCCTCGTCTGCATCAGCATCAGATTTTAATTCTTTGTACCGCCCGGCGGCCAAAATGTTCCATGCGCGCTCAGCCGCAATAAAATCAAATACGAAATCAAAACGCGGCGCTTGAATTTTTTTAACAGTTTTTGTGGCCGGCCAACTCTTCCAATTCCAAAATGTCCGGGGCGAGTTTCGACGCGCTACTTCCCGCCCCTGAACGGGTTTATTTGTTCGTCCCGCCGAGCCTGCCGAGGCGAGACCGGAACGAACTCTGGACGTTGGCATGCACGCTCCAATTGTCCGTAAACGTTTGTAGTCGCGCCTTCAGGCGCTGTTGCTTGATCTCTCACCGCAAGCCCCTGAAGGAGCAAATACAAACGATTTTTCAAAAAAATTTTCGAGGTCCGGCAGCGCCTTTGCGCTGCCGGACCAAAAGGATAAAAAGCGTAAAAAGAATTCAAAGATTAACGAACATCCTGGGCACAGCGGAAACCAACAACACTGCCGCGATACGTTGGCACGAAGCCGAAGTAGAAGCGATAGGCGTAGCGCAGGTTGTGAGGAAAATCGTTCCACGACCCACCACGCAACACGCGATAAGTACCGCTTTCCGGGCCTTTGGAATTTTGTTTCGGACTCTTGCTGTAATAATTCTCATCATACCAATCTTCACACCATTCCCACACATTGCCAGCCATGTCATAAAGTTCGTAACCATTCGGCGAAAAACTCCCAACAGGCGAAGTCTCCTCCCATTGATCTCTTCCCCCCGTTCCAGAATAATTTGCCTGCTCATGACTGGCGTCATTTCCCCAAGGATATTCATATTTCGTCTTTCCTCCCACGCCGGTAAATCCACCCCGCGCGGCATATTCCCATTCCGCCTCAGTCGGCAAGCGTTTGCCCGCCCATTGCGCGTAGGCTTTCGCATCATTCCAGCTCACGTGAATGACGGGGTGATTCATCCGGTCGCCGCCGATAGATTTTCCCTCCGCATCGTGGCGCCAATTGACGCCTTTTTTCTCTTTCCATTTTGTTCCAGACCAAGCATAACTCGAACCTGCTTTTTCCGCGTCAGTTTTGTAGCCGGTGGCCTCAATAAATTTTTTAAACTGTGCGACTGTGACTTCATATTTGTCTAAGTAAAACGCATCGACATAAACTTCATGCACCGGCTTTTCTTCATCGTCACCATCATCACTGCCCATCATAAAAGACCCGGCGGGAATGAGCGCCATCTCGGCCGGTGACAATTTCACAATCAGCTTGTCACATGCCTGAATTCGTTTGATAACATATTGATCGCCGGGCTTGTGGGAACGCGCCTGTTCGTATAAACTTTTGGCTTGCTCATATTCGCCCTGTGCAAAAGAAGCATCGCCCTCATCTTTGTATTTGGCATAAAGCTTTGCCCGTTCCGCTTCGGCTTTTTGCTCCGCCATCTTTTGGTTGCAGAGATTTATTCTCTCGTCAAGATATGAATCGTCCGGTTTTTGGGCCAGCGCGTTGGCATATTTGAGCTTGGCCTCAACATATTTGCCCTGGTCAAATAACGCGTCACCTTCATTTTTATATCTCGCGTATAGTTTTTCTTCTTCGGTTTCTTTTGGAAGGGATGCTGTCTTTTTTGGGCGCGGCGTAGCAACTTTGACGCTTTCAATATCAAAAACTTTCCCATCCGGCGCGCGCATGTAAAGCACCGGCGTGCCCCATTCCACCGTGTTGTTTACGGCGAGGCTGATGGCTTTGCGGGCTTCCACCACGGCGGCGTCCACCGGCATACCTTCGGACAAAGCTTCGTAGAATGAACGGCTAAATTCCACCGCGGCGCGGTCGGTAATTTGATACTGCATCGCCAGCACCGCCGGAAGGCCGCGCCGCACCAAAAT